>OGNC01000613.1_pt1 | contig 22021 bp, 20 predicted proteins | sample 1573311 | NCBI WGS metagenome assembly OGNC01 (sample SAMEA2581889, study PRJEB24529) | metagenome | biome: Human gut stool | place: China | collected 2011
GGAAATCGTATTGTGGCCAATCATTACGGATAATGTTAGAGTTTGTCGCTGCGGCTTGTGCTAGAACTAACTCACGAACGTGAACATCCTCGTTCAATGAACCAGCAGTACCCACACGAATCAATTTTTTAACACCATAGTCAACGATAAGCTCACGCGCGTAAATAGAGATCGATGGCATCCCCATTCCTGTTCCCATTACTGAGACACGTTCACCTTTATATGTTCCTGTGTAACCAAACATGTTACGAACCTCATTGAAACATACAGCATCCTCAAGGAAATTCTCAGCAATGAATTTCGCACGCAAGGGATCCCCTGGAAGAAGAATTTTATCAGCAATTTCTCCTTGCTTAGCAGCAATATGAATAGACATAGTTTATGATACAAAGAGCGACTAGAAAGCGACTGAAAATTAGGAATCTCACGAGAAATCCTGATTTCTCAGTCAGATTATCTATTTTCCGAGCTTTCCGCTCGTGTTCAAATCAGAACACATGCTCTACCTTTCTTAATTTTTATTTTTAAATATTTTTGTAAATGCGGGAATGTTAATTTATTAACATCGAAAATCTTTCCGACTTTTGCAAATAATCCTTAACTTTGCAAAGTTGTAATTTCCGGACTTAAATTATTCGCATGAAAATAGCCATAGCTCAGCTGAATTACACGATCGGAGACGTGGACGGCAATGCCTCGAAGATCATCGACTCCATTCACAAGGCGAAAGCGCAGCATGCCGACCTGGTGATTTTCGCCGAACAGGCCGTGAGCGGAACCCCCGCCTTCGACCTGCTGCGCAAGACGACCTTCCTCGAACTCTGCGAGGACGCTCTGGTCGAAATAGCCTCGTGCTGCGACGGCATCGCCGCCATCGTCGGTCTTCCGATCCTCACGGCGGACGGCACGATCAGCGCCGCGGCGCTGATTCAGGATCGCAAGGTGCTGCGCTACATCGGCAAGAAATACATCACGGCGCGCCGTGAAATGGGTTTCCTGGTCCCTTCGAAAGGCTATGAATACGCCACGATCAAGGGCCATAAGTGCGCGATCATCGTGGGCGACGATTTGAGCCGCGAGCGCGACTTCGACCAGTCGGTCGAAACGGTCATCTCGATCAACGCCCGCAAATACGGCAAGGGAACCATGATCTACCGTTACGAGATGATGCGCAACCTGGCTTTCGTCGAGAGCAAGAACCTCGTGCTGGTCAATCAGGTGGGCGGTTCGACCGACATCGTCTACGACGGCACGTCGGGCGCGCTGAACAGCCGCGGCGAACTGGTGCTGATGATGAAGAATTTCGAGGAGGATTTCCAGATTTTCGATACGAAGGCGTCCGCCCGGCCGATCACGATCCCCTCGACCTACAACGACCGCACGCGTCTGGTCTACGAGGCGGCACGCTGCGGACTGCGGGACTTCTTCCGCAAGAACGGCTACCGGAAGGCTTCGATCGGCCTTTCGGGCGGCATCGACTCGGCCGTGGTGGCCTCGATCGCCGCCGATGCGCTGGGGGCGGAGAATGTCCGCGCGCTGCTGATGCCCTCGCCCTTCTCGTCCCTCGAGTCGGTGGAGGACGCCAAGGAGCTGGCGCGCAACCTCGGCATCGAATACAACGTCATTCCGATCTCGGAAATCTATACCAGCGTGGTGAACACCCTCAAGCCGGTCATCGGCGGCACGGAGTTCGACGCCACGGAGGAGAATATCCAGACGCGTATCCGCACGGTGCTGCTGATGGCCCTCCAGAACAAAACGGACTACATCCTGCTGAACTCCTCGAACAAGAGCGAGAACGCACTGGGGCTCTGCACCCTGTACGGCGACACGGCAGGCGCTTTCAGCCCCACGGGCGACCTTTACAAGAGCGAAATGTACGACGTGGCACGCTATATCAACCGGACGCAGGGCAACCCGATTCCCGAAAGCATCCTGACCAAGGAACCTTCGTCGGAACTGCATCCCGGACAGAAGGACAGCGACATTCTGCCGCCCTACGAGGTGGTGGACGCCATCCTGTTCCGCATGATCGAGGAGGGGCAGCACCGCGAGGAGATCGTCAACGCGGGCTTCGACTCGGAGGTGGTGGAGAAAATCCACGGCATGATCATGCGCAACGAGAAGAAACGCTACCAGTTTCCGCCCGTGCTGCGGCTCTCGTCGTGCACGTTCGGACATGAGCGGCTGATGCCCCTCACCAACAAATACGGAGATTAGGGCGTGGCGGATTTGATCGAACACTGCGGCGTGGTGGAACGTACGGAGCGCGACACGGTCTATGTGAGGATCACCTCCCGGAGCGCCTGCGGAACCTGCAAGGCCCGCCAGGCGTGCGGCCTGGCCGAGGCGCAGGACAAGATCGTCGCCGTGGCGACCCCCGAGGCCGGGCAGTATGCCGCCGGCAGGGAGGTGATGGTCGGCGTGCGGCGGAGTGCCGGCGTACGCGCCGTCGTGCTGGCCTATGTCGGTGCGCTGGCCGTCCTGCTGGCCGTTCTGGTCGGGACGATCGCCGTTGCCGGATGGAGCGAAGGTGCGGGCGCCCTCGCCGCTATTGCGGGCGTGGGCGTTTATTATTTTGCGCTGTGGCTCTTCCGGCGGAAAATCGAACACACAATTCAATTTACAATAACAAAAATCTGATGGAAGTATTACTTTACACGATCCTGACGCTGTGTGCGCTGGGAGTGTTCTCGGCGGTAATCCTCTATTTCGTGGCCCGGAAATTCCGGGTCGAGGAGGACCCGCGGATCGACGAGGTGGAGAAGATGCTCCCCGGGGCCAACTGCGGCGGCTGCGGATTCGCAGGATGCCGGGGCATGGCCGACGCGCTCGTGAAGCGCGACGACATCTCGGCGCTCTTCTGCCCCGTGGGCGGCGGCGACTGTATGAAAGCCGTGGCTGCATACCTCGGAAAGGCCGCTGCCGAAAAGCAGCCCGAAGTGGCGACCGTCCGCTGCGGCGGCACGTGCGAGAAGCGTCCCCGCACCAACGAGTACAACGGGGCCAAGTCGTGTGCCGTGGCTTCGTCGCTCTATGTGGGCGAGACGGGCTGCGCGTTCGGCTGTCTGGGCTTCGGTGACTGCGTCGCGGTCTGCGCCTTCGACGCCATTCACATCAACCCGGAAACGGGACTTCCGGAGGTCGACGCCGACAAGTGCACGGCCTGCGGCGCCTGCGTGAAGGCATGTCCGAAAATGATCATCGAACTGCGGAAGAAATGGCCCAAGAACCGTGCGGTGTACGTGTCGTGCGTGTCGAAGGACAAGGGCGCCGTGGTGATGAAGGCCTGCAAGGCCGGATGTATCGGCTGTGGCAAGTGTGTGAAAGTATGCGCCTTCGATGCCATCACCGTGGAGAACAACCTCGCCTACATCGACCCGCAGAAGTGCAAGCTGTGCCGCAAGTGTGTGAACGAATGTCCTACGGGAGCCATCCGGCTCGTCGGCATGGACCCGCTGCCCAAAGCCCCGAAGGCTCCGGCAGCGCCCGCCGCTAACAAAGAATCGTAAAAAAGGAATTCCAACTATGAAGACATTTCCAATGGGCGGAGTTCATCCGTCGGAAAATAAGTTGAGCTGCGCCAAACCGATCGAGGTGCTGCCGCTGCCCGATGTGGTGACGATTCCCCTCGCACAGCACATCGGCGCCCCGGCGGTGGCCAAGGTCGCCAAAGGCGATCGGGTGCTCACGGGCCAGCTCATCGCCGAAGCCGGCAGTTTCATGTCGGCGAACATCCACTCCCCGATTTCGGGTACGGTGACGGCTGTCGATATGGTCGTCAACGGCCAGGGCCTGCGCCAGATGATGATCACCATCAAGCGCGAGGGCGACGACTGGGCCGAGGGCATCGACCGTTCGGACGCGCTGGTGAAGGTCTGCCCCTTCTCGGCGCAGGAGATCATCGCCAAGATCAAGGACGCCGGCATCGTCGGCATGGGCGGAGCGACGTTCCCCACGCACGTGAAACTCTCGGTTCCTCCCGGAAAGAAGGCCGAGTGCGTCATCATCAACGGCGTGGAGTGCGAACCCTATCTTACGTCGGACCACCGCACGATGCTGGAGCACGGCGAGGAACTGGTCGTCGGCGTCACGATTCTGATGAAGGCCGTGGGCGTCGGGAAAGCGTATATCGGTATCGAGAACAACAAACCCGACGCGATCGCGCATCTGACGAAGATCGCCGCCGGATACAAGGGCATCGAGGTCGTACCCCTGAAGGTGATGTACCCGCAGGGGGGTGAGAAACAGCTGATCGCAGCCGTCACGGGCCGTCAGGTTCCGCCTCCGCCCGCGCTGCCGATCGACGTGGGGGCCGTGGTGTGCAACGCCTCGACGACCGTTGCCGTCTATCAGGCCGTGCTGAAGAACAAACCGCTGATCGAGCGGGTGGTGACCGTCACGGGCAAGAGCGTGAAGGAGCCGAAGAACCTGCTGACCCGCATGGGTACGCCGATCTCGGCGCTGATCGAGGCCGCGGGCGGCCTTCCCGGGGATGCGGGCAAGGTGATCAACGGCGGTCCGATGATGGGCCGGGCGATGGTGAACCTCGACTCGCCCGTGACGAAGGGCTGCTCGGGCATCACCGTCATGTCGGGCCGCGACGCACAGCGCCGCGAGGCGACGCAGTGCATCAAGTGCGCCAAGTGCGTCTCCGCCTGTCCGATGGGACTGGAACCCTATTACCTCTCGAAGATGACCCAGAAGAAGGGCTGGGACGAACTGGAAGCGCTGATGATCACCTCGTGCATCGAGTGCGGCTGCTGCCAGTCGACGTGTCCGGCCTATCTGCCGCTGCTGGACTGGGTGCGCCTCGGCAAGCAGACCGTGATGGGCCTGATCCGCGCACGAGCAGCGGCTGCACCTAAAAAGTAAATGAAAAAACAGTATAGATATGGCTAATAAACTCATTGTGGCTCCCGCACCCCACGTGCAGACGGCCCAGTCGACGACCCGGATCATGCGCGACGTCGTGATCGCGCTGATGCCCGCGCTGGTCGTGTCGACGGTGGTCTTCGGACTGGACGTGCTGCGCGTTACGGCCCTTTCCGTGGTGTCGTGCGTGGTGATCGAGTACCTGATTCAGAAATTCATGGTCCGCGGTGCGACTACCGTCGGCAACTGGTCGGCCGTGGTGACGGGCGTGCTGCTTGCCTTCAACCTCCCGGCGTCGATTCCCTGGTGGATCGTCGTGATGGGCGCCTTCGTGGCCATCGCCGTCGCCAAAATGACCTTCGGCGGCCTGGGCAAGAACCCCTTCAACCCCGCGCTGGTGGGACGCGTGTTCCTGCTGATCGCCTATCCGGTGCAGATGACCACCTGGCCGCTGCCCGTGAACGGCTCGTTCGACGTTCTGTCGGGCGCCACGCCGCTGGCGGCCGTGAAGCAGGGGCTGGCGGGTCCCGGCGCCATCGGCGTGCAGGAGATGCTGCTGGGCAACATCCCCGGTTCGCTGGGCGAGGTGGCCGCTGCGGCCTTGCTGTGCGGATTCGTCTACCTGCTGTGGCGGCGCGTGATCACGTGGCACATTCCCGTGACGGTGCTCGCGACGATGGCTGTGTTCGCCGGGGTGGTTGCGATGTGCTCCGTGTCGTTCGACGCGCTTCCGCAGGCTGCCGACGGAACCTGTTCGGCCGGTTATAAACTGGGATACCTCTTCGGGACTGCGTGGAGGGCCGGTATATTCCATGTCCTTGCGGGCGGCGCGATGTTAGGTGCGATCTTCATGGCCACGGACTATTCGACCTCGCCGATGACCGTTCGGGGCGGCGTGATCTTCGCCGTGGGAATCGGACTGATCACCATGTGCATCCGTCTGTGGGGCGCTTATCCCGAGGGCATGTCGTTTGCGATCCTGATTATGAACGCCTGCGTGCCCCTGATCAACAAATATGTCAAACCCAAGCGCTTCGGCGTGAAATAAGAGGAGGTGACAGCATGAAAAGTACACTTTTGAACATGACGGCCGTCCTCTTCGGCATCACCCTCGTGGCTTCGGCCGGAGTGGGCTTCGTCAATATGATTACCGTGGAGCCGATCGCGGCGGCCAAGGAAGCCGCGACGCTGGCGGCCCTGAACGAGGTGCTCCCGGCGTTCGACGCCACGACGACCGAGGAGCTGACCATCGACGACATGCCGATCACGGTTTACACGGCGACGGCCGGGGGCAGCGTGAGCGGTTATGCCGTGCAGTCGATGACCAAGCAGGGCTTCGGCGGCGTGGTGCGCCTGATGGTGGGCTTCACGCCCGAGGGCGAAGTAGTGAACGTCAACGTGTTGGAGCAGACCGAGACTCCGGGTCTCGGTACCAAGATGGCCGACGAGGGCAACGTCCTGCTTGCGAGCGTCAAGGGCCGGAAACTCGAATCGAAGAAGCTCGTCGACGGCAAGCTGGCCGTGACGAAGGATGGCGGCGACGTCGATGCGCTGACCGCCGCAACGATCTCGTCGCGCGCCTATGTCGACGCGATCAACCGCGCGTGGATGGCTTACAAGAGCGTGGCGACGGGCGAAGCCCCGACCGACACGGCGTCCGGAGCGACGGCCGCCGCCGGACAAACCAACGAGCCTGCGGCTCAGGAAGGAGGTCAAAATGAATAAACTGCAAATTATATCGAGCGGCATCGTCAAGAACAACCCGACGTTCGTGCTGGTGCTGGGCATGTGCCCCACGCTGGGTACGACGACTTCGGCCGAAAACGGCATGGGCATGGGGCTGGCGACGATGGCCGTGCTGATCATGTCGAACCTTGTGATTTCGCTGATCAAGAACATCATTCCCGACAAGGTCCGCATCCCGGCGTTCATCGTCGTGATCGCCTCGTTCGTGACGATCATCCAGATGCTGATGCAGGCCTATGTGCCGGCGCTGTACGGCGCGCTGGGTGTCTTCATCCCGCTGATCGTGGTGAACTGCATCATCCTCGGCCGCGCCGAGGCCTTCGCTTCGAAGAACTCCCCGCTGGATTCGATTCTCGACGGCGTGGGCATCGGCCTGGGCTTCACGCTGGCGCTGACTGTGATCGGCGCCGTGCGCGAGATCCTGGGCAGCGGCGCCATCTTCGGCGTCAACCTCGGCTTTGCGGACGTCGCGCCGCTGATCTTCGTGCTGGCCCCGGGGGCATTCCTGGTGCTGGGCTATCTGATGGTATTGTTTAACAAATTAGCCAAGAAATAGTTATGGAGCTTTCCTATTTTGCAATCATCATCGGCGCCATCTTCGTCAACAACGTCGTGCTGGCGCAGTTCCTCGGCATCTGCCCCTTTCTGGGCGTGTCGTCGAAAGTCGAGACTTCGCTGGGCATGGGAGCTGCCGTAACCTTCGTGATGGCCATTGCGGCCGTCGTGGCGTGGCTGATTCAGACCTATGTGCTCGTGCCGCTGGACATCGTCTACATGCAGACGATTGTCTTCATCCTCGTGATCGCGGCCCTCGTGCAGATGGTCGAGATCATGCTCAAGAAACTCTCGCCGTCGCTCTATCAGGCGTTGGGCATCTTCCTGCCCCTGATCACCACCAACTGCGCCGTGCTGGGCGTCGCGATCCTGATGATCCAGAAGGAGTTCAACCTGTTGCAGAGCGTCACTTATTCGGTGGCCACGGCCCTCGGTTTCGCCCTCGCGCTGGTGCTCTTCGCAGGTATCCGCGAGCGTCTCGATTTCGAGGACGTGCCCAAGGCGTTCAAGGGCATTCCCATCGCGCTGATCACGGCCGGGATTCTGGCCATGGCGTTTATGGGATTCTCCGGTCTGGTTTGATTTCCGATTTGTAAGCGGCTATTTCCGCACATCCCTCGAACGGGGCGAATGGAATGTACTTGAGGTACTATCCATGCGCCCCGTTCTTCACGATATACGGAACTCTCCGGCTTAAAATCAAAAATCTGTTTCACGATGCACGGCATTTGTCCCGCATTGTTTGGAAAACGGGTTCGGAACCGGTGCGCATGCCGCCCCCGGTTGCAGCCGGATTCAGTTGAATTCGATGAGGAGATGCGTCGCCCAGAAAGGATCGGGGACTTGGCCCGGCAGGGGAAGGGGAGGGGCGAGTTCCCCGGGAAAGAGCGTGCGCAGGGCATACCCGGCCTCCCCGGTGCGTTCGAGGATCAGTTGGCAGGCTCCGGTGGAGATCGTGCGGGAGGTGCGGACCGTGCGGACAGGGCATCCGTTGCGCAGGATGTTGCGAACAGCAGCCCGCTCGGCGGGCGTCAGCTCCGCGTCTGCCGCCAGTCCGCTCGTTCCGACGGGTGCGTCGTAGCGGAACGACAGGCGCACCCGGCCGTCGGTTCCGGGGTGCAGGGCGGTGAAAGATTCGGGGAAATCCCGTTGCAGCCGTGCGACGGCTTCCTGCGGAGAAAGGGCGAAAGTGCGGAGGAATTTGGACCCGGGCATGCGTAGCTGGCCGTCGATCGCCTCGTCGGTAAATCCCGCCCGGCGCAGGCTGTCGCGCAGGGCTTCGTCCGCCGTTTCGAAATGGGTCAGGACGTGAAAAAGCGTTTCGGGCGAATAGGATATTCGTTCCATCTCCGATCAGGATTTGTTGCGCCGGTAATGCCAGACGGAGATGCTTGTGATCACGATTGCGGAGAGCAGGAGCGCGGCGAAAATCCGGAATGGGGTCGTGCCGCTTTCCCAGCCGAAATAATCCTTGACCAGCGACGCGCCGTCGTAGGTCGCCGAGCAGACGGTCAGCATCGTCAGGAAGAGGATAAGGCCCGCCAGCCGCCGCTCCGAGTTCTTTTCGAGGCGTTCGGCCTCCTGTTCGAGGTGGCGGTGCAGTTGTTCGCGCTCGGTGGCGATGTCCAGCCCGGTGTCGATGGCCCGGTAGATGAGCTGCGGCAGGAAGTTGTAGGAGATATTCGAGAAGGCGTACCAATGCTCCTGCTCCTTCATTTTGTGGAGCAGCCGGATGGACTTCCGGTCGTTGGCGGCCGAGCGGAATTGCCGGTTGACGACGAAGAGCAGCGTCTTCTGGTAAAGCGCATGGATGTAGATCAGCCGGAAATAGCTGTTGGGCCATACCCACATCTGTGCGGCCGTGCGGCCTTTTGCAACCACAGTGAAACTGTCGACCAGCGCCAGCGCTTTCCAGTTGCGGAATGCCGAAATCGTGTGGGTGCGGATGATCCGGTCGTAATATTCCTGGGAGGGGGAATATTCGTGTTTGTGGTCGGCGACGCAGCCGACGGGGCTCAAGGTTCCCAGTTCGAAGAGCAGTTCGTCCGAGAAGTCGTCCAAAATGAAGATCTGGAAACATTTCAGCTTGTTGCCGGTGAGGGTCAGGCCGGAGAAACGTCCCTGACGCGGGGATTCGGCCGACGGCCGGGGAGGGCACAGCCGCAGGATCTCTTCCAGCAGGGCGAGGTACTCCGGGGCGTCGATCTGCGATTTCAGAATCCCCTGCTCTGCGATCTCATAGCAGGAGGTCTCGCGCAGAATGCCGTGTGCGGCGATCAGCGTGTCGAGCGTCGTTTCAGGCTCTTCGGCGATCTCCATGGCGAAAAGGCAGATGTCGTAGGGGAAGAAGAAGAGGTGGAACCGGCACAGTCTGAAGGCGTATTCCGCGGCGGGGAGCTTTGGGTGGCGCAGCGTGCAGAGCCGGTCGGTTTCCAGGGTCAGGTGCGCCGTGTCGGCATAGACCGCCCCCGAGGTCTGTCCGTCGACCTGCATGAGCGAATCAATGAAACTCTCGTAATAGATGCTGCTGAGCCGTTCGTAGGCCTCGCGGGTCAGGGGTTTTTCCGCCTGCCACCGCTTGTCGGCGGCCTGCACTTCGGAGGCCCGTCCGACGGCGGCGAGGTGGCTGCAGAAAAAGGTATGCGCGTAATGCAGTTTGTTATCCATGGATCGTTGTGGGTTAAAGCAGGGTTACTCGGACGAAGGGATGGCGCCGCTTCGGGTCCCCGGGGTTTTCGATGCGGACGACCGTCACCTCGGATATGGTTGTGCCGGGCTGCGGGATAAACTGGCCGACGCCCGTGAAGAAAAGTTTCATGTCGGCCTTGGAGATCGTGGCTTCGATCCCGGTGTCCCCGAGCAGGACGACGACGCTCTCGTCCGAGGAGCGCCGCACCGTGGCCGGATAACCGCTCCCGACGCCGGGCGTGTGTTTGAGGAAGGGATCGCCGACGGTCTGTCTGTGGCCCAGCAGCAGGCCGCCTTCCGCGGGCGAGAGGTGCAGTATCCGGCATGAAACCTTCTCGCCGCGCTTCCAGACGCCGTGCCACTGGTCGCAGTACTGCCACATGATCTCGGAGCAGTGGAGGAAGCCGACGGCTCCGCCGCAGCGCATCAGGTAGCCGCCTGCGGTCGTCCCCAGCACCGTGCAGGGGAGCGTGTCGCCGGTCTCGCAGGTCAGCAGCGGGTTGGGGGTCAGCGCGCAGGCGTTGAGCGTCGTGTACTTTGTCTTGCCGATGATCTCTTCACCTGTGATGACGGCGTTGATCCGGTCGCCCGGCTGGCACGGCACGTCGGTCGGGCGGTTCCAGTAGAACTCCGAGGACCGGATCGCCGCGTCGTAGAGCCTGCCCCGTTTGGGGAACGTGCAGAACACATGGTGCGCCGTGGCCTTGACTACGGTGCACTGCACGCGGGAGCCGACGGCCAGATCGTTGTTGGTCGTGGGCGTGAGTGAGAATGTGATCTGCCGCTTCGTGAAACGGATGGCGGAAACGTAAACCGTTATGTTCGCATCGCTCCGGATGTTCATGGCCTTGATCTGCGCTTCGCTGACCGGAAGCGTTCCGACGAGTCCGTTGACCCGGACGAGGCACATGCTGGAGATGGTAGGAAACGATCAGGAGATGGCCGATATGTATTTCGAGATGCTGTTCAGCGAGGGAACGAACGTCGTGTCGCAGTTGTCGCTCAAATATGGCAGCGACAACCGGGTGACCGCCGTTCAGCAGGGCGAGGGCGCAGACGCTGCCGACTGGTACACGTTCTCTTTCGACGGAGACAAGGTTTCGGCCCTGAACAAGATGTACGAAGACGGCGAATCCGGTATCCGGGCATTCTCCTGGGTGCTCAACGGCGGAAAAGTAGAGAGCAGCAACGTCGACTTCATGCGAACCGTCAGCGGCGAAGTCGTTTCGAGACCCGCTGATTTCACCTGGACCTATGATGCCGTTAACGGACAGTGCACCGGCGTCGTTTATCAGAGCACCGGCTCCAATTACGTCTCGTTCGATTTTGAGAACGGGAACTATACGGCGGACGGAATGTTCGAATACGGCGATGCCGGCAAGAAGAACAACATCTTCGGCGTCGATGTGGCGAAAGCCATTGCTGGTGTTACCACCTCGCTGGACGACGATCATGCCCTGGCTTGTTTCCTGGGCTATGACGGAAAGGCTTCGCTCAACCTGCCCACTGCGACGATGTTCGACGCCATGTCGGAAGATGATCCCGCCAAGGCGGTAACCTGCACCCAGGACGGCGAGGGTTACGTGACCGTTGCCAAGTGGGGCGGAGTAGGTATGGATATGATGGGTATCGGAGTCAAGGTCACCTCTGAAACGATATTCGAATTTACCTACGTGGAATAGGCGAAAAGCGCCGATTTCGTTTTACGAGCCGCCCGGATCGCCCGGGCGGCTCTTTTCGTCGCCGTGCGGAGTTTGCGCGTTCTGCAATTTATTTTGCCCGAAGACTTCGTTTGTTGCGTGCAAATAGTTACTTTTGCAGGTATAATCCCAAAAATCCCGTAACGAAATGGAGAATACCATACAACTTCACGACAAGAAGTTCAGAATCATGATCCCCGCCGAGCAGATCGACAAGGCCGTGGATGCCGTGGCGCAGCGAATCAATGCCGACTATGCCGGCAAGGAGACCCCGCTGTTCCTGGGCATTCTCAACGGTTCGTTCATGTTCATGTCGGACCTGATCAAGAAAATCGAATTCCAGAACGAACTTTCGTTCGTCAAGCTGGCGTCGTACGACGGGACCTGCTCCACGGGCTGCGTGAAAAGTCTGATCGGCCTGAACAATCCGATCGAGGGCCGTCACGTGATCATCGTCGAGGACATCGTGGACACGGGCGAGTCGATCGAGCACATGATCAAGGAGCTGGAGGCCCGCAACCCGGCGTCGGTCGAGGTCTGTACGCTCTTTTTCAAACCCGGGTCGTACCGCAAGACGCTGCCGATCAAGTACCGCGCCATGGAGATCGGCAACGAGTTCATCGTGGGTTACGGGCTGGACTACGACCAGCTGGGCCGCAGTCTCAAGGATATTTACGTAGTGACGAAGTGATGGCTGCCGCGACCGATCCCGCATGGCTCGACGGCGGGCGAATGCTGCCGTTGGTCGAGGATTTCTACACCATTCAGGGCGAGGGATTCCACGCCGGGAAACCCGCCTATTTCATCCGTCTCGGCGGGTGCGACGTGGGCTGCCGCTGGTGCGACGCCAAGTATACGTGGAACCCGAAACTCTATCCGCCGACCGATGTGCAGACCGTGATCGACCGTGCGACGTCGTGTCCGGCGCAGGCCATCGTCATCACGGGAGGCGAGCCGCTGCTCTATCCGCTGGGCGTGCTCACGGAGACGCTGCGCGAGAGGGGGTTGCAGATTTTTCTGGAAACATCGGGCTCGCACCCTTTCAGCGGTGTTTTCGACTGGGTGTGTCTTTCGCCGAAGCGCCGGCAGCCGCCCCTGGACGAGGCGTTCGAACGGGCCGACGAACTGAAAGTGATCGTCGAGTCGGAGGAGGATTTCGAATGGGCCGAGCGGAATGCCGCCCGCGTAGGCGGAAAGTGCCTGCTGTTCCTCCAGCCCGAGTGGAGCGTTGCCGAAAGGGTCATGCCCGCAATAGTCGAGTACGCCAAGGCGCATCCGCAATGGAATATCTCCATTCAGACGCACAAATACATGCATATACCGTAAAGAGAAGTAATCGGATGATTTCACGCTTGGTCCGCTGTCGATCGCTGTCGTTGCCGCCTGCGGCGTCAGATGCAAGTCTGACCCCATTCCGGCCTTCCCTCGGAGAGGGAGATGGCGTAGGCTTCGGGCGGTTGGCAATACGATAATTCCTTAAATGAAAATTCAGTTCGGCCGCAGGTTCTGGATCGTCGCAACGGCGGTCATCGTCGTCTTCACGGTGTTCGTCGTGGGGCGCAACGCCCTGCATGCCGTGAAGATCAAGCGGCAGATCAACGCCCTGACACGCGAGCAGAGCTATTATTCGGAGAAGATCGCACAGGACAGCACCCTGCTCGAACGGCTGAAATACGACGATTACCTCGAAGAGTACGCCCGGGAGAATTACCACATGCAGGGGCGCAACGAACACGTGTACATTATCAGGGAATAGGGCTTTCCGATTTCATAGGGCCTCTTTGCGCGTGCTTTCGTGCAGCGCGAACGGGACGTACTTCAATAACCGCCCGGCAAACGGGGGTGGCTGCAAGCCATCCCCGTTTGCATTAATAGTGCTCGAAGCCGTGCCAGTCCAGCGGCTCGGGTTTTCCGTTGCGGAGCCACACGAGACCCGGTCCGGAAGTGATGCGGCCGATGGAGTGGAGCGGCGTGCCGAAGCGGATGCGGAAATCAGCGGCGAGGCGTTCGGCGGCCTCCGGCGCGGCGGTGAGCAGGAGTTTGTAGTCCTCGCCTGAGCAGGCGGCCATGCGGACGTCGGCGCCCGGGGCTGCGGGGATCTGCTCGACGGCGACTTCGGCGCCGACGCCCGAGCGGTCGAGGATATGCTTCAGGTCGGAGGCCAGACCGTCCGAAAGGTCCATCATGGCGCGCACCTCGGGACGGCTGCCGAGCCAGATGCCTTCGGCGACCTGCGGCTGCGGGTTGCGGTGCACGGCGGCCGCGGGGGTGTCGCAGCGTCCCGCGAGGATGTCCTGCAAGCCTGCTCCCGAGGTTCCGAGTTCCCCGGCGGTGAAGATCACGTCCCCGGGGCGTGCGTCGCTGCGTCGCTTGAGGTGCGCGTCGGCTGCGCGGCCGATGGCCGTGACGTTGATCGTCAGGCCCGACAGCGAGCGGGTCGTGTCGCCCCCGGCGAGCGTCACGCCGAACTCCTCGGACAGTTCCCGGTAGCCGAGCATGAACTCTGCGGCCCACGCATCGGCGGCATCGGCCGGAAGGGCGATCGAGAGCAGCGTCGCCACGGGGCGGGCGCCCATTGCGGCCACGTCGCTCAAGTTTACGGCGAGGGATTTGCGTCCCAACTCGCGGGGCGAGGTCGCCGTGCGGAGAAAATGGACCCCTTCGGTCAGCAGGTCCGCGGTGAAGACCAGCGATTCGCCGCCGCCGACAGACAACACGGAGCAGTCGTCGCCGATGCCCTCGAATCCGTTGTCGGGAAGCGGGGCGAAAAGGGTTTTTATGCTGTCGATGAATCCGAATTCGGTCATGGAAGAGTTGTGTTATGGCGCAAAGTTACCGATTTTTTCGGTGAATTTGATTATCTTTGTCCGGGAATCGCCCGCTTGGGGCGTTAGGTTAATGAATGAAACTATGAAGATATTGATTCTCAACGGACCGAACCTCAATCTTCAGGGGCGGCGCGACACCGGGGTTTACGGATCGCAGACTTTCGAGTCGTATTTCGAAGCGCTGAAAGCGAACTATCCCTCGGTGGAGTTCGGCTACTTCCAGTCGAACATCGAAGGCGAACTGATCGACGCCGTGCAGCAGGCCGACGGCGTTTACGACGGCGTGGTGCTCAATGCCGGCGGGTATACGCATACTTCGGTGGCGCTGCGCGACGCCGTGTCGGCCGTGTCGGTTCCCGTCGTCGAGGTGCACATCTCCTCGATCCTCGCCCGCGAGGAGTTCCGCCACACCTCGCTGCTGGCTCCCGTGGCCGCGGGGTCGATCATGGGGTTCGGCCTGAACTCCTATCGGCTGGGCGTGTACGCGCTGCTGACAGGCGCGGAAAAATAGTTGCGTCGGGGCGGAAGCCCGGCAACGCTGCCTTCAAGTCCTCTCCGGGGAGGGATTCGGGGTGGACAGACTTGTGAACGACGCCAACGGCGGCGGCAACACCGCCCGAGAGCGTATCGAAGGATAATATAAACGTAAAAACATAGCTCTATGTATCGCATGAAAAAAACCAAGATTGTCGCTACGATGTCGGATTTCCGCTGCACCGAAGAGTTCGTAAAACAGCTTTTCGACGCGGGTATGGACGTGGTGCGCGTCAATTCGGCGCACGTCTCCGAGGACGGGGCCACGCATATCGTCGAGACGGTGCACCGGGTGAACCCGGCCATTCCGATTATGATAGATACCAAAGGACCCGAAATCCGCGTCACGACGATCGCCGACGAATACGGCAACAGCATCAATTTCCGCCCGGGGGACCGGGTGGCCGTGCGCGGTTCGGACGGCTCGGACTTCACGACCCGCAAGGTGGTCTACATGAACGTGCCGTCGATCGTGAGCGACATTCCCGTCGGGGCGCGGATGCTGATCGCCGACGGCGAGCTGGAAATCCGCGTCGTGGGCAAGAACGATACGGAGCTGGACTGCGAGTTCGTCGTGGGAGGCGCCATGCGTTCGCGCAAGAGCGTCAACGTGCCGGGCGTGTCGATCGACCTGCCGTCGGTGACCGAAAAGGACCGCCGCTTCATCGAATGGGCCGTGAAGAACGACGTCGATTTCATCGCGCATTCGTTCGTGCGCTCGGCGCGCGACATCCGGGCCGTGCAGGATATTCTCGACGCCCACGGCAGTAACATCAAGATCATCTCGAAGATCGAGAACCAGGAGGGACTGGACAACATCGACGAGATCATCGAGGCTTCGTACGGCATCATGGTCGCCCGCGGCGACCTGGGCGTGGAGCTTCCCGCCGAGGTGATCCCCAACACGCAGCGGCGTATCGTCGAGAAGTGTATCTGCGCCAAGCGTCCCGTGATCATCGCCACGCAGATGCTCTATTCGATGGTCAAGTCCCCGCGTCCGACGCGCGCCGAGGTGAGCGACGTGGCCAGCGCCATTTACGAGCGTGTGGACGCCGTGATGTTGAGCGACGAGACCGCCATGGGCGATTTTCCCGTGCAGTCGGTGGAGACGATGGCCCGCATCGCCCGCGAGATCGAGCGCGACGAGACGCATTTCAAGCCGATGATCGACATGGACATGGTTTCGGTGAACCACGAGATCACCGCGCAGCTGGCCCGTTCGGCCGTGCGCGCCTCGACCAACCTGCCGATCAAATACGTGGTGCTCGACACCAAGACGGGCCGCACGGGCCGTTATCTGGCGGCGTTCCGCGGCCGCAAGACCGTGATGGCCGTCTGCTACCAGCTGCATGCGCAGCGGATTCTGGCCCTGTCGTACGGCGTCGTGCCGATTCTCCGGAATCAGGAACTCTCCGACAGATACCATTTCCTGGTCGATGCGCTGGAGTTCCTCGACCAGTACCGCAAACTCGACGACGGGGACCTGATGGCCATCGTGGGCGGCAGTTTCGGTCCCGACGGCGGTGCGTCGTACGTCGAGATCGCCAACGTGCAGAATATCCGCAAGCGTAACGAGGAGATCGTCGCGCAGCACAACTGTTAGGCTGTTGGGCGGCGAACTCAAAGAGAAAGTCGCGCAGGGCGTGGCGTGGAGCATGGCCGAGAAGATCGGCTCGATGCTCCTCGCAATGGCCGTGCGGCTGGTCATCCTGCGCCTGCTGACGCGCGACATACTGGGCTTCATGTCCATTCCGTCGGCCGTCGTGACGGTGCTGCTGGTGATCGTCGACAGCGGGTTCTCGCAGAGTCTGGTCCGCCACAAAGGGCCTTCGCAGAGCGATTACAAGTCGGTTTTCCTTTTCAACATCGCCGTTTCGGCGGTGCTCTACGGGGTGCTGGTGGCCCTGGCGCCCCTTGCGGCGCGCTGGTACGGCATGCCCGAAATCGCGCGGATCGCCCCGGTTTTCTTCCTGCTGCTGCCGCTCAACGCCCTGTGCGCCGTTCAGAATACGATTTTCATCCGGCAGTTCCGTTTCGCGCTGCTCTCGAAGGTGACCTTCCTTTCGTCGCTGGCGGGCGGGCTTACGGCCATTGCGCTGGCGATGGCCGGGTGGGGCATCTGGAGCCTCGTGGCGGAGCGTGTGATCGCGGTCGGGATGCGGACCGCGCTGCTGTGGTGGCTGAGCGACTGGCGCCCCTGCGGCAAGTGCAGGCTGAAGCCCCTGCGCGAGATGGCGCCGTTCGGGTGCAGTCTGATGGTGACGGACCTGATTTCGAATTTCTATAACAAGATACCCCAGTTTTTTCTCGGAAAACTCTATTCGCCCGCGGTGCTCGGATCGTTCGACCAGGCGGTGAAACTCAAGGACATGCCCGCCGCGACGGGCATTCAGGCCGTGCAAAACGTCACGTTCCCGGCCTTGGCGAAGATCCGCGACGACGCCCCGAGGTTCGCCGAGGGTTACCGGCAGGTGGTGATGGTCGTCTCTTACGTGATGTTTCCGATCATGCTGGGCATGTCGGCCGTGGCCCGCGACATGTTCGCCGTGCTGCTGGGCGAGGAGTGGATGCCGACGGTTCCCTATTTCGAGGCGGTATGTCTGGCAGGACTGTTCTCGCCGATCGCTTTGACGGCTTACAATGTGTTGAAAGCAAGGTGTAAGGGTCCGTTGATCGTGCGTCTCGAAGTGGTGAAGAAGATCATTATGACGGCGATTTTCGCCGTGACGATTCCGCACAGCGTGATGGCCGTGGTCTGGGGGCTGGTGGCCACCGCATTCTGCGAAATGGCGGTCAATTTCCTGGCGACGACGCGCTTCACCTCCCTGACGTTCCGGCGTTTCGTCCGTACGCTGCTGCCCGTGGCGCTGGTGTCGGGGACGATGTATTTCCTCGTGCGGCTCACGGCCGCGGCGATTCCCGGCAACGACCTCGTGCGGCTGCTGGCCGAACTGGCGACGGGCGTGGTCAGCTACCTCGCGCTGTCGGCGCTGTTCCGGCTGGAAGCCTTCCGGGAGGTGACGGCCATCGTGCGCAGGCAGCTGAAAAAATAAGGTTTGAAACCCAAGGGCCTCTGACATGTTCCGACAACCCGATTCACTCTATGCCGGAGTGTTGCTTTGTTCGGCGATCATTCTCGCGGTGGTCGGCGGATCTCTTTTTTGGCTGCGTATGCCGGGCGATGAACGCCTGCGCAATTACCGCCTTTCGCGCCGTTTTGTCGGCTGGGCCTACTTTTCGCTCGCTTTCACCGATGTGCTGTGGCTGCTCTTCTTGCGGGAGGAGTATGAGCTGGATTTCACGCGGATTCTGGTGCTGGCCGTCGCTGCGGTGCAGGCCACGATGTTCTCCGGGGCGCTGGTGACGTTGGTCAACTCCCGTTTTCCGCTTGCGCGGGGAGTTCGCCGTCATCTGCTTGCCGTGGCTGCCGGAACGGCGTCGCTGTTCGGCTGCATGTTGTTCTTTCCGCAGGCCTTTCCAGTGCTTTTCCGGCTGACGGCAGCCGCTTATTGTGTGCAGATAGCCCTCTTTGCGCGGACTTTCGTACGCGAATACCGGGTCTGTCGCCGCAAGCTGGACAACTTTTTTTCGGACGGAGAGATGCGCCGTCTGCGATGGGTGGCCGTGTCGTTTCTGATGACGGCCTTGATCGGACTGACGGCCGCGGCATGGCTGGTGTCGGGGTTAGGGATGCCTTACCTGTTTGCTTTTACGGGGGTCTACATGGTGTTCTACACCTTCTTCGGAATGAAGTATATCAACTATCCCGCGGAGTTCGGGCGGATCGCTCCCGTGATCGCCGACGATGTGCCGGAGCCTTTGGCCGCCGGGGAGAATATCCGTACGGCGCTCGACGAATGGATCGCCGCGAAAGGGTATGTCCGCCCGGGTCTTTCGCTGGAGTCGCTGGCCCGCGAGGTCGGGTGCAACCGCAGTTACCTGTCGCGGTATGTCAACTCCGAGTTGGGGCTTAACTTCAAATCGTGGATACGCGCCCTGCGCATTGCCGAATCGCAGCGGCTGTTGCTGGAGCATCCCGGGGCTTCGGCCCTCGAGGTGGGCGAGATGGTCGGCATCCACGGGCGCAGTACTTTTTTCGCGCAGTTCTCCGAAGTGACGGGCATGTCGCCCGGCGAATACCGCCGCCGCTATGCCGGCGGAGACCCGATCGCCCCTTTGCAAGAGTGAAAACAACGCCGAGTCCAGAAACCCGGCGTTGTTTTTTAAGTTCCCGGACTCCTCCGCAGCCGTTTTGCGCTACTTTTATCATCGGATTAAAACGAATGCAATATGATGATGAAAGGATTTTTTACGGCCGCATTGGCCGCATTGGCCGTGTCGGCCGCAGTGCTGGCGCTGGCGGGGTGCTCGGACGGCGGCGGGAACAAGGCGTCACCGGTATCCGGCACGGTCGATATGACCCGGATGACCGCCGATGAGGTAAAGACCGCGATCGGAGCCGCACTCGACGCGGGCATCACCGAATTCAAACTGACGGGCGAGTTTGCCAAGATCGGGATTCCCGCTCGGGTCTCCTTTTCCGGCACCCCTCCGGTCGGCAACCCTTTCTACGACTCCGGCGTGGAAAAGATCGACCTGACCGGCGTGACCGACTGGCCGGAAGTGAATGTGAACGGACGGGTGGACGACGATTTCAACTTTCCCCCGGACGATGTCCGCGGTCTGCCGGCAAGGGCGTTCGACGGACAAAAATATGATAACGGAGCGTTCCATTATGCCTATCCCGCCCTGCGCGAAGTGAGACTGCCCGCCGGAGTGAAAGCGCTCGGCTGTTTGGCATTTTTCGCCTGCCAGGCGTTGAGCTTCGTCTCCTGCGACGGCGTGGAAGAGGTCGGAGTGCAGGCCTTGTCGGGCTGCCCTTCGCTGGAGAGCGTGCAACTGCCCGAGGCGGTTCGGATTTATAACGCAGCTTTCATGGCTTCCGGCCTGACCTCCCTTTCGCTGCCCGAAACGACCCGACTCGGATACAGCGCATTTCAGCACTGCGATGCTCTGACCGAGCTGCGGCTGACAGCAGCAGGGAATATTACCCTGGAAATGGACAGTGGAGCAACTCCTTTCAGCCCGAACTTCGCCAAAGTATGCGATCTTACGCTGAATGCCGACAAGCATTACAGCACCGGCACGGCGGCCCCGAAAGCTGCGTCCGCCGACCAATGGGCCACGAACTACTACGGAGATCCGCTTACCTGGAAGAGCATCGCTTTCGAGTGACGCAGGGGTGTTTCGTTATTTTTACCGCTCCCGTTGCTCCCGCATCTGAACGAACGGGCCGCACCCCGGAAGGATGCGGCCCGTTCGTTTCCCGGAAGAATGCGGGTTATTTGTAGACTTTGGGGGTGATGACGCCCCGGAGCACCACCAGCGCATTGGTGACCAGCGCTTCGAGTTCGTTCTCGCCCGGATAGACCGCGATCGGAGCGATGAACGAGCAGCGTTCGCGGATGTACTCCACGACAGGCTCGTTGTAGGCGATGCCGCCCGTGAGGACGATGGCCTGAACGCTGCCCGAGAGGGCCGCGGCCATGGCTCCGATCTGTTTCACGATGTTGTAGCACATGGCGTCGAGAACCTTTTTGGCCCGCTGGTCGCCCTGCGCGATGCGTTCCATGACCTGAATCACGGAGTTGGTTCCCAGGTAGGCCACCAGCCCGCCTTTGCTCGAAATGAATTTCAGCAGCTCCTCTTTCGTATATTGTCCCGAGAAGCAGACCTTGATGAGCTCGCTCGACGGGATGCTGCCCGCACGGTCCGGGGCGAAGGGCCCGTCGCCGTCGAGGGCGTTGTTGACATCGACGATGCGGCCCGTCATGAAGGGCATCGTTTCATGGCCCTGTTTCCCGTCGGGATAAAAGCGATAGGACTGGTCATGGATGCCTTCGTTCCATTGGAAGGCCTCGCCTTGAGAACGGTGGTTGTACATATAGCCTAAGAGGCCTCGTTTTCCCTTGCGGCAGGTGTAAACAAATTCACCGCTGATGATGGTCGGTTCTCCCAGCTGATAGAAGGCATAGCCAATCGGTTCGTCCCCATCGAAGCAGACAGCGATATTGCCTTCGGCCAGCTGGGCCTCGATATGGCTCCGCCAGCTCTGTTCATCGCGCAGGGCATAGCCGGACAGGCCCTTCGTATAGCCTTCATAAACGGCGGCCAGATAAGGCCACTGATCCGGGCTGTTGACAAAGGCATAGCGCACGGTCCGGTCCGTCAGAGGCCGCAAGGCTTCCAGGGGCATCGTTTCCTTCCACTGATGACAATAGAGTTCATAGCCATAAGGCTGATAGAAACCGGCCTTGCGCCGGGCTGCAGGATGCGTTGCCAGACCGACGATATACGACATGTCGATGGCTTTGCCGCGCAGGCACAGCGTATACGGATTGAGATGGGTCAGGCAGGCCATATCATCGCCTTCAAAGCCCATGAGGACGTTTTCAGGCCGATAAAAATGATTGAAATACCACTGGAAAAACGGATCTTCCCGGTAGAAGCCAAAATGACGGGGGAAGATGTATATGAGCTGACAAAAATGTCTGTACTGGAATATCTGACAAGCGGTATTACGGCTGTGTTTGATATGTATCTGACGCCGGAAACGATCATCAATGCGTATACAGAATGTGGGATGCGTAATGTGCAGGTCAGCGGACTGAATATGTTCGGTCCTACACCGGAGGTCATGGAAGAGCGTTTCCTGAAGCTGAACGGAGTGAACAGCCTTTCTTCTTATATGCTGGGCATCCATGCGGAATATACCTGCCCAAAAGAGCTGCTTATGCAGGTTGCTGAGATCGTCAAAAGACATAAGGCGCCATTCTTTACTCATCTTGCCGAAACAAAGCGGGAGGTAGAGGAATGCAAAGAAAGATACGGTATGACACCAACACAGCTGTTAAATGATCTGGGGCTGTTTGACTACGGTGGCGGTGGATATCATTGCGTTTATATGGACGATAAGGACATTGAGATCTTTAAAGAAAAGAAGCTGACAGCAGTGACAAATCCGGCTTCCAATCTGAAGCTGGCAAGCGGTATCGCACCGGTCAGCCGCTTTTTAAAAGAAGGCATTCCGGTTGC
>OGNC01000621.1_pt1 | contig 21843 bp, 21 predicted proteins | sample 1573311 | NCBI WGS metagenome assembly OGNC01 (sample SAMEA2581889, study PRJEB24529) | metagenome | biome: Human gut stool | place: China | collected 2011
TTTGCCGTTTTTTCGCATAAAACAAATGCACCGGTCTTAAGTTGATGACATTGCCTTTCAGGGGAGGCTTGGCTGCGGCAGTATTTGCTTCAGTTCAGATACTCCCGTTCCAGATCGCGCACCATCTGCACGTAGCGGGTCTTGCAGTCTGCATTGCGTCCGGCCAGCAGGTCTTCGTAGCATGGAGTCAGATACTGCTCACGGATGCGCTCATAGGACGCGTGACGGTCAGAGCAGGTGTTGATGCAGGTCACGATGCCGGGGGCAATGTTATAATACTCGCGGATAAGCGCTTCGCCGTCCGGCTGCGCGGCAAGATAGCCGTCGCGGAAGGCGCGGAATGCGGTAAGCTCCGCGCAGTCGTCCGGCTTGCCGAGTTCCTGACAAACTGCGGTCGTGATGAAGCACAGACCGAGGAATTTTTTGCGGAAGCCGCCGGAAATGGACTCGTAGTCGCCCAGATAAAACGGGGATTTGGGATACCGTTCGACCCACTTTTTCTGAAGGAGCGACACAAATTCCTCGCTGACCGGCAGCTGCAGCTTGCGCACCATCGGCACAAAGAAGATCGCCAGAATGACCTTTTCGTCCTCCATATCGTTTTTCCCCGTCCAGCCTGCCGCCAACTCGCCCAGCATGGCCTCGGCGGCCCGGTCAAGCAGCTCTGTCTGCCGCTCGGGGCGCACGCCGCTGTTCAGCTCCTGAATGACCGGGGCACAGCCAGTCTCATATGTCTCAAACGCCTCAAAAAACGCGTCGCGCAGGATCTTTTTCTGGTAGCCGCGGAAGTTTTGCACGCACCAGCCCAGCCTCGACACGGCATGGTCAAAGCTCACCGCGCAGTCCTCCTCCGAACAAGACGCTTCCTCCGGCTGCGTAAGGAGCTGCCGCTTCGTCAGCCGTTCGCCGCAGTACATACACGAAAAGCGCTCCAGCTCCGCCGGAATTTGCAGCGTATGCCCGCATTTCGGGCACAGACCGGTCGTCATTTCTTCCATCAAAGGCACCTGCTTTCGTTGTGTTGCGTTTATTCTTTCATATTTTCGGGCTTCTGTCAAGCCTTACGGCAGCACCAGCACATATGCCGCTTCCTTTTCCGGCAGATCGGAGAATACGTCGTCGGGCGAATAGGCTGCCGTGATGTATCCGTCCAGAATTGCCTGTGCCAGCTGGCCGGTCACGCGGTACAGCCGCGCGCCGTTCTGCGCCGCTTCATACGGCGTTGTTTCCAATTCAGCCGGAACGCCGCTGTTCCACACCAGCAGCACGTCCAGCCCTGTCTCGGCGGAAAGCTCCGCCGCCTGCTGTGCGGCGGCTTCGTCCGGTGCTTCCGCACCGGTCTGCGCAAAGATCTGCTCGACCGCCGAGCCGATATTGACCGAGATCACGTCGGTCTGCTCAAAGCCCGGCAGCGCGATCAGCCCCGCCTTGCCCGCCAGCAGCACGAGCACTGCGGCCGCCGCAATGGCCGCAGCGGGAAGCCAGGCGCGGCGCGGCTTCCTTTTCTGCTCCTGCCGGATCGCCCGCATCACGCCGTCGTGCAGCGCCGCAGGCGGCTCCAGCTCGCTTTCCTGCAGCAGCGCGTCCAGCTCGTGCAGCTGCCGCCATGTTTCCCGGCAGTCCGGACAGGCGTCCAGATGGGCCCGCAGCGCCGCCGATTCCTCCGCTGTCAGCGCCTCGTCCAGCTCCCGGTTCATAAGCTCCAGCGCGTTTTCACAGTTCATGGCGCACCCACCTCCTGTTTATTCCGAACGTTTAGACGCGCCGGTTTCAAAAAAGTTCCCGGCGTCCAATCTTTTTTTCAATTGGAGCCGCGCACGCGCCAGACGCGACTTGACCGTTCCGACCGGAAGATCCATGCTCTGCGCGATCTGCTCATACGGCAGCTGCCGCACCACGCGAAGCTCCAGAATTTCGCGGAAATCGACCGGGAGCGCGTTCATGGCATTCCGGATGGCCTCCTGCTTTTCGTTGAAGATCACGCGTTCCTCCGGCAGCGGTTCAGGGTCTGGAACGGACAGCTCCTTCCCCTCGTCCTCATCATCGGAAAACGTGAGCGAAACGTGCTGCTGCCGCTTCTGCTTGCGCAGAAAGTCGATGCAGACGTTCTGCGTCATCCGGTAGAGCCAGGTGGAGAACGCCGCGTCAAACTGATACTGCGCCAGCGTCCGCCACAGCTTCAGAAACACCTCCTGCGACAGGTCGAGCGCGTCCTCGGCGTTTCCCGCCATGCGCCAGCAAATATTATAGACCGGTTTCTGATGCAGCAGCATCAGCTGCTCAAACGCAGCCGCGTCCTGCGCGGCCGCTCTGCGGATCAGGCTGTCATCCTGCAAGAGCTTCACCCCAAATCTCTCTTGATCCCGTCTGCGATCCGTTCGATCTCGTCCATCGTCGAGATCGCCGAAATTTTTTCCTTATAATAGCCGCTGTGCGCAACGCCGCGCAGGTACCATGCGAAATGCTTCCGCGCCTCCAGACAGGCGATGTGTTCGCCCTTATCCTGCGCCGCAAGGCGGAACTGCCGCAGAGCCGTATCGACGCGGTCGCATAGAGGCGGCGTTTCCGGCACGGCCTCGCCGCGCAGCGCGGCCTGCGCCTGTTCGAACACCCAAGGGTCGCCGAACGTCGTCCGGCCCAGCATGAGCAGATCCGCTCCCGTGCGCGCCTTGCACTTCACCGCGTCCTCCGCCGTAAAAATATCGCCGTTGGCGATCACGGGGATCTTCACGGCCTCCTTGACCGCGCGGATGCAGTCCCAGTCGGCAACGCCGGAATAGAGCATGGTCTTCGTCCTGCCGTGGACGGCGATCGCCGACGCGCCCGCCTGCTCGAGCATTGCGGCCAGCTCCGGCGCGTTGCATGAGCTCTTGTCCCAACCCTTGCGCATCTTGACCGTGACCGGCACCGGCACGGCTTTCACAACGGCCTCGACGATCCGCGCAGCCTTTTCCGGGTCCTTCATCAGCGCGCTCCCGTCGCCGTTGTTCGCGATCTTCGGCATGGGGCAGCCCATGTTGATATCGATAAAATCCGCGCCCGACGCCTCCAGCGCCAGCGCCGCGCCGTCCGCCATGACGGACGGGTCATTGCCGAAGATCTGCGCGCCGCAGACGCCGAGCGGCGTTTTGTGCAGCAGACTTCTGCTCTTTTTATCCTGATAGATCAGCGCACGGGACGAGACCATTTCCGTCACCGTCACCGCCGCGCCCAATTCCGCGCAGATCGTGCGGAACGCCAGATCCGTTACCCCCGCCATCGGCGCAAGCACCAGATCGCCCATGATTTCCAAATTTCCCAGTTTCATGCTTACAGTTCCAAGGTATCGTCCTGATCGATCCAGTCCTGCACCGGAACGACCGTGAATTCTGTTTTCGTATTGCGGATGACCACACGCCGCAGTCCCGCGTTGATGATCATGCGCCTGCACATCGAGCAGGAGGTCGCGTCGGACAAGATCGCCCCTGTCTTCGCGTCGTGGCCGACGAGATAAATGTCCCCTCCGATGCACTCGTTGCGGGAGGCGGAGATGATCGCGTTCGCCTCGGCATGGACGCTGCGGCACAGCTCATACCGCTCCCCGCGCGGCACGCGCATCTGTTCGCGCACGCAATAGCCGAGATCGGAGCAGTTTTTCCGTCCGCGCGGCGCGCCGTTATATCCGGTCGCGACGATCTCATCGTTGCGGACGATGATCGCGCCGTATTGCCGGCGCAGGCACGTCGAGCGTTCGAGCACCGTCTCGGCGATGTCCAGATAATAATTCTCCTTTACGATCCGTTCCATGGCGCGTCCCTCCCGAATGTTCTGGTTTCTGATTAGTATATCATACTCTTTTTTCCGGAGCAACTGAAATCCTTGCTCTTATCCGCGATTTATGGTATACTGTGTAGGAATCTCAGGAGGAAAGGCGGCGAGGGAATGAAACTGCGCAGATGGATCTGTTTTCTGTTGTGTCTTGTGCTGACCGTGTGCCTGTGCGCGCCTGCGCTGGCCGACAGCGAGCTGTTCTTCGTCGCCGTCAACGACACCATTCCCCTGACGCTGAGCGTCTTCCCAACCTACTCCGGCGGCACGCTCTACGTGCCCTATCAGGTCTTCGACAGCCAGCCGTGCGGCGTTACGCCGTCGTACAATCAGGCCAAGCAGACCTATGTTCTGCTCAGCCGCACCCGGCAGATGATCTTCGATCTGGCTGCCGGGACCGTCAGCGACGAAAGCGGCAGCGTCTCGACCGCGAACGTGCTGTACCGCGGCGGCATTCTCTATCTGCCGCTCACGTTCTGCGCCTCGCATTTCGGCCTCAAGACCACAATGCTCGAATCCGCAGGCGGCTATCAGATCCTGCGCTTCACCGATGGCAGCGAGGTCTATGACGATTCGCTGTTTGTAGAAAAGGCCGAAAATCTGATCGCCTACCGCGTCCGGCAGAACCAGAGCGGCTCGCAGTCCCCGGAAAGGCCCACCGACCGCCCCAACAGCGGCTCACAGGGCACGCAGGAGCCGTCCGCCGCGGAAAAAAAGCCGGCAACCGTCTACCTCGCCTTCACCGGCAGCGAGACCATGCGCGCCAGTATGGCTGCGCTGGAAACCTACAAGCTGCACGGAACGTTCTTCCTGACGGAGGCGGAAATTCTCGCCGACCCGTCGCTGGTCTTTGAGCTGCTCGCCGCAGGCCACTCCATTGGCATCACAGCAGGAGAAGACGATGAGGATCTCTCCGGCGCGCTCACGCGCGCAAACGACGCGCTCTGCGCCCTCACCTGCCAGAAAACGCTTCTCGCGCTCCTGCCCGCCGAGGCAGAGGCTCCAGACAGCTACTGCGTCTTCCACGCGCCGTCCTCCCCCGTCTCTGCGGCGGACGCCGCCGCGTCCGAAACAGCGCACCTGCTCGTCTGCTCCGAGAACACAGAAGCTGATCTCTACACCCTGTTTTCCGCCGAGGCCCGCGTCCTCCAGCTGCTCGAAAACGCCGACCGTACATAGCCTCCGCCCGCCTACCCCGCCTACGCAGATTTTTTCAAAAATCCGAAAAAAAGACTTGCAATTTCCGAAAAGATCTGATAGAATAATTCCGCCGATGGGGGTATAGCTCAGCTGGGAGAGCGCATGACTGGCAGTCATGAGGTCAGCGGTTCGATCCCGCTTATCTCCACCAAAAAAGTCCTGAAATCTCACGATTTCAGGACTTTTTCTTTACTTTCTTCTGTAAATAATCGACCGCATTTTTGCAGTCATGCGGCTTGACCCAGATTTGACCCAAACGGGCGCGAAAACGCGGTGGATTTATCGAGATTTATTTGACAAAACAGCACAAGTTTCTCTGTTTTCAAGAATATTTTGAACGTTTGAACGGCGGCTGCAACTTGCAGCCGCCGCTTCGGTTTTCTGCTTCAGATCGCGTTGCGGATGGTGTTTCCAATCGCGTCCGCTGCGCTCTGTTTCATCCCCGGCGTTGAGTGAACGTAGGTGCTGAGCGTAAACCCCGCACTGAAATGTCCCAGCGTTTCTGAAAGTGTTCGCACGTCCACGCCACTTTTCAGCGATAAGGTTGCAAATGTGTGCCGCATGTCATGAAAACGCACATGCTCCGCACCGATTTCTTTAATAATCCGATCATGCAGCCTGCGGAAGCCATCCGGGTCCCACGTCTCCCCGGTACGCGGAGATGGGAACAAGTACGGATTCGCAGGATGGCGGTCATGTTCTTCTACGAGAAGTTTTACTGTTTCCTCTGGGAGCAGCACTGTTCGGATGGAATTTGACGTTTTCGGTGTACTGATGACCAACTTTCCATCTTGCCGTACGACGCTTTTGTTGATCGAGAGGGTACGGTTTTGAACATCCAAGTCCTCCCACCGTAGGGCCAACAATTCCCCGCGCCGCAGGCCCGTTGTCAGCTCCAGATACATCGGCGCGAGAATCCCATGCTCTTTCGCCGCACTCAAATATGGTCCGATCAACGCTTCCGGCAGGATGTTCATTTCCTTGCAAGTGTTTTTCGGAATTTTGCATTTCTTTGCTGGGTTCGCAAGAATCAGCTTCTCCTCCACCGCATATTCTAATGCCTTATTCAGCACCACATGAACGCACTGCACCATGCGGGGACTCAGACCGTGTTCTTTCAGCTCCGGCTGGTTTTTCTTTTGCACCCGGCCGCTCTTGAGCAGCTCGTTGTAAAACTGTTGGATTTGCAGCATCGTCAGCTTTTCCAGCTTCACACTGCCAAGCTGCGGAATTATATGATGGTCGATGGCGTTGTGGTAAAACTCTTTGGTCGAGTATCGAACCTGCGGCTCGACGTAAACGGAGTACCACAGCTTCAGCCACTGTTCGAGTGTATAGCTCCCTGCTTTCACTGGGTCGAGTTTTTTGCTGTCCTCGATAGCGGTACGCAGCTTGTCTTTGACTTCTGCCTGCGTCTTGCCAAGCACATTTTTCGTGATCGCCTTTCCGTTTGCATCATAGCCCGCCGTATATCTGCCTTCCCAGCGTCCGTCTTTTCGCTTTCGAATGTTGCCTTCGCCGTTGGCTCGTCGTTTTGGCATCGTGTTTACCTCCTTCGATTTTTGTCAGCACACACGATTACCACAAACACAGCCGAATCGCAAGTCCAATTTTCCGTCAGGCGCATTTTTGTTCCTCACACTGCCGATCCAGCCATTCGAGAAATTTCTCGCGTGAAACGACAATCCGTTTACCGATCTGAATTGACGGAAAGTCTGCGCTGTGCGCGAGCTTGTACGCTCCGGCTCTGGAGATGCCGAGAACAGCGGCAACGTCTGTCATGTTCATCATCAAAGGCAATTCTTCCAGCGAGTGATACTGTTTCTGGTTCATTTGGCTTCCTTTCTCCCATGCTGGGAATCGAAATTGGTTTTTGAATGGCCAAAAAGAATTACCCAATCGAAGTTTTTTATTCTATTTTCTTCACGCCGCATGGTGGGCGGACGCGGCGTTTGTTTGGCGCAGACCTGCACGGATGCGTATTCACCTCGTAAAATCGCACACGTCGGCACGACGCGCCCCATGCCGCGGAGTAAATGGCTGCGCCGATGTGAGTTTTCTGACTTGTGCCGGTTCAACCATCAACTCTCCGCCTGCAGGCGGCATTGGGGGCAGGGTTCTCCCTGCAAGCTGCGTTTTGGTACCAAAACGCGATGCTTGCGCTTTTCTTGCGCAGCAAGAAAAGTCTAAAACGCAGCCTGAGTCTCCTGTCACCGTTTCGTACACCGCATAAAATCTAGAGTTTTTATACCTTGGATTCCGTAGTCGCTACATTAGTTGCTATGAAAATTTGAAATTCGGATTTTCACCTTTTGTAGTCGCTACTATAGTCGCTATGGTTTTCTTTTTTCGCCGTATTTGCAGCTCGCACCCCGGCGATGGGGAACAGCGCGGACAGAGCTTGGCAGCTCTCACAGCTCGTGGAAGGGGTCTCGACTGCTTTCAACCCCAGCTACGGCAGCCTGTCTTGCGTCAAAACAAACTGCGTATCTTTCGCTTCCGCGCAAGCGCGAAAGCTCAATCGCTCCGTTTGTTTCTCCTTTCCCCACGAAGTAGGCTACTTCGTGGGAACCCCAACTATGGCCGGACATTGTGTGTCCAAGCAGATTGGGCGGCATGATGCAGCCTGCCAGGGCTGCCCACGGTGCGTTTCTCGCTCGCCGGAAGCTCACTGCTTCCGGGTCCTCGCGCGCGCCGTGCGCGTTTCCCAACCTGCGGTGTTGTCCGCGTTGCTGGTTATTCAGTTGTCTGGGATCGTGATCTCACCTCCAAATTTTCCTAAAGAGCACAAAAAGGAGCGCTGCGACCATTTCTCGGTCGCAGCGCTCCTTCATTACATTTCATGGTGCGCTTCGGATTATTCTGTTGTCGGCAGGATTTCCTGTCATGTTCCATATGATAACATTGGAATAAATGTTTGTCAGCGCTCTTTTGCAGAATTTTTTCTTGCTGCTGCCGATTCTGAATCGAATGGATTCTATCAGTAATTTATATTTCTTTACTTAATATATCTTTAAGCTTTTTAAATCACAAAACTGGGAATAATATCTGCTGAAGCCCCAAACGCAATTGCGTGGTGTTGTCTCAACATTTCTTTGAGAAGATTCTTCTTGCCCATCAAATGTCACAAATTCTTCTCTGCTATTTTGTTGTACATCACAGTCAATATTGCCTTGACAATGCAAGCGTTTAATATATAATAATAATATCTAAGATATATCAAGGAAGACGAACATATGGAAAGTCTAAAAAGCAAAGCCTATGAAATTATCAAAAAGCGAATTGTTAGCTGCGAATATGCTCCTGGAGATATTCTGGACGAAAAAGCGCTGATTGATGAGTTTGGCGTTAGCCGCACCCCTATCCGTGAGGCGCTTAATGTTCTAGCGGAGGAAGGTATGGTTGATATTATGCCACGTCGTGCGATTCTGGTTTCGCACATTTCAACCAAAGACGTATCTAATCTATACCATCTTCGTCTCCTCTTGGAACCGGATAGTGTGAAAATTGCCGCCGAAGCGAGCGACGCCAACTGCCTAAAAGAATTCAGAGAGCGGATTCTTACTTCAAGAAAGACTGATATTTATACCTACTCCCAACTTGACAGCGAGTTGCATCTTTATATCGCGCAGTGCACCCAGAATAACACGTTAATTCGCTTTATGAAGATTCTGATGGATCAGACACAGCGTGTACGCTTTCTCTCATCTGATTTTGCAGAGCGCCGAGAAGGTGCCTACAAAGAGCATCTTGCCATTATCGACTGCTTGCAGCGCCGCGACGGCGATGCAGCTGCGCAGCAGATGATACAGCATATTTGTGCAGCCCACAAGGGAATGGGATTGGTTTATGATTCTCGTTTTTGCTACAATGTCTGACAGAAAGAAATGTTTTTAAGCTCGCAACTGATATATCATTTGAATATCAACTCAATGCATATGCAATTGAGTGATATAAAAAATCAAAAAAGGAAGCGATAAAATGAAAAAGATCTTAGCAATGGCTTTGGCGCTGCTATTCGTTGCCGCTCTATTTACCGGCTGCAGCAAAAAGGTCGAATCGCCCTCGGAGCCTAACGCCAATGATGTAGCCTCCGATACCACAGAAGAAGTAAAAGAAAGAACTTCTGCAGACAATACCGATGCAGACAGTCGGTCGGTAAAGATTGGCTTTGCAATCAAGTCGACTGGCAGCTCATTCTATCAGGCTCTTGCAACCGGTGTTCAGAATGCCTGCAAGGAGAGAGGCTGGGAATGCACGGTTCTTAATGCCGACATGGACATCACAAAGGAACAGGAAAACGTTGAAACGTTGATTGGTCAGCAGGTCGATGCGCTGCTTCTTGACGCTATTGATCCCCTAGGTGCGGTCGCTCTTGTCAAAGCTGCTGTTGCTGCTGGAGTACCTGTAATTGAGGTCGATGCACCAATCGACGCAAGTGCGGAAGTCGTCACTACAGTCTATAACAACAATACTACAACTGCATTCATGGTCGGCAAGTACATTCCTCAGTTTTTTGCCGACGACGAGCTGATCAGCAGTGTCGTTTTGAGCGGTGGTAAGGGCAACACTGGCGGAACTGAACGTCGGCAGGGAATGGTTGCAGGTATCATCGCCGAGAGAATGGGGCTTAGCGAAGAAGAAGCGTGGTCGGAAGCAGCAAAGTTTGATGAAGATTTAATTGCAAACGGTCATGCATTCCACGAAGGTGCCAATTTAGAAATTCGCGGGCAGGCATACTGCAACTGGCTTGCAAGCGATGGTTTGGATGGCATGGAGGATTTGCTTGTTGCAAACCCGGACATCAACTGTCTGCTGAGCGAGAATGATGACATGGCGCTCGGTGCGCAAAAAGCAATCACAGCTGCCGGAAAGGACAATCAGATTCAGGTTTTCTGTGCGGCAGACGGTTCTAAAGAAGGTTATCTTCAACTGAGAGATAACCCGCAGTGGCGTGTCATCGGCGAGAACAGCCCTCCGAAGGTCGGCGCACTTGCAGTTGAAATTGCAGGTCAGGTTGTACTTGAAGGAAAAACTGCCAACGATTTTGATGCAGTTGTGATGACGGAGGCAAACATTGTTACATCGGATACCGTCAATGATTTCTACGACCCCAACTCCCCGTTCTAATTAACCCTTTAAAATAATATTGAGACAGCTGGATTGCATAGCAATCCAGCTGTCTCAAAAGAATATGGAGGCGGTCACCTTGGAAAAAGAATATTGCGTTGAAATGCAAAGCATTTCCAAACATTTTGGAGGTGTTCAAGCATTAAAGAATGTTGATTTTCGCCTTAGACGGGGAGAGGTGCGAGCTTTACTCGGTGAAAATGGAGCTGGAAAATCAACACTGATGAAAATACTTGCTGGAGCTGTGAGTGCGGACAGCGGGATCATTAAGATCGACGGGAAACCGGCTACGATACGCTCCCCGAAGGACAGCAGAGATCTTGGTGTCTCAATCATTTATCAGGAATTTGTTCTGGCACCACAGCTTTCTGTTGCAGAAAACATTTTTCTTGATAGGCTGTCCGAAAAAAGTGGAATCGTGAATTGGAAAAAAATCAATGCTGCTGCTAAGAAACTTTTGATGGAAATGGGGTTCGACATGATCGATCCTAGAAAGCAGGTTGGATCCATGCCCGTTGCATATCAACAGATTGTGGAAATCTGCAAGTCGCTTTCTCAGGACGCGCACATCCTGATTCTAGACGAACCAACGGCGGTTTTGACATTCGGTGAAATCGAGCGCCTTTTTGGAATTGTAAAAAAGCTGAAAGATTGCGGCTGGGGCATCATATATATTTCGCACCGCCTGGAGGAAGTTTTTCAGATCTGCGATACTGCAACGATCTTGAAGGACGGAGAATTCGTTGGTGAGTACGATGTAAACACGTTGACAAAACGGGAACTTGTCAACCTGATGGTTGGTAGGACAATGAGCAACTATTACCCTGCACGAGACCACAATATCGGTAAAACAGTGCTCTCTGTTTCTCACCTCGCAGCAGGATCCTCTGTAAAGGATGTGTCATTCTACGTGCGTGCCGGAGAAGTACTAGGTATCAGCGGTCTCGTTGGTGCAGGACGAACCGAAAGCATGCGTGCAATTTTCGGTATTGATAAAATCGATAGCGGAGAAATTCTTTTAAACGGCAAGTCAGTCCGGTTCTCTTCCCCCGACGCAGCGGTAAAAGCCGGTATCGGATTCCTTCCGGAGGATCGGAAAAATGAAGGGGTTGTTCTTTCTCAGAGTATTCGATTCAACACGACCTTATCTAACATTGGCAGTTTTTCGCGCTTTGGGATTAACTCCTACTCGAAAGAGCGGAAGATCGCCGAAGAACTCCTTACCAAGCTGCACACAAAATATGGAGGACTGGAGGATCCTGTAAGCAGCCTCAGCGGTGGAAACCAGCAGAAGGTCGCGCTTGCAAAATGGCTCGCTGCAAACTGCCAAGTCATCATTCTTGACGAGCCAACAAGAGGCGTCGATGTTGGTGCAAAAAGCGAAATCTATTCGATCATCAATTCGCTGGCACAGGATGGCGCTGCGGTTATTATGATTTCATCCGAAATGGAAGAAATCATAAATATGTGCGACCGCGCCGTTGTCATGCGTCAGGGCATCGTAACTGGTGAGCTGGATAAGAAAGAATTAAATGAGCAAGGGCTGATTGCTCTTGCAATGGGAGTAGCTTAAATGAATAATACAAAGAAGAACCATATGCTGCATATTCGATCGTTTATCAAGAACAACAATATGTATATTTTGTTCTTGGTACTCCTCATCGCATGCACTCTTTTGTCTCCTGACTTTCTAACGCTCAACAATATTATCAATTTAGGTAGGCAGCAGTCCGGCTTGCTGATTATTTCAATGGGTCTACTCTTTGTCATCATGACCAGCGGCATTGATTTGGCCAGCGGTGCTGTCATGGCGCTCACAAGCGTTCTCATGACATTTTGCCTGACCACGCATCAGATGAGTATGGCAGTTTCCGTTCTCATCTCTCTGCTTGCAGGGGCACTAACTGGCTTCTGCTCCGGCATCATGGTATCGTGCATCAAAATGGCTCCGTTCATCGTGACACTTGCCATGCAGATCATTGCACGCGGCCTTGCTTATGTCATCTCCAACGGTAACCCTGTCCTTGCTCCGCCTGACGGTATTGAGAAACTTGGAGTCGGCAGCGTCGGTGCAGTTCCCACTCTGGTCATTCTTTCGGCGCTCATTGTCGGGATATTCTATTTTTTGCAGCACCATACTACCTACGGACGAATCACACTAGCGATTGGCAGCAATGAGAAAGCTGTTCATCTTGCCGGTATCCGTGTTAGTCGCTATATCACTGCCGTTTACACAATTGCTGGAATATGCTCTGCAATCGCAGGCATCATTTCTGTTTCTCGTACAGGGATTGGCACACCGCAGGTCGGATCGGGCGTTGAAACGGATGCAATTGCCGCATGCGTCATTGGCGGCGCAAACATGATGGGAGGCGAGGGTAGCGTCCTGAAAACAGTCGTTGGTGTGTTTGTCTTAGCGCTAATCAGAAACATTATGAATCTTCTGGCTATTCCGTCTTATCCACAGGATATCATCAAAGGTGCTGTTATCATTTTGGCAGTGCTCCTGCAGACTGTAACATCTCGTAAATCGTAAAGAGGGTCAATATGCTTTATAACAAATCAGAGCTTTCTAATTTCTGTAAAACAGCGCTTATGGCGCAAGGTGTCTCCGAAAAAAATGCACAGGTCACTACAGCACTTCTCATTGAAGCGGATGAAATGGGAATTCACTCACACGGCGTCAAGAATCTTCATAAATACATTGAAAAAATCAGGTTGGGGAAACTCAACCCTGCCTGCCAAATCGAGGTCATCAGTGACATGCCTGGTTGTGCAGTTTTGGACGCGCATAACAGCATAGGTATGGTCTCCGGTTATCGCGGCATGAAACTTGCAATGGAAAAAGCGCGTAAAACCGGTATCGGCTACGTCTGTGTGCGCAACAGTTGCCATTTTGGTGCAGGGGGTGTTTACTCTAATCTGGCAGCACGAGAAGGGATGTTTGGCATTGCCATGAGTAATACCGATCCAAATATGGCAATTCCCGGAACAATCGGAATGACAATTGGTAATAATCCATTTTCCTATGCATACCCAAAGGAAAATGGTCAGAGTGTGTTTTTGGATATTGCACTCTCTGCAACCGCCGCACTAAAGATCAATAAGGCAAAGCAGGCGCATGAGCAAATTCCGAACACTTGGTTGATTGATGATCACGGCAATGCAACAACAGATCCATCGTGGTATGGTAATGGTGGTGCGCTTCAGCCGATTGCTGCGTATAAAGGCTATGGCCTTTCCGTCATGGTGGAAGCACTTACGGCAATGATGTCTGGCGGGTGCACTTGCCGCGATGTGCCGAGTTGGTGTTTCAATCTTGACAGCTATAATCATGTATGCCACGCTTTTCTTGCATTTGATATTGCTGCAATTACTGGCGAACAGAACTTTCTGAATGCCGCTTCCACCTACGAAAAGTATCTCAAGAGCGCAAAAACGAAGGATGAGCGAACGACTGTTATGATGCCCGGCGAAATCGAGTGGAACAATATACAGGCTGCAGAAGTCGGCATTGACCTTCCTCTTGATGTCGTATCTGAGTTGGACATGCTCAAAGAAATGGTAGCAGAGAAATCCTGAAAGGAAGAAATGTATATGCAACGAATTGATTGTGGCGGTAAGTTTACCTATGTGTTCACTCCCTATGCGCAGCCGATTGCAGAGGTTGAGGACGGAGAGACCTTTGAGGTCGTAACAGAGGATGCCTTTGTCGGTGCGCTTAACAGTGAAGAACAGAACCCCGAAGCAATCGTTCCTTTTTTCAACCCCCAAACGGGACCAATTTTCGTACGAAATACTCTGCCAGGAGATACGGTGAAGATCAGCATCTTAAGCATTGAGCCTCGCCGCAATTGGGGTGTCAGCAGTATACAGGGACACTTTGGAGCGCTAGGATGTACCAAAACTATGCCTCTTTTGAATCGTCCGCTTGAAAACCGTGTATATCTCTATGACTACAGAGATGGCGAGTACATTTGCAGAAAAAATCCACTGCTACACTTTCCGCCTATGCCGTTTATTGGAACGATTGCAACAGCCCCTGCAATAGAAGCTATTTCTTCGCTGACACCCTTTGAGCAGGGCGGAAATATGGATGTCCCGGATGTTTGCCCCGGTAATATTCTATATCTGCCCGTTCGCCAGCCGGGTGCTCTGCTCTATATTGGCGACTGCCATGCATGTCAGGGACAAGGTGAGGCATGTGGAACGGCGCTTGAAATTGCAGCGATTGTAACACTCCGCGTGGATGTTCTTCATGAAAAGCCACTGACATGGCCGCGTATTGAAAGCCCATCGGAGTTGATGTGCGTAGGAAGTGCACGCCCAATGGAGGATGCGGCACGAATTGCATGCAGTGAAATGATCAATTGGATGGGCGAGTACGGATGGTGTGACATGGATGCCTACCAAGCAATCACAATGGCGGCAGATCTCTATATCGGAAATATGGTGGACTCTGCATATTCCGTTGTTATGAAAATGAAGAAAGATTTTGTAAAACGTGAAGGATGCTTACTATGACAAGAGAAATTGTACGGTTGAGTGCGACGGCTGTTGTGCCGGTTGTGGTATTGGATGATGCAAAGGACGCGGTCGCGACGGCGAAGGCTTTGCTGGCCGGCGGCGTAGACGTGATGGAAATCACGTTCCGTACGGCGGCGGCTGCGGATTCGATCAAGGCGGTCGCGGAAAGCTGCCCGGATATGCTCGTCGGCGCAGGAACGGTCATTACGCTCGAGCAGTGCAAAAAGGCTGTGGACTGCGGCGCAAAATTTATCGTCTCGCCGGGCTTTGACGAAGATGTTGTCCGTTGGTGCGTGGAAAACGGCGTTGCCGTGACGCCCGGCTGCGTGACGCCGACGGAAATTATGGCGGCAATGAAGCTGGGTTTAAACGTTGTGAAGTTCTTCCCGGCTGGCGTTTATGGCGGACTTTCTGCCATGAAGGCGCTGTCCGGTCCGTTCGGCGGGATCAAATTCATCCCGACCGGTGGCGTGAATGGCCAGAACATCGGCGAGTTCATTGCCGCGCCGTTCATCCACGCCGTCGGCGGCAGTTGGGTCTGCCCGAAGGCGGACATTGCGGCCGGCAATTTTGAGAAGATCACCGCGCTTTGCAAGCAGGCAAGATCTGCCGCGCTCGGCTTTGAGGTTGCGCATATCGGCGTCAACTGCGAAAACGGCGAGGACTCGCTGGCTGTCTGCAAGAAGCTGGACGAGGCGTTTGCGCTCGGCGTGAAGGAGGGCAATTCCTCCAACTTCGCCTCCAACGGTATTGAGGTCATGAAATCCATGTACCTTGGCAAGAACGGTCACATCGCCATCCGCACGAATTCCGTTCCGCTTGCCGTTGCGGAGCTGGAGAAGAAGGGTTTCGTGTGCGACATGGAGACAGCCAAGTACAAGGGTGAGCGGATGATCGCCGTGTACCTGAAGGACGAATTCGGCGGCTTTGCCGTGCATCTGCTGCAAAAGTGAGGAGGAGCAATCATGAAAATTTTGACATTTGGTGAGATCATGCTCCGCCTGAAAGCGCCGGGACACGAGCGCTTCTTCCAGAGCCCGATGCTGGAAGCGACGTTCGGCGGCGGCGAGGCGAACGTGGCAGTCTCCCTTGCAAACTACGGCATGGACGCGGAATTCCTGACCGTTCTGCCGCAGAACGATATTGCAGACGCCTGCATCCGCGAGCTGCGCTATTTCGGCGTGGGCACAAAGAAGATCGTCCGCGGCGCGGGGCGCATGGGCATTTACTATCTGGAGGGCGGCGCGAACCAGCTGCCGAGCAAGGTCGTCTATGACCGCGCGTATTCCTCCATCGCGATGGCAAAGCCGGGCGATATCGACTGGGACAAAGCCTTCGAGGGTGTGGATTGGTTCCATATCACGGGTATTACGCCTGCGATTTCCGAATCCGCAATGGAGCTGTCTCTTGAGTCCGTCAAGGAAGCGAAGAAGCGGAACATCACGGTTTCCTGCGACCTGAACTACCGCAAAAACCTCTGGAAATATGGCAAAAAGGCCAGCGAGGTTATGCGCGAGCTTGCAAAGCATGTCGATGTGGCGATCGCCAACGAGGAAGACGTACAGAAATCGCTCGAAATTACGGTCGATGTGAACGTCGAATCTGGCGAGCTGGATCGCGAGAAATACCGTGCGCTCGGCAATAAGGTGCTCGAAACGTACCCGAACATGAAGTGCATCGCCATTACGCTGCGCGAGAGCCACAGCGCGGACTGGAACGGCTGGGCAGCGTGCTTGAACGACGGCCAGGACTTCTATGTGTCGAAAAAGTATGAGATTCGAGACATCGTCGACCGCGTGGGCGGCGGCGACAGCTTTGCGGGCGGTCTGATCTACGGCTTGAACCATTATGAGGATAAAAAGCAGGCGCTCGAGTTTGCGGTCGCGGCCAGTTGCCTGAAGCACAGCGTGATCGGCGACTTTAACCGTGTCGGCGTTTCTGACGTGGAAAAGCTCATGGGCGGCGACGGCACAGGCAGAGTGCAGAGATAGGTTCCTTTTGATCGTGCAATCTCTCTAAAAGAGCTGATCCATTTGAACTCATCTCGGAAAAAGGTACTCGGATGCGTCATTGAAAAACGTTTGTTCCAGTGTTATCATGGAACTGCGGTGGGAAATCCTGCCGACAACAGAATATTCTGAAGCGCACCATGAAAAGGAATGAAGGAGCGCTGCGGCCGAGAATGGCCGCAGCGCTCCTTTCGGTGCTTTCGGGAAGAATTCGGAGGTGGAAATACACTCCCAAACAACTGAATAACCAGCAACGTGGACAACACCGCAGATTGGCTCCCGTCAAGATTTGGACTTGTTGACAAAAGCAAGAATTCTGCTGAAACCCACAGTGGTTCCAGCAAAACAGTAAATTTGGAGATAGCGAAAGATGGCATTTACCATCCTCTTGAGGTTTAGGCGTGTATTCGATCTTATACTTGTGGTTCGTGTACTCATAGAACGCTTCATTGAGCGGCAATGTGGTTTCAATGTCTTCCGACCAGACATGGATGATGATCGGTTCTTCTGAACTGCCGCTTTCCGTGGAGTCTGCAGCAGGAGTCGTTTCAGAAGCAGCGGGCGTCTGCGTTTCAGTGCTGGGAGTTTTGCCGGCACATGCGGTAAGGCCGAACAGCAGAAGTACTGCAAGAGCAAGGGCAAGATATCGCTTCGCTTTTTGGTTCCTCCTTTGTTGTTTCCCGGCGCAGTCTCTGCATAGGCTGCACCGAACGCTGATTTTTTTCTGGCGCAAGAAACCTGCGGAACAGCGGCATTTGCACCGTGCAGAGCGGACTGCAGTATTCCGATCCTGGTGTGATGATTTGCGGCTGTTCCGGCGGCCGCCGGTTTTCTTGCTTTCTAGGTCAAGTATAGCAGACGGGCACGTGCAAAAACCATGTCCAAATTAAAGATAATTTGCACATTTTAAATGACGTGCCGCGTTCCATTGCTGGTTTCCAATTGCTGCGATCGACTGCAGCCCCACTTGATTTACAGGCTGTCACCGTGGTAAGATATCGCATAATCCGTTTCGATAAAGGAGACGAAACCTGTGACATCTGTGATGCTGCTTAATGCTTAATCTGACCGGCAATGCACAAAAGCGCCTCATGGCGCTGCTTGGTGCCATGCCAGACGCCTTCCGTCTGATCGGCGAAGCCGAGGATTTGGAACAGGCACCGTCGTTATTGCGACAGACGTCTCCAGAGATCCTTGTTTGTTGTCTCTCTAGGCCGGAATAAACTATGCATGAGGGGTTCCTTCAGCTTCACAAGGAATCGCCGGATACCGAGTTGATCCTGATCTGTATGGAAGAATCATTTGTCTGTGCCAGGCTCGCGGTCACGCTCGGTGCGGCGGACTGCCTGCTTTTCCGGGAGCTGTCCGTTCCCGCGCTGAAGGCCGCATTAGAACGTACCGAGAACCGTTTGTCCGATCGAAAAAGAATTCATTTTCTGGAAACGAATGCAGCCGTCAATGCCTTCTGGCGCAAGCAGCCTCAAGCAGTGCTTCCAGACTGGATTCGATTTCCACAGCTTTTAATTCTGTGCGCACCTGCTGTCCAGCAGACTTCGCTGATGTACATGGACTCTTTCCCCTATTGGCGCAAACTGAACGAGCAGCTTCAAAACTACGGGCCGATCACAAGTGTTGTCTTTTCCGATATGGAAAGCCCGCTCCTCCTACCAACCGGAAAACTGCACAGCAAACAGCGTCTGCGCGAGCGTGGTCTTTCATTTGCGATGGATTTTCAGAAATTTCACAAAGAAACGTATCAGTTTGATCTGCATATTGCGCTGGGCGGTGTCTGTTTGGACGCTGCGCAGCTATATGACGGTTATCTCAAGACACGTGTGCTGCTGATGGATGGCGTATTCAACCAGAATGCTGCAATCATAGAAAATCAGTCGGAAGCCGTCGATGAGGTATTAGCCGGTCAGATACGCAGCTGCCTGCAGTCCATGCAGGAGCTGATCAGCGAAAGACGGTACAATGAGGCAAAAGCCCCGGCAGCAACCATGATGGATCCGCTCCGCAAGTCTCGCTTTCCACCTCTGTTTCAGGAAGTTATGCTCGCTACAGAGCAGCTCTTAGGTGAGCATGTCAAGCGCGGCGGACTCGTCTATCCTTATTCCTCTATCTCGCAGGCGAAAAAAGCCCTGCTAGCAACACTCAGTGTTTTAGAAGCAGAGCAGTCTGCAAAATACAGCTGGCGGGGGCGGCAAATGCTGCAACACATTCATCAGCATTATCAGATCGAGATTGATCTGAATGGGCTTACAGCAGAGCTTGGCATTATGTCTATCTATGCCGGGCAGTTGTTCAAAAAAGAGACCGGTCAGACCTTCTCTTCCTACCTCACACAGTGTCGGCTCGCCAAGGCACAGCGGCTCCTGGAAACTGGAAAGTATAAGATCAACGAGGTCAGCGAGCTTGTCGGCTATCAGTCTGTCTCCTATTTCAGTCGCACCTTCAAGCGGGTCACGGGCAGAACTCCCTATAGCGTTCTGTCCTCCACCCACGCCAAGCAGCGGCCATGAATGCATAAATCCGCCGGATTCCGCAATAGCATCCGGTGATTCCGCGTATGCATTTTTGCAGGAACAGACCGTGAACGATCAAAAGGCGTTGGCAGAAATTCTGGCTACGCTGATTCAATATAAATTGGCATAAAAATCCCCCCGACAGACCGTAATCAGTTCTCGTTGGGGGTGTTGCATAAATTATTAGCTGAAGTATCATTTCATCTCTTTCATGACTTGACTATCGGCAAATCTCAAGCTACAATCCATGTCGGCTCCATTTGGAATCCTCCGAATTTGCCCAACTCCCCTGACCCAGATTGTGACCCAAGTGTGCGCGAAAGCGTGTGGGCGCAGTGGACAAATCGCTGTGAAATTCCGTATTTTTTGTTGACGGAACGGACGTATTGTACTCAAAATCGCCAGAAATCACGAACCGATAGCAGCTGGCAGTCAAGAGGTCAGCGGTTCGATCCCGCTTATCTCCACCAATCGGGTGCGCTGAGTATTCTTAATAAATGCTTGCTTTGAAAAAAGCAAGTTTTTTGTTTTATGTCCGCTTCCCTTTTGAAGCGGGCTTTTTTTATGCGGCGATTGCCGAAATGTCCAGTCCAGCGCTGAACTGCTCAAAGTCAATGTTGAAGTCGATATGTAGCCGATAGTCCCGATACACCTCCACACGCCGGATCAGGCAGCTCACAATCATTTTCTTTGACTCCATGCTGGCACTATCGTACATTTCTGCCCATGATATAATATCGTCGTATTGAGCGTTTAAGACATCCAGCATGGCCTGTCCCTCGTCGTAGGCCGCCTGCGCCGCCTCCATAGTACGCTGAACTTCGAGACATTTTGTCTCACAGTCAGAAATCAAAGAACCAAGCAAGTCCTGCGAAAAAGCACTTTCGCCCCGGAGGGATTTAATAACCTCTGCCCGGAGCGTATCAAGCTCGGCGGCGGCTTTGGCGTAGTCTGATTTTGCACTTTTGAGAAGCGCTTTCCGTTCTTCCATCTTTTCACGATAGCGGATATTGACGATCTCACTTTTAGGGATTGCTTTCATTCGCTCGAAGATCTGCCGGACCACTTTATCAATGATACCGTCAAGAATATGCGCTGTGTAGCCAGTCTGCCCGTCACATTCGGTTTGCTTGCGGGTCTTGCCGTAGCAGATATACCGCACACGCTTTACAATGCGGTGAGCATCTTCCTTGCACGGATAAGCCTTGCCGTTGGTGGTGAGCGCCAGCCGGGAGCCACAATGCCCGCAAAAGACATTCCCGGCCAGCAAGGACTGGCCACGGGTATTCAGCGGTACACGCCGTTCCTGTTCGGCGGAGTTGGCACGGGAGGTACGAATGTGCTGTGCAGCCTCGAACAGCTCCTGTTCTATAATCTGCAAGTGGGGCAGCGTTTGGGAGCGGCTTTTGCCGCTGCGAAGTACCCCAGTATATGTCAGATTGCAAATGATACCGCGGATGCTGGCGTGATGCCACATTTTACCCGTTCTCGCCCGATAGCCGAGGTTATTTAAGTAGGTGGCGATCCGTTGAGCACCGAAACCCTCATGCACATACTTGTCAAAGATAATCCGTACCACAGCGGCCTCAGCTTCATTGATAGCCAGCTCAAAAACCTCGTGCTTGCGTTTATTGAAGCGTCCGCTTTTTACAAGGTCATACCCATAGGGAGCAAGACCGCCCTTGAAACCGCCGTCCTCGACAAGCTGGCCGAGAGCGGTTTTTGTGCGAATTGAAGTCTTTTCGCTTTCGCCGTCAGCCTGCCAGAAGCGGATGTAGTTGGTGAGCTTGTCCGTGTGATTATCAAAACGCTGCTCACCCTCCTGCGTACTCCAGACCCGGATGCCGTTCTTAACAAACCATTCCACCACAAAAGGCGTTTCGTCAGCGATACGCCCGATGCGGTCAAACATGAACACAAGCAGAATATCGAATTTTCCCTGCTTGGCTCGTTCCTTGATGATTTGCAGCTTGTCCCGGTTTTCGGCTCTAACCTTATGCCCAGACACGCCGTCCTCCTGCTCCTCGTGAACAATCGTCCAGCCCATTTTTTCACAGAAGCGATGGCACTCTCTGCGCTGCATGGGAATGTCGGCTTGGCTTTTGTCGTTGTAGTCCACCTGCTTGTCGGTAGACACGCGGTATAGGCAATCGACCCGATTACCTGTCATCATTCTGTTTTCTATCATATTGATCCGTCCTTTCATTTGTCGATGGGTCAATGAAAAAACGCAATCAATACGCGGGGAATATGAAGTTTTCAAGGTACATAGGGACTACCCCCACTATTATTATCCCTCTGTTCGGGAGGGATTGCAAGGATGTCGCCGGAGCTATTTTTTGCCGTATTGTTGGCAAAGGAAGATAGTAAAATCTGCTTTATATGATGGAGCGCTGCCGCATTTTTGCAGTCTGCAAAGCTGGCGGTGATGGCGTAGCCATCCACAGCAAATGCGGTATGTTGTTTTCTCTGCTGCATAAAGACCTCCTTTTCAATTCTCGGCAACAGGGAAAGGCCAGCGCCTCATAAAAGCGCTGGCCTGCGGCTTATGACCTTGGGACGAAATGTCCCAAGGTGTTTTTGAAAGGCGGGAGCGCCGCACCCGCTCCTGTTGGCCTGTCATAAGACAGCTCATATTCAATGCG
>OGNC01000623.1_pt1 | contig 21807 bp, 18 predicted proteins | sample 1573311 | NCBI WGS metagenome assembly OGNC01 (sample SAMEA2581889, study PRJEB24529) | metagenome | biome: Human gut stool | place: China | collected 2011
GACCTGATGAACGGATTGCACCACGGCCACGCGCCCAGCCAGTGCCAAGGCTGCGGAAGATACTTTCTGACCACCAACGGTCACATTCCCAAATACTGCGACGGCATCGCCCCGCAGGACAGCCGCTATACCTGCCGGCAGTACGGCGCGATGATGCACCAGAAGGAGCAGAACAAACAGCACCCGGTCTACCGCCTGTTCAATACCCGCACTGACACCATCCGCAAGCATCACCAGAGAGGGAAGATCTCCGATGACCTGCGGCGGGAGGCACTCTATCTGGCGGGGAGCTACCGGGACAAGGCGCTGATGGACAACGACTATGCCGCTGACGGATATGCGCGGGACATGGAATTGGAACACATTTACGCGGAGGCAGAAAAGCGGCTGAAATGAGAAAGGGGGGCGTTCCTGTGACGAAAAATATGTACACCGTTGCCGGGGACGGCCCCTGCAACGAAGAGCTGGCTCTGCAGATACAAGCCGGAGACAAAAACGCCGCGGAGTTGCTTATCTCACAGAACGAAGGATACCTCACCAAGCTGGCGCGGGCGTACATACCGTGGTGTGAGCTGGAGGACTTGAAGCAGGAGGCGGCGCTGGCACTGCTGGACGCGGCGGGACGCTTTGATCCCGCCTACGGAACAAAGCTGCTGACCTATGCGACGCCCGCGATAGAAGCGGCGCTGTCCGACTATGCCGCGCGGTACGCATTTCCTCTGTCCATCCCCGCCAGCCGCGGCAGCCAACTCCGCACCGTGGCGCGCCTCTGCGCCGAGGCACAGGATGCCTCAGAGCCAGAATTGACCAAGGCGGTGTGCGGAGAACTGAATGTATCTGCCAAGGTAGCTGGGGCGTTGATAAAAGAATACCGGACGCTGTTTTGCGTCCGGCAGTTAGGTGACGATGTGTTCTCCGTCAGCTGCGGCGGCGATCCCGCCGTGACCTATGATCACCTGATGCGACGAACGCTGCTGATGCAGCGGATGGAGGAGGTGCTGACGCCAAGAGAGCTGAATCTGGTGCGAAGCTACCTCAGCATCGGTCAGCCGGACGAGGTCGGCATGACCTTTCAGGAGCTGGCGATTTACCTCAACTACAACGGCCCCAGCGGAGCGGAGAAGGCGTACAAGACCGCGCTGCGAAAGTTGAAGAGGGACTTGTACGGCGGGGCTTACGGCCGGTGGCTCTCCGTTCAGAAGGCTATCCGCACTGCCAAAGCGGAGGCGGAGGCTGATCCTGGGTATTACACAACTCCTCAGACCACATGGTTGGATGAAAAGGAACTGATGGAGCGGTTTATCTGCGAGGTCGTTTCGCTGATCCGTGTTCATGAGATTTTCAGTGACGCATTGGAGAATATTGCTGCAAAAATTTTTGAGGAGTCTTGAAAACTGTACGTTTTCAAGACTCCTCAAGATCATTCCAGCTCAAATACGCCGGTATAAAGCTGATAATACTGTGCGCTGTCAGGTTCTACGGTTACTATCAAAGTGCATTGACGGTTCCTGATTTCTCAAATATTCTGTTTCAGGCAGGTCTTAATGTCATCCTCAGCATTGGTAATAAGCCGCAAGTCGAATGTGTCCACTAAATACTGAAGCACATTCGGGCTCAAAAATGCCGGCAGGGTAGGGCCTAAATATATGCCTTTAATTCCCAGACTCAATAATGCCAGCAAATCAGCAACAGCCTTTTGTTCGTACCATGATACGATCAACGACAAAGGCAATCCGTTTACATCGGTACCAAAAGCATCTGCTAAACCTGTTGCGATCCGTATGGCAGAATATACATCATTGCATTGCCCGACATCCAAAAGTCTCGGCAGACCCGCTACTTCACCGAAATCCAGTTTGTTAAATCTGTATTTTCCGCATGCGAGCGTTAATATCACGCAGTCTTTCGGGACCATCTTAGCAAACTCTGTATAATAGTTTCGACCGGGTCTTGCTCCGTCACAGCCGCCAATAAGAAAGAAATGTCTGATTTTTCCTGCTTTTACTGCCGCTACGATTTTGTCAGAATCGCTTAATACCGAATGATGCCCGAATCCGACAAGTATCTCGTGGGGCTCCTGATCCTCCGGATAGCCGCCCAATTCTATTGCCTGCTGAATGATTTCACTGAAATCCTTTTCACCGTTTTCTCTTTTCCCAATGTGTTTTACCCCTTCCCAGCCCACTACATTCGTGCTGTAGATTCGGCCTTTATAGCTCTCTCTCGGCCGCATAAGGCAATTCGTCGTCATTAGAATACATCCCGGAAGATCATCAAATTGTTTTTGTTGATCTTGCCACGCACCACCGAAATTTCCAACAAGGTGGGGGTACTTTTTTAATCCCTCATATCCGTGGCACGGCAGCATTTCACCGTGTGTATACACATTGACCCCCGTTCCCTTTGTTTGTTCCAGCAGCATTTCCAAATCCTTCAAATCATGTCCCGAAACAACGATAAAGGGTCCTTTCCTCATATGGATATTGACCCTATGGGGTGCCGGATTTCCGTAAACTGCAGTATTGGCTTCATCCAATTTTTTCATAACCTCAATTGCCGCTTCTCCGGTGCGCATGGTCATTCGGATCAGTTCTTCCACTGTAAGGTTATCGTCTGTGAGAGCTTCCAATGCCTGAATATAAAATTCATCTACCTCATCACTGTAATAGCCCAGTTCTCTTGCCTGATGCCCATAGGCGCTGATACCTTTCAGTCCGTATAAAATGGTTTGCCTCAATGAGCGAATATCCGGGTCAAGGGATTTATCATACATAATTCCCGCGAATTGAGCATCCTTTAGCATTTGTGTTTTTGTTTCGGGAAGATCATAAGTGGCGTATGATGTCTGATTGTGAAGCTCTCCTGTGATTGTTCTCAAATTTTCTTTTATCCGTTGTGATTCGTTCAATAATTCCACGTGTACTTTCGAATCAAAATTAACATTCGTCAGCGTTGTGAAAAGAACATTTTCGATAAACCGTATGATATTTTTATCGATATGCTGTCCCTCATTTTGCAGAACTTTTCCGTAACAGCTGATCCCTTTGATTTGAAAGATCAGCAAATCCTGCAGATTGGCGATTTCCGGTGTCTTTCCGCAAACCCCAAGCTTTGTGCAGCCCTTTCCGTTCGCTGTTTGCTCACATTGATAGCAAAACATTTCGTATCCTAAATCCATATTATTCATATGCTGACCATCCTTATCTTTCGTTTTTATAGTTAAAGTATCGGTCAGGAAACGAAAAATATACTTGGTATGAGAGACCTTGCTAATTTGCTTATGTGTGATAAAGAAGTACCTCGTCGATGTTATGCTGCTCAAAATTCTCTTTCTCTGTCTGTTCCTCCCACCAGATACCGGCAGCTTCGCACCGTAGCGTATCTCTGCGCTATGGCAGAGAATGCGTCTGATGAAACAATCCTTTCAGCCGTCAGCACGGCGCTGGAAGTGACGCCATCCGTCGCGGCCACGCTGCTGATGGAGTACCATACGCTGTTCTCCCCGCAGGCTTTGGATGATGAGGCAACTTCCGTCAGCGGCGGCGTAGACCCGGCAAGGGCGTATGACCGATATATGAGGTGGGCGCTCCTGCGTCAGCTGATGGAGAAAATACTGACGCCCAGAGAACTGAATCTGGTGCGAAGCTACCTCGGCATCAGCCAGCCGGACAAGGTCGGCATGACCTTTCAGGAGCTGGCGATCTATCTCAACTACAACGGCCCCAGCGGAGCGGAGAAGGCGTACAAGTCCGCGCTGCGGAAACTGAAGAAGGACTTGTATGGCGGGGCCTACGGTCGGTGGCTCTCTGCGCAGAAGGCCATCCGCGCCGCCAAAGCGGAAGCAGAGCAGGACGCGGGGCAGTACACAACGCCACAGAGGACATGGTGGGAGGAGTGGAAACTGCCCGAGCGCTTCTTGTGCGAGATGACGAGACTTGCCCGCATTCATGAGATTTTCAGCGATGCGGCATACGATCTTTAAAATAAGGCGATATATTTCTTGGAAGAACTTGCCCCTCCCATGCAAGTCGTGATATTATTGAGAAAATAACGATGGGAGGTGTCTGCCATGAAATTCGGCTCTGTGGGCGCGGTGATCGCCGCCGCCAGCAAAAAGGACGCTGTGCCGCTGCTGAAGGTCGGCAGCATCCCCATCGTGCGGAGGATCGTGCTGACCCTGCAGCAGGCAGGTGCGTTCCCCATCGTGGTGGTGACCGGAACGGAGGAACTGGAGGTTACGCGGCAGGTGGCACCGCTGGGTGTGGTGTTTATCAAGAATACGGAGTGTGAAAAGCCGGAGCTTTTCTCTTCCGTCAAGCTGGGCCTTTCGTACTTGCAGGGCAAGTGCGACCGGGTGGTGTTCACGCCGGTGAATGCACCCATGTTCTTTGCCCAGACGCTGCAAACGCTACTTTCTTGCGATGCTGATATCATCACACCAACCTATGACGGGCGGGGCGGACATCCCATTGTGCTGAGCAGCAAAATATTGCCGCAGATTCTTGCGTACAGCGGCTCGGACGGCCTGCGGGGCGCGGTGCGGCAGTGCGATGGCCGCAGGCAGCGCATTGCCGTTCCGGATGCCGGTGTGCTGATGAGCGTACACAACAAGCCGCAGCTGCGTCAGCATTTGCAGGAGCATAACGCCTCGCTGCTCACGCCGTCGGTGAAGATCAGTATCGACAAAGAGAATATGTTTCTCAACTCCCGTCTGAAGCTGCTGCTGTTTCTCATCGCCGACCTTTGCTCCGTGCGGCAGGCGTGCCTGCATATGGGCCTTTCCTACCAGAAGGCGTGGGACATGATCAACCAGTTGGAGCGGGAGCTGGGCTACGCCGTGGTCACCCGGCAGCATGGCGGAAAAAACGGCGGCAACACCTGCCTGACGGACAGGGGACGGCAGCTGATGTACGCTTTTCAGCACTATGAGAACGAGGTACGCGGTTTTGCCCAGCAGCGGTTTGACGCGCTGTTCCGCGAAACCGGTCTGATAGGATAACTGCACAAAACGGAAATGCCCTTTTTCGGCGTGTACTTTTCAGGAAGTATTTGAACGCACGGAAAAGGGCGTTTACAATAAAATCAACGTTATTCTACATAAAGGAGTACGATGCTATGCAGGAGAAACGAGGCGTTGCCCGCTACGCCAGCACTTTCGCGGTAGATGGCTGTCCGTCTGCTGTCGTTTACGCCGCGCCGGTATTTGTGCCGGTGACCATGGATATTGACGATCTGACTTTGCAGGAGTTGTACGATCATCCGGATTTTGTGGATATCATCAGCGCCCGGGAGTTCGGCATGGAGCAGACCGCCCATGACAGGCTGCTGCTCTGCATGGTGGTATCCGCGGCAGAGGAATCCCTGCGGGAGCTAACGGAACTGATTGCGCCCGTCGGGATGCTGACACCCTATGCCTCCTGCTCCGAGGAGAACGGCGTGCTGATCGTCCGGATGGAGAACCGGCAGTTCTGTGTGCCTGCTGAGGACGGAACCGATGCATTTCTGGCTGCCATGCAGGCACGGGCTCTGCCGCTGCCGACTGTGCTGGCGGCGCTGACCACATGGTGTACCGGCTACGGCTGCACCCTCTGCTGGGAGGCGGCACAGTGAGCCACCGCATCGGAGGGCTGATTTTAGCCGCGGGACTTTCCAGCCGGATGGGGGATTTTAAGCCGCTGATGCCCCTGCGGGGCAAGACGCTGATCGAGAACAGCATCGACTCTCTGCTGCTGTGCGGTGTTGACCCCATCGTGGTAGTGTTGGGGCACCGCCGGCAGGACATGGAGGCCATTCTGAAAAGCAGGTATCTGGGGGACACGCTGACGCTGGCCCGCAACGACGATTTTGCCGCCACCGATATGCTGGCATCCGTGAAGATCGGCCTTGCCGCCATGCCGGAATGCGACGCCTTTTTTCTGCTGCCGGGGGATATGCCGGTGGTGGCCAAGGAGACGTTTTTGGCGGTGTACCGCGCCATGCCGGAAAGCGTGCCCGCCATCGCCTTCCCCACGCTGGAAGGCTATCGTAAGCACCCGCCGCTGATCGACAGCCGGTTTATTCCGGAGATCCTGCGCTATGAGGGGCAGGAGGGGCTGCGGGGCTTCTGGAAGCTCCACGAGGATGCCATTGTCACTGTGCCGGTGGACGATGTGGGCTGCTGGACGGATCTGGACACATTCGCACAATATTCCCGCTGTGTGCAGCGGTATCAGGGATAACATCAAAAAGGAGGAATCTGCATTGCATACCATTTCCAACTCTGTCGTGAAGAAAGACCATGCACCCAAGATGGAGGGACGTTCCGTTTACGTCTGCGACATTGACAAGCATGGCATTCTCTGCGGCAAAATGCTCCGCTCTCGGTACGCGCGGGCGAAGCTGCTGTCCGTCAAGGTTCCTGAGCTGCCGGATGGCTACTACTACGTTGATCGCAACGACGTACCCGGCGACAACAATGTGAACATCGTCATGGACGACACGCCGGTCTATGCCCGGGAGACTGTGGAGTACATCGGCGAGCCCATCGGCATGGTCTGCGGCCCCGACGAGGCGGTCTGCGAGGACATTCTCCGCCGTATCGAGGTGGAATATGAAGAGCTGGAGCCCATGCTGGATCTCCGCAAGGCCGATGAAGTCTTTTTCAACTATGAGTATGAAAAAGGTGATATCGACAAAGCCTTCGCCGAGGCCGACAAGGTCTACGAAGAGGAATTTGAGACCGGCTATCAGGATCAGACCTATCTTGAGACGCAGGGCATGATGGCCGAGCCGGAGGAAGGCGGGCGGATGTTCGTCCACGGCTCCATGCAGTGTGCCTACTACGTTCACGGCGCGGTGATGCGGGCGCTGAACTGCGGCCCGGCTGATGTCCACATCCATCAGGATGTGACCGGCGGCGGTTTCGGCGGCAAGGAGGCGTTTCCCTCCATTTTGGGCTGTCAGGTGGCCGTGGCCGCCAAAAAGTGCGGCAAGCCCGTCCGCTGTGTCTTTGACCGGCGGGAGGATCTGGAGTTCACCTCCAAGCGCCATCCGTCGCTGTGTACTTACAAGGTTGCGGTAAAGGACGGCAAGGTCACCGCCATGGACATTGACGTGAAGTTCAACGGCGGCGCGTACACGACGCTTTCGGCTGTCGTTTTACAGCGCGGCATCATCTGCGCTGACGGCGTGTACAACATTGAAAACCTTCATGTTCATGGCCGGGCGCTCAAGACCAACACCACACCCTGCGGCGCTTATCGCGGCTTCGGCGCGCCGCAGACCTTCTTCGCCGTGGAGATGATGATGGATCACATCGCCAAGGACCTCGGCGTGGATACACTTGAATTCAAAGAAGCGCACCTTGTCAAGCAGGGCGACGCTACCTCTACCTCCGGCAAATATCACTTCCCGGTCCCTCTGCCCGCCATGGTGGACGAGGTGGACAAGGCCTGCGACCTGCGCCGCAAGCACAAGGAGTACGCCAAGCCGCAGACCGGACGCTACCGCCGGGGTATCGGCTTTTCCATGCACTTCCACGGCGCGGGCTTCACCGGCTCCGGTGAGCGCGACCTCATCAAGGCGGTCGCCCGTCTGCACAAATATAAGGACGGCACCGTGGAGATTTTGGCCTCTAACGGCGAGATCGGGCAGGGCCTGCGCACCACGTTCCCGAAGATCGTGGCCCACGAGCTGAACCTGCCCCTCGAGAAGGTCTTTTACGACCACCCCGACACCTCCCGTGTGCCGGATTCCGGCCCGACCGTGGCGTCGCGCTCCCTGATGACCGTGGGCGAGCTGCTGCGCCGCGCCGCCATCAAGCTGCGCACCGAATGGAAGGACGGCGAGGATCAGATCGTGGAGGAGAAATTCGTGGAGCCGGACTTCATGATCCCCTTCTATCTGGATAAGTTCCGGGGCGACGCCTACCCCACCTACGCGTGGGGCGCACAGGCCATCGAGGTGGAGGTGGATACCTACACCGGTCTTGCCAAGATTTTGGGCGCCTATGCCTCCTTCGACGTTGGTACGCCCATGGACTACAACATCGTCATGGGTCAGATGGAGGGCGGTTTCCTGCAGGGTATCGGCTACGCCTCCACGGAGTTCATGAACTACGATAACAAGGGCCGCATCCGCAATAACTCCTTCTCGGATTACCTGATCCCCACGGCGGTGGATGTGCCGGTGCTGAACTGCCAGCTCCACGTGGAGGAGTATCCCTTCGGGCCGTATGGCGCCAAGGGCGCAGGCGAGCTGCCTCTGGTGGGTGCGGCTCCCGCCTATGTGGAGGCCATCGAGCAGGCGCTGGGCGGCAATATCCGACTGCACCACGCGCCGTTTACCGCCGAGGACACCATCGAGGCTCTGGCAAAGGAGGAAGCGTAATGAACGACATTCAATTCACCCTGAACGGCAAGGCCGTTTCCTACGCCGGCAGCGCGGCGGATCGCCTGCTGGACGTGCTGCGGGACACCTTCCGCTGCACCTCCGTCAAGTGTGGTTGCAAGGAGGGCGAGTGCGGCGCCTGCTCCGTCCTGCTGGACGGCAAGCTCATCAACTCCTGCTGCGTGGCTATGGGCGCTGTGGAAGGCAGTACCATTGTGACGCTGGAGGGCTATCGCGAGACCGAGCGCTTTGCGGCGCTGGACAAGGCGTTCGCCGAGGTTTCCGCGGTGCAGTGCGGCTTCTGCACCCCCGGCATGGTGCTGGCGGCAGAGAGCATCCTGTCCGTCAATCCACACCCCAGCGAGGAAGAGATCCGGGTAGGTATGTCCGGAAATCTTTGTCGCTGCACCGGCTATAACGCCATTGTAAACGCCATCATGAATGCGGCAAAGGAGAGTAACGGACTATGGTAAACGGATATGCACCGAAAACGCTGGCTGAGGCGCTGGAGCTTCGCAGCAAATATGATCTCGTTCCCTACGCAGGCGGCACCGACCTGATGGTGGAAAATCGCCCGAACGTCAGCTACCTGTTTCTCGGAAAGCTTGAGGAACTGAAGGGCATCTCTGAGGACGCGGACTACGTCCGCATCGGCGCGGCAGTCACCTACACCGAGGCGCTGGCCAGCCCCATGGTGCCACAGCTGATGAAGGAGGCCATCTCCCGCATCGCCGCCCCCGCCATCCGCAATGCCGGCACCTTCGGCGGCAATCTGGGCAATGGCTCTGCCAAGGCGGACTCCGTGCTCATCGAGTTCGTCACCGGCGCGAAGCTGCGGCTGCTGTCCGCCAAAGGCGAGCGCGTGGTGGACGTGGAGAAATTCTATCTGGGCCGCAAGAAGCTGGATCTTCATAATGACGAGATTATCGCGGAGATCCTGCTGCCCAAGGCCGGTATCGACGACTACTATTACAAGAAAGTGGGCGGACGCAACGCGCTGGCCATCTCCCGTGTTTCGTTTGCGGGCATTCTCAGCGTGGAAAACGGCACCATCACGCGCTTTTCCGCCGGGTTCGGCGCGGTGGCCGACACGGTGCTGCGCTATCGTGAGCTGGAGGCTATGTTCATCGGCAAGACCGTGGAGCAGGCCAGAGCCGAAAAAGCAGATGTGCTGAACGCCTATTCCGAAAAGCTGGTGCTGACCCGCGGCCGCGTCAGCGCGGAATACCGCAAGACTGTCTGCATGAATCTGCTGGGCGATTTTCTGACGGAAAAGGGCATCTGAATGGAAAAGAGCACAGAAGGCGCTCCTTGCAGGAGCGCCTTCTTCGAAACAAGGATAAGGAGCGATCTATGTACAAACTTTTTATCAACGGAAAAACGTATACGGCAGAGGAAGACAAAAAGCTGCTGCCTTTCCTGCGCGACGACCTGCACCTGACCGCTGCGAAGGACGGATGCAGCGAGGGTGTGTGCGGCACCTGCACGGTTTTGGTGGACGGCCAAAAAATGAAGGCGTGTGTGCTTTCTCTCAGTAAGCTTGAGGGGAAGCAGATCCTAACCGTCGAGGGCATTCCAGCCGAAGAAATGCGCGTTTATGAGCATTGCTTTGCCGAAGCGGGCGCTGTGCAGTGCGGCTTCTGCATTCCGGGCATGATCATCTCTGCCAAGAGCCTTCTGGACAAGAATTTGAACCCGATCCGCTCTGATGTAAAACAGGCCATCAAGGGCAATCTCTGCCGCTGCACCGGTTACAAAAAAATCGAGGATGCGATCTTAATGGCGGCAGAGTTTTTCCGCGAGAAAAAGCCAATTCCTCCCGCGCCGAAGACGCTGCACATGGACGAGCACGCCAAACGCATTGACGCGGCAGAAAAGGTCAACGGCAGCGGTATATTCGCCGATGACATTGCGGTGGACGGAATGCTCTATGCCCGCTGCGTCTACTCCCGCTATCCCCGCGCCCGTATCGATCGCATCGACATCAGCCGCGCGGAGGCACACCCGGACTGTGTGCGGGTGCTGACAAAGGCGGATGTTCCCTGCAATAAGATCGGACATATCAAGCAGGACTGGGACGTGATGATGGGCGAGGGCGATATCACCCGGTATGTGGGGAATGTGCTGGCCGTCATTGCCACAGATAAGAAAGAAAAGCTCGACGAGATCGCTGCGCTGGTAGGGGTGGATTACACCGAATTGCCCGCTGTGACAAATCCCTTCGATGCACTGCGCGGTGATGCGCCCCTCATCCATCCGGACGGCAATGTGATGAGCCGCGCCAATTTGGTGCGCGGCAACGCAGATGAGGCCATCAAAAACTCAAAATACGTGGTCACCCGCAAGTATAAAACCGGCTGGCAGGAGCACGGCTTTATGGAGCCGGAATGCTGCGTAGCCATGCCGGAGGGAGCGGACGGTCTGCTGATCTACACGACCAGCCAATCGGTTTACGATGTGCAGCGGGAGTGCGCCCAAATGCTGCAGATCCCAAAGGAAAAGGTGCATTGCCGCGCGCCGCTTGTCGGCGGTGGCTTCGGCGGCAAGGAGGATATGTCCGTGCAGCAGTATGCCGCGCTGATGGCGTGGGCGACGAAAAAGCCCGTCAAGGTGAAGTACAGCCGTCAGGAGTCCCTGGACTATCACGTAAAGCGCCACCCCATGGAGATGGAGTTCACCACCGCCTGCGATGAAAACGGCATTCTCACCGGTATGAAGGGGATCATTATCGCTGATACCGGGGCTTACGCTTCGCTCGGCGGTCCTGTTCTACACCGTGCCTGCACCCACGCCGCAGGTCCCTATAACTATCAGAATATCGACATTTTCGGTATGTCAGTCTATACCAACAATGTGGTTTCCGGCGCATTCCGCGGCTTCGGCGTGACGCAGAGCTGCTTTGCCACAGAGATGAATATCAATCTCCTGGCCGAAATGGTGGGCATTGATCCGTGGGAATTCCGCCGACGCAATGCCATCAAGCCTGGCGATGTGCTGCCTAACGGTCAGACCGCCGATCCCAACACCAATATGGCTGCCTGTCTGGATGCCGTGAAGGACATTTACTATGCGCATCCCTATGCCGGTATTGCCTGCGGCTTCAAAAACTCCGGCACCGGCATGGGAAAAAAGGATATCGGCCGGGTGCTGCTGAGCGTGGAGCAGGGCAAGATCCACATCCGTACCTCCGCCTCCTGCATGGGACAGGGGATTGGTCAAATGGTGCTCACCGAGATCTGCCATGTGACGGAACTCGACCCGGCGCTGTTTGTCTTTGAGGCGGCGGACACGGTTCGGACACCGGACGCCGGTACGTCAACGGCCTCCCGCCAGACGGTCATGACCGGCGAGGCTGCCCGCCGGGTGGGAGAAAAGCTGAAGCTGGCTCTTTCCTGCGGCAAGACGATCGCCGATTTGGAGGGGCAGGAGTTCTTGGGCGAATACTCCGCCAAGACCGATCCTCTGGGCGCCATCAAGGAGAATCCCATCAGTCATGTCTCCTATTCTTACGGCGCACAGGTCATCATTCTCAATGAGCAGGGCCGTATTGAAAAGGCCGTTTCTGCCTTTGACGTGGGAACGCCGGTGAATATCCAGTCCGTGGAAGGACAGATTGAGGGCGGCATGGTCATGGGGATCGGCTACGGCGTCACGGAGAAGTTTGAATGCGTGGACGGCTATCCCAAGAGCAGGTTCGGCACCATCGGCTTCATGCGTGCCACAGAGGCCCCGGAGCTGGAGGTCATTCTATGCCAGCCGAAGGAAGCGGACAAGCTGCCGTTCTCACTTGGCGCCAAGGGCTGCGGGGAACTGTGCATGATCCCGACCGCACCTGCCTGCGCCCATGCCTACTACCGGCTGGATGGCAAGTTCCGCCAGAGCCTGCCCCTCAGCGATACCCCGTATCGAAAGTAATATTGGAAAAATGAGCAGAGCTTCGGCTCTGCTCATTTTGTGTATTCAGGAAATAAAGAAAGACGCATACAGGGAGGTATCATTCAGCGATGCCAGCATTCTGATCGTTTGCAGCAATTCGGCGTCGCCCTGAGCCAGCGGCTTCAGCAGTCCCTCGAAGCAGAAGGCGTGAAGCATACAGGGCAGATCCGAACGAATCTTTTTCACAAGGCTGAAGGCGTCCTTTGCCTGCCGGGACAGGTCACCCTCCAAATCGAAGGGCAAAAACAGCGCCCGCACCGCCAGGTGATCCGTGCGGCGGATCAGTCTTCCAAATTCCGGGATATTTGCCGCCGTGAACGCACCGCCGCCCAGCGGATAAACGCGGATGGCGATGTCCTCGAGATAACCCTCCGGCAGAAACGGAGTCGTCAACGAGTCCAATTTTTGAAGCTCCTCCGGCGTTTCTGCCAGATAACGGCAATGACCGTGGGCATTCATCAAAGCTTCCTTTTCAGAAGAAGCAGAAAGAAACACCGTGCGCGGGTCTGCCTCCGGATATGCATGTATTACCGCTGAGCTGCCGGTTAAAAGTCCTGCGTGGAAGAGCGTTAATTTGGAGGATATTTCTTCTGTAGGCGTCTCGTCTGTCGTGAGCAGTGGAAACAATGGCAGCTTTTGAAGGAGAAGCCACTCAGATGCGGTTATAAATTCAGATGTCTTCATGATATCACCTTTTTTATTGTAACATATTTTCCATTGAATGCAATACGGGAAAATCATTGGAAAGTCCGCTCAGCCGAACCGAATTGCATGACTTGTGACCAGTCCGGACGACTATTTGACTACTACCGCGAAAAACCTCGGAAGCCCTGTCCGATAAGGCTTCCGAGGGCTTTCTTCAAAATGGCGGAAATTTGTGCAACACCAATCAAACCCTTGCGCCGCAGGGCTTCCGGCTTGACGGCTTGATAACTCCGACTCTGTAGGCCGCTGGTTCGAATCCAGTCGGGCGTACCAAAATATTTTCCCCCTGCTTATGGCAGGGGGAAAATATTTTATTCAATTGTTTCCACCGGTAATGGGTTCATGTTTCCCACCCACTGGTGTAAAAACGCGGAAGCTTGGTTTCGATTCAGATTGTCGTGGATTTTTTGGTTGTAGTAATTTCTTAGGCATCTGTAGCAAGACGAGTCGCAATCGCAGTTGTCTACAACGGAAATTGCTTTTGCGAGGACTCGTTGGAATGCTTGCCCGTCCGCTGTCACAATTCTGCGAACATGGCCTGCACCACCAGCAACTGCATCATATAGAACAACAGAGAAAATCATACACCCATCCACAGACGTGTAGAACAAACATCCTTTGATGTCGGTGCGCTCTATGGTCACACAGCTTGGGCATGAGACATCCCGATGAGGTGCAGACAGAATATCTGCACCTCATCGGGGTTGTCATATATCTATATACCGGTTTATACACGATCCTGCTGAAACCGATCCAGCCCGCTTCGTAGCAGGGCTGCGGCCGCCTTACCATCACCCGACTCGATATAGCTTGTGAACTGCTCCAGTGTCTCCAAGCACCGGGCCGCGCCCTCCGCGGCAACGTATTCCTGCCAGAAGGCCAGATTGACAGTGGCAAAGGCGTTAAAGATCAGCGGTGTGATGGTGTTGCCGCTGAGAAACGTGATGCCCCGGTGATAGCGGAACAGTGCCTGGGCAAACTCGGTGGTGCTTCGGCAGGAGGCCTCTTCCGCTTGCCGCTGGAGCGCGCGGAGCGCCGCCATATCCGCCGCCGTATGCTGGACAGCCAGCTCCTCCATGGCGGGAGCCTCCAGATAGTACCGCAGCTTCAGGATGCTCAGCGCCGTTTTTCGGTCAGGGATGCCGCCGTGGAAATCCATGATGGCACGCAGTGTCTCCAGACTGCCGGTCTGTGCGTAGTCCGCCACGGTCACGCCCCGGCGGGAGGCAATATTCAAAAAGCCCAAGCGGTGCAGCTCCCGCAGTCCCTCATGTACCACGGTCTTGCTGATTTTCATTTCATCTGCCAGCTCCCGTTCTGTGGGCAGCTTTTCGCCGGGCCGCAGCTGGCCTGATAAAATCATACCCTCCAACTGCTGCACAAACAGCTCCTTAATAGACGGTGCTACGATCTCGCGGAACTCCATACCCATCACTCCTCTGGTCAGACCACGACCATATAATATGATAGCATAACTTTGTGGGAATAGTCAATGGATTTTGCAAACAAAAATTGCTACTATTTCGGTGTATAAATCACGAAATAAGCCGTTTCCGGTCCGAAACAAAGCAGATCGGTCAGGCACACAGATGGAGGAGAGACTATGCGCGATATCAATGGCAGTAAGCCCACCGACTTCCCTCTGGACGAGAATAAGTTACCCTTTGCGATCCCCGATCCTGATCGGCCGCCCCGAAAGAACCTGCTGAAGCTGGGGGCGATGATCACAAACCGCATCGGCCTGAAAACCACCGTGGACGACCCGGAATACTGGGGGCTGGACGGCGTGCTGACCGACGAGATGGTGGACGTGGCACTGAAGATGGGCGTCCGCAAGCCCAAGACCATCGGCCAGATGATGAAGCTGACCAAGATGGAGCGAGAGCCTCTGGAAAAGCTGCTGGATGAAATGTCCTGGCTGGGTCTGCTGGAATACAACTGGGAAAATCTGGACGGCAAGAACCCAAATCACGAAAAACGCTGGATCCTGCCTCTGTTTGTACCCGGCAGTGCCGAGTTCCTGAATATGCGGAAAAGCCAGATCGACGAGCATCCCGAGGTGGCCGCATTCTTTGAGCGCATGACCATGCTGCCGCTGGAGAAGATCACCCCTATGGTGCCTCCAGGAGGCGCTGGTATCGGTATGCACGTCATCCCGGTAGAAAAGGCTATCGAAACGGAAAATGAGGCCATCGGTCTGGAGAAGATCTCCTACTGGCTCCATAAGTACGAGGGAAAGTATGCCAAGAGCATGTGCTCCTGCCGCGCCAGCCGGGAGAAGCTGGGTGAGGGCTGCGGCGATGATGTGGAAAACTGGTGCATTGCTGTGGGCGACATGGCCGACTACGTGGTGGAGACGCAGCGCGGCGAGTACATTACCTATGACGAGGTGATGGAGATCTTTAAAAAGGCGGAGGACAATGGATTTGTCCACCAGATCACCAATATCGACGGTGAGGAGAAGATCTTCGGCATCTGCAACTGCAACGTCAATGTCTGTAATGCCCTGCGTACCAGCCAGATGTTCAACACACCCAATATGTCCCGCAGTGCCTATGTGGCGGCAGTGGAGACGGAGAAGTGCGTGGCCTGCGGCCGCTGTGTGGAGAACTGCCCTGCCGGCGCGGTGAAGCTGGGCCAGAAGCTCTGTACCAAGGATGGCTTTATCGAGTATCCCCGGCAGGAGCTGCCGGATGAGGTGAAGTGGGGTCCGGAGAAGTGGGCTGTTGACTACCGGGACAAGAACCGGGTCAACTGCCACGAAACCGGTACCGCGCCCTGCAAGACCGCCTGCCCTGCTCATATCGCCGTACAGGGCTATCTGAAGCTGGCGGCGCAGGGCAAATACCGAGAGGCTCTGCAGCTTATCAAGCGGGAGAATCCGTTCCCCGCCGTATGCGGCCGCATCTGTAACCGGCGGTGTGAGGATGCCTGCACCCGCGGCACGGTGGATCAGGCCGTGGCCATCGACGAGGTGAAGCGGTTCATTGCCCAGCAGGATCTGGATGCCGCCACCCGCTTTGTGCCGGAAAAGGTCATCCCCAAGGTGGACGGCGAGTTCGGCGAGAAGATCGCCGTCATCGGCGCAGGCCCGGCTGGCATGAGCTGCGCCTTCTATCTGGCAGAGAAGGGCTATCGGCCCACGGTGTTTGAGAAAGAGGCTCGGCCCGGCGGTATGCTGATGAACGGTATCCCCTCCTTCCGGCTGGAAAAAGATGTGGTGGAGGCGGAGATCGATGTGCTGCGGGAGATGGGCGTGGAATTCCGCTGCGGCGTGGAGGCGGGCAAGGACGTCACCATCGCCCAGCTCCGCGAGGAGGGCTACAAGGGCTTTTATGTGGCTGTGGGGCTCCAGTCCGGCGGTAAGCTGAATATCCCCGGCGGAGAAGCGCAAGGTGTTCAGCCCGGCATCGACTTTATGCGCCATGTGAACAGCGGAGCTGACGCCAAGCTGAGCGGCCGTGTGGTGGTCATCGGTGGCGGCAACATCGGTGCCGATGTCGCACGCACCGCCCTGCGCTGCGGCGCGGACAGCGTGGAGCTGTACTGTCTGGAGGGCTATGAGGATATGCCCATGGGCGAGGAGGATCGCGGCGAATGCGAGCGTGAGGGCGTTATCATCCACGCAGGATGGGGGCAGACGTCTGTCATGGAGCAGGACGGCAAGTGTGTCGGCATCAGATTCCGCAAGTGCCTGTCTGTAAAGAACGACGAGGGCCGCTTTGATCCGAGGTTTGACGATGCTGTTACGGAGGAGACCGCCTGTGACGTGGTACTGTATTGCATCGGGCAGAAGGTGGAGTGGAAGGAATTGCTGGCAGGCACGAAGGTGGAATTTAACCCCAACGGTACCGTGAAGGCCGATCCTGTCACCTATCAGACTGCCGAGCCGGATATCTTCGTGGGCGGTGATGCCTATACCGGCCAGAAGTTTGCCATCGACGCCATCGCCGCCGGCAAGCAGGGTGCGGTATCCCTGCATCGCTGGGTGCAGCACGCCACGCTGACCGTGGGCCGTGACCGCCGCCGGTTCATCGAGCTGGATAAGGAAAATGCCCTGATCGCCGTGGACAGCTACGATAATACGCCCCGCCAGCAGATCGGGTATAACGAAGCTCTGCGCAAGACCTTCCGTGATGAGCGCATAGCCTTTACCGAGGAGCAGGTGAAGAAGGAGACAGCCCGCTGCTTGGGCTGCGGAGCCAGCATTGTAGACCCCAACAAGTGCATCGGCTGCGGAATCTGCACCACAAAGTGTGCCTTCGACGCCATCCACCTGCACCGTGAGCACCCGGAGTGCAGCACCATGTATAAGTGTGAGGACAAGATGAAGGCCATTTTCCCCTATATGATCAAGCGCAATTTCAAAATTAAGCGCGCCGCCAGAAAGAACAAGTGATATGCACGAGCTGGGGATCGTATTTCATGTTATCAAGACCATCCAACAGGTCGGGCAGGAGCAGGGACTGCAAAATGTAGCCTCTGTTACGCTGGAGCTGGGGGAGGTATCCGGTGCCGTTCCCCACGAGCTGGAGAGCTGCTGGGACTGGGCGGTGAAGCGGACGGAGCTGATGCCCGCTGCCAAGCTGCGGATCGAAACTATCCCGGCGGTGACACACTGCGGCGAGTGTGGACAGGATTATCCCACCGTGCCCCAAGGCCGCAGCTGTCCGTATTGCGGCAGCGAAGAGACGTGGCTGATTCGGGGCGATGAGATCAATATCAAGGAGATTGAGGCGATATGATGGATCGATACAAGATCATTGAAGTAAAAGAGAGTGTATTCGCCAATAACGATAGGGAGGCAGAGCGCGTTCGAAAGCAGTTGAAGGAGGATAAAACGTTTCTGTTGAACCTGATGTCCTCGCCCGGCAGCGGTAAGACCACCACACTGCGGCGTACCATTGAGACACTGCGGGACGATCTGAGGATCGGTGTCATGGAAGCAGATATCGACTCAGATGTGGATGCCAAAGCCATCGCGGACACTGGGGCGCGGGCTATCCAGCTCCACACCGGCGGGATGTGCCATCTGGACGCAGCCATGACAGAGCAGGGGCTGCGGGAACTGAGTACCGACGATCTGGACTTGGTGGTGCTGGAGAATGTGGGCAATCTGGTGTGTCCCGCGGAATTTGACACAGGCGCGGTGAAAAACGCCATGATCCTCTCCGTGCCGGAGGGCCACGACAAGCCCCTGAAATACCCGCTCATTTTCACCGTCTGTGATGTACTGCTCATCAACAAGATCGATGTGCTGCCCTACTTTGACTTCGACATGGACAAGGTGGTGGCGTATGCCCATATGCGTAATCCGGATCTGAAGATATTTCCTATCTCCGCCAAGAGCGGCGAAGGAATGGGTGCATGGTGCGATTGGCTGCACCAGCAGGTGAAGAGCTGGCAGGCATGAATGGAGGGATCCTGCGTGCTTTGCCCATACCGTCCCCGATCGGAATGCAGGACGGTCATGCTCAAGTATTGAGTGAAGCTGCCGTTTCCAAATGAAAAAGGACCCCAAGCCGTTGTGTCGCAACGGCTTGGGGTCTTGCTATATTTGCGCGGTTGAGGGAAGTACTTCAGATGTTATCTTATTGGACTTCCTTTCCCGTCTGATAGGCCTGTTCCAGTGCGGGGTGCCCGGCGATCTCGCCCACACCGTTCACGCCGCCTGCGAACACCGTGCCTGCCAGCGTGCAGCGGGGGAAGCAGTCCACCCAGCCCTGCACGGCCTTCTCCGTGCCATCGAAGGTCTCCGGCGCGTCCTCCGCCGCTGTCGCCAGCAGATAGGCTTTCGTAAAGGCGTAGTCGCTGTCGTACAGCGGATTGGCACGATCCAGCAGAGTCTTGAGCTGACCACTGACGCAGTAATAGTAGACGGGCGTTGCGAACACCAGCACATCGGCGTCGTGCATTTTGGCAGTGATCGCCGCGGCGTCGTCCTTGAGGACGCAGGGTCCCAGCTTGTGACAGGCGAAGCAGCCCTTGCAGTAGCCGATCTGCTTTTCCCGCAGATGTACGGTTTCCACCTGATGACCTGCCGCCTGTGCGCCTTCGGCAAAGGCTGCTGCCAGCATTTCGGAATTGCCGCCCCTGCGGGGACTGGAGGAAATGATCAGTACCTTTTTATTCATGATAAACCACTCCTTGCGTTTCGATTTTCCCTGTGGTATTTTCATAATAGTACCTGGACTTGGCTTTCTGTTAAGATGCGTTTGAAAATTTTGAGGGTTTTATGTGTGAGATAAAGATCAACTTCGATCAGGTTGAAAAAGCAATCTCTGTGATGCGTGAGGCGCAAATTCGCTGGGATGGGTATGACAAAGCTGGTCACAGAGGCGATCCGGGCGGAGTGCCGCAATCGCGGTGTTCGGTATATCCGGCTGGACACCGGTCTGGAGGAGAAGACCGTCAGGAAGATCTATCTGTCCGCAGGCATAAAATCGTGGATAGAATGAGCATATCGGGTGGCAGACATGAAGCGGATACGCGAATCTGCCGATATAAGGCATAATGGATGTGCTGTGTTTACCAAATCGAAAGTTGGAGGTGTGAATATATGGCAAGTGCGTATTACAAACCTTGCAAGGAATTTGATATTTGCAATGAGCTGATTGAAAAGTATTGGGAATCAAAACAATATGACAAATGCTTTGAAGGTCATTTGGTATTGGCAGAGCAGGGCTATCCCCTTGCTGAATGTCAAATAGGCTATTTCTATTACGAGGGACTTGGTGTGGAAAAGGACTTGGAAAAAGCACTATATTGGACTCGCCGTGCCGCAGAGCATGGTGATAGAGATGGTCAATACAATTTGGCAGAGTTTTATGAAGATGCAATCGGAGTAGAACGAAATATCGAACAGGCTAAGCATTGGTATCGACTTGCTGCATTGCAAAACAATGATTTGGCAATCGAGAAATGCAAAGAGCTTGGAGTTTCATTGTAAGTACGCATCGCAACATAATGAACAGTTCGTCAACTTCAAGTTTACCGGACTGACGGGATGCAGAAAGCAGCTGCGGCGCTTAATCAAAAAATTTTTTAATTCGACTGCAATAAATCGTCCTTGCCGTGCATTACACGGATGACAGGAGAAAAAAGCCCATGCTCAGTATGCTGATGACAACCGAATATGCGCCGGCGGAGGATCGACACGAGCTGCAGCAGTTGTTGCTCCACATTGCCGGCGGGGAGCGTGACGCGCTGGCGGAGCTGTATCAGCGCACGCGCACAGCGGTGTACGGTCTTGCGCTTTCCTATCTCAAAAACGCGCAGGACGCGCAGGATCTCACGCAGGACGTCTATGTGCAGGTGTGGGACTGCGCGGCGCAGTACCGACCCACCGGCTCGCCCATGGGCTGGCTGCTGACCGTGTGCCGCAGCCTGTGCCTGATGCGTCTGCGGCGGGAGGAACGCCATGCCGCCCTCAGCGAGGAGGAATGGGACGCCATTCCCGCGCAGGAGTGCGGACTGGATGCCGACGAGCGCGCGCTGCTGCAAGGCGCGCTGGCAAGCCTCGCTGACGAGGAGCGTCGCATCGTGCTGCTCCACGCGGTCACGGGCATGAAGCACCGGGAGATCGCGGCGCTGCTGGAGCTGCCGCTTCCCACCGTCCTGTCGAAATATCACAGAGCATTGAAGAAGATGCGAAGCTGTCTGGAAGGAGATGACGCCCGATGACCAATGAAAAGATGGAGCAGCGTCTGGCTTTGGCGGTGGAAAAGACCGCGCCAAACGACGTGAACGGCGTTCTCTCCCGCTGTGATGAGCGGAAAGGAACGGTAATTCCCATGACAACAAAGAAAACGGCAAATCGAAAATGGACAACGCTGGTGGCTGCCTGCCTTGCGGTGATGCTGCTGTGCGGCGGAGGCGTGTTCTATCAGCAGGCCCATGCGGTGGCGTCCGTGGTATCGCTGGATGTGAACCCGAGCATCGAACTGAAGGTGAATCGGAGCGAAAAGGTACTGGCCTGCGCGCCGCTCAACGAGGACGCAAAAGCCATCCTGGCGGATATGAGCAATGGTGCCGACCTCAAGGGTGCAAAGCTGGACGTGGCGGTGAACGCCATCGTGGGCAGCCTCGTGCGAAACGGCTACCTCGACAGCATTTCCTCTGCCATTATGATCTCGGTGGAGGACAAGGATGCAGCCCGCGCGGAAAAGCTCCAGCGTGAGCTGACCAGCGCCGTGGACGGTGTGCTGCAGACCAGCGAAGCGAAGGCCTCCGTCCTGACGCAGACGCTGACGCAGGACGCGACGCGGGAGCAGCAGGCCCGGGAAAACAACATTTCCACCGGCAAGGCGGCGCTGGTGAACCGCGTCCTCACCATCAACCCGTCGCTGAAGTTTGACGCGCTGGCGAAGCTCTCGGTGGAGGAGCTGAAGGACCTTGCGGAAGCGGGCGCGCCCGCCATGCCCATCGGCACGGACAAGGCGATGGATATTGCTGCGGCAGCGTTCGGCAAGGCATCCACCGCGAAGATGGCGTACAGCGAGGTCGATCCCGAGCTGGACGAATCCCCCGCCCACTACGAGGTGGAGATCATGAGTCAGTCCGGTGAGGAGTTTGAGTACAAGATCGACGCCTACACCGGTGTGATCCTGGAGAGCAAGCGTGAAGCGGCTGACGGAACAGAGGCGCCTGTGGTGCAGCCCTCCAAGCCCGCGCCCACCGGCGACATCGGCCACGCCAAGGCGAAGTCCATCGCCCTGAACCACGCAGGCGTGAGCGAGAACAAGGCGTATGACATGGAGATCGAGCTGGACGACGAGGACGGCACGCTCGTCTACGAGG
>OGNC01000629.1_pt1 | contig 21668 bp, 22 predicted proteins | sample 1573311 | NCBI WGS metagenome assembly OGNC01 (sample SAMEA2581889, study PRJEB24529) | metagenome | biome: Human gut stool | place: China | collected 2011
GCGGCGAAAGCTGGGTATCCGGAGTCCTACACCGGGCAACGCTGCAATCCAGCGCGACGGTGGACTGGGCGGCGAAGACCGCCGCCGCGCCGAGCGCGGGCGTGGCGTATGCGCTGCAATTTCTCTGTATGCTGCTTCCCACGCTGCTCATCGAGGGCGCGCTGCTGTTCTCCTTCGGCTACCGCAGCCGCCGGAGCTGGCTGGTATTTCTGCTCGTGAACCTTGTGACGCAGGGCGGCTTCGCGCTCTACCTTGCCGTGACGGTGCTCAACCACGGCGTGAGTGGGTGGTCGCTGCTCTTCTATCTCCCCATTGAGCTGATCATCACGGTGGTCGAGAGCCTGCTCTACCGCCGGCTGCTGACGGAGCGGAGCTGGGAGCGCGCGGTGGGCTATGCCATCGTCGCAAATGTGTGCTCCGCGACGGTGGGGCTGCTGCTCATCGACCCGCTGTGGCGGTTCATCGTCAGCATTTCTTAGGAACTATTTTGCGCCCCGCACGGGCGCGGAAACGAAAGGAATTTTTTGCATGGAGACCGAAAAGCTATACTATGCCGACCCCTTTCTGACGGAGTTTGACGCGAAGGTGCTCGCGTGTGAGGCGGAAAAGGGCGGCTATGCCGTGGTGCTCGACCGCACGGCGTTCTATCCCGAGGGCGGCGGGCAGCCGTATGACACCGGTGTGCTCGGCGGCGCCGAGGTGCTGGACGTGCACGAAAGGGCGGGCGTCATCACGCACAAATGCGCCTCTCCCCTGCCCGTCGGCGCGGCCGTACACGGGAAGATCGACCGGGCACAGCGCTTCGACCATATGCAGCAGCACTCCGGCGAGCACATCTGCTCGGGGCTGATCTGCGCGCGCTACGGCTGCGACAATGTGGGCTTCCACATGGGCGCGGAGAGCGTGACCATCGACTTCAACGCCGACATTCCGTGGGAGGAGCTGCTGGAGATCGAGGCAGCGGCGAACCGGTATATCTATGAGGATCACGCCATCGACATCCAGCTCCACCGCGGCGCGGAGCTGGACGCGATCGACTACCGCAGCAAAAAGCCGCTCGAGGGCGACGTGCGCATCGTGACCTTCCCCGGCGCGGACTGCTGCGCGTGCTGCGGCACGCATGTCATGCGGAGCGGGCAGGTCGGCATCGTGAAATTCCTCTCCGTGCAGAAGTTCCGCGAGGGCGTGCGCATCGAGCTGCTGTGCGGCGGGCGGGCGTATCGCTATCTCGCTGCCTGCTGGGCGCAGGATGTGGCGGTGGCGCAGGCGCTCTCGGTCAAGCCGACGGCTGCCGCTGCGGCGGTCGAGCGGGTGCTGGGCGAGCTTTCCGCGCTCAAGCTGCGCTGCGCAAAATTGGAGGAGAGCGTGTTCGCGGGCGTCGCGGCGCAGCACGCGCGGCGCGGCGATGTACTGCTCTTCGAGGACGAGATGAGCGGCGACAGCGTGCGCAGGCTCTGCGACGCGGTGGCGGAGACCTGCGGCGGGCGCTGCGCGGTGTTCGCGGGCGCGGGCAGCGCGTGGAAATACGCCATCGGACAGCGCGGCGGCGATCTGCGCGCGCTGACAAAGGAGCTGAACGCGGCGCTCTCGGGGCGCGGCGGCGGCAAGCCGGAGTTCGTGCAGGGCAGCGTCGGCGCGGAGCGCGAAGCCATCGAAGCGTTCTTTGCGGAAAAGTGACTTGACAAGCGCGGCGCGGCGTGCTATGCTACGCACAACAAAAGGCTGTGAGAAAGAAGCTTTTTCTTGCTGCGCTCCAGAGAGGGGACGTATGGTGCGAGTTCCTGCGCAAGAGGAAAAGCGGCGCTTTTGAGCCGCGCGGCGGAAATGCCGCGCCGGTCCCCGCCGTTATCGGGAATGAAGTGCCCCGCCTCCAACGGGGAATTCAGGTGGAACCACGGACAATGCTTTGTTCGCCCTGAGCCGAATACCGGCTCAGGGCGTTTTTGCTGCGCAAAAACGCAAGGATTTGAGCCGCGCCCCTCGCCGCCAACGCGGCGATCGGGGCGCATGGCGTCAAAATTGCGTACACGCAATTTTGAAAACGCTCCGGGCCACCAAACGAAAAGGAGAAGAAACCATGAAAAACACCGAAAAGACGATGGACAAGATCGTTGCCCTGTGCAAGAACCGCGGCTTTGTGTTCCCCGGCAGCGAGATCTACGGCGGCCTTGCCAACACCTGGGACTACGGCCCGCTCGGCGCGGAGCTGAAGAAGAACATCAAGAACGCCTGGTGGAAGAAGTTCGTGCAGGAGAATCCCTACAACGTCGGCCTCGACGCGGCGATCCTGATGAATCCCCAGACCTGGGTGGCGAGCGGCCATCTGAGCGGCTTCTCCGATCCTCTGATGGACTGCCGCGAGTGCCACGAGCGCTTCCGCGCGGATAAGCTCATTGAGGACTGGTGCGCGGAGAACGGCTTCGAGCTGAGTAAGCCCATCGACGCCTTCTCCCAGAGCGAGATGAAGGACTTCGTTGAGGAGCACAACATCCCCTGCCCCACCTGCGGCAAGCACAACTTTACCGACATCCGTCAGTTCAACCTGATGTTCAAGACGTTCCAGGGCGTGACCGAGGACGCGAAGAACACCGTGTATCTGCGTCCCGAGACGGCGCAGGGCATTTTCGTCAACTTCAACAACGTCCAACGCACGACGCGCAAAAAGCTGCCGTTCGGCATCGGCCAGATCGGCAAGAGCTTCCGCAACGAGATCACCCCGGGCAACTTCATCTTCCGCGTGCGCGAGTTTGAGCAGATGGAGCTGGAGTTCTTCTGCAAGCCCGGCACCGACCTCGAATGGTTCCAGTATTGGCGCACGTTCTGCCACAACTGGCTGCTGTCCATCGGTCTGAAGGACGAGAATCTGCGTCTGCGTGACCACGATCCCGAGGAGCTGTGCTTCTACTCCAAGGCGACAACGGACTTCGAGTTCCTGTTCCCCTTCGGCTGGGGCGAGCTGTGGGGCGTCGCCGACCGCACGGACTACGACCTGACGCAGCATTCCAACACGAGCGGCGAGAAGCTGGTCTACCGCGAGGGCGAGGGCAAGGACATGGTGGAGTATATCCCCTATGTCATCGAGCCGAGCCTCGGCGTGGAGCGCAGCGTGCTGGCCGTGCTGTGCGACGCCTACGACGAGGAGGTCGTCGGGCAGGACAAGAAGGGCAACGACGATGTGCGCGTGGTGCTGCACTTCCATCCCGCGCTCGCGCCGTTCAAGGCCGCGATCCTGCCGCTGAGCAAGAAAGAAGTCCTCACCGGCCCCGCGCAGGAGCTGTATGCCGAGCTGAGCAAAGAGTTCATGGTCGATTACGACGAGACCGGCTCCATCGGCAAGCGCTATCGCCGCGAGGACGAGATCGGCACGCCGTTCTGCATCACCTTTGACTTCGAGACCGTCGGCGACGAGAACACGCCCGCCGACCACTGCGTGACCGTGCGCGAGCGCGACACGATGCAGCAGGTGCGTATGCCCATCAGCGAGGTCAAGGCGTATCTGCGCGAGAAGTGCGCGTTCTGAGATCATCCTGCCGCACTTTGCGGCGCACATAACAAAGGGGGTATTCTCTGCCGTAGAGAATACCCCCTTTTGCCGCGCGGCTTTATTTGTATTTCCGGCTCTCGGCCACGGCGAGCTCGTCGCAGCGGTTGTTGTATTCGTTCTCCGCGTGCCCCTTGACCCAGTGGTAGCGGACGTCGTGCGCGGCAATGAGCGGCAGCAGCCGCTCCCAAAGGTCCACGTTCAGCGCGGGCTTCTTGTCGCTCTTGACCCAGCCCTTTTTCTGCCAGCCGTACACCCAGCCCTTGCTCAGCGCGTCGATGACGTACTTGGAATCCGAGTACAGCTCGACCTCGCACGGCTCCTTCAAAAGGCGCAGAGCCTCGATGACGGCGGTAAGCTCCATGCGGTTGTTGGTGGTCTGCGCCTCGCCGCCGGAGAGCTCGCGCTCGTGCGCCCCGTATCTGAGCACCGCGCCCCAGCCCCCAGGACCGGGGTTGCCGCTGCACGCGCCGTCGGTATAGATGGTAATGTTCTTCATATCAGCTCTCTGTTCAGCGGTGTGAATGCTGCGCCTTGACGCGCGCGACACGCTGGGTGTACTCCTCGCGGTCGAGGATGCCGGCGTCGTAGAGGACCTTCAGGCTCTCGAGACGGCCCTCGCAGCTGTCGACGCCGGCAGCGTGGACGCGCAGGGAGTCCGCCTGCTGGCGGCGGGCCTCCGCCCAGCGCTTCTCGCTGTGATGGCGCTCTGCGGCGTTGCGGCGCGCCTGCTCCGCTTCGATATCGCGCCCGTCCGGGCGGCGCGGACTCCTTTTGAGGGCATTGACGGCACTGTTGAGCTTGTCGGACACCTCGCCGCCGGCGGCAGACTGGCGAAGCCTTTCCGCCCATTCCTCCGCGGTGGGGCCGACGTTCTGGGTGCGCTTCTTATTGCCCTCCCCCTCATTTTTTGCAGCGAGCTTGCCAAAGACGATGACAGCGGCAACGATCATTATTAAAAAATCCATTCTGCTCTCCTCCTTACAGGTCGCTTAGAATGTCACGGCGCTTGGCCTCGTACTCCTCCTCGGTGATGAGACCGCGGTCGTAGAGGCTGCGCAGCTCGGTCAGGCGCGCTTCCGCGTCGGAGCGCGGGGCGGCGCGGCGGTCGTCTGGCTCGTCGTCCGAGATCTCGTAGCCGCCCATTTTGACCTTGCCCGCGGCGATCAGAAAATTATAAACCCCCATGCCGAAGGCCAGCAGACACCAGATGGCCTTGAAGCCTGCAAAGACCGGGTCGAAGCCCGACGGAAGGGCAAACAGGCCGAAGCAGCCCATCGCAAAGCAGACGATGCCGCCGAAAATGCTCTCGCCCTTTGTGGGCTTACGGGTGATGCGCCGTCTTCTCATCTCATGCCTCCTCAGTCGGTTCCTCAGACGCAGCGTGCATACTGCCCTGAATGTCGGGGTCTTCATCGAGCGCCGGCTTGCGCTTGCCCTGCCACTTCGCGCGGCGCTCGTCCTCCGCGGGGCCTACGCCGCTGCCGATGAGCTTGCCGAAGGCGGCGAAGGCGAGGAGCAGAGCGGCGATCAGAAGGTACTTCATGGTGTCTTCTCCTTTCTGCGTCTGACGGGGTTTTGTTCTTTTCTATCCACAGTATCGCATAAAACCGGAAAAAAGTCTACAACAATAAAGTTGCGCCGAAAATTTCGGCGCAACTTCTATTTTACACTGCCCTTACTCCGCGGGATTTTCCACAGGGCCGGGGATTTCTGTGGGCGCAGCGTCGGACGCGGGGGCTTCCTCATGCTCGGCGAGGGCCATGGAGATGACCTGATCGCCCTCCTCCTTGAAGCGCATGACGATGACGCCCTGCGTGGCGCGGCCCGTGGTGCGGATGTCCGCGACGGGGGTTCGGATCAGAATGCCGGCGCGGGTGACGAGGAGCAGGTCCTCGCTGCCGTCCACGACCTTGACGCCCACGACGCCGCCGGTCTTTTCGGTGACAGAATAGTTCTTGATGCCGAGGCCGCCGCGGTTGGTGATGCGGTATTCCTCGACCGGCGTCTTCTTGCCGAAGCCGTTCTCGGTGATGGAAAGGACCTGCTTGCCCGCCTGTGCGCGGGCGGCGCCGACGACGTAGTCGCCCTCGCGCAGACGGATGCCGCGCACGCCGACGGCGGTGCGGCCCATGGCGCGGACGTCGGTCTCGTCAAAGACGCAGGCCATGCCGTCGTGCGTGGCGATGAGGATGCGCTGGCTGCCGTCCGTCTCGCGGACCGCCACCAACTCGTCGCCCTCGTCAAGGCTCAGGGCGCGGATGCCGTTGCTGCGCAGGTTCTTGAGCGTTTCAACGGGCAGGCGCTTGACCGTGCCGTTGCGTGTGACCATGGTGAGATAGAGCTTTTCGTCGCCCTTTTCGCGGAAGTGGAGCATGGCCTGCACGCGCTCGCCGGTCTCGACCTGGATGATGTTGACGATGTTCGTGCCCTTGGCGGCCTTACCGCTCTCGGGGATCTGATAGCCCTTCTTGCGGTAGACCTTGCCGGTGTCGGTGAAGAAGAGGATATAGTCGTGCGTGGAGGCGGTGAACACGTCCACGACGGTGTCCTCCTCGCGGGTGGTGATGCCCTTTTTGCCCATACCGCCCTTGCCCTGCGCGGCATACTCGCTCACGCCGGTGCGTTTGATGTAGCCGTTCTGCGTGAGGGTGAAGACGCACTGCTCTTCCTCGATGAGGTCCTCAATGTCGATCTCGTCCTCGACGTCCTGGATTTCGGTCTTGCGCTCGTCGCCGTACTTGTCGCGAATTTCGATCAGCTCGTCCTTGAGGACGCCCTTGAGCATCGTTTCGTTGGAAAGAAGCTCAACGAAGTAGGCGATCTTCTTTTCCAGCTCGTCATACTCGTTCTGGAGCTTTTCGCGGTCGAGACCTTGCAGGGCCTTGAGGCGCATATCGAGGATGGCCTGCGCCTGAATATCGGAGAGGGAGAAGCGCTCCATGAGCTTTTCCTTCGCGTCGTCGTAGCTGGTGCGGATGATGTGGATGACCTCGTCGATGTTGTCCTGTGCGATGAGGAGTCCTTGCAGCAGGTGCTCGCGCTCGCGCGCCTTCTTGAGGTCGTACTGCGTGCGGCGGGTGATGACCTGTTCCTGATAGGCGAGGTATTCATCAAGAATGTGGCGCAGGGAGAGGATCTTCGGCTGCTTCTGGTTATTGACCAGCGCGAGCATATTGATGGCGAAGCTGGTCTGGAGCTGCGTCTGTGTGAACAGGCGGTTCAAAACGACCTGCGGGTTCGCGTCGCGCTTGAGCTCGATGACGATGCGCATACCGGTGCGGTCGGTCTCGTCGCGGATGTCGGAGATGCCCTCCAGCTTCTTTTCGTTGACCTGATCGGCCATGCTCTTGATGAGCATACGCTTGTTAACCTGATAGGGAAGCTCCGTGACGATGATGCGCACACGGTCCTTGCCGAAGTCCTCAAACTCCGTGCGGGCGCGGAGCACGATCTTGCCGCGTCCGGTGGCGTAGGCGGCGCGGATGCCCGCGCGGCCCATGATGATGCCCTTCGTCGGGAAGTCGGGGCCGGTGACGTGCTGCATGAGGTCCGAGAGCGTGGCCTCGGGATCGTCGAGCACGCAGATGCAGGCGTTGATGACCTCGGTGAGGTTGTGGGGCGGGATATTGGTCGCCATGCCGACGGCGATGCCCGATGAGCCGTTGACGAGCAGGTTTGGGAAGCGGCTGGGGAGCACGCGCGGCTCCTTGCGGGACTCGTCGAAGTTGGGGTCCCAATCGACGGTGTCCTTATCAATGTCGCGCAGCATCTCGTTGGCGAGCTTGGACATACGCGCCTCGGTGTAACGGTAGGCCGCCGGGGGGTCGCCATCGACCGAGCCGAAGTTGCCGTGGCCGTCGACGAGCATATAGCGCATGGAGAAGTCCTGCGCGAGACGGACAAGGGCGTCGTAGACCGACGCGTCGCCGTGGGGATGATAGCGGCCGAGCACGTCGCCGACGCAGGTGGCGGATTTTTTGAAGGGCTTGTCGTTCGTCAGACCGTCCTCATACATGGCGTAGAGGATGCGGCGGTGGACGGGCTTGAGACCGTCGCGCACGTCGGGCAGAGCGCGGCCGACGATGACGGACATGGCGTACTCGATGTAGGAGGACGTCATTTCATGCACGAGCTCGCTCGTGACGATCTTCTGCTCGGGGAAGCGAATGTCCTCGGGCTTGTAGTCTGTGTTTTTGTGAGCCATTTTGAAGATGTCCTCCTTTCTCAGAAGTCAAGATTGACGGCATACTGCGCGTTCTTCTCGATGAACTCCTTGCGCGGCTCGACCTTTTCGCCCATGAGGACGGTGAAGGTCTCGTCGGCGAGGATGGCGTCCTCGAGCGTGATGCGGCGCAGGGTGCGCTTTTCGGGGTCCATGGTGGTCTCCCACAGCTCGTGGGCGTCCATCTCGCCAAGGCCCTTGAAACGGGAGATATCGACCTTGGCGTTCGGATTGTCGCCGCGCAGCTCGGCGGAGTATTTGTCGCGCTCCTCCTCCGAGAAGGCAAGGCGCGTCGTCTTGCCGCGCACGAGCTTGAACAGCGGCGGCACGGCGGCGTAGACGTAGCCGTTTTCGATGAGGGGACGCATATAGCGGAAGAAGAAGGTCAGCAGAAGGGTGCGGATGTGGGAGCCGTCCACATCGGCATCCGCCATAATGATGACCTTGTGGTAGCGGAGCTTGTTGACATCGAAATCCTCGCCCAGTCCCGCGCCGAGCGCGACGATGACGGGCTGGAGCTTGTCGTTGCCGTAAATCTTATCGGCGCGGACCTTTTCGACGTTGAGCATCTTGCCCCAAAGCGGCAGGATCGCCTGGAAGCGGGAGTCGCGGCCCTGCGTGGCGGAGCCGCCCGCGCTGTCGCCCTCGACGATGTAAATTTCGGTCAGCTCGGGGTTATTCTCGTTGCAGTCGCGCAGCTTATCCGGCATCGCCGCGCCGCCGAGGGCGCTCTTGCGGCGGATGGATTCGCGCGCCTTGCGCGCGGCCTCGCGCGCGCGGTTGGCCATCATCGCCTTATCCAGAATGGTGCGGGCGACGACGGGGTTCTCATCGAGGAACTGCATGAGCTTATCCGAGACGATGGCGTCCACGAGGGTGCGCATGGAGGCGTTGCCGAGCTTGGCCTTGGTCTGACCCTCAAACTGCGCGTCGGTGAGCTTGACGGAGATGACGGCGGTAAGACCCTCGCGGCAGTCCTCGCCGGAGACCTTGTCGCCCTCCTTGATCAGGCCGACCTTGAGGCCGTAGGCGTTGAGCACACGCGTGAGCGCGGCCTTGAAGCCGGTCTCGTGCATACCGCCCTCGGGGGTGTGGACGTTGTTGGCAAAGGAGAGGATGTTTTCCTGATAGCCGTCGTTATATTGCAGGGCGACCTCGGCGTAGGAATCGCCCCTGGTGCCGCTCATGTAAATGACGCCGGAGTGCAGCGCGTCCTTGGACTTATTGAGGAAGGTGACGAACTCGCGGATGCCGCCCTCGTAGCACATCTCGTCGCTCTGCTCCTGCCCCTCGCGCAGGTCGATGGTGCGGATGCGCAGGCCCGCGTTCAAAAACGCCTCCTCGCGCATACGGGTGTGGAGGATATCGTAGGAGTAGACCGTATCCTCGAACATTTCGGGGTCAGGCTTGAAGGTGACGGTGGTGCCGGTGTGGTCGGTGGTGCCGACGATGGTCATCTCCTGCGTAATATGACCGCGGGAGAATTTCATCTCGTGGATCTTGCCGTCCTTATGCACCTGCACGGTCAGCCATTCGGACAGCGCGTTGACGACGCTCGCACCGACGCCGTGCAGGCCGCCGGAGACCTTATAGCCCCCGCCGCCGAACTTGCCGCCCGCGTGCAGGACGGTAAAGACGACCTCGAGCGCGGGACGTCCGGTCTGCGCCTGAAGGTCCACGGGGATGCCGCGGCCGTTATCGACGACGGTGATGGTGTTGTCGGGATTGATCTGCACGGTGATGTCCGTGCAGTAGCCCGCGAGGGCTTCGTCGATGGAGTTATCAACGATCTCATAGACGAGGTGGTGCAGACCGCTCGTGGAGGTCGAGCCGATGTACATGCCCGGGCGCTTGCGCACCGCTTCCAGTCCCTCGAGGACCTGAATTTCCGAGGCGTTGTAATCGTTGTTGGCGTCGACCGCCGTGGACTGCAGAAGTTCGTTGTCTGCCATGGGGTTCTCCTTTCGGTACAGGGTACGAAGAACCGGGCCGGAACGGCTTCCGACACGTTTCTTCGCACCTTGTATAGTATTTTCGGATGGGAAGGCCGCTTACATCGCGGCCCGTCTTTTTTTCTTCGCAAGAAGGTACACGCCATACACGAGCGCTTCACTCAGCACGCACAGAAACACAATGCCTGTGAGCGGCGCAAAGTAGAGCGCCGAGCCCTCGCCGTGGAGCTGCCAGAGCACCTCGCACGCAAGCCAGCAAAGCGCCGTTACCTTTAATTTTTTTCTAAAGCGCCACTTGTCGCCCTCCTCCGTTTTCAGCCGCCACGCGGAAAACACCGCCAGCAGCGCGAAAAGGCCGAGCGCGAGGGGCAGCACCTACCGTTCGTCGTGAGGAAGGGAAAAGGGACTTAACAGCATAGACAGGGCGATTGGGGTCTTCATGTCGATTCCTCCATTCTTTTTTGCAGTGTTTGGCTCGAAAGTTCGGAGAGATAGACGATCTGGGGGTGGTAGGGATGGTCGCAGACGAGGAAGGATTTGGGGAGATCGTCGCAGACCTCGAGCACCGTGCCCTCCTGCTGCGCGCGGTCCAGAAAGGCGCGGGTCGTTTTGGACTGCGAGGTGATCTCAAGATCGAAGATGCCGATGATGCGCCGCTCGGCAAGCATCTGATTGCGGCCGATGTGCAGGTACATTTCAGACCACCTTTCCGTTTTCAACGTGGAGGACCTTGCCGCCGAGAAGCGTTTCCAGCCGGTCCTCCTCGCAGCAGGTGATGAAGACCTGACCACCGGAGATGCGGTTGAGGACAAATTCCTGCCGGCGGGGGTCCAGCTCGGAGAGCACATCGTCGAGCAGGAGGACGGGCGAAAAGCCGGTCAGCTCGCGGAAAATGTCGCGCTCGGCGAGTTTGAGGGAGAGCGCCGCGGTGCGGGTCTGTCCCTGCGAGGAAAAGGCGCGGGCGGCGGCGCCGCCGATGGAGACCTCGATGTCGTCCTTATGGGGTCCGGAGAGACAAAGACGCGAGGCAAGCTCGGCATGGTAATGGTCGCGCTGGTGCGCCATGAGCTGCTCAAAGACTGTCTCCTGCGGCGCCATCGGGTCGACAACGGTGCTGACGGTCCTGTACGCGAGCGTCAGCTCCTCCCGCCCGCCGGAGCATTCGCGGTGGGCACTCGCGGCATAGTCCGCAAGGAGCTTACAGAAGCGGGCGCGATAATAGATGAGCACCGCGCCGCACTGCGCCATGCGGAGGTTGAAATCGGGGAGCGCGTCGAGCAGCGAGGGGTGCTCCTCCGCGTCGCGCAGGATGCGCGTCTTGTGGTCGTAGAGGCGGTTATACTCGCTCAGTGCCGCGTCGTAGCGCGGGCGGAGCTGGGAGAGAGAGAGGTCCATGAAGCGCCGCCTTGCCGCGGCGCCGTCGCGGATGAGCAGGAGATCGTCGGGGCAGAAATAGACGGTATTCAGCACGCCCGAGAGGTCGCCCGCGCGCTTGCAGGGGACCTGATTGACGCTCATTTTTCGGCGCTTGCCGCGGAACAGCTCGATCTCCACGGGAAAGTCGCGGCCGCGGGAAAAGACGCTGCCGGTGAGCCTTGCCGCGTCGGCGTCAAAGGAGATCATCTCCTTCTCCGTGCGGGCACGGGGCGACTTGGCGCAGGAGAGGTAGACGGCGGCCTCGAGCAGATTCGTCTTGCCCTGCGCGTTCTCGCCGACGATGACGTTGACCGAGGGATCGAAGGTCACGCTCTGGTGCGCGTAGTTGCGGAAATGCTCCAGCGTGATGGCGTCAAGTCGCATATTCGACGGTGAGCTCCCGGCCCGCGAAGGAAACCACGTCGCCCGGGCGGAGCTTTTTGCCTCGCATGGTGCAGACCTCGCCGTTGACGGTGACCTCTTCATTCAGAATGCGCAGCTTGGCCTCGCCGCCGGTGGAGACGAGATCGGCGAACTTCATCAGGTCCTGCAGCTTGATATACTCGGTGGTGATGGGAAGAACGGTCATAAGGGGACCTCTTTTCTTTTATTGTGCCTTGAGACGGACGGGAAGGACCATATAAAGGAAGCTTTCTTCGCCATCGGTCGGGACGAGGATGGCGGGAGAAATGCCGGTGTTCAGCTCGAGCTTGAGCTCATCGGCGGGCGCGAAGCGAAGCGCATCCATGAGGTAGCGGTTGTTGAAGCCGATCTCGAGGCCCTGCCCGTCGCCGTCGATGCGGCAGACGTCCTTGGCGTCGCCGTTGGCGGTCTTGGCGGAGAGGAGCACGCGGTCCTGCTCGAAGATGCAGCGCACGGGGCTTTTGAGCTTTTCGGAGATGACGACGCTCACGCGGTCAAGACTCTCGAGCATCGCCTTGGTATCCACGGTGACGGAGATGGGGTTGCGGCGCGGAATGGCGTTTTTGTAGTCGAGAAATTCGCCCTCAAGGCGGCGGCAGATCAGCTCGGTCTCGCCCATTTCAAAGAGAATGTGGCGCTGGCCGAGGGTGATGGTCGCGAAAGCGTCGATGTCCTCGCAGATCTTCTCGACCTCGTTGAGCGCAGCGCCGGGCGCGACGAAGGAGAACGCGCCGCCCTCGATCCGCTCGAGCGGTTCACGGCGAAGCGCCAGACGGAAGCCGTCGACCGCGACGACGGTCAGACCGTTGTCGCCGATCTCGAAGAGCTCGCCCATGTGAACGGGACGGGCCTCGTTCGTGGAGACGGCGAAGGAGGTCTGCTGGATCATGGAGCGCAGCGTCTTTTCCGGCAGGGATACGGAATACTTTTCCTCGACCTCCGGCAGCTCCGGAAAGTCGGCGGCGGAGAGGGCGAGAATGTCGAAGTCGGCATCGCCGCAGGAAAGGTGGACCATGAGCTTTTCATCGGACGAGAAGGTGATCATATCATCGGGCATACGGCGGATGATGTCGCCGAACAGGCGCGCGGAGAGGACCAGCTCACCGCCCTCCTGCTCCTCAACGGGAAAGCGGGTGCGGATGCCGGTCTGCATATTGTAGCCGGAGACGGTCAGCACGCCGTCGCCGCACTGGAGCAGGAGACCCTCGAGCGCAGGAATGGAGCTTTTCGCGGCGACCGCGCGGGAGGTGGTGTTGACGGCGTTTTGAAGAAGGAGCTTTTCGCAGGAAAATTTCATATTGCGATTCCTTTCTTGAAAAAGAATAGATTATTTCGTCGTTATCGTAGTAGGGGAGAAAAATTGTGGAAAAGGGGAGGGAGGCTTAGAAAAATAAGGGTTTTCGGCTGTGAAAAACGATGGGGAAAGAAAATGGAAAGAATCGGTCTTTGTGGAAAGTTGAGGTTATCCACAGAAGGCGCAGCCGGAAACGTGTTAACTCAGGGGAAAACGTCACTTCTTGGAGTTGATGTTGATGGTGATGTCCTTGATGGTCTGGGCGAAGCCTAGGTCGTTCTGGAGCTTCGTTTCGACCTGCTCGAGCGCGTGGAGAACGGTGGTGTGATCGCGTCCGCCGAACTCGCGGCCGATGTCGGGCGTGGAGAGATTCGTCATGCGGCGGACGAGGTACATGGCGGCCTGGCGGGCGGTGACGGCCTCGCGGCTGCGGGAGGGCCCCTTGACCACAGCCTCGTCGATGCCGAAAAAGCGCGAGATCTCGTCGATGATGGAGGCGGCGGTGGGAATGTACTCGTTGGATTTGCGAAGCATATCGCGCACGGCGCGGTTGGCGCTCTCCTCGTCCATCTCCTTGCCGATCAGGTCGCGGTAGGCGAGGATCTTATTCATTGCGCCCTCAAGCTGGCGGACGTTGCTGGAGACGTTCTCGGCAATGTACTTGGCAATGTCGTCGTCGATGACGCTGCCCCATTGAGCCGCCTTGTTTTTGACGATGGCAAGGCGCGTTTCAAAATCGGGCGGCTGGACGTCGACGAGCAGGCCCCACTCGAAGCGGGTCTGAAGACGGTCGTCGAGCAGCTGCATCTCCTTGGGAGAGCGGTCGGAGGTGAGGACGATCTGGCGCTTGGACTCGTAGAGGGTGTTGAAGGTATGGAAGAATTCCTCCTGCGTCTGCTTGCGGCCGGCGATGAACTGTACGTCGTCCATCAGCAGGAGGTCCGCGTCGCGGTACTTGCTGCGGAACTCGACGTTCTTGCCGGTGCGGATGGCCTCGACCAGCTCGTTGGTGAAATCGTCGCCCTTGATGTAGACGATCTTGGCGTTTGGTGTTTTGGTGCGGATCTCGTGCGCGATGGCGTAGATCAGGTGCGTCTTGCCGAGGCCGGAGTCACCGTAGATGAAAAGTGGATTGTAGTGCTCCGCCGGCGCGTCCGCGACCGCGCGGGCCGCGGCGTAGGCGAGCTTGTTGCTGTCGCCCACAACGAAGGTATCGAAGGTAAATTCGCCGGACTCCAAAAGAGAGGTCGGCTTTTTGGGCTTCTCCTGCCCGAGGGAGCTGCGTTCGGCGGCGGAGAGGAGCTTCACGTCGAAATCGGCGGAGAAGATCTCCTTCAATGCCGCCTTGAGGTTCGGCAGAAAGAGGGATTCGATCGTCCCGCGCTTGAAGTCATTGGGACAGCAGAGGTAAAAGGTCATATCGCGGATGGCGACCGCCTCCACCTCGTCGAACCAGGTGGAGATGGCCGTTTCGGCCAAACCGCCGGCGCGTAGGCGTTCGAGCACGACCTGCCAGACGTCAGCTACAGAGTTCAAAGAAAACGCTCCTTTCGTGGGCGGAAATGAAGGCGCGGCCCGCTGTGGAGCAGCGCATAATATCACCTCTTTATTATACCAGAGACGGAGGAAAAAAGCAACCGTATTTTATATTTAGATAAGGTAAGATGAGCCGTGAAACGAGCGATTTGCGGTCGGAAAAGCGGGAGACCACAAGATTTTGTGGCTTGACAGGGTGGGCCGCATCTTATATAATATCCTCTGCGTTGCGTTGAATGCGGCGCAGGAAAAAGGCTACTGCGGGGGCGGGAGACCGCCGCCGTCGAGTAAGAGCGGCCGATGGCCGCCGGCAAATTTTTTCAGGAGGTGTAACGCAATGGCTACTTCTCGTACCTATCAGCCCAAGAAGCTTCAGCGCTCTAAGGAACACGGCTTCCGCAAGAGAATGGCAACCGCCAACGGCCGCAAGGTCCTGGCCCGCCGCCGCGCAAGAGGCCGCGCCCGTCTGACCCATTGAGGGAGCCAAAGGCGCATCGCATATAGATAGACCGAGGGACGGACGATGGGAAAAATCGCCGTCCCTTAGAGGCTATCGTCCGAAAACGCCGGAACGGCGGAAAAGGACGGATGCAGGAGAGAAGCAATGAAGCGAACGACGACCGTTAAGGAGAATTATGAGTTCCGCCGGATCTACGCCAAGGGGCGGTCCGGCGTTTCGCCGTACCTTGTGGTCTACGTCCGCCCGAACCGGCGGGGGCGTAACCGCCTCGGCGTGACGGTGAGCACAAAGCTCGGACACGCCGTGGTGCGCAACCGCGTCCGCCGCCGTCTGCGGGAAATTTTCCGGCTGAACCAAAGCGGGCTCGCGCAGGGGTATGATATGATCCTCGTCGCGCGCACACGCGCGGTGGGGGCGGAATACCGCGAGCTGGAGCGCGCGTTTCTCAGCGTGTGCGGAAAGCTCGGACTGCGGGAGAAGAAGCCGTGAAGCGATTTCTTCTCGCGCTCGTGCGCTTTTACCGGAAAAGCATCTCTCCCCTGCGTCCCCCCTGCTGCCGCTTCATTCCCACCTGCTCGCAGTACGCGCTCGAGGCCATCGAGAAGTACGGCGCGCTCAAGGGGGGATGGCTGGCGTTCAAAAGAATTATGCGGTGCCATCCGTTCTATCGGGGCGGAAAGATCTACGACCCCGTTCCCTGAGGGGGAACACCAAAAAACACGGAGGACACAAAAATGTTTGCAACGATCGGATACTATATCTGTATCCCCTTCGCATGGCTGCTCCGCGCGCTCTATGAGCTGACAAGCTCTTACGGCTGGGCGCTGGTGCTCTTTACCGTGGTCATCAAGCTGATCATGCTGCCCTTCCAGATGAAATCGAAGAAGAGCATGATGCGCATGAGCCGCTTCCAGCCCATGATCAAAGAGATCCAGACCCGCTATAAGAACAATCAGGTCAAGATGAACGAGGAGCTGCAGAAGCTCTACGCAGAGGAAGGCGTCAACCCCATGAGCGGCTGCCTGTGGAGCTTCCTGCCCTTCCCCATCCTCATTGCCCTGTATTCCATCATCCGTCAGCCCATCACGCGCTTCATGATGCTCACGACCACGGCCATGCAGGGCGTGATCGACGCGGTGAGCGCGGCGGGCTTTGACCTCGCCGCCATCGCTATGACGGCGAACGACGGCGCCGTGACCGTGAAGGACGGTCTGACGCAGCTGCAGCCCTACGGCCAGATCACGCTCGTGAAGGCCGCGCAGGAGCTGGGCGTCGCCCTGCCCGAGGGCTGGATCCACATGGACTTCAGCTTCCTCGGCATGGACCTCACCATGATCCCCAGTGACGTTATCGGTCAGATCGGGACTGGCGGCTGGGCTGTTATCGGCGTGCTGCTCATTCCCATCGTTTCCGGCGCGCTGAGCTTCTGGCAGTCCAAGGTCTCCATGGCTGGCAATCCCTCGGCCGCGGACCCCAACGACCCCACCGCGCGCTCGAGCCGCATGATGATGTGGATGATGCCCATCATGTCCCTCTGGATCGGCTTTACCCTGCCCGCCTCCCTCGGCGTGTACTGGATCGCGAACAGCGTTCTGATGCTCGTGCAGGAGAAGGTGCTCAACAAGTATTTCAAGAAGAGCATGGCCGCGGAGGACGAGGCACGTGAAAAGGCCCGCATGGAGGACCGTCTCCGCCGCATGGAGGAGGCCCGCGTCGCCCAGCAGCAGCGCGAGGCCGAGAAGAAGAGCCTGAAGGAAAAGCAGAAGGCCGCGCAGGCCGCCAAGGCGGCCAAGGCCGAAAAGGCCAGGAAGGCCACCACCGAGAACGGCCGCATCGGAGACCGTCCGTACGCGAGAGGCCGTTCGTTCAACGCCGACCACTACGGCGAATAACGAAAAGGAGCTTGTCTTAGATGATCAAGTTTATTGATATGACGGGCAAGACCGAGGACGAGGCCATCCGCCGCGCATTGGAGCAGCTCGGTCTGGAGCGCGACGACGTTTCCGTCGAGATCCTCGAGCGCGCGAAGTCCGGCTTCCTCGGCATCGGCGGCTCGCCCGCAACGGTCCGCGTCAGCTATGACGACGGTCAGCCGGAGCCGAAGCCGGAGCCGGTCAAGCCCGAGCCCAAGAGCGCCGCGCCCAAGGCGGAGAAGAAGCCCGTTTACTGCGCCGAGGTGCTGCAGAAGGAAGTGCGCGCCAGGGAAAAGCAGGAACGCGAGGCCAAGCGCGGCGAGCGCAGGGCCGAGCCGAAGGCCGAGAAGGCTCCGCGCGAGCCGGCTGTGCTCGGCGAGGAGGTCCGCGACGAGAAGAGCGAGCAGATCCGCACGTTCCTCTCCGGTCTGCTCGAGCACATGGACGCCAAGGCCGAGGTCAAGGTCTATGAGGTCGAGAAGAACCGCTACAAGGTCATTTTAGAGGGTGAAAAGCTCGGCGCGCTCATCGGCCGCCGCGGCGAAACGCTCGACGCCATTCAGCAGCTGACGAACTATTCCATCAACCGCGGCGGCGAGAGCAAGCGCGCCCGCGTGCAGATCGACGCCGAGAACTACCGCGAAAAGCGCGAGGAGAGTCTGGAGCGTCTGGCGCAGAAGGTCGCGGGCAAGGTGGTTAAGTACCGCCGCAACGTGACGCTCGAGCCGATGAACGCCTATGAGCGCCACGTGATCCATACGGCGCTGCAGGACACGCAGTACATCACGACCTTCTCCATCGGCACGGAGCCGAACCGCCGCGTGGTGGTCTCCTACGACCGCACAAAGCAGTAAATAGCAGCGAAAAAGAAAGATGCCATACGGCATCTTTCTTTTTTTCAGGGGCGAAGCTCTGCTATGATGGAGCGGAGAAATGAAACGGGAGGATGATCCTCATGAAGCTGGTATCGTGGAACGTGAACGGCCTGCGGGCCTGCCTGAACAAAGGCTTTCTGGATTTTGTGGCGCTCGCGGACGCGGATGTGATCTGCTTGCAGGAGACGAAGCTGCAGCCGCATCAGGTGAGCTTCGAGCTGCCGGGCTATCGGATGTATTTCAACAGTGCGGACAAGGCCGGCTACTCCGGCACGGCGGTGCTCACAAGAAAGGAGCCGCTGAACGTCACCTACGATTTCGGCGACGACGAGCACCGGCACGAGGGGCGCATCATCACGGCAGAGTATGAGGACTTCTACCTTGTGTGCTGCTATACGCCGAACTCGCAGGACGAGCTGAGGCGTCTCCCCTATCGGATGCGGTGGGAGGACGACCTGCGGGAATACCTCTGCGGGCTGGATCAGACGAAGCCTGTGGTGTACTGCGGCGATCTGAATGTGGCGCACGAGGAGATCGACCTGAAGAATCCCAAGACAAACCACTTCAACCCCGGCTTTTCCGACGAGGAGCGCGGGAAGATGACTGAGCTGCTCGCGGCGGGCTTTGTGGATTCGTTCCGCGCGCTCTGGCCAGACCGCGCCGACGCCTATTCGTGGTGGAGCTACCGCGCGGCGTCGCGGGCGCGGAACGTGGGGTGGAGGATCGACTATTTCATCGTGTCCGAGCGGCTGCGCGGGCACATCAAAAAGGCGGAGATCTGGAGCGAGATCATGGGCAGCGACCACTGCCCCGTGATGCTGGAGCTGGAATGAACGGAAAAGGCGGACGCCCGTGGGCGTTCGCCTTTTGTGCCGCCGAATTTCGGAGCAGAGCGAACATCTGTTTGAAAAAGTGCTTGTACTACGCGGCGGAATGTGGTACAATAATATACTTCAAAAAACGACGCGGAGAGGGTGAGCGCATGAGCGTACACGAGGGGCACCGACAGAGAAAAAAGGAGCAGTTCCGCGAGCATGGGCTGGACGCCTTTGCCGACCATGAGGCGTTGGAGCTGCTGCTCTATTACGCCATTCCGCGGCAGGACACGAACCCCATCGCGCACCGCCTGATCGAGCGCTTCGGCTCGCTCGAGGGCGTGTTTTCCGCGCCGGCCTACGAGCTGCAGAAGGTCGAGGGCGTGGGTGAGAACGCCGCGACGCTCATCCGGCTGCTCTTCCCGCTCTGCCGCCGTGTGCGCACGAGCGGCGGAAGGCATGAGGTCATTTTCAACACGCGCGAGAACATCGGCGCGTATTTCATCGAGCTGTTCCTCGGCGAGCGGCGGGAGGTCTTTTACGAGGCCTGTCTGGACGCGAAGGGCAAGCTGCTCGCCTGCTACCGATTGGCGGAGGGCAGCCCGGATCAGGTGACGATCAATATGCGCCGGGTGGTGGAAAACGCGCTCAACGCCAACGCGAGCCTGGTGGTGCTGTCGCACAACCATCCGAGCGGCGTGGCGCTGCCGAGCAAGGAGGACAACCAGACGACCTTACAGATCAAGCGGGCGCTTGCGGACATCGGTGTGCAGCTGGTGGACCATGTGATCGTCGCGGATGGGGACTTTGTGTGCCTGCGCGATAACGGACTTTTGGATTGAGGAGGCAGACCATGGAATTCAAGCTCCATGCGCCCTTTCAGGCGACCGGCGACCAGCCGGAGGCCATTGCCGCGCTTGCGCGCGGTGTCGAATTGGGACTGGACGAGCAGGTGCTGCTCGGCGTGACCGGCTCGGGCAAGACCTTCACGATGGCGAGCGTGATCGAAAAGGTCCAGCGCCCCACGCTGGTGCTGGCGCACAACAAGACGCTCGCCGCGCAGCTGTGCGCGGAGTTCAAGGAGTTTTTCCCTGAGAACGCGGTGGAATACTTCGTCAGCTACTACGACTACTATCAGCCCGAGGCGTATATCCCGCATACGGACACCTACATCGCCAAGGACGCCTCGACGAACGAGGAGATCGACCGCCTGCGGCTGAGCGCGACCTGCGCGCTGCTCGAACGGCGGGACGTGATCGTCGTTTCGTCCGTGAGCTGCATCTACGGCCTCGGCGAGCCGGACGACTTCGCCAAGCTGATGATCTCGCTGCGCCCGGGACAGACGATGGAGCGTGACGAGCTGCTGCGCCGTCTGGTGGAGGACCGTTACGAGCGCAACGACGTCGCCTTTGAGCGCAACCGCTTCCGCGTGCGCGGCGACGCGGTGGACATCTACCCCGCCTACTGGCGCGACCGCGCGGTGCGCGTGGAGTTCTTCGGCGACGAGATCGACGCCATCCGCGAGTTCCAGCCCGTGACCGGCGTGGTGACGAAGACCCTGCAGCACACGGTGATCTATCCCGCGTCGCACTATGTGACGACGAAGGACAAGATGGAGCGCGCCATCGAGGAGATCGAGCGCGAGCTGGAGGTGCGGGAGAAATTCTTCACCGACAACGGACAGGCGGTGGAGGCGCAGCGCATCCACCAGCGGACGAGGTACGACATCGAGATGATGCGTGAGCTGGGCTACTGCACGGGCATCGAGAACTATTCGCGCGTCATTTCCGCGCGGCCCGAGGGGTCTGCGCCCATGACGCTGCTCGACTACTTCCCCAAGGATTTTCTGCTCTTTGTGGACGAGAGTCATGTCACGCTGCCGCAGGTGCGGGCGATGTACAACGGCGACCGCGCGCGCAAGGACGCGTTGGTGCAGTACGGCTTCCGCCTGCCCTGCGCTTACGATAACCGCCCGCTCAGGTTTGAGGAATTTGAACAGCGTGTGCATCAGCGCATCTATGTCTCCGCGACGCCGGGCGACTATGAGCGCGAGCGCGCGGGGCAGATCGTGGAGCAGGTCATCCGCCCGACGGGTCTGCTCGATCCGCGCGTTGAGGTGCGGCCCGTCACGGGGCAGATCGACGACCTTGTGGGCGAGATCAACGCCCGCGCCGCGCGCAATGAGCGCGTGCTTGTGACGACGCTGACGAAGAAGATGGCGGAGGATCTGACGGAATATCTGCGCACGGTGGGCGTGCGCGTGCGCTATATGCACGCAGACGTGGAGACCATCGAGCGCATGGAGCTTATCCGCGACCTGCGGCTGGGCGAGTTCGACGTGCTCATCGGCATCAACCTGCTGCGCGAGGGCCTCGACCTGCCGGAGGTGTCGCTCGTCGCCATCCTCGACGCGGACAAGGAGGGCTTCCTGCGCAGCGAGACGAGCCTTGTGCAGACCATCGGCCGCGCTGCGCGAAACGCGGACGGTCTGGTCATTCTCTACGCCGATACGGTGACACCGTCGATGAAGCGCGCTATGGACGAGACGGAGCGCCGCCGCGCCATTCAGGACAAATACAACAAGGAGCACGGCATCGTGCCGCAGACCATCCGCAAGGACGTGCGCGAGATCCTGGAGATCTCCAAGAAGGACGAGGACGGCGCGTGCCGGCGCGGCAAGCGCAAGCTCTCGGAGCGCGAGCGGGACGAGGAGATCAAAAAATTGGAAAAGCAGATGCAGGAGGCGAGCCGGATGCTCGAGTTCGAGTATGCCGCCGTGCTGCGCGACCGCATCATCGAGCTGCGCAAGGAACAAAAATAAGAGAGAAAAAGCCATGAAAAAATACCTTCCCTATCTGAATATCCTCGGTGCGGCGGCCTGTTGGGGCTGCATCGGGCTGTTTAACCGCTTTTTGATGCGCGCGGGTATGGGCGCGGCGAACATCGTCGTCATCCGCAATTTCGGTGGACTTGTGCTGCTGACGCTCATTTTCGCGCTGCGCGAGCGGAGCGTATTCCATGTGAAAGCGAAGCACCTGCCCATCTTTTTCGGCACGGGTGTGGTGAGCATGGTCTTTTTTACGCTGTGCTACTTCAAGTGTCAGGAGCTGTGCTCGCTGGCGGTGAGCGCCATTCTGCTCTACACCGCGCCGGCGATGGTCGTGCTGATGAGCGCGGCGGTGTTCCGCGAAAGGATCACAAGGAAGAAAATTCTGGCG
>OGNC01000633.1_pt1 | contig 21524 bp, 20 predicted proteins | sample 1573311 | NCBI WGS metagenome assembly OGNC01 (sample SAMEA2581889, study PRJEB24529) | metagenome | biome: Human gut stool | place: China | collected 2011
TGCTGTTGACATACTCCTCGCCTTCGCGGGCGGGGTTGGTGTCGTCCAGACGCAGGTTGAATTTGCCGCCGTACTGGTTGGCAATGGACCAGTTGATATAAATGGCCTTGGCGCTGCCGATGTGCAGATAGCCATTGGGCTCCGGCGGGAAGCGGGTGTGGATCTGCTGCACCTTGCCCTCGGCAAGGTCGGCATCGATGATATCTGTCAGAAAGTTTTTATCAGCCATATAGGTTCCCCCTGTCAGGGCACAGCGTGCCCCCTTTTACTCATAATACTATATAATACACTATTTTGCGTTTTTCTTCAAGTACGGAGTTGCACGGAACACGGGGGTAATCCTCTGAATAAAGGCTTCCCCCGGCCGGGGGAAGCCTTTAGCGGAAAATGGATGAAAAAGGATACGAAGCAGTCTTAGTTGAAGGAGCGGAAGCCCTTGCCGATGATCTCGCTGGAGTTAACGATGGTGATAAAGCTGTGGGGGTCGTTCTCCCGCAGAAAGTTGCGCAGCTGCAAAGCCTGACGGCGGGTGAGCACGGTCACCAGTACGCTGAGCTCGTGGTGGGTGTAGGCACCGTAGGCCTTTTCCACCGTGGCGGAGCGGTTCATATCGTGGATGATGAAGTCCAGAATGGGCTGCGGGTTCGCGGTCATAATGGTGCACACCTTGCGCAGACGGATGTTTTCAATGGCACCGTCCACCACAAAGGACTTGCCGATGAGGCCAAGGATACAGTACAGGCCGGTGCCCATGCCGAACCGCACGGCGGCCGCCAGCACGATGAGGATATCGCTGACCATCAGCGCCTTGCCGATCTCCATGGAGGTGTACTTGGCAAGGATCAGCGCCACGATGTCGGTGCCGCCGGTGGAAGCACCGATATCAAACACGATGGCAGCGCCCAGTGCGGGCAGGAACACCGCGAACACCAGATCCAGCATGGCATCGCCGCTCAGGGACACGCCGGAGGGGTACAGCCACTCGCAGCAGGACACGAAAAAGGAGAGTGCAAAGGAGGAGTAGATCGTCCAGCCCATGCACTTGATGCCCAAAAAGATAAAGCCCAGTACCACCAGCACCAAGTTGATGATCCACATAAAGCCGCCCACGTTGATGCGGGGGAACAGGTCTGCCAGCAGAATAGATAGACCCGAGGTGCCGCCGAAAGCAAAGTGGTTGGGATTTTTAAAATATACGATGCCCACTGCCGTAAGCACAAGACCGAGGTTCAACAGGGCAAAGAAATTTAGATCCTTCAGCAGATTCTCGCGGCTGAAGGCTTCTTTTAAACCATTCATGGGTTTCCTCCATCAAAAAATACAGTAATTTGGCCTGAATGCCATGCAAAAATATACTCTCCTTATACGGGGAAGTCAAGGGATAACGGAGAAGTTATAGAAAAAGACGGAAAACAACCGATAAAAGGTGAAAAAGCAGGAATATCCGGTGCATTTTGGACGTAAAAGGGCAAAACAAAGCGCCGCCCGCAGACGGCATTGTCTGCGGGCGGCGCGGAGATTCAGTTCAGGAAAAGGGAAAAGCGCTTACAGGTTGAAGTAACGCTTTGCGTTGTCGAAGCAGATGCCCTTGACGATCTTCTCCAGAGCCTTCTCATCGTTGGGATACTCGCCGTCCTCGACCCACTGGCCGATGATGTTGCACAGGATGCGGCGGAAGTAATCGTGACGGGTGTAGCTCAGGAAGCTGCGGCTGTCGGTCAGCATACCCACAAAGTTGCCCAGCAGGCCAAGGCTTGCCAAACGGATCATCTGATCCTCCATGCCGATCTTGTGGTCGTTGAACCACCATGCAGAACCGTGCTGAATCTTGCCCGGCACCTCGCTGTTCTGGAAGCAGCCCAGAATGGTGCCGATCTGTGCATCGTCGGCGGGGTTCAGGCTGTAGATGATGGTCTTGGGGCACTCGTCGGTGTCGTTCAGGGCGCTGAGCAGCTGTGCGATCTCGCCGCCGCAGGTGGCGGTGTTGATCATGTCAAAGCCGGTGTCGGGGCCCAGCAGGCTGTTCATCTTGCGGTTCACGCCGCGCAGGCAGTTGTAGTGGATCTGCATGGCAATGCCCAGACGATGGTACTGCTTGCCCAGATGGATCAGGATGTAGGTCTGGTACTTCTCAGCCTCTTCCACGGTGCAGCTCTCGCCCTTCATCACCTTCTGGTAGATGGCGTTCACCTCGTCCTTGGTGGCCTCACGGTAGGGCACATAATCCAGACCGTGGTCGGAAGCGCGGCAGCCCATCTCGGCAAAGAACTCGATGCGCTTGGTCAGGGCATCGGTCACGCAGTCGATGCAGGCCAGCTTTTCCTTGCCCACAACGGCAGCCAGCTTAGCCATGTACTCAGCAAAGCCGGGCTTGTTGATGTTGATAGCCTTATCCGGGCGGAAGGAGGGAGCCACGGTGAACTTGATGGTGGGATCTTCCTTGATCTTCTTGTGCCAGTACAGGTCGTCGATGGGGTCATCGGTGGTGCCGATGAAGGCCACGTTGCTCTGCTCGATCAGGCCGCGGACGGTCAGTTTGGGATCGTGCTGCAGCTTGTCGTTGCACAGGTTCCACACTTCCTCAGCGGTGTCGCCGTTCAGCACGCCGTCGTAGCCGAAGAAAACGTGCAGCTCCAGATTGGTCCAGTGGTACATGGGGTTGCCGATGGCCATGGGCAGAGCCTCGGCAAACTTCTGGAAGCGCTCGCGGTCGGGCTTGTCACCGGTGATGTACTCCTCGGGCACGCCGTTGGAACGCATCACGCGCCACTTATAATGATCGCCGAAGTAGCTGCCGTCCGGGTTACGGCCGCCCAGCCACACCTGAGTGATGTTCTCAAAGCGGCGGTTCTCGTAGATCTCGCGGGGAGGAATATGGCAGTGATAGTCGCAGATGGGCATAGCAGCTGCATAGTCGTGATACAGATGCTGTGCGGTAGCAGACTGGAGCATGAAGTCCTTATCCATAAATGCTTTCATGGGATTTTAACTCCTTTTCTCTGATGAATTTGTTAAAATTTAGACAAAAACGGGCATGAAATTGCACCTGCTTGGAACGGGCAGGCTGCCTTATCCTTAGTATACCGGAAAACGCCGATGTATACAACTGAAAAACTGCCAAAATTTCACCCTTGGAATTGTACAAACCGCTGGAAATGCGCTGAATAGCCATTTTTGGACTAAAAACATTGCACAAAACACTTGACTTCTTTGTATACAACAGCATAAAATAGGAGCAGAAGATGGCAGGGAAAACGAGAGCCTGCCATGCAAAGCAAGTTTATAAAGGAGATCAATAAGATGGAAACTTTGAACTACAAGGTTCTGGAAGGCACTGGCTACAACGGCTACATCCTGAAGGATGCTCCCGTTAAGGTAATGCAGTTCGGCGAGGGCAACTTCCTGCGCGCTTTCGTGGATTATTTCTACGATATTGCAAACGAGAAGGCCGGCTATAACGGCAAGGTCAAGCTGGTGCAGCCCATCGGCAACTTCCCCCAGATGGCAGACTGGATCAACGAGCAGGAGGGTCTGTACACCCTGTACCTGCGCGGCAGCGAAAAGGGCCAGAAGGTGGACGCAAAGCGGGTGATCTCCTGCGTGTCTGACTGCGTGTGCCCCTACATTGATGGCAAGTGGGACGAGGTTCTGGCTCTGGCTCGCTCTGAGGATCTGGAAACTGTTGTATCCAACACCACCGAGGCCGGCATTGCCTACACCAAGGGCGACAGCCAGTTCGATCAGGTTCCCCCCAACAGCTTCCCCGCAAAGCTGACCCGCGTGCTGTTCGAGCGCTACAAGGCTTTCAACGGCGCTGCCGATAAGGGTCTGGTCATCCTGAGCTGCGAGCTGATCGACAACAACGGCAAGGAGCTGCAGAAGTGCTGCAACAACTACGCCAAGGATTGGGATCTGGAGCCCGCCTTCATCGAATGGATGAACACTGCCAACACCTTCTGCTCCACTCTGGTGGACCGTATTGTTCCGGGCCGCATCCGTGACCCGCAGGAGCTGGCCGCTCTGGAAGAGGCCAACGGCTACCACGATGCCGCTCTGGACGTGGGCGAAGTGTTCGGCGTGTGGGTCATCGAGGGCCCCGCAGGTCTGGAGGACAAGCTGCCGTTCAAGAAGGCCGGCGTCAACGTCATGGTCGTGCCCGACGTTACCCCCTACAAGAAGCGCAAGGTCCGCATCCTGAACGGTGCACACACCGGCTTTGTGCTGGGCGCTTATCTGGCAGGCTTTGATATCGTCCGCGACTGCATGCACAACGACACCGTGCGCGGCTTTATGAACAAGATGCTGCACGAGGAGATCATCCCCACCCTGCCGCTGGACAAGAAGGATCTGGAGGACTTTGCCTCTGCTGTTGAGGATCGCTTCAACAACCCCTTCGTCAACCACGAGCTGATGAGCATCTCCCTGAACTCCACCTCCAAGTGGAAGGCTCGCAACATGCCCTCCTTCCTCGCTTACATCGAGGAGCAGAAGCAGCTGCCCAAGTGCCTGACCATGTCTCTGGCAGCCTACATCGCCTTCTACTCCAACGATATTCAGGAGCGCACTGCTGACGGCCTGATCTGCAAGCGCCCCGCAGGCAACACCTACAAGATCCAGGACGACGCATGGGCTCTGGACTTCTACTACGCACACAAGGATGACACCGCTGCTCAGCTGGTGCACGCTGTGCTGACCAACACCCAGATGTGGGATCAGGATCTGACCAAGATCGAGGGTCTGGAGGCCGCTGTGCTGGCAGATCTGGAAATGATTCGCACTCAGGGTGCCGAGGCTGCTTACAAGAGCTGCCTGTAAGCTGAAAAATCAACCTACCCGCACAACAAAGGGCTGCTGCTTTGGGCAGCAGCCCTTTTGTGCGATACGATAAGGAGAACAACTATGCCGCAGGCAATTCATATCAGCCCCATCGACAATGTGGTCGTTGCCCTGCACCCCATTGCCAAGGGCACGCTGGTGGAGGTGGACGGCCTTGCCGTCACCGCACTGGAGGATATCCCGCAGGGTCACAAGATGGCAGTCAAGCCCATTAAGAACGGCGAGAACGTCATCAAGTACGGCTTCCCCATCGGTCACGCCACCGCAGACGCCGCCCCCGGCACCTGGATGCACACCCACAACGTGCACACCAACCTGTCCGGCGAGGTGGAGTACAGCTATAACCCCGCCCCGGATCTGGCTCCGCTGCCTAAGGTCGAGCCGGAGACCTTTATGGGCTTCCGCCGTAAGGACGGCCGCGCCGCCATCCGCAACGAGATCTGGATCATCCCCACCGTGGGCTGCGTGAACGATATCGCCAAGAAGATGGTTGCCGACAATCAGGATCTGGTCACCGGCTCCATCGAGGGTCTGTACACCTTCACCCATCCCTTCGGCTGCAGCCAGACCGGCCACGACCATGCACAGACCCGCAAGCTGCTGGCTGCGCTGGTGCGCCACCCCAATGCCGCCGCCGTTCTGGTGCTGCATCTGGGCTGCGAGAACCTGCAGCACGATCAGTTCGTGGAGGAGCTGGGCGAGTACGACCACGACCGCGTCAAGTTCCTGACCTGTCAGGACGTGGAGGACGAGTTTGCCGCCGCCCGCGATATCCTGAAGGAGCTGGCTGCCTATGCCGGGCAGTTTGAGCGCCAGCCCATCCCCGTGTCTGAGCTGGTGGTGGGCATGAAGTGCGGCGGCTCGGACGGCTTGTCCGGCATCACCGCCAACCCCACCATCGGCCGCTTCTCCGACATGATGGGTCAGCGCGGCGGCTCTACCGTGCTGACCGAGGTGCCCGAGATGTTCGGTGCAGAGGGCTTCCTGATGGACCGCTGCATCAATAAGGAAGTGTTCGTCAAGGCCGAGCACATGATCAACGGCTTTAAGGATTACTTCATCAGCCACAACGAGGTGGTGTACGATAACCCCTCTCCGGGCAACAAGGCCGGCGGCATCACCACGCTGGAGGATAAGAGCTGCGGCTGCGTGCAGAAGGGCGGCACCGCCCCCATCATGGACGTCATCGGCTACGGCGACCCCGTGGTGACCAAGGGTCTGAATATGCTCTACGGTCCCGGCAACGATCTGGTCTCCGCCACCGCCATGACGGCAGCAGGCGCACACCTGATCCTGTTCTCCACCGGCCGCGGCACCCCGTTCTCCGCTCCGGCTCCCACCCTGAAGATCTCCACCAACACCCCGCTGGCAGAGAAGAAGGGCGGCTGGATCGATTTCAACACCGGTGTCATCGCAGACGGTGAAAAGACCATCGACGAGGCTGCAAAGGATCTGCTGGATCTGGTCATCCGCGTGGCCAGCGGCGAGCAGACCAAGGCGGAAAAGCACGGCTTCCGCGAGATCTCCATCTTCAAGGACGGCGTGGTTCTGTAACTGAAAAAGGGCTGCTGTACGGCAAAAAGCGGTACGGCGGCCTTTTTGTGCGTAAAAAGAAGGGAAGTGTATGAAATGTTGGGCGCAAATGGAGTGCTGCTGTTGACACTGCTGCTTTATGCGGCTATCATTTATGGTGTAGTACAACTGATCAAATATTTTATCCGCTACGGCATCGACTACTACTTCAAAAAGCTGGATGCACGGCAGACCGAGCACAAGGAATGACCCGCCGGGGCGACCCGGCGGTAATAATAGGAGGCTTTTACTTATGAATCAGATCACCACCCGGTACATCACCGAGAACGGCGCCTGCTACGAGCAGTACGTCATCACCGACCCCGAGGCAAAGACCGCCCTCACCATCACTCCCGAGCGCGGCGGCATGATCACCAGCTTTACGCTGGACGGCGAGGAGTTCGTCTGGACCCGCCGCCCCAATTTCTCCGAGTGCAACCGTCCCCGCTTTGGCGTGCCGGTGCTGTTCCCCAGCTGCGGCAACCCGGATAACGGCGTGCACATCTTTGACGGCAAGGCCTACCCCATGGAGACCCACGGCTTTGCCGACCTGTGCGCATGGGAAGTGGACAGCGTTGGCCCGGACGGTGTGACGCTGGCACTGGAGTCCACCCCGCTGACCAAGTTCCTGTACCCGTTCGATTTCACCCTGCTGCTCAACTATAATCTGGAGGGCAATAAGGCACTGGTCAGCCTGACCGTCATCAACGAGGGCAACACGGATATGCCCTTCAGCTTTGGCTACCATCCCTACTTTACCGCCTCCAAGCTGGAGAACGTGGAGTTCGACATCAAGTGCGCCACCTGCTCCGACAACGCCAAGGGCGAGCAGCCCGCCGCCCCGGAAAAGATCACCCTCACCCGCAAGGAGGGCGCAGACAACTCTGTCCGTCTGCTGACCGGCGTGCAGTTCCCCATGACCCTGACCGACAAGGGCAACGGCCACAAGGTGACCGTGGACGCTGACGAGACCTTTGAAAACGGCGTGCTGTGGCAGCAGGATGCCGAGAGCTTCGTCTGCATGGAGCCTTGGAACGGCTGGGCCAACAGCGTGAACGAGGACGGAAAGCACGAGGTGCTGGAGCCGGACGAGGCCATGACCAGCGAGTGGAGCATCACCATCGAGAAGGCCTGAAAAACCATTTGAAATGCGCGCCGCGCTGCTTTGCGCATAGTCAGCGGAAAAATTATTCTTAATTTGGGGCTCAGGAAAGTCTGCGGACTTTCCTGAGCCCCTTTTTCACGGGAAAGGAGCACTCTTCTCAGGATGGTGCAAAGCTTTTGATTTCAGTAAAGAAAATTTAGCACGCTGACCCGCAGTGCCGCGCTTTCGCAGAAAGCGGCGCTGCGAATGCCGTTTTCAGCCACGACCCACCTGTGAAAATGGAATACCGGAGCGTCCGCAGACGCTCCGGTATTCCGAAATTATAAATATTTTTTCCTTAGCTTATGCCCAGAGCGCAAGCGGAGGGCATTCAAAATCGTCCAGCCCGGAAAGCGGAACGGCTCTTAATGGCAATTGCCGGCGCAGCCGCCCTTGTCGGCGTGGCAGGCATGAGAGCCGCAGCTGTGGCTCTCCTCGTGGTCGTGGTGGGTGCAGCGGGCGTTGGGGTCAAAGACCAGCGTGCCGGCAAGATAAGCCGCCGCAGCGCTGTCGGCCTCGCCGGTGATGCCGCCGCACAGACGGATACCGGCCTGCGCCAGCGCCATCTGTGCCCCGCCGCCAATGCCGCCGCACAGCAGCACATTTACGCCGTTGCGCACCAGAAAGCCCACCAGTGCGCCGTGCCCCTGCCCGTCGGTGGAGACCACCTCGGCACCGGTGATGCGGCCCTCCTCAGCGGTGTACAGCTTGAACTGCGCAGAGTGGCCGAAGTGCTGGAATACCTGACCGTTTTCATAAGGAATTGCGATCTTCATACTAAAAACTCCTCCCTGTGTACGAGATTTTCTATCCCTATTCTAACAGATTGCGCTGAAATAGGGAAGGGCACCCGCGGTTTTTGTGCCTTTTGGGGCGGAAAACATAGCCGGTATGTAAAAATGATATCAGAAACTGCTGCAAAATGTATTATAATAGAGCCCGAAAAGAGGGTACAAGTATGAAAACAAAGCATCGAGGACAAATGTCCGAGTCCTTTCTTACGGCGGTGTTCCTTTCGCTGTCCGGCGGCTTGCAGGATGCCTACACCTATCTGTTCCGGGGCAAGGTGTTTGCCAATGCCCAGACCGGTAATATCGTGCTGCTGAGCGCCAATATCATGGATGGCCGGTGGGACAAGGTGCTGCACTATCTGGTGCCTTTGTGCGCCTTTGCGCTGGGGGTGCTGGCTGCGGAAAAAATGCGGGAGCACTTTCAGGCAATGCAGCGGCTGCACTGGCGGCAGCTGGTGGTGCTGGGCGAGGTGCTGCTGCTGTTCGCGGTGGGCTTTCTGCCGCAATCGCAGAACCTGCTGGCCAACGCCATCGTTTCTTTTTCCTGCGCCATGCAGGTGCAGGCTTTCCGCAAGGTGAACGGCTACGCCTTTGCCAGTACCATGTGCATCGGCGACCTGCGCAGCGGCGTGGAGGCCTTTTGCATCTGGCGCAAGACCCACGAGCCCCGCGCAAAGGACAGAATGGTGCGCTACTTCGGCATCATATTCCTGTTCGCGCTGGGGGCAGGGCTGGGCAGCAAGAGCGCGGCGCAGCTTGGTGGCAGAGCCATCTGGATCTCCTGCTGCTTTTTGCTGGTCAGCTTTGCGCTGATGTTCATCCGGGAGGAACTGGAAGAGAACCCGATCATCGAAAAAGATCTGACCGCCATCCGGCAGGAGACCCGGGAGATCGACCGCACCCTGAAGCAGGAACTGCAGGAGGAGCAGCGGGAACTGAAACAGAGCGCCCGGAAATAACAAAAAAGGGGCTGCTGCACCAATGACGTGCAGCAGCCCCTTTTGGCTGAAAGCTGTCGGAACAAAAGGCTTCCCCCGTTCGGGGGAAGCCTTTAGCGGAACCTGTTAAGCTTGCAGCTGTGCAATAACACCCGGAGGGTCGGCTTTATTTGTGTTCCGTGCTCCGAGCCCCGGCTTTGGTCAGCAGCTGCTGGAATTTCCGGGCGGCGGTGTTAAGCGGGCGGTGATGGTCGTGCACAAGGCAGATGGAGCGGGAGGGGATGATCTCCTGCAAATGCAGCTGCACCAGCTCTCCGCTGGCCAGCAGGGGTGCTGCCATAGGCTCCGGCATAAAGGCCAGTCCCAACTCGCTTTTGACCAGCGTGAGCATCTGGTCGGTGGTGGCGGCCTCAGTGTCCGGCTTCAGCACCGCGTCATGTTCCAGAAAGAACTGCCGGTAAAAGCTGCGGGTCATGCTCTCCTCGTTCAGGCAGATCAGGGGATAACCGGCCAGTTCCTTCAGGTTCAGGGTCTGGCTGGCCAGTGCCGTAAAGGTCCTGCCGCCCACAAGGACTTCGTAAAAGGACATCAGCTCTACCATTTTCAGCCCGTTTTCCACCTCTGCGGGGGTGGTCACGATGGCAAAATCCACCTCGCCGTTGCGTACCGCCTGCACCGCCTGCGGAGTGGAGTGGTTGGAGATGCGCAGCCGGATGCCCGGGTACTCGGTGTGGAAAGCGCGCAGCTTTTCGGACAGGTAGATGTTCAAAGCGGTCTCGGTGGTGCTGATGCTGATGGCACCGTGCTCCAGCGTGGCGGTGGCGCTCAGTTCCTCCTCTGCATCCTGTATCTGCACCGCCGCCGAGGCAATGCGGGAATACAGCAGCTCTCCCTCCGGCGTTAAGGTGACGCCCCGGTTGGAGCGGATGAACAGCACGCAGTTCAGCTGGCTTTCCAGCCGGTTCATGGCGTGGGTGATGTTGGGTTGGTTGTTGCCCAGCACCCGCGCCGCGCGGGTAAAGTTCTGATACTTTGCCACATAGTAAAAGATTTTGTAGTATTCCCAGTCCACATACATGGGTGCAGCCTCTCTTTCCTGTCGGGCTTCCGGCGCGGCCTGCGGCAGAAGCGGCTTTATGTTCTTCTTGTATCATAGCACGGCGCGCTGGAATTGCAAGCGCTTTTTACGGCTTGGCTGTGCCGGATGCGGGCAGCAGCCTCTGCAATGTAAAAAACATATTGCTGCTATACACAGGATACTTTTTACATATTCTCTGCACGCTCGTATAATAAACATCGCGAACAGGAAACAAGAATGAAAAGAAGGTAAATGAAGTTTATGCTGACCGCTGTTACTGGAATCAACTGGGGCGATGAGGGCAAGGGCCGCGTCATCGACCTGCTGGCCGAAAATGCCGATATCGTTGCGCGCTATCAGGGCGGCAATAATGCCGGCCATACCGTTGTGACCGAGAAGGGCAAGTTCATCCTGAACCTGCTGCCCTCCGGCATCCTGCACCCGGAGGTGACCTGCGTGCTGGGCACCGGCATGGTGATCGACCTCGAGCATCTGGCCGGGGAGATGGAGGCCATCGAGGCGCGCGGCGTGAAGGTGGAGCCGGAGAACCTGAAACTCTCCGATAAAGCTACCATCTCCATGCCGTGGCACAAGGTACAGGACGGGCTGGAAGAGGACCGCCTTGCCAAAAAGGGCGGCGCGTTCGGCTCTACCCGGCGCGGCATTGCTTACGCTTACAGCGACAAGTACCGCAAAAAGACCCTGCGTCTGGGTGACCTTTTGCATCTGGACGAGGAGCGCACCCAGAACCGTCTGCACATGATCCTGGACGCCAAAAACATGGAGCTGGCGGGCTGCTATCATCAGGAGCCCATGAGCTACGATGCCCTGCTGAACTGGTGCAGGCAGCAGGCAGCGTACTTTGCGCCCTTCATCTGTGATGTGGGCGCTTTCTTGCAGCAGGCGCACGACAGCGGCAAGCGCATCGTGCTGGAAGCGCAGCTGGGCGCAATGCGGGATATCGACTACGGCATCTTCCCGTTCACTTCCAGCTCCAACACGCTGGCGGCCTACGCGCCGCTGGGTGCGGGCATCCCCAACTGCAAGCTCGACCATGTGGTGGGTGTGCTGAAGGCCTACTCCACCTGTGTGGGCGCTGGCCCCTTTGCGGCAGAGAACGCAATGGGCGAGGCGTGGAACGAAAAGCTGCGCAAGGCCGGCGGCGAGTACGGTGCAGCCACCGGCCGTCCCCGCCGGGTGGGCCCCTTTGACTGCGTTGCCAGCCGCTATGGCCTGCAATGTCAGGGTTCGGATAAGATCGCACTGACCAAGCTGGACGTGCTGAGCAGCATGAAGCAGATCCCGGTCATCACCGGTTACAAGCTGGACGGCGTGGAAGTCCCCCGCTTCGACACCCTGTCCGACCTTGACCGTGTGCAGCCGGTGGTCACGCTGCTGCCCGGCTGGAACAAGGATATCTCCGGCTGCCGCAGCTGGGCAGAGCTGCCCAAGGAAGCCAAGGCCTATGTGGAGTTCCTTGAAAAGCAGCTGGGGCACGAGATCCAGTTCGTTTCCACCGGTGCCGAGCGCGAAAAGTTTGTGCTGAAGGGAGAATGGCTGTGAGACATTTTATTGAGCCCGGCAGCTTTTCTCTGGCTGAGCAGCTGGCACTGCTCGACCTTGCCGACCGGATGGAGGCTGACCCCGCGCCCTACGCCCACCTGTGCGATGGCCGCATTCTGGCCACTTTGTTCTACGAGCCCAGCACCCGCACCCGCCTTTCCTTCGAGTCGGCCATGCTGCGGCTGGGCGGCAAGACGCTGGGCTTTGCTGGGGCGCAGCTTTCCAGCGCCAGCAAGGGCGAAACGGTGGCCGATACTGCCCGTGTGGTGAGCAACTATGCAGACGTCATTGCCATGCGCCACCCCAAGGAGGGCGCACCGCTGCGGGCGTCCATGTATGCGCGGGTGCCGGTCATCAATGCAGGCGATGGCGGCCACGCCCACCCCTCCCAGACCATGATCGACCTGATGACCATTCGCCAGCGCAAGGGGCGGCTGGATCATTTGACCATCGGCTTCTGCGGCGACCTCAAGTTCGGCCGGACGGTGCACTCCCTCACCGCCGCGCTGAGCCAGTTCGAGGGCAACCGGTTCGTGTTCATCTCGCCCGAGGAACTGCGCATCCCGCAGTACGTCAAGGACGAGACCCTGACTCCGCTGCACCAGAACTATAAAGAGACCGCCGACCTTGAGGCCGAGTTGCCCGGTCTGGATGTGCTGTACATGACCCGCATCCAGCAGGAGCGCTTTTTCAACGAAGAGGACTACCTGCGGTTGAAAGGCTGCTATGCGCTGGACGAAAAGCTGCTGCAGCTGGCACCGCCCACCATGCCGGTGCTGCACCCGCTCCCCCGCATCGACGAAATCAAGCCGGATGTGGACAACGACCCCCGCGCCGCTTATTTCGATCAGGTGCATAACGGTGTGTATATCCGCATGGCAATTATACTGGCGCTGCTGGGCATCCCCGATCCGCTGACCGGGAAAAAGGTACTGGAAAGTATATAAGTTGTGAACAGGGCTGCTGCACAAAACCTCGTGCAGCAGCCCTGTTTTTGCGTTTGGTGCTTCATGAAATGAAAATTTTTCCCGCTACCCCCGCAGCGGCGGGTCCGGCATAAAGATCATGGTGCCCCGGGCAGAAAAAAGCAGCTGCGGCATCATGCAGCTGTACCCCAGCCACAGCACCGCCAGAATGCACAGCACCAAAAGCACCCTGCGCAAAAGCACCGGATGCCGGGCGGGGGAATAGCGTTTTCTGTGGTCTCGCTGCATAGGCTGTGCCCTCCTTTTTCAAGGCTCTGCCCAGCTTATGCCGCGGCAGAAAGAATTGTGCACCGGCGGGGTTTGTGGTAAGATAACAGGGAAGAACCACGGAGGAACTGCTTATGCTGACCATTACACTGCTGGGCACGGCTGCCACCATGCCGCTGCCGGAGCGCGCCCTGACCGCCGCTGTGGCGGAGTGCGGCGGGCACAGCCTGCTGCTGGACTGCGGCGAGGGCACCCAAACCGCTGCCCGCCGCGCCGGGGTGAACCTGATGCGTGCGGATGCCATCTGTCTGACCCACTATCACGGGGATCATATCTTTGGTCTGCCCGGGCTTTTGCAGACCCTTGGGGCGCAGGGGCGCACTCGTCCGCTGGTGCTGCTGGGGCCGGAGGGGCTTTTGGAGGTCTGGCGGGCAGTGTATGCCCTGACCGGGCCGCTGCCCTACGCAGTAAAGCCGCTGGTCTGCCGCGCCGGGCAGCCTGTGGCGCTGGATGCTCTTTCGGATGGATGGCCCGCCGGGGCAACGCTGCTGCCGGTGGCAACAAAGCACCGAGTGCGCAGTCTGGGCTACCGGCTGGAGTTGCCCCGGGCGGGTAGGTTCGACCCGGAAAAGGCGCGGGCGCTGGGCGTACCGGTGACCCAGTGGCGGCTTTTGCAGCGGGGACAGGCTGTCCCGCTGGCAGAGCGTATGGTGCAGCCCGCCGAGGTGCTGGGCGCACCCCGCAAGGGGCTGCGGTTCGTCTTTTCCGGCGACAGTGCGCCCTGCCCGGCGCTGGAACAGGCAGCGCAGGGGGCAGACCTTCTGCTCTGCGATGCCACCTATGCCCTGCCGGAGCAGCAGGAGCAGGCCGCGCAGTGGGGGCACAGCACCTTTGGTCAAAGCGCGGCGCTGGCAGCAAAGGCTGGTGTAAAGCGGCTGTGGCTGGTGCACTATTCCCCCATGATCACCGACCCGGAGGAGCATCTTGCACAGGCGCAAAGCATCTTCCCGGCGGCAGAATGCGGCTTTGACGGCAAACGCATCACCCTGCATTACGAGGAGAACGAGGAATGAAGCTGACACTTGACCCCGGGGCAGCTGCCCTGCTGGACGCCCTGCACACAGCGGGCTACGCAGCCTATGCCGTAGGCGGCTGCGTGCGGGACAGTCTTTTGGGGCGCACCGCCCACGACTGGGACCTGTGCACCAGCGCCCTGCCGCAGCAGGTGATGGAGTTGTTCGGGGCAGAGCAGTGCATCCCCACCGGCTTGCAGCACGGCACGGTCACCATCAAATACGGCGGGCAGCTGTACGAAACTACCACCTTCCGCACCGAGGGCAGCTATACCGATGGACGTCACCCGGACGAAGTGCAGTTCGTTCCGGACGTGCGGGAGGATCTTGCCCGGCGGGATTTTACCATCAACGCCATGGCGTATAATGCAGCCGAGGGTCTGGTAGACCCCTTTGGCGGGCAGGCAGATTTGCAAAATGGTCTGCTGCGGGCGGTGGGTGAGCCGCAGCAGCGGTTTACCGAGGACGCGCTGCGCATCCTGCGGCTGTACCGCTTTGCCGCAAGGTTCGGCTTTGCATTGGACGCAGCCACCGCCCGGGCGGCGCGGCAGCTGGCACCGCACTTGGACTGCATCTCTGCCGAGCGCATTCAGGAGGAACTGGCAAAGCTGCTGGCCGCCCCGCAGCCGGGGGCGTATCTGGAACCCGCTGTGCTGGCTGTGGTGCTGCCGGAGCTGACCCCGGAAATCCTGACCGCCGCAAAGCCGGTGGTGGATGCATGTCCAGCGGGAGAGGAAAACCTGCCGGTGCGCTGGGCGGCGCTGCTGGGCGCTCTGGGCGAGACCGACACCCGCCGGGTGCTCAAACGGCTGCGCTGCTCTAATACCTGTATCGAGGAGACCGCAATACTTGTGCGGGAAACGGCAGGGGAGGGCGTGTACGGGAGCTTTCTCCTCGGACACGAATCGGGCCATTCCATCGCCCGCCCTACTGCCTGCGGCAGCAGGGTCCCACCCCAGCGGACGGTCCTCGGAGAAACTCCCGCACACGCGGGAGAGGTTGCCATCCGGCGGCTTTTAGGGCGGTACGGGCTGCGCACCGTGGAGCGGCTGTGTGCGCTGTGCGCGGCGCTGCACCCGCAAGCTGCCTCGGCTTGCGCCCTTGCGGCGCAGCGGGCGCGGCAGTTGGAAGCCGACGGCGTATGCTGCCGGGTGAGCCAGCTGGCGGTGAACGGCCGCGACCTGATGGCGGCGGGCATCCCGGCAGGCCCTGCGCTGCGCCGGGTGCTGGAAGCGCTGCTGGACGGCGTGATACGCGCAGAATATCCCAACGAAAAACCGGCGCTGCTGGCTGCGGCGCAGAAAATTATAGCGTCTTGACAAGCGGTTTATGCTGCGGTAGTATTATACTACTGCTTTAGTATGTTGAACCCATAAAAGGAGAACCTATGACCACTCAGAACCCTGCAAACCGTCCCCGCGCCCTCATTGCCATGAGCGGCGGCGTGGACAGCTCGGTGGCGGCCTGCCTGATGCAGCAGGCAGGCTACGACTGCACCGGCATCACCATGCGGCTTACCCACAACGAAACGCTGGGACAGTCCGGCTACCAGACCTGCTGCTCGGAAAAGGATATCGAGGACGCCGCCGAGGTGGCCTTTGCACTGGATATGCCGTATCAGGTGCTGGATTTCACCGCCGATTTCCGGGCGCAGATCATTGAAAAATTTATCCGCGTCTACGAGGCGGGCGGTACCCCCAACCCCTGCATCGACTGCAATAAATATATGAAGTTCCGCCACCTGCTGGACTGGGCCGCAGAGCACGGCATGGAGTATGTGGTCACCGGCCACTACGCCCGGGTGGAGCAGGATGCAGCCACCGGCCGCTGGCTGCTGAAAAAAGGCTTGGACGAGGGTAAGGATCAGAGCTATGTGCTATATAACCTCACGCAGGAGCAGCTGGCACATATCCGCTTGCCGCTGGGTGCGCTGCACAAGACCGAGGTGCGAAAGATCGCGCAGGAGCACAGCTTTATCAACGCCCAAAAGCACGACAGTCAGGATATCTGCTTTGTGCCGGACGGCGACTATGCCCGCTTTATGGAGCAGTTTACCGGCAAGCACTACCCTGCCGGGGATTTTCTGGATCGGAGCGGTAAGGTGGTGGGTACCCACAGCGGCGCGGTGCGCTACACACTGGGACAGCGCAAGGGACTTGGCCTTGCGCTGGGTGCGCCGGTGTACGTCTGCGGCAAGGATATGCAGGCCAATACCGTCACCGTCGGGCCGGAGAGCGAACTGTTCGACCGCATCGTCTACGCAGAGGATGTGAACTGGATCGCCATTCCGGCGCTGACCGAGCCGCTGCGGGTCACTGCCCGCACCCGGTATCATCAGGCCGAGCAGCAGGCCACCGTCTACCCCGCAGAAAACGGCTTCCGGTTGGAATTCGACCAGCCCCAGCGTGCCCCCACCCCGGGACAGGCTGCCGTGCTGTATCAGGGTGATGTGGTGCTGGGCGGCGGCACCATCACCCGCGTAGAAAAGTAAGGAGAACAAAATGCAGGATCAGTATTCCCGCACCCAGCTGCTGCTGGGTGCAGAGGCTATGGAAAAGCTGCACCACGCCCGGGTGGCAGTGTTTGGCATCGGCGGCGTGGGCGGCTATACGGTGGAGGCGCTGGCACGCAGCGGCGTGGGCGCACTGGATCTGATCGATGACGATAAGGTCTGCCTGACCAACCTCAACCGTCAGATCATCGCCACCCGCAGCACGGTAGGGCAGTATAAGGTGGATGTAGCGGAACAGCGCATCCACGATATCGACCCCAACATCAAGGTGACCACCCACCGGTGCTTCTTTGGCCCGGAGACGCAGGACGATTTCGATTTTACCCAGTACGACTATGTGGTGGACGCCATCGACACCGTTACCGGCAAGCTGGCGCTGGTGATGAAGTGCAAGGAGGCGGGCACCCCCATCATCTGCTCCATGGGCGCAGGCAACAAGATGGACCCCACCCGCTTTGAGGTGACCGATATCTACAAGACCTCGGTCTGCCCGCTGGCCAAGGTGATGCGTACCGAGTGCCGCAAGCGCAAGATCAAGCACCTGAAGGTGGTCTACTCCAAGGAGCCTGCCATGACCCCCATCGAGGATGACTCCATCAGCTGCAAGGATCACTGCATCTGTCCCCCGGGCACCCAGCGCAAGTGCACTGCACGGCGCACCGTGCCGGGCTCCAACGCCTTTGTACCCTCGGTGGCCGGTCTGATCATCGGCGGCGAGGTGGTCAAGGACCTTGTGGGCTTTGTACCGCTGAAAGGGTAAAACAGGCCACAGCTTCCTTGCTGCGTGGGACAATTTGGAATGCGCTCCGCGTTGCTCTGCGCATCATCAGCGGAAGAACGATTTGAAATTTTGAGGTTCTGAAAAGCCCGCGGGCTTTTCAGAACCTCTTTTTCACGCTTTTTTACGCGCTGCAACGTTCCATAACATAAAATTGCAACCAATTTGCAATTTGGTATTGCAATTGGGAAGGATATCGTGTATAATCTTCCCTGCACGAAAATGCAAACTGATTGCAAATTGTTGAGAGACGACCCCCTGCGGGTCTTTGGAGCGATTATTTATGGAACTGTTTCTGGATGTTTTGGGCGAAACCTTGGTGGATACCGCCAAGATGCTGCCCTTTCTGTTTCTGGCCTACCTGCTGATCGAGTATATCGAGCACCGCCACGGCGAGCGCATTGAGGCGCTGCTTGCGGGCGGCGGGCGCTGGGGCGCTGTGCCGGGCGCGGTACTGGGCTGTGTGCCGCAGTGCGGCTTCTCCGCCATTGCGTCCAACTTCTACGCCTCCCGGGTCATCACGCTGGGCACGCTGATGGCGGTGTACCTTGCCACCAGCGACGAAGCGATCCCGCTGCTGGTCTCCATGCCCGCCTACTGGGATAAGCTGGCCGTCCTGATGGTCATCAAGGTGGTGTACGCCATCGTGGTGGGCTTTGTGCTGGATTTTGTGCTGCGGGGCGTGCTGCCCAAGGGGCTGCGGGGCGGCTACACCGGCCATGCGGACGAGGTGGACTGCCACGAGGAGCACAGCGATGCCGAGGGCAATGAAAAGCCCATCTGGCAGGCGGCGCTGCGCCACACGCTGGAGATCTTTGTGTTCATCTTCGCTTTCAGTCTGGTGTTCGGCATGATCGTGGAAGGCGTGGGCGAGGACGTGTTCGCCGAGATGCTGGGCGGTATGGGCTTCTTCCAGCCGGTGGTAGCGGCTCTGGTGGGCTTGATCCCCAACTGCGCCGCCAGCGTGCTGCTGACCCAGCTGTATGTGGAGGGTGCCCTGCGCTTTTCCAGTCTGGTGGCGGGCCTTTGCACCGGTGCAGGCGTGGGCCTTGCGGTGCTGTGGCGCACCAATCCTTCGTGGAAGCAGAACCTGTTCATCACCGGCCTGACATGGGGTGCAGGCGCATTCCTCGGCGTGGCAATGCAGGTGGTCGTGGCCGTGTTTGCGTGATCACGAGAAGGAGCTGCAAAGAAAACGGCATCGTGAAACAAAATAAGGCTATTGCATGGAATTCTGTGCGATAGCCTTATTTTTATGCCCAAATGCACCCCAATTTTAAAAAAGTATGGTATACTGGTACAAAACCAGTTCCATAGGAGAAAAGAATGCAATACAAACTTCTGGTAAGCGATTTTGACAATACACTGGTGCCCTTTGGGGAGCCGAAGCCCCGCCCGGCGGTGGTAAAGGCGGTAAAAAAGCTGCAAGCCGCCGGGGGTAAGTTTGTGCTCAGCACCGGCCGCTCCTACCCGGGCATCCGGGATAAAAACCAGCTGGGCGGCATCCGGTACGACTACGCCATTACCTGCAACGGCGCCTGCGTGGTGGACAGGCAGGGCAACGTAATAGCCGAGCATCCGCTTACCAGCGAGGAGATGTATGTGCTGGTGGATTTTTGTGAGGATTATAACTACCCGCTGCAATTCAACTTCCGGGATGCCTATTACGCCTACTGCGAGTACGAGTATCTGCACACCGGCTATCAGATGATGAACAGCCCCGGGCTGGACTGCGTGGACGGAGAAGATCAGGACAGGCATCTGGTGGATATGCCCCACGCCGCCTTTGCCGCCATGCCGCCGCAGGAAGTGGAGCGCTTCCACGAAAAATACGGCTACCTTGGCCTGCACTGGATGCAGACGGGCGCGCAGAACGCGGACGGCTACTGCTACTACGATATCGTGCGCGGCGGCATGGATAAGGGCGTAGGGCTTGCCGACCTGTGTGCACAGATGGGGCTTACGCTGGCGGATGCCGTGGCTGTGGGCGATTCTGCCAACGATGTGGGGATGCTGAAAGTCGCGGGCCTGAGTGCCTGCATGGCAAACGGCACCCCGGACGCCAAGGCCGCTGCCGACCGGATCATCGGGGACGTGCGGGAGGACGGCGTGGCGGCGCTGATCGAGGAGCTGTGGTTCGACGGCCCCCGCGCGGAGCCCTCCGGCAAAGATTTTGGCTCCGCATGGGGCAATATTGAAAGCGCAGGCGGCAGCTTATGAGCTTTGCACCGGTGTACGATGACCGCAGCCGGGCGCTGATCTTGGGCACATGGCCCAGCCCCAAAAGCCGAGAGATGGCCTTTTACTACGGCCATCCGCAAAATCGGTTCTGGCCGCTGCTGGCGGCGCTGACCGGGGAGCCGCTGCCCGTGCGGGAGGATATCGCCGCCAAAAAGCAGTTGCTTTTGCGCCACGGGCTGGCACTGTGGGATACGCTGGAAAGCTGCACCATCACCGGCGCATCGGATGCCTCCATCCGGGATGTGGTGCCCAACGATATCGCCGGGCTGCTGCGCAAAGCACCCATCCGGGCGGTGTTCTGCAACGGTGCCACAGCTTACCGTATCTACACAAAATATCAGCAGCCGCTTACCGGCATCCCGGCTGTCCGTCTGCCCAGTACAAGCCCCGCCAACGCTGCCTGTAGCCCCGCCCGGCTGGAGGAGATTTGGGGCGCTGCGCTGGCGGACTGGATCGTAAAATGATGACAAGGCTGTAAATTCTTTTGCGGGATACTTGCGTTTTTTTGCGGACGTTGTATTATGGATATCATAAGGGGCGCACTGCCCCGGACAAGGAGAAATGACCATGAGCAAGATCATCCGCACCCAAAAGCCCAGCGTGCTGCCTTTTTACGCCATGGCGCTGGTGTTCGTGGTGCTGTGCGCGGTGTTGCCGGTGTATAAATTATGGGCGCTGCTGGTGGCGCTGGGCGGTGCCGCCGTGGCCTTTGGCGTGGCAAAAAAGACCTGCCCGCCCCGGGTGGTGGAGCACGAGGTACCCTTCCACACCGGTGTGGAGGATGTGGACCAGATGCTGACCGATATCCAGCAGAAGCTGGACACCCTGCACGCACTGAACGAGGCTTTACCCGACCCGCAGCTGTCTGCCGCCATGACCCGCATGGAAAAGGCGGGACGCTCCATCGTGGAAGCGGTGGAAGCAAACCCCGCCAAGGCAAAGCAGGTGCGCCGGTTTGCCAACTACTATCTGCCGGACGCCGTAAACGTTTTGCAGCAGTACGCCAAATTGGCAAAGCAGGGTGTGCGGGGCGAGAACGCCGCCGCCATCCGCGCCGAGGTGGAGCACAACGCCGCCTCCATTGCCACGGCTTTTGAAAACCAGCTGGATGCCCTGTACGCGGCAGAGAGCATGGACCTGTCCGCAGACCTGACCGTTTTGCAGAATATGCTGAAAGGGCAGGGTCTGAGCAAGTAAAAACGGAACATTCCCTCGGGATTTTGAAAGGAAGGAATCACTTATGGCTGACAATACTCTGAACTTTGATCTGGATGCCCCCGCAGTGCCCACCCTGACGCTGGACCCCACCCCCGCTGCTGTGCCGCAGGAGGAAAAGCCCGCCGCTGCCCCTGCCCCGGAGGCACAGGTGAACCTGACCCCCGAGGAGCAGGCCATGGTGGATCAGTTTGCCCAGAAGATCGATATCACCAACAGCCAGCAGGTGCTGCAGTACGGCTCTGCCTGCCAGAAGAAGATCGGCGATTTCTCCGAAGCAGCCCTCTCCAAGGTGTCCACCAAGGATCTGGGTGAGGTGGGCGATATGATCACCGACCTCATTGGCGAGCTGAAGAGCTTTGACGCCAATGAGGAGCAGCAAAAGGGCATTATGGGCTTCTTCAAGAAAAAGACCAGCCAGCTGGATGCCCTCAAGACCAAGTACGACAAGACCGAGACCAACGTGGAAAAGATCCAGTCCATGCTGGAAGCCCATCAGGTGCAGCTGCTCAAGGATATCGCCATGCTGGACAAAATGTACGAGCTGAACATGGCCTACTTCAAGGAGCTGAGCATGTATATCCTTGCCG
>OGNC01000637.1_pt1 | contig 21452 bp, 20 predicted proteins | sample 1573311 | NCBI WGS metagenome assembly OGNC01 (sample SAMEA2581889, study PRJEB24529) | metagenome | biome: Human gut stool | place: China | collected 2011
CGTGACCAGCGGCGTTAAATACAGCTACACCGTCCGCGGTGTCAACGCCAACGGCGTACTCAGTCCCGGCTATAACAAGACCGGCGTCAGCGCCGTCGCCAAGTAAACGCGGCCAAGGTGCATACTTGACGGCGAGCAGTACATCGAATACCTGCCGCGCAAGGGAGATTGCGTGGCGCGGATGCTGCTCGAAGGGGAAAAATGACGACAGAAGAGCGGAGATGCTTTGCATCTCCGCTCTTCCGTTCTTATGAAGATGGTCTCCCTCACGGGAGGCGCTCTACATACGATCCCCGACTCCGCAGCCATATGTCAATGTCTTTGCCGAACACCTCGACGGGCCGGTGTAGCGGAAGCGGATATGCTCCAGTAGGATTTTACACACCGCTTGGGGCCTGGCGGACAAAAGAAAAACCTCGTAACCGGCATGGTTACGAGGTTTTCATCTGGAGGTGACACCCGGATTTGAATCGCCGTGGGGCGGTCTTGCGTCGTATTGACCGATGCCGGGAAGTGTTGGAAATACAGGGCTTGCAGGAAATCATGCTGTTAAATGCTGCCAAGTTGTATTATCAGATTTTGAAGCCATAAGGCTAAAAATAAGGCTAAATTTTGTGGCCGCGCGGAATGTACCAATAGATTTCCCGGCAAACATTAGCATGATTTTTCTACTGTGACAGCCCCTGTCCACCCGTTCTGCTATACTGGTTTTTACCACAACGGACAAGGAGGGCGTACAATGACGAAGGATTTTCTGTTACGGCTGACGGAGGAGCATTACGGCGCGGGAGCGTTTCCCGTCTACGGGCGGCTGTTGGAGGAGCAGCGGCTGACGCGGGGCGGGCCGCTGCTGCCCATGTGGTACTGCACGGCGGCGCTGCGGCGGGCGTTCGGCGGGGAAAACGTGCTGGTGCTGGGAGGCACCAACGACTCACTGCTGGCGCACCTGCTGGGTGCGACGCCGGTGAACCCTCTGCCGCCCCACTACCACTGCCCCAACTGTCACCACCTGATCTTCGATGCCCACGCGGATGACGGCTGGGACTTGCCCAACCTTGCCTGTCCCGAATGCGGCACATCGATGGCGGCGGACGGTCATAACCTGCGAAGCCGGTCGCTGATCGGCGAAAGCGTTGTGTCCCTGCAAGTGCCGCAGGAGCAGTTCGCGCCGGTGTGCGCGTGGCTGCGGGACTACTGGGCGCAGCGGGACTGCCAGACCGATACCGAGCCGTACAGTGATGCAGAGGTCATGGGGCTGCGGCTCACGCTGCCGGAGGGCGTACAGGGTATGTTCGAGGTGCGCGTTCTGTACCCCACCGACCGGCTCGACCCGCTGCCCGCCGATGTGCCGCCGCTGCACACGGCGTACCGGCGCATCAAGGGCATGGGGCTGCGGCTGGCCTCCGATGCATGGACGGGCACGGAGCGGGACGCTGTGGAGCGGGGGCGCATGGCGTTTGAGGATGTCCTCACGTTCCGGGAGGATGTGTACGACCTGCTGCGGCAGCATACGCCGCCCAAACAGCGCAGGGAGAACGGCTTGCCGTGGGCAATCTCGGAGGATGTGCGCAAGGGTAAATACGCCACGCAGGGGATGCCGAAGCTGATCGAAAACTACCTGCGCAAGCAACTGCGCGTCCCTGCGCACTACATCGAGAGCATGAAGCACATCCGCTACCTGCCGCGCAAGGGTGATTGCGTGGGGAGGATGTTGTTCGAGGGGGAGAAGTGAATAGAAAGGGACAAAGGGAGGGAGCTTTACCGCTCCCTCCCTTTCGTTTATCACAGGAAAAATTGTATACCTGCCAGAATCAGTGCGATTATGGAAATGGCAATCGATGCGTTGGACAGCTCCTTACCTGCCTTCTTCTCCACCAAACTGCGAAGGTCATCTATATTTGCGCGAAGCACTTGGTTTTCTTCCCGCAGCTCAGCAATCAGGCGGTCATGCTCTGCGCCCTTTTCTGCGTGCTGGGCAAGCTGCTGATCTTGCTGAGCGTCATGCTCCATATTTTCGGCAATCAATCCGTCCTGCTGGGCATCATGCGCTATGTTGGCCGCGATCATCTGTGCGTGTTCCTGATCGGTTTGAGAATGCTGCTCCAGCAGTTCGTCCTGCCGGGCGTCATGCTCCATGTTGGCCGCGATCATCTGTGCGTGTTCCTGGTCGGTCTGAGAATGCTGCTCCAGCAGTTCGTCCTGCTGGGCGTCATGCTCCATGTTGGCCGCGATCATCTGTGCGTGTTCCTGAACGGTCTGAGAATGCTGCTCCAGCAACTCATCCTGCTGGGCGTCGTGCTGCTCACCCTCGTTTGAAAGCGCATTCAGCCGCAGCTGCATCGCTTCCAGCCGTTTTTTCTGCTTATCTTGTTCCGCAAGGACATTGCCTTGATTTTTCAGAATGCTGATCGTGCGATTAAGCTCGCTCCGAGCCAATGCCGACAGTTTTTCCGCTGAAGCTCCCTTCAGCTTCAACTCCAACTGCTGAAGTACCGTATTGTTCGCAGCCGTACTCATGGCCGCCAAGCCAAACAACCCCTGGTTAATTTCTGCCAAGGACTGCATGAATTTGAATGCCTCCGAGAGGCCTTGAGCATTGTTCATATTGGCCTCACTCAGAGCCTCCACCGCACCCGAGATCGTCTGAAGTGCGGCTTTTTTTTTGAATAAGCCCTTTTTGCAGTTTCCGGCTTTTTCTGCAGCTTCTTCCGCGCTTTTTGCCTTTTTTATAGCCTTTCCCACTTGCTTATCGAGCTTCGCCAATTTCCCATACTGCTCTTCTACAAGGGCTGGAATTTTGCTCGCGTCAATGACCATCTTATCCGCATTGAGTGTTTCTTTTGCTACAAGTGTGTTTACCGCATTGCTTTCCATTTTTCTGCTCTCCTTTTATTTATTCCTCGTGCAGTATTACCAAGAGATCTTCCACCAACCCCGGATTATTCGCATTCATCCCTGCCACATCAACGCTATCCAGCACTTTCTGTGCCTGTACTAGGTAATCGGCAAAGGCGGCATAGGCGATCTCCATAGAGTGATACGCAGCGATAATGGCCGCCTGCGCTCCCTCCGCGTCAAGCCACATATTTGCCTGCGTGTAAAACACCTTGGTATTGGTCCAGTGCATCATCTCCATATACAGATGCAGGCGCTCTTCCTTGAGCTTTCCAGCCTTTACGCCCATGGCCACATCCGCGCCCACGGCAATCACAAAGCGACCGACACCCACGAAGTTGACGTTCAACAGGAACTCCTTGGCAACCAGCGCCGCGTTACCGCCGGACTTAGCCGCACCCTGAATGGCCGCGCCCGCCATATCGATGGCGGTAAACGTGCCGGAAGCGATGGTCATCATGCGGACAATAGTGCGGTTGTTGAAGGGGATCACTTTGTGCCAGTCGATGCCATCCCAACCGCTGTTTTCCTTATACTGCATCACCAGCCGGCGGACAAAGTAGAAGCCGCGGACAAGAACTTCGTTAATGATTACTGGCACAGCCTGCCGTTTCAGCTCATGCGCTACCGCGGCCTCCGTGCGCCCATCAAGTTTGCTGGATGCACCGCTGAACAGCTCATTGAAAATGCCTAAATCAACCTGTTTTTTCACCGAGCCAATACCATTTTGGTACGCGCGTCTCAGCCCTTCGCTGAAGTCTTTATTCCCGAACAGCACAGATAGTTCCTTGAGCATCGACATCACCGGCCCAGGAATTCCGGCGCTGGTCGCCATATCACTCATGAGGTGGCCTTTTTGATTTGCGATGGCCCCAGCCACATTCAAGCACCAGTTCACCACTCCGGCAAAGGCCTTTGCGATTGGGCTGTCGCCTACAAATTTGCCGTACTTGTTCACTTGCACTGGTAGCTGAATGATTTCATTCTCACTATTACAGTAGATCGTACTTCCTGTAAATTGCACGATTACGCAGCAAATCAGCCCCACAAGCGTTGGGTGGTGGCAAAAGTCATCCAATCTGTGTGACCCCGCCCCTATGGATGTACTTCCTTTGGAATATTCCCCATCGCCGGGCAAATGATATTTATGTTCAAGGAATTCTATCGCGCTGTCCAATCTGTCTGGATTTCGTATTTTTTTGCCGTGCGCCGTGCCTCTGCACCACGGAACATACTCCGGGTCTTTTTTCGCGAACGCCACAACCTTGTTGTTTACATCCTGATTGCTGGCAGCCTTTGCCTTTTCAAAGTCCCACTTTCCTACAACCAGCAGATCGATCATACCCGTTATCACGCCGCTGGCCACCGCCACCGTATAGTCCAGCTTGTCCGCGGTATTGGTATACTTTTCCAACTCGCTGTTAATTTCATTGATACGCTGTTCCAGCGCGTCGGTTTTTGCATCAGCCTCTTTCAGTCCCCGTATGATCTCTCCACGCCGCGGATCACCGTTCGGCGGCAGAAAATCCTCCGGGGACAGAACGCTGTACTCCACCTCAAATGGTTCTCCATCTTCGATGCACCGGACTTTCAAGATTTCCTCGCTCATGTCTCTATCTCCCTTCAAATTCTCACTCTATTATCTCTATAAAATCCCCCTGGCTTCTCAACCACATATCTATCCCTTTGCCGAAGACCTCTGCCGAGATGAGCCAGCCGTTGGCGTCCTCGGAGAGCACCTGCGCCGTGGGGAGCCTGTCCAGCACCGCCTCCAGCGACGGGCCGGTGTAGCGGAAGCGGATATGCTCCAGCCGCCCGCCGTACATAAACTGGACGCGCTTGCGGAACTCGCCCTCCTCGAACCGCTTGGCATACGGCACGTGGAAATGCTCATTCAGCACCTTCACCGACCGGATGCGGTCGATGCGGTAGATCGTCGGGAACAGGTCGTCGGGGTTGTCGAAGTCCGTCTTGTCCTCCAAAAACGCCGTCAGATAGAAGTAATACTCGGAAAACATGATGCCCACCGGCTGCACCCGGCGCTGCACCAGCTTGGGTTCTTTCATGCGCTCATACCCGATCTCAATGACCTGCTGATTGCGGATGGCCTGCCCCAGCTCCCACAGGCTGCCCAGCACACTCTGGCCGTGATGGGGCGGAATGTAGTGCAGCTTCTCGTTGGCCACCAGCTCCCGCACGGCCTTCTGGCTCTCTTGCGGCACGGCGCAGTCGATGAGCTTGTCCAGTATGCCGCCCATGTCCCTGGCGGGCAGGGAGCGGCTCTCCAACAAAATCTTGCACACCGCCAGTATCTCGCTGTTGGTCAGCCCCTGCGGGTTGCCGGACACCATGCGGTAGCCCCGCTGCTTGCCGTCGTAGATGACCTCCCGCTCCAGGTGGCGCTCGGCGAGAAAACAGCGCAAGTCCTCCACGTCACGCTGGATGCTCCGCTGCGTGACGTGAAATTCCTGCGCCAGATCTGCTTTTTTCAGGGTACGCCCCTGCTCCAAGCGGGTGTATATCTCCAACAGACGCGCCGATTTCAGTTCGGATCGCTGTTCCATATTTCCTCCGTTTCTCATGCACCGTCAAACACATATTTATATCCACTAAATATAATACTATGTCCGTTGGCTCATGTCAATTGTTGTCCCTTTTCGTTACCATAGTAGCGGGAGATGATGTGCATGAAGACTATCTATGCGGACAAATACCGTCAGATCGGGCTGAAGATCGCCTACTACCGCAAGCTGCGGGGTCTGACGCAGGAGCAGTTGGCCGAGAAGCTGGAGCTGAGTCCGGCGTTCATCGGCCATGTGGAGGCGCCCAATGTCAACAAGGCAGTGTCGCTGGACACGCTGTTCGACGTGGCCGCCGCACTGGATGTGCCGCCCTACAAGTTCCTGCAATTCGACCAGTGACGCAGTCAACCGCCCACAGTATACCACAAAGCCCGCGTTGTGTCAGCAAATTTTACCAAATTCCGTGCGCTGTGCCGCTTCGGATATGGCATTTTCCATAAAATGGTATATGATGCCTACGCCTCGTCCTCATCGTCCTCGTCGGGGTATCGCGCCGCGATCTCGCACAGGCCGTCCAGCAGCTGCTTCGCGCCGGTTTTATACAGCGAGTAACCAACCAGACGCACCCAGCGGCCATTTTGGAATCTGATCTCCAGTGTGCTTTCGTTGTCCTTGGGCTTCGGCAGGATGATCTCGGTCTTTGCCACATCGTTGTAGCGGAAGTGTCCCGGTTTTTCCAGAAACTCCTTGTAGTACACGCCGTCCACGGTGAACAGATACCCCTCCCTGCCGGTCTTGAGGAGCGTGGTATCCAGAAAACCGACGATGTCGAAGCTGTATATCCCCGGCACAAAATACTTGCGGATGTTCTTCATCTGCAAGCTGCTGATGGCCTGTATCTGTGTTGTGCCGGAGTCCGCCAGCTGCCCATCGCAGAAGCGGTCGAACTGCGCCCGCATTTCCTCACATTTATCCATAAACTTGCCCTCCTTGTCGTTTCTGCTGTCGAGTATACCGCAGAGGGTGGACAGCCCGTGTCATTCTGCTGATATTAATAAAAGTTCCGCCGGTGCGACTGCACCGGCGGAACTTTTTTGCAGAGAGGACAATGCCTCTCCAGCCGCTGCGCTATACCACAACGCACCTTTAATGCGTACACAATACGCATTATTTTCGTGATGCGCCTGTAATACGCATTTAATACGGAGATAATGCGTATTACGTTTTTGACCGCGCTCTCCTTTTACGCCGTATTTAGGCACTCTTATATTGATAACTACAATATATTGTGGTATACAAGAATTATCCAGTTATTTGTGCACCGCTCCAATGGGGTTTCCGAACACGTTTCGGATCGCACACGTTGTTAAGCTTGTACTTGAGGAGCACCATGCTCCCGTCTGAGATTAGGGTCATTGCGCCCTCGTATTTCAACGACTATGCTGCGGGAAATTTTTCTCGCGGCATTTTCCACCTGTACATTTCTCTGCCGCCGTACTACACTGAACGTGTACTTAAGGCATCAAGCATTTAGGTCGGAGCAGAGCAGGCACGGGTGGAAAGCATTATCAACAGCTTTTCGCTCTGATTAAGAACCCGAAGTATGTCAAAATGCGCCTCCCGGAAAACGGGCGGCCATCAAAATTGAACAATACTGCAAACGCAGGAAGGATCGTAAGAGGCCGAAACGGCAGGAAGATTCTTCCTGCGTTTTTGCTTACTATTTTGTTGCGGCACTTGCCACCGCCGCGATACCGCAGGAAAAGAAAGAGCGCCGAAATCAATTCGGCGCAGATCAGGAAAAAGAAGTTTTGTAAAAGCCGTCAGGACGATACGGCAGGAAAATCGTCAAGGGAGAGGCAAGCTCCCGCCCTGTATGCCGCAGTCAGAGTGCGGCGCCGGTCATACGGGGTATCGCGCATTCCCCGATTCGTCGCCGGGCGGATCACAGGACACCGGCGGAGCCTTCCGCAGCCGAGTTCAGCGGTCTGGTGTCCGCGGTTGCTCACCCGAGCAGAGGTCAAACCCTCCATACCGCAGCGTACTGACCCAGCACAAGTAAAGAGAGACAGACACACAGGCAAGCCGCGAAAAGCACGCAATACCAAGTCTTTCCGCCTGCGGCAGTTTATCAGTTTTGCGGAGATACGCCGGAAACAGCCCTCCTTGCCAACGGGTGAAGTGCGTCCATCTGAACATAATTCTGAATATAAGGAGCTTTCTTTATATGACCACGAAAGGTATTTACCACACTCTCGTTACCCAGTTGGACAAGCTGGCGCGGCATAACCGGCAGGGCAGCTTCCGCACGAAGGATCGCTACTATGAGGCGGTCAAGCGTTTCTGCGCCTACCTCGCCGCCCACTACCACCTGCAAAAGCTGGAGAACATCAGCGGCAAGCATCTGGTGAGCTATGTCCTCTATTTGCAGGCGCAGGGCAAGTCGGCCAGCACCGTCAAAACCGACCTCTCCGCCATCCGATTTTTCCACGATAAGATGTCCCATCCCCGCTATACGCTGCCGGACAACGAAGAACTGGGCGTCGCCTTGGAACGCCGCCGCTTCGGGCAGCAGGATCGCACATGGACGAACCCGGAGTTCGGCAAGCTGATCGGCCGCGCCATGGCGGAGGAGCGGGAGGACTACATCCTCGCCCTGTATCTGGCCCGCTACGCCGGTCTGCGTATTCATGAGTGCTTCCGCATAGACACCGCTATCGCGGAACGTGCGCTGCGCGAAAACGCCCTCACCGTGAAAGGCAAGGGCGGCAAAATCCGTATCGTTCCCATTGAGGACGACCGTATTACGATGATGCTGCAACGGCTGCTGGAGAAAACGGAACGCGGACACAAGCTGCTGGTGCCGGATGGCGTACCCACCGACCGGGCCATCAATGGCATGCAGCAGTTCATCCTCCGCCACCGTGACGCCATCTGTGACCCTACCGCACCGAACAGACGCATTACCTTCCATGGGTTACGACATACCTACGCCGCTGAAAAGTACACCTCTCTCGTCAACGGCGGCATGACGCCCTTGGACGCCCATTTTACCGTATCCCGGCTGTTGGGACATGAGCGACCCGACGTGACGAACATCTATCTGGCGTCCGTGAAGGGAGGGACTGCCCGTGGAGAATAAGTACCGTGATCTGCACGAGCTACCCATGACATTGCGGGTGGAGGACTTAATGCCTATCCTCGGCATCGGGCGCAACACCGCCTACGAGCTGATCCGCAGCAGACAGATACGAAGCGTCCGCATTGGTAGGCAGATACGCATTCCGAGGGAGGCTCTGCTGGAGTTCCTGCGGAAGTAAATCTCTTCGTCGCAGAAAAAAACTTGCACAACAGCCGCGCGGGATATATCATGGAGGTGGTACATTCCGCGCGGCGGAAAGGAGCGTATATGCCGCGTACAAAAACAGGAAAAGGAGCCGGCGGCGCCGGATCTATCAGAAAAATCACAACAACAAGGAACGGAAAAACCTATACCTACTGGCAGGGCCGCTACACAGAGGGCTTCGACCCCGGCACAGGCAAGCAGATCCAGCGCAGCATCACCGGAAAGACGCAGAAGGAAGTGGCGCAGAAGCTGAAGCAGGTAACGCTGGATATCGACAACGGTGTGTATCATGCGCCGTGCAAGCTGACATTGGCGCAATGGCTGGAGATATGGTCAAAGACCTACTTGGGCGGCGTGAAGCCCAGGACGGCACACATCTATAAATCCGATATCAGGCTGCACATTCTGCCAGCGTTGGGTGCGGTGCGGTTGGAGGCGCTGAACGCACCGATGATACAGGCCTTCTACAATGCCATGGGGGAGCCGTCCGAGCAGAATCCGGAAGGTCTTTCCGCGAAAACGGTGAAGAATGTCCACGGCGTTCTCCACAAAGCGCTTCAACAAGCGGTACTGATCGGCTATCTGCGATACAACCCTGCCGATGCCTGTATCCTGCCGCGGATAGAGCGCAAGAAGATCAAGCCCTTTGACGATGCGCAGATCACCGCGTTTCTGACCGCTATACAGGGAAACCGCTTTGAAACGCTGTTTATCCTGACGCTGTTCACCGGTATGCGTGAGGGCGAGGTACTGGGCCTGACGTGGGACTGCATTGACTTTCATACAGGTATCATCTCTGTGGAAAAGCAAATGCAGCTGCATCAGGACAAGGGGAGCAAGGGCTATGAGCTTGTTTCTCCGAAGAATGGCCGAAGCCGTACCATCGCCGCGGCACAGACTGTCCTTGCCCGGTTGCAGCAGCAGCGCCGATGGCAAATGCAGCAGAAGCTTCTGTTGGGCAGTGACTGGCAAAATCCGGAGGGTCTGGTCTTTACCAGCGAGTTCGGGACGCACCTGACAAAGCCGACCGTCTACCGCGAGTACAAGCGTATCGTCGCGGCCATCGGTTGTCCCAATGCCCGTTTCCACGACCTGCGCCATTCCTACGCAGTCGCCGCGATCCGCGCCGGGGACGACATCAAGACGGTGCAAGGGAACTTGGGCCACGCCACAGCGGCCTTTACGCTGGACGTATACGGCCATGTGACTGACCAGATGAAGCGCGAAAGTGCCGACCGCATGGAGCGTTTTATCCGCACAGTTTCCGCCGGTTGACCCAATAAGGCTAAAAATAAGGCTAAAACCTGTTTTTGGGCATAAAAAAACTCCCGAAACACAGGTGTTTCGGGAGTTTTGGTTGTCATAACTCAACACTATAGATTTTTTGAAATTTGCTTTCAAAAACGTCGTATGACAGCAAGAAAAGCTTGATGAACAGAGCTCACTTGTCTTTTGATTCTTCAGTTGTGTCAGAGACTGCTCCTTCCAGCAGATCTGTCACTACCTGATTAAGCTGTGCGGCATTCTTAGCAGTAATGACCGGCGTGTCTGACTGGGACTCAATGTCTTTTCTGGTTCGTCCAGCCACCTGACCGCCCGCCTTGGCAACTGCCAAATTCTCTTGGAAGGTCGTTGGTTTGCGATCTCTTGAAAACTGAGTGGTAGTGGCCTCCGCCAGCATGTTCAGCACCAATTCCAGCGTAGTCATGTTATCACGAAGGTTTTCCTTTTTCAAGCCCTTCAGATTTTTGTACTGCCGGGTGGACATGCCAGACCAGGCTCGGGAAATCTCGTCCGTGAGGATGGCGTACTCTACGCCTTTCTGCACACCGCGGGCATCCCATTCATCCGTCAGTTCTTTACGGACCTGGATGGCCTGCAGCCGCTGATTGATCCACTCACGGCTGTAACCCTTCTTGAGATAGGTTTCCAGAGCGCGGTCAATGGTCAGCTCTGGGTCGATGGTCTCCTCGATACGCTCTCGACCGACCTGTGCCAGCCACAACTTGAACGGTTCTGCCTTCGGGGAAGGAATAGACTGGATGATTCGGAGAAGCTGCTCGGTATCGGCTACATCAGTCAATCGTTTTTTGCCATCCGAAGCGGTCATTTTCAACTGGTTACAAGCTGTAACCGTTTCATTTCCCTCATCCTTCAGGCGTTTCTTCGTTACCTTCCAGTAGTTACGAGCTGCCTGATAATCTGGCTGATCAGTCAGCACAGCTACCACATCAACGACGGAAAAGTACCATTCTTCCTTTTCCTCATCCCATGCGGTTCGAATACGCTTGTCTTCGAACAGTTGGATATTATCGTTTTGTGCCATTTGAATCACCTCGTTCTGTCATGAATTCTTTCAAAAGTCCTTGGCAGCCATCCAGCACATCCTGCCAGGTCGCCTCGAAGTCCTCGGTGTACCATGGGTCTGCCACATTGCCGGGATGGGCGGTGTGATCCATCAGGAGGGACATCTTGCCGACATAGTCGCCGCCGCAGATACGGTACATATCCCGGAGGTTGGCCTGGTCCATGCCGATCAGGAGATCGTATTCGTCGTAATCCCGATTTGTCAACTGCCGTGCAGCATGGCCTTCGCAGGAGATCCCATGCTCGGCCAGCTTGCGCCGTGCCGGAGGATAGACTGGGTTGCCGATCTCCTCCCGACTGGTAGCCGCTGATTCGATATGAAATTGCGATGCCAGTCCCGCCTTTTTTACCAAGTCCTTCATCACGAACTCGGCCATGGGGCTGCGGCAGATATTGCCATGACAGATAAACAGAATCCTCATCATACTGCGTTCTCTCCGAAATCTCATCGTTGCCCTCATTATACCACACATCGACCTTTTCGTCGAGAACACTTTCCAGATACGCAGAATCCTCGATCATTCGCAGAAGCTCCGCCTTGGATAGATTCCGTGCTGTAGCCTGCCGGATGTACCAGCGGCGCTCCTCTGCGGGCAGCTCTGCCTCCATGATCACAACGTTCTGTGTCCAATTCAAGTGAAGCGCTTCGCCAAGCAGTTCCGGCGTGCCGCTGTACAACTGCCAGAAATCCCGCATCCGGCGCACATTGCGCGGAGAGAAGCCGGTCATATCCGGGTATTGTTCTTTTATGAACTCCGCAGCAGCTACCGCTGCACCCTTTTCCGAGTGGGCACAGACGGCCTTGCCGATTTCGCAGTACAGCTCCATCTGCGGCAGATCTGCTTTCATGACAGATTCCAGTGTGGCAAACATTGTGCTGTAGTCCACAGCCTTTCGGATATTCATAGTTTCTCCTTTCCGGCGCACAGCGCCTGATTCAACGCTCAAAGCAGAGAAAAGCACGGTAACATCGCCGTGTTTTTCTCTGCCTTGACCTGTTTCAGATAACTTGTACGATCTGCTCCCAGAGCAGTATGTGCTTTTCATCAATGGCCCGGTTGTCGTGGTAATGGCCGAACAGCCAGTAGTGATAATGTGCTCTCTCCTTGACCTCCTGCAGAAAATCTGTGAGCGGGTCTGCCTCATTGTGGCGGTTTTCCATGAGAGCAATGCTGGTGGGAGCGCAGTGCGTGATAACATAGTCCACCGCCCAATCGACCTTGGCCAGATTTTTTCGTGCTTCAGCGTACTCCTCCTCAGAAGGCATCTCCTGCGCCCACCACGAAATGTGATTGATGCGATACCTCGCTCGGGGCTTTCTCTGCAGCATCAGGAGCTTTCGCTCAAAATCCGGAGCACCCGGTTCCAGAATGCCGTCCTCCGTATCATGGCTTTTTGCTCCGCCCATGGTGAAGAAGTGATAGCCTTCCAGCTCGAAGACCTGTCCACGCGTCAGGTGCAGGACATGAGAGCGAATGCGGTGTACCTTGCCGCCGTGCCAGTCTTTCACCGGATATCGTTCCAGTGCGTCGTAGTTCTCATGATTCCCGCAGACGAAGGCCAGCGTGAACGGAAGACTTTCCAGCCAGTCCAATGCAGCCTCGTCACGGCCGTCTCCAAACCACACACCACCAAAGTCTCCGGCACAAATCACGATGTCCCGCTTTGTCATTTGTGCCTGCTCCGGGAAATATTCTGGCTTGAAGCGTTCAAAGTTTCCGTGGCAATCACCGGTTACAAAAATCATCTTTCCACCTTCTTTCAGTACATAATTTTCTGGCAAATCTCAATGCCACCCTTCAGGGTGACTGCGACCTCATCCTTGGATAGGATTTTTACTGTCTCCACCAGCTGGCGGACAGCACTCTCGTCCCACTCTGTAATATAGGGCGATACGTTTTCCATGGTCTGTGCGGCATCCCGGATGCGCTGATTTGCTTTTGCCTGTTCGTTGTTATCTGCGAGGATCTCGGAACGCTTTTCCTTCAGGAAAGTCTGTTCATCCAGGATTTCTTTGAACTGACCGCCATAGGCGGCAGGATCATCCGTGGCCTTTTCCAGCAGTGTTTGGAACTGCTGCTCCAGCACCCTCAGCCTGCGTTCAATATCTCCAAGGCTCATTGTGCCACCTGGGAATGGGATGAGCTCCGTTTCCATTGCAGCTGTGATCTGCCGAATCAAGCTATTCTTGTCAGCCATGGCTGTATTCAGGACTGCGAGGATCGCTTGCTGGAGCGGCGTTTCATCCAGTGTGGGCGAATTGTGGCAGTATTTCTTACCGTAGTCCAATCGGCTCACACAGCGCCACACGACTCGTTTTTCCCCGTTTCGTGTCCATGTGCAGCGGCGATACAGGGTCCCGCACTCACCGCAGACCAGACGTTCCGAGAGCGCATACTTGCTGGCGTAGGAGGCCATCCCTGTGACTGCGTTCTTGGAGGGGCTCTTTGCTGCATTCCGCCGTGCCATCTCCGCCTGTACGGCATCATACTTTTCACGGCTGACAATGCCCTCGTGGTGATTTTCAATGAGGTACATGGGAAGCTGGCCTGTATTCTTGATGGCCTTGCGGTTGATAAAGTCCTGCCGGAAGGTCTTCTGCATCAACACATCACCGCAGTATTTTTCATTCTGCAGGATGCTACGGATGCGGGAAATGGTCCACTCCGGGGAATCCTCGAAGCACTTGACGCCTTGCTGTTCCAGTTCATCTTTGATCATCCGCAGGCTGGCTCCGGTGACATAGCGCTCATAGAGCCATCGGACGATTTCCGCCTGTTCCGGAATAATCTCCGGCTGACCATCCTCACCCTTGCGGTAGCCGTACAGCTTTTTATATTGGATGCTCACTTTTCCGGCTTCCATGGCGCGCCGTTTACCCCATGTGACATTGGCGGAGATGGATTCACTCTCGGACTGGGCGAAGGCACCGGAGAGGGTGATCCGCAGCTCACTGTCCTCCTCCAGAGAATTGATATTTTCCTTCTCGAAGATGACTGCGATGCCAAGCTGTTTGAGCGCCCGGATATAGTAGAGGCAGTCCACCGTGTTGCGGGAGAAGCGGGAAACCGACTTGGTCAGGATCACATCGATTTTCTTCTGGCGGCAGTGCCGGATCATCCGCATGAAGTCCTCGCGCTTCTTGGCCGAGGTTCCGGTGATGCCCTTGTCCGCAAAGATGCCAGCCATCGTCCAAGCGGTGTTGGACATGATTTTATCGGTATAGTACTCTTTCTGCACCTCATAGCTGTTTGCCTGATCCTCCTCTTTGGTGGAGACTCGGCAGTAAGCTGCCACCCGGAGCTGTCTGCAGGCTTCTGCCTGACGGGTGGCTTCCGGCTTGGCAGGGATCTTAATTACTCTTGGGGCATCCTCTTTCATTGCAGGTCGCTCCTTTCTATGACTTGCCCATTTTTTAATCGCAGTTTGACATTTTGGCGGGTCACCAGCACCTCGGACACGGTGCTTTTCAGAAGATCAGCGTTCAGTTCCGCCACACATTCGAAGGCGGAGAAGAGGCGCCGGAGGCGATTTGTTTCATATTCTTCATCCCCCAGCGCAGCATATTGCTCTGCCGCAAGCCGGAGGATCAGCCCTTTGGCGCTGTCCTCGTCGATTGGCTGTTGTTCCAGAGTATTATCCAGCGCCTCCTGCGTTTTAGAATGTGTGGCTGGCGCAGGACTGCGTTGATGCCGTATGCGGTCTGGGCAATTTGCAAGGCCGTTGAGCAGGTCGGTGACACTTTGCTCCACCTGTTCAGATGGCGGTGTGCCACAGAGCCTGCGCAGCACCTTTTGGGCTTCTGTCTTTTTCGGAAGTTGGGGCTTGTTTGAGCGTTTTTCATTTGCTGCGATGAGCTGTTCCTTATCTATGAGCTTGGGATATTCTTTTTCTCCGGTGTAGCGTGTGTCCGCCAGAATACGGGCGACCATATTTTTATTCCAGAGCCGTCCCTCGTCGTATGGGATATCCTGCTGGCGAAGCGCCTCGGTCAACTCATTCAATGATTCTCCCGCAATGTATCGGCGGAAAACCTCCTGCACAAGTTTCGCCTCTGATTCCTGTATGACGATCTCGCCAAGCGACATCTTGTATCCGAAGGGCTGCTTCCGGTTTCCCATCACCGCATCGTCCTCTCTATGGACTCCCGCAGCTCCAACCCATTTTTCAGGCAGAAGCGGACGGAGTCGTTGCTCTCTATGATAATTTTCTCAACGAGTTCAGCAAACAGTTCCGTGTCAAAGCTGTCGAGGAATTCCGGCCCACCTTCCAGGATGTCTATCAAGTCTCGTGTTTGCAGGGCGGTCATGTCGCTCTCGGCATCCATCAGCTTTTCTTTTTCCAGCTTGACCTGCCGGAGCTGCTTGGTCAGCTCATTGGTTTTGGCTATAAAAATGTCAGGATCAACAAGGCCCTGCTGCTTGAGGAAGGCCAATGTCTGATTCTGACTGGATAGATCTGATATTCTTTTATTCAGGGCAACGATGTCAGGACTCCAAAGCATCCTGCGATTGCGGATCATCTGGAGGTTTGTAAGCATCTGCTCCAGAATGGGGATACTCTGATGTTTCAGCTTATAGTACAGACGGCAGAAGGATTCCTGAACTTGGATTTCTGGTATAGGAGTAATCTGACATTCGTGTCTCTCTTCATGATTGCAGCAACACCAATACCATTTTTGATTGATTTTCTTCGCCCGAACACGCGCTCCGCAAGAACAGCGTATCTGCCTTGAAATAGTGTCGTGAAGCGGCATTGGCTCTCTCTTTCGTGTTTTCCGAAGCTGCTGAGCTTGGTCAAACATCTCCTGCGAAATAATGGCCTCATTGCTGCCAGAGACGAAGTACATCTCTCGTTCTCCTCGGTTGCGTTTCTTTTTCCGTGGGAACGAGTCTGTTGTATACCTTTTCTGGAGAAGTGCGTTTCCTGCGTAGCGCTCATTTTGCAGGATATAGTCGATAGCTTCTCTCCGCCAATGCCTTCCGAGCGCCTTATCTTTGTTCAGAGCGGCCGCAATTTCTCTCGAATTATTACCGCTTAAATACTCTGTAAAAATCCGCTGAATCGTTGGTGCTTCAGCCTGGTTGATCTGTAGATTGCCGTCTATAAGTGTGAATCCCACAGGTGCATAGTATGTGTTAAAAGTTCCCTGCTCCATACTACGCTGATAACCCCATTGCCGATTACCGGAGATGGACTCGCTCTCTTTTTGGGCGAAGGCAGCGTAGATGGCGGTGATGAGTTCGCTGCTCACATTGACAGTATCGATACCTTCACGCTCGAATCGGACATTGACACCCAGTTCCTTTAGCTCACGGATGTTCTGGAGGCAGTCCTTGGTGTTACGGGCAAAGCGTGAGATAGACTTGACAAGGATCTGGTCGATCAGGCCGCGGCGGCAGTCCGCCATCATTCGCTGGAAGTCATCCCTCTTGGCCACCGAAGTTCCTGTGATTCCCTCGTCCGCATAGATGTCAACCATGCGCCATTCGGCCTTGCCAGAGATCAGCTCCGTGTAGTAGCGGTTCTGAGCGGCAAAGGAATTGAGTTGATCCTCGGAGTCTGAGCTGACACGAGTGTAGGCAGCGACCCGCAGCCGCACATTTTGAGGCCGCTCCGCAGATTCGATCTTTATAACACGGGGCTGTTTTTCTGCCAGTGCCGTTGCTCCGTCTACCAGCCGCTTTTCATCCATATCCGCTCACCTCCTTTTTGCAACACAAACACTACCACAACAACATCCGAATAGCTACTGAAAGATGAAGAAAATCAGAGAAAAAACATGACTTCAACACCGTTGTCCGTTGCGATCCTTGCGGCGATTTTTCTCAGTTCTTTTTCGGTGAAAAAACCGCATTCCCGGAGTTTTCTGAGCAGGATGACGATCCCATAGTAATTGATGTTGGGGTTCATAGATGTTCTCCTTTCCGCATTTGACTATCTCTGCGGCACAAGCATGGGAACCGTCCGAGGAAGGAAGAGGTAGGAGAGAATAGAGGGGCCATCGGGCAAAGGAAAGAAAAAAATGAATGTAAAAATGTTGAAGGGTATAGACAGTTCCCATGCTTCTACCGCAAGAGTGTGGTCGCTCCGGTAGCGGAATCAAATGCTCCCGTCACCGGAGCGGCCAGAACTTTACAGTTTTGTTTGCCTGTATTCGACACTACTTCCCCAGGCAGGGCGGCAACTTGAACTGTGCTGGCGCACATCACGGGAGTTTCACCCCTCCGAGGATCTCTCGAAGCTGCGTACAGGAGTATCATTGTGGGCTGACGGGGTCATGGCGAAGCAGCCTGCCAAAGCTGCCTTGACCTGAGTGGGTATCGCTCTGCACCTTCCATTGGCCGTCCTTTGATGCGGAGTTTCTCCGCACAGGTGGTCATCGCGCACTCGGTCTGACGCTGGCTCCGTCAGCTAATGTATTCAAGTTGCCGGATATGACCGCTTGGGCGGTGTTTTTCAAGGAACAAAGCCGCTGATTTATCAGCAGCGGAATGAGGTTCAAAGCCCTCTCACTCTATTAGCCGTTGAAAACACCGTTTGCACCAAACTTTTTTGTCATCTCAGCATCTTTTTCATTTTCTGCAAAATACGGATCTTTCGATTATGGATCGTCATTCGATGGATACCCATCATTTCTTCAAGCTCACGCTCGGAGCGCTCGTCGAAAAACAGCGCATGGATCAGAGCCCGTTCTTCTTCGCTCAACTGATCCAGTGCGGCCCGCAAACGGCATAAATCGTCTTTCTTGATCACGGCATCCTCGACGCCTTCAGCATCGTCCGCAAACTGGCACTTTGCAGAATATACGAGTCGCTCCAGCGAATCCTCTTTACTGGGAACATAACTCTCCGCACCATTCTCGGCATTTTTCCTGCGCTGTTCGCTTTTCAGATCCACCTCCATGTATTTCATCTTGCGGTCGCTTTTCTTTAAGACTTCCAACACATCCGGGCGCTCTTTTAAGCAGGGATATATCTTCAAATAATCAACCCGATATGGGTCATTGTGATATGACATTTTCTGTCCTCCGTTTTTCGAGATTTGGTGGTGAAGCAAATCTCGAAAACGGAGGGCCACGGCAGAGTGGCAAAGGAGCCCCAAAATGCAAAAAAGCTCCCGGAGCGCAATGGCTCCGGGAGCAGGACGCAATATTAGAATGATGGGCTGTCTGCGGCGCAGGAGGGCCGTGCAGATCCGCACACAAGGGGCGCAAACCGGCCTTGTGGTGACCAACGGCGTAATATCGTCTCCTGTACAGCAAAAAAATCACCCGCCCGCATCATCTATCGGACGCTTCCGATAACCAATGATAACGGGCGGGCAACCTCAACCGTGACCTGCTGGACAACCTGCTGTATGACTTTTCTATGACCTCAACTGCAACCTACTGCGCAGCCTCCTGTACGACCTCCTCCGTAACCTCTGGAGCAACCTACTGCGTAACCTCTGCTACAACCTCCGGAGCGACATTAAGCAGCTCTCATTTTATGTGCAAATACTTCTTGATGACCTCGGCATGCTCTAACGCCAGATAGGGCTTTGCCGCCGTATAGTAGGTCTGCGCCATAGAGAGATTTCCTTGGAATCCCATGGCGAGGATCGCATACATGTTCAGTTCGCTATCCTTCGGATCGAAGCGCAGAGCATCAATGGCCGTCTTTTGCGCCAGAATATAATCCTTGCACTCCATCTTCAGGCGGACATATCCCTTGGTAATCTGCAGGTACAGGGACTGATAGTACATGGACAACTGCATCAGCCACAGCTCATGTTCACATCTTGGGAGTAACTGTCCTTTATACATATCGACTGCGCTGTGGTAGAGGGAATGCCGCATATCCGGGTTTTCTTCTGTTTTCAACTGAATGCAGGCATCCTCAAAGCGGTCGAAATCCGTATGGATATTGAAGTTGGGATTGATCTGGAATGTACCATTCTTCCCGATGACCAGCTTGTCGAGCCCGATGACGGAAAGAGTACGCCGCAGGCGGTAAACGATATTATTGACGACCTTATATGGCGAATCGAGTTCGTCGTATGGACAGATGATCTCTGCCAGTGTGTCAACAGTGAAATTCTTTTTGTGGTTCAGAATGAGATATGCCAGAAGCAGGTAGCACTGGTCCGCTTTAATATCTTCTCCGGTCAATGTCCCTTTGGAGTTGATGATCTCCATGCCGCCAAAGAAATTGATATGGATGTCTTCCGGATTGTATTTGGAGGCTTTTGTTGCTGCCAACAGGGACTGCTGCTGTTTGATTTCGTTGAGTTCCACAACCACTGCATAGGAGGCGATGAATAGGAAAACCGGGTCATCCGTGTAGCGGGTCGGATCGTCCACGGCAATGAATCCCTGATTAATCCGTTTGGAGAATGGTGCCGCCAGCAGTGTAGTCACCCCATACTCCCGAAAGAAGGCTGCCTCATCTGGATAGACTTTCTCTAATCTCTGCAAGTCAGAAATCACGACCGGTTTATTGGCCCGAAGTGCTTTCCTCCATCTCGGGAACTTCTCCATGGGCAGGCACTGGAGCATATCTCTCTGCGCCGGTACACCATCTTTGCACCATTCATAGGTAATAACGCCGATTCCAAGATCCCAGTCAGCTTCCACCACAGAGGCTCTTGATGCGCCATAAAACTCAGCCGCACCCTTCAGAAGGCAACTGATGATAGCGTCTGAATCCTCGGTGTTTCGCAGACTGGCCTCCAACACGCTCATCCCACGGTGGAATGCACTGCATTCCACAAATGGTGTGTTTTCCTGCATGATTTCGTTGCTCATGGATACGCCTCCTTTGATTGGTAAAAAAATACAGAGACTGTCCAAAGTAACTCGGGCAGCCTCTGCTGTGAGCCGCACAGTATGGCTGAGCGGTTATGTACTATACGATTGTCTTGATGAATGCGGCAAGCGCCTCGCGCTGATCCTCCTTGAGAGCCGCAACACTATTATCTAATTCACTCTTGGCGTTAGGTGAATTTGCCGTATCGTTCTCCGTAAAGAACTGCGCCAGTGTGATTCCGCAAGCGTCACAAATCGCATTTACCGTTGGTAGGGACGGTTGGTTATTTCTCTTGAAGATATTGCTGATCGTTGTCTGCGACAGGCCAGATTCCTGCGCTAATCGATAAATAGTCCATCCACGCTCGGCCATCAGCTGCCGGATTCGGTTTTGTGCATTGAACATATATACCACCTACTATGTTATTAGTTTACACCTCATTTGATTATCCTTGTAGAACTCATCAGTATGGTATATGGCAATCAAATGATGTGTACTTTGTGGTGATATACTATGCAATTCCGGCGTATTACCCAGAGTTAGAACTGCAAATTGTTTTCCTCTCAGGTTTCAATGCAAATCACCTCTATAAAGCAAAATCCCGCAAGGCATGGATTATACACCGATGCCTTGCGGTTTCTCTGTACTTACAAATGTGTTATTTCAGGGAATGGTCACTCACGGGTCAGCCGACGAATATTGCCGATGATGAGCATTAAGTCATCGTCATTCAGCTTTCGCAATTCTTCAATGGCCGTTTGCAGGAGTGCGGGATTTTCTTCGGATTCATCGAAGAATTGGCTTGGTGTAATATCAAAATAGTTACAGATCTGAAGAAACTCTGCCATAGGTGGCAACGATTTGCCAGAGGATATGTTATAAACATAGCTTCTGCTATGCCCGAGATCATAACTCATTTGATATTCAGAGACACCCTTTTTTAATCTCAGCTGAGTAATTCGATCACGCACGAATTGTGTGTCCATATGATATTCACCACCTATCTTATGATTATTTTAGGTGATGACCGAAGAAAAATAACCCACGATTTTACGCCGTTTGCCTTGAAGGCATACATGGATTTATGCTATAATACAAAAGATTATGTTTTTTGCTCTGTGATTCAAGTCATTTATCGAATTGTGTTTGTTTATAGCGTATCAAAAATGTTTTAACCCGCATTGCATTGCAACAAAAAAACGAGTGCCACGGGCACTCGTTCAGGCGTCGCTTCTTTTCGTGAAGTATCTAACTTGAGGATAGCTCACATGTTGCTTTCGACTCCGACTATCAGCCAACATCTACATGAGGATAGAAATTGCAGCGGCTTCTTAAAAATCCATATTGATTTTTCTGTCCGACGTGCTATAATCGGCATATACCGGAAACAAAGGAGGCGTGTCAATGCCAAGACCGCCACGGTGCCGTCGGATTTGTGGCGCACCACAAGTTGATACCTTCTGCCCCAGCAGGTGTGAGGATACCGAGCCGATCCTGCTGACGCTGGACGAGTACGAGGTCATTCGGCTGGTT
>OGNC01000669.1_pt1 | contig 20821 bp, 21 predicted proteins | sample 1573311 | NCBI WGS metagenome assembly OGNC01 (sample SAMEA2581889, study PRJEB24529) | metagenome | biome: Human gut stool | place: China | collected 2011
ATAACCTTTACCCAAGCCGCATCATCGTAGGCTATCCAAAGATTATCGAACGCCCAGAGTTCGAAGAGGAGAATGAGGCAATCAAGACTGTAACCAATGTCGAGATGTTGAAGGAAGCTGCCAAGACCTTCGCCGCTTTGCTTCAGGAAGGTGCCATCAAGGAAAACATCGATACCCTCTTCATGGGCATGAAGGAAGCCGAGGCTGTCAAGCTCTTCGCCAATACATATCTGGCACTCCGAGTAAGCTACTTCAATGAGTTGGATACATACGCAGAAGTAAAGGGACTCGATACCAAGGCAATCATCGAAGGTGTAGGTCTTGACCCACGAATCGGAACCCATTACAACAACCCAAGCTTCGGCTATGGTGGCTATTGCTTGCCAAAGGATACCAAGCAGCTCCTGGCAAACTATGCCGATGTTCCAGAGAACCTGATAGAGGCTATCGTTGAGAGCAACCGTACCCGCAAGGACTATATCGCTGATGCCGTACTCCAGAAGGCAGGCTATTATAGCTATGCTGATGCCAACAGCTATGATGCCAGCAAGGAGCATAATTGCGTGATTGGTGTCTATCGCCTGACCATGAAGTCAAACAGCGACAACTTCCGCCAGTCAGCCATCCAGGGCATCATGAAGCGTATCAAGGCAAAGGGTGCTGAGGTAGTCATTTACGAGCCAACCTTGGAAGAGGGAAGCACCTTTTTCGGTAGTCGAGTTGAAAACAACCTCGAAGCCTTCAAGGCACAGAGCCATGCCATCATCGCCAACCGCTACGATGCTTGTTTGGATGATGTAAAGGAGAAGGTATATACTAGAGATATTTTTAGAAGAGATTAGTAATTAATTTTTGTAGCAATGAAAAGAATTTTAGTAACACAAACATCTATGCCTCCTTATGAGGAGTACATTCAAGAGATTAAGGACATTTGGGAAAGTCATTGGCTTACCAATATGGGACCAAAGCATAATTTGCTCCAGGAGAAACTGAAGGATTATTGTGGAGTTGACTATATTTCCCTCTTTACGAATGGTCATAATGCTTTGGAATTGTGTCTCCAAGCAATGAATTTGAGTGGTGAAGTTATAACAACCCCTTTTACTTTTGCATCAACTACCCATGCTATTGTTCGTAATGGATTAACCCCTGTGTTTTGTGATATAAATCCAATAGATTATACTATTGATACTACTAAGATCGAGTCTCTGATCACAGACAAGACTTCGGCAATTGTACCAGTTCATGTTTATGGTCATGTTTGCAATGTTGAAGAAATTGAGCGTATCGCTAAGAAATATGGCTTAAAAGTTATTTATGATGCAGCCCATGTGTTTGGTGTTCGATATAAGGGACAAGGTATTGGAAATTTTGGAGATGCATCAATGTTTAGCTTTCATGCAACTAAAGTCTATAATACAATTGAAGGCGGTGCAGTCTGCTTTCATGATAAGGAATTGGGGCATGAACTTTACAAACTTCGTGATTTTGGCATAAAAGATGCAGAAACAATTGATGGAGTTGGATCGAATGCAAAAATGAATGAGTTTGTAGCAGCTATGGGATTGTGTAATCTTCGTCATGTAGACGGCGAAATTGCAAAACGTAAAAATGTAGTTGAATGTTATCGTATGAATCTTTCTGATGTAGAAGGTATTCAATTACCCCCTATTCAAGAAAATGTGCAGTCTAATTATGCATATTTCCCAATTGTTATTGATGAGAAAAAATTTGGACATACCAGAAACGAAGTAAATGATGTTTTGGCCAAAAATAATATTTTTGCAAGAAAATATTTTTATCCACTAACTAATGCTTTTGATGCCTATCATGGTAGATTTGATGCAAACTTGACTCCAATAGCACTTCATATTAGTAAACGAGTTCTTACGTTGCCTCTTTATGCAGATTTGGATTGTGAGGATGTAATACGAATTTGTAGAATAATTAAAGGTTGTTATAAACAATGAGTAATCTTAAAGCTAAAACCCAAAAAGGGCTAGTTTGGAGTGCTTTTGAAAGATTTGGCACGCAAGGTGTTCAGTTTCTATTCAGTATTTTATTGGCAAGATTGTTAGCTCCGGAAGATTATGGTATAATAGCTATGCCCATGATTTTCTTAGGTTTAGCGCAAGTTTTTATTGATAGTGGATTTGCTAATGCTTTAGTTCGAAAACCAGATTTGACAGATAATGATTTATCTACAGCTTTCTGGTTTAATGTATTTGTCGGGCTGGTTTGTTATGTTGTCTTGTTTATTTCGTCATCAGCAATAGCATCCTTTTATGATACGCCTATATTAGCACCGATTTTGAAAATAACAGCTCTTTCAACTCTGTTCAATCCGTTATGTACAGTTCAACAAGCTATTTTGACTCGTTCGATAGATTTTAAAAAGCAGGCACACGTTTCTATAATAGGTGCAATTTTAGGTGGTTGTTTAGGGGTCTTCTTGGCTTATAATGATTATGGAGTTTGGGCTTTAGCTATATCGCAATGTTTATCATCTCTATATCGTGTAGTGATGTTGTGGATAATAACAAAGTGGAAACCAAAGCTTAGTTGGTCTAGTGATTCTTTTAAATATCTTTGGGGGTTTGGAAGTAAATTAATGCTTTCTGGAGTATTGGAAACATTATATCAGAATATGTATACACTTGTGATCGGTAAAGTATATTCTTCCTCTTCTTTAGGATATTATACACGTGCTCAACATTTTGCCCAGTTTCCTTCTCTTAATATTTATGGTATATTAAGAAGGGTTACATTGCCGGTATTAAGTTCGATACAGAATGATGAAGCAAAAACAATACGAGTTTTTAAACAAATACTTCGTGTTACGGTTTTTATAATATTTCCACTAATGTTTTTACTTATATCCATATCTGAGCCTTTGATTAAGATACTTCTGACAGATAAATGGATTCAAACTGTTCCTATTTTACAAGTATTGTCATTTGCAATGATGTGGATACCAGTAGATGCATTAAATTTAAGTTTATTGACTGTAAAAGGAAGATCGGATTTGTTTTTGCGACTAGAAATAATAAAAAAAATTATAGGTTTAGTAATTTTATTCATTGCAATTAAATATGGTATAATAGTACTGTGTTCTGGTTATGCTTTATATTGTATAATAGAAATTGTTACTGATACATATTATTCGGGTAAGTTTTATAATTTAGGATTTTATGCTCAGATTAAGTTAATTTGTCCGTCTTTTTTATTATCTTTAGTTGCATCAGTTCTTGTGCATATAGTCAATAGGTATGTTGGCAATGATTTTCTGCAGATATGTTTTGCTGTCATAGCATTTATTGTTATTATTATAGGTGCTAGTAAAGTATTGCATCTTAAAGAATATGAAGATTTATCGTTTTTTTTAAAGAATAATCATGAGTAAATTAAGATTTATACATTTTGTAATTGATGATAAATTCATAAATGATTCTATCAAGTGTTTTGAGGAATCTAATTTGACTATTAATTATTTCTATATTGTAACGAATGGGGTTAGTGAATTTCAATTTATAAAGTCTAGTAAAGTTCAGAAAGTGTCAAAAGAAGAGGCTTTAGGAATTATTTGTGCAGACAATTCCTGCGATGTTCTTTGTTTGCATAGTTTGATTTCGTTACCATATGATTTGATAGTTAAAATACCATCATATATAAAGGTCATTTGGTATGCTTGGGGATTTGATTTATATAGCAATCCGAAACCGATAGGTCCTTTGCTTAATATTGGAGAAAGATATATGAACCAAACTAAGCAAATCATTCCAAAAGAAAGTTTCAATTTCTTTGTAAAAAAGAGATTGAAAAATATTTTGAGCAAAATTAATGGAACTTACATTTCGAAAGATATAATCTGTTCAGCAATAAGAAGAATAGATTATTTCTCTGGAGTTTTCCCAATTGAATATGATATGCTGTTAGAGCAATGTCCATATTTCAGAGCCAAAAGGATTGTTCATAATTATATCCATCCTAATGAGTTTAAATTGGAAGATATGAATCAACCATTAGATTTAAATGGGCATAATATTCTTTTAGGTAATAGTGCAACTTATTATATTAATCATGTGGATTTGCTTGATAAAATTAAAAATCAAGTTGGTAGCACAACATTAGTAATAACTCCTTTAAGTTACCAAGGATCTCCTCAATATATACGAAAGGTAATAAAATTCGGTGTTAAATGTTTTGGCGATAATTTCAAACCATTGATAAGTTATTTAACTTTTGATGAATATACAAAAGTAATGAAGAGTTGTGATACCTTAATATTAGGTCAAAAACAACAAGCTGCAACTTGTAATTGCTTGACTTCTTTATGGAATGGATTGAAATTATATCTTCCTTCAGACTCAATGAATTATAAATTTTATAAAAGTCTAGGGTTGAAAGTGTTTTCTTTAGATGAGTTTGATAATAATTTTCAATTAAGTTATAAAGATGTTATACAAAATCGTGTAATTATAGAGAAGTATTATTCATATAGGGCATGGAAGAAAGACCTGGAAGATTCTATAAAAATCTTAACGTCTTAATTTTATTTTTCAGAACAACAATACTTTTATTGGTTGTAAAAAATGGTTCTCATATGATATCATGAGTAGACCTTTCTTATTTTAATATAGTTACAATTTAATCGTTTAAACATAATTAGTATATGAAAATTTCTGATTTGCTGCATCCCATGATTTTCTTGAGAAGAAGATATTATTGGGAAAGAGTTCGTAAGGCTAAGTCTTTTAATCAATTAATTGACAATGATAAAGTCAAGGCTCTACAGATGAAGTGGTTGAGTTTTTATGGAAAAAAACTTAATCTCAGCAACCCTGTTACGCTTAATGAGAAAATTCAGTGGTTAGAGTGTTTTACAAAAACCGATAAATGGACTGTTTTAGCCGACAAATACGAAGTTAGAAAATTCGTAACAGAAAAAGGGCTAGGCCACATTTTGACAAAGTGTTATGGCGTGTGGTGTAATGCTGAGGATATTGATTTTAATATATTACCAGAATCCTTCGTCTTAAAAGGAACTCATGATTGTAAATCTTCATACATTGTTAGAAATAAAAAGTGTGATTTGGATGAAGTGCAAGCTAGAACTTTAATGAGACAAAGTTTAGGTAAAAAATTTGGTTATGATACATGTGAACCTCATTATACCAAAATTGTTCCTAGAATTATGGCTGAGGAGTATTTGGAAGATAATAGCAATGATTCTTCATCAATTATTGATTATAAAATCTGGTGTTTTAATGGGCAGCCTGAATGTATATTTGTTGTATATAATCGCCCTAGCAATGTCAATATAGATGAAGCTGTTTATGATTTATATACGCCTTCTTGGGAGCAGATTAATGAGAATTTAACACCTCATTATCGTAAACGTATTACCCATAAATTAAATAAGCCAAGTAGTTTAAAAACTATGCTTGAAGTTGCAACAACTTTATCGCAAGGTTTTCCTCAGGTGCGTATTGATTTGTACAATATTAGGGGAAAAGTTTATTTCGGTGAAATGACATTTACTTCTGAACAAGGAAGAATGGGGTATTTTACAAATACATATCAAATAGAGTTAGGAAAGAAAGTTATATTACCAAATCAAGAGATAATTAAGCCATAATGGAAAGAACTGTATTTTCATTTTTGCATATACTACTTTTAGTAACAATGTTCTTAGGAGGAAATATGTTATCTAAATCATCTAGCAGTAGAGATTTTTGGCATAAAGCTCTGATTCCTATACTTATGTATGGCGTTGTTGTTGGTTTACGTTTTGGCAGAATGGTTGATTGGAATTTATATTACTTTAGATTTTTAGAAATTGGAAAGAACTTCGAGAAATCTAATTACGAGATTTTATTTAAAATTTTTAATTATATTTTTTATTCAATAGGTTTGCCATATTGGTCCTTTATTTTTTGTGAGAGTTTACTTTTAATGTTTTCCTTACTGTTTTTGTTCCAATATTTTAAAAAGGAATTGTTTTTTATATTGCCATTATGTTTAGATTTGATTCACAATAATGAATTGTATATAAGGTGGTATTTTGCAGTGTGTTTTTTTGTTGTAGCAATTTCGTTTATTATTTATTCTATGCCTAAAAAGGCATATATCTTTATGCTAATTGCATGTTTAGTTCATTATGGTATGGTTCCCTTAATCCCAATCGTATTATTTGCTAAATATTTGAATAAATATGCTATCTCTCCAAAAGTTGCTTGTATCCTCTTTTTGGTTACTACTTTAGGCATGAAAGTTAGTCAATTGTCTTTTTTTACAGAGATTTCCAATTATATTCTAGGCTTAGGATTAGTTACAAATGATAGTGCAGAATTTTATTTATCAAGAACAGAAGATTTGATTAATGGAGACTTAGGAAATATAGGAATTCGGGATTCTATGTCATATATTACTCAAATGAGATTATTTATTGCATATATCCCTATCATATTGTTTTCTGAAAAATCTTGTGCTAAGCGTAAATATGGAAAACTGATATATAACATATTTGTTGTAGGTGCAATTGTAAGTCCTCTTTTTAATTCAATTGAAATAACTGATCGTTATTCTAGTCTCTTTTTACTTTTTGGATGTTTATGCGGTGGCTTCTTATTTTATGATAAATTTATAAAACGAGATTTCTCTAATAATAGTCTTATTCAATTAAAAATGTTATTTTATTCTATTTGTTTTTTATCATATTTATGGCCTTCTATCAGTATATGTTTTATGAATTTACATATAAATGAAGTCCTCTATATATGGGATGCGAATGGAAGAAACTATTTACCATTTTAATAATTTGCAATTATGAATCAGATTAAATATTCGATTATAATTCCTCATAAAGATATTGTTCAATTGTTAGTCAGGTGTTTAAAATCAATACCAGATACTGAAGATTTCCAAGTAATTGTAGTTGATGATAATTCAAAAGATGCTAATCAAATTATTTCAGCTATCAATGATTTAAAAAGAACCAATATAGAATTATACTTAACTGAAGAAGGAAAAGGTGCAGGTTTCGCAAGAAATGAAGGCTTAAAGCATGTTAAAGGGACATGGTGCTTGTTTGCGGATGCAGATGACTTCTTTGCAGATAATTTTCAGCAACAATTAATGGAATTTTCGAATTCGGAAGTTGATGTGATTTATTTTACCTCTTGTAGTGTTGATAATGACACTTTGGAATCTGTTCCATCTAGAGATAATACAGTCAAAGATTGTATCAACAGGAACAAACTTGATAGACTTAGATATGGGCATTACGTACCTTGGTCTAAAATGATTAGAACAGAATTGATTAAGAGACACAATATTAGTTTTGAGGAAACTATAGTTTGTAATGATGCAATGTTTTCAATTACTTGTGGTTATTATGCACATCATATCTTGGCTGTAGATAAGATAATATATGTATCAACTGTGAGAACTAATTCTTTGTTTTTTGCGATTTCTGAGGAACGTTTACAAATGAGGTATGACGCTTTGGTACGCAGAATCAATGTTCAATTAGTAAAGTGGGGAAAATGGAAATATCGCCAAAATATATTTCATATTGTAGAAACATTTAAGCAAATATCTGAATCTTGTTATAAACAACATTTACTAAGATGTTTGTATGATGAATCTATATTTTGGTTAGTTTTAGATTTCATTTTATATCAATTAAAAAAAATAAAGAAGTTTTTATGAAAGTCGTTCATATATATTGGGGACTAACATTTGGTGGTATTGAAACAATGTTAGTTAACATTGCTAATGCGCAAACAGCTGCTGGAGCAAAGGTTTATGTTGTCGTAATAAACGATTACATAGAAGAAAGTTTACTTGATCAGTTATCTTCTTCTATTATTGTATATAAATTAAATAGAAAACTTGCTTCCAAAAACTTGTTTTTTGTTTTAAAATTAAATAGAATCTTGAAATTAATTAAGCCAGATGCTATACATCTTCACGATAGCCGACTTTATAAGTTAATATTTAGCAGAAAGCTTTGCCAATTATCATCAGTCACATTACATGCATTACCTTCCGGTAATATAAAACCTACAGGTTTAGGAAGATATTTTCCTTTATTATCTTTTGCATCCAATGGTAATGTCCTTTTCTTGGATGAGATTCCGCAAATATTCTCGATTAGTGAGGCTGTACAGAAAGAACTTTGCAAAAAATACAGTCTAAAAAGTACTGTTATTAATAATGGGATTAAAACTTCTTCTTTTATAAAGAAAGAGAAGTTGAAGATAGATAAATCCTGTTTTAAAGTTATTCAGGTAAGTCGATTAGAACATGAAATTAAAGGTCAAGATTTATTAATAAAAGCAGCCTCTTTACACAAAGATTGGTTAGATATTACTTTTATCGGAAATGGTAAAAGCATGGAATATTTAAAGAATTTGGCTCGCCAGTTATCGGTTGAACAAAATGTTCATTTTTTAGGGAAACGCCCGCAAACATATATTTGTGACCATTTATGTGATTATGATCTGTTTGTTCAAGCTTCAAGATGGGAAGGTTTTGGATTAACTGTAGCAGAGGCAATGTCTGCGAATGTTCCCGTACTAGTTTCTTCTGGTCAAGGTCCTGCTGAGGTTACTTGTGGCTCTAAGTTCGGCTGGTTATTTGAAAATGGAAACGCAGAAGATTTGGCTATACAAATTGATTATATTAGAAATCATTATAATGAAGCATTAAATAAGGCAAAGGCTGCATTATCATATGTATGTAATATTTATGATGTATCTGTAACTGCAAAAAAATATTTAGAGTCATATTAAAAATATGAATAGTTATATTGAACTTTTTAAGATTTTGAAAAGTGATTATTTAAGATATTCTTCCCATTATATGGGGGGGCACTTTTTTAGGCTTATCAAAGTTTTAATCCATGAAAGAGGTTTTGTTTTTACATTTTTTTTACGGATGGCATCTGTGAAAAGTTTATTAAGACCATTCTTCTGGCTAATATATCACCATTTGTGTTCCAAATATGGTATCCAAATTTCTTCATTTACAAAGATTGGTTCAGGCTTTTATTTGGGACATGGTGTTGGTGTTGTAATAAATAAATCTGCAGAAATAGGTTCTAATGTGACTATAAGTCAATTTGTTACTATTGGCTCATCAAAAGGGAAAGCTGCAACAATAGCGGACAATGTTTATATCGGTCCATCAGTTTGTTTAGTTGAGGATGTTATTATAGGGCATGATTCTATAGTTGGTGCAGGTAGTGTAGTGACAAAGAATGTACCTCCACTTTGTATGGTTGCAGGAAATCCTGCAAAAATTATAAAAAAATATAATCTCGAAACTAAGAATTGGGATAAATTTAGTGATTAAAATGGATACAAATAATATATTAACGATTGGTATCGACTATCGTGTGGTACATGGAGGCGTGGCTGCTGTAGAAAGTGTATATAGGTTGCTTGATAAAATAACAAAAGGAAGAATATGAAAGTATTATATTTTGGTCCAATAACCCCGAAAGGGAAACCGAGTATAGGCGGCTATGAGGCTGCCAATAGAAAGAATATAGAGGCTTTGGTGAAAAGAGGTATTGAGGTGGTTGAGTTTCCTAATCCTGTTATCAATAAGCGTTTTGGTAAATTAGGTAAGTTGGCATATCTTAAGCTTTTTCTTTTGCCGTTAGGCTTGTGGAAATACAGAAAGCAAACGGATGTAATCCTTCATACTACCCCATTGTATGGCAATTTGCTCTTACCATCTCTTTTTACATTAAAAATAGCCAAGTGTTTAGGTATTCACGTTTTGGTGGATGTGCGTGCCGGCTCCTTGATTTATTACTATAAGACAAAAGGAACAGGTTGGCAGAAACAGATGCAAAGCCTGTTGGAACAAGCAGATATGATTACTGTGGAAGGTTCCTCTTATATCCAACAAATCAAGTCAATTATAGGCATAGACAAACCAACTTATTATTTTCCAAATATAGCGGATTGTACTGGTTTGTCTGTCATTGATAAGCCAAAAGACAAAATTAATATTTTCTATTTTGGAAGATTGACAAAGACAAAAGGTATAGACTTGATAGTGGAAGTTATTAAGAAACTGGATGATCGTTTTAAATTGTATATAGCTGGTGCATTTGGCACAGATTGCTATCGGGAGATTCTTGATAATGAAAGAATTGAGTATTTGGGTTTTTTGAATCCAATGGAATTGAAAGAAGTGATGAAGAATATGCATTTTTTTATTTTCCCGACTCGGCATGTTGGAGAAGGACAATCCAACTCTCTAATAGAAGCCATGTCCGCTGGTCTGGTGCCAATAGTTTCTGATCAAGGTTTCAATGCTGAAGTGGTAGCTAATTGTGGAAGTGTATTGCCGCAAGGAAGCACTGCAGACGAATATGTACGTGCCATTTTGAAATGGGTAGACTGTGACATGCAGAAAGCTGCTTGTGATTGTCAAAGACATATTGTAGAATATCACAATGTGGATGTTGAAATACCTAAGTTGATAACTCTTTATAAGGAAATGTTATGTCGATAATTTTTTGTGGAGATTTGGTATTGCCCTATCATGTGACTGTAGATTACAAGGAAGTAGTACCTCTGTTTGAAGACTGCAAAGCTATAGCTAATATGGAAGGGTCGTTATTGAAAGAAGAAAAGGAATTAAACTTGTATCGTTGGAGAGATAAGTTTTCTTTGTATTCTTGTCCTGGTGTGTTGGATATAATGAAAGTCCTCCATGTGGAAGCTGTTTCCCTATGCAACAATCATATATTGGATTACCAACACGATATAGAAGATACAGTTGAGACCCTAAGACAAAATGGCGTGAAATCATGGGGCTTGCGAAATCATGATGTGATAGAGACGAAACTCAATGGTAAGCGAGTTTTCATTATTACGTTTGCCACTTTTTCCAACGAGCATAGTTTGAACTTGTTTTCACCGAGAAAGGTAGTGAAAGAAGTGTGCAAATTGAAAAAAGAAAATCCTGATTGCTATATTGTAATATTTCCACATTGGGGCAGGGAAAAATTTTATTATCCTGAACCTGCAGACAGAACTTTGGCACATTATCTCATAGACGCAGGTGCAGATTTGATAGTTGGGCATCATCCTCATGTGGTTCAACCGATAGAAACCTATAAAGGCAAGAAAATCTTCTATTCCTTGGGGAATTTCATATTGCCGCAGGCATTTTATGCAAACAAGAAGTTAGTATACAAACAGCAAGAGGTAATGGATGAGTTTATCGTGAAATGGGATGGTGAAAAGTCAGAAGTCTTCGTCTTGCATTTTGATGCAAAAAAAAATGTGTTGCATTTAAATCCTTCCTATAACTTGGAAAAAGAAACAAGTTTTTTTTGTACCAATTATAGCTGGTGGAGATATTGTCTATTGTTTTGTTCTCATTCATCACTGATGGATATCGTTTTTCGTACTCGATATTTCTCTAATTCACTAGGTGAACGTTTGTGTTGGTTACAACGAACCATATTCAGACAGATTAGAAAAACAATTATTAAACTTGGATTACACAATCCTTATAAAGACAGTGTAAAATGAAAAAATACATTACAGAATCTTTGAAATATCTTCTTCGTACTCCTACTTTTATTGGTAAGTATGTGGCAGAGATAGACGCTATGTATGCGATGTCTCCAGAAGAGCTTAAGGCTAGAAACGAAAGACGTTTCTTAGAGATTTTTAGAAAGGCTTATACGCATTCTCTATATTATCGGGAACTTTGCAATAGCCAGGGAGTTACTTCTGCAGATGACATCCAACATTTAGAAGACATTGTTAAACTTCCAATATTAACAAAGGACATGCTTAAAGCGCATGGTAAGGAGCTATTGACTCGAAAGGAACGAGGTCTGATGAAAAATCATACCAGTGGTACAACGGGTACCCCTTTGACGGTATGGCAAGATTGGGCTTCCGTGTGGCGTGAGCAGGCTTATTTCGTCTGTTACCGCAAGCGATGTGGATATAATTATGGTGAGCCGATGGTATCTCTCCGAGGCAATTTGGGGAGAAACGACATTTCTTTGAAAGTGCATGTGAGTAACACCTTGTTCCTCTCAAGCTACAACATCAATGAAAATACGGCTGAGACATATCACCGATTGATAGAAAAGCATCATCCGAAAGCCATTGAGGGATATCCAAGTTCGCTTTATAATTTAGCTCTTGTTTTAAGAGACAAAGGATTAGAATGTTACATTCCTGTGGCATTCACCTCTTCGGAAACTCTGCATGATTACCAAAGAAATCTGATAGAAAAAACTTTCCATACCCAGATTTATGACCATTATGGCACTACAGAGCGAACCATTCGACTAGAAGAGTCGTTTGACCATGATGGCTATTTTGAAGACCCTGGCTATGGTATCGAAGAATATCATGATGATTTTGTGATTACCACTTCCCTCATTAATGACACTTTCCCGCTGATAAGATATAAGACTGATGATAGAATTATCTTAAAAGAAAATGTTGAGAAAACTCCTGAAGGTTTTATAGATTATTCCCATGGTATTGAAAAAGTAGATGGTAGAGCGTTGACTTTTATCGTCGGAAAGGATGGCACGAAGTATAGTAATGCAGCATTAACATTTATCTTTAAGGATGCATCAGGTGTGAGATATTCGCAGTTTGTACAGAAAGAACAAGGTAAGGTGGATTTGAATATTGTTCCTGATGAATCTTATTCTGATGAAGTCGAAAAGCATATATTGTACAATATAAATACTAAGATTGGTATTGACAATATAAATGTAACGATTCATTATGTTAGAGAGAAAGATTTGATATATACCAAGAGAAACAAATTAATGCTTGTTGTTAATAATGTCAACAGCTAATGGTGCTCTGTGGGGTAATTCAAAGAATTGTTGGTAGAACAGACAACATCCTTTTTTGCAAGGATGGTTCTATGGTTACGCGGGTTGATTTCGTTGTAGAGGAAACTTTGAAGCGTAGTGGATATGGAAACATGGATATAACAACAAAGGTTTGCTCTATGGATGAAATGATTTATAGCAAAAGAGGAAAATTTAAACTTATAGTAAATAATTTACAACAGAAGTAATATTATGAACATTAGTATTTTTGGCCTCGGCTACGTAGGTTGCGTAGGTGCGGCATGTTTAGCAAAGTTGGGTCACAAAGTGATCGGTGTTGATGTTAATGAGAATAAGGTGCGCTTGATGAATGAGGGCAAGCCTACTATCATCGAGGAAGGTATCGCTGAACTTTGTGAGGAAGCTCACAAAAAGGGGCTGATGTCTGCAACTACTGTTGCAGCTGAAGCTATTATGGAAACGGAAGTATCTTTCATTGTTGTTGGTACTCCTTCCAGTCCTGAAGGTCATTTGAACCTTAATTATATCTACACTGTGGCAGGACGTATCGGTCGTGCATTGAAAGAGAAATTTGCTGGTGATAAGAAACCTGCAAACATGCATCTCATTGCAATCCGTTCAACTGTTCTTCCTGGTACGAATAAGAAGGTAGGTGAGATTATTGAGCAGGAAAGTGGCTTGAAGCGTGGCGTAGATTTCAATGTTGTCAGCAACCCAGAGTTCCTTCGTGAAGGTACATCTGTTGAGGATTACTTCAATCCACCATTGACTTTGATAGGAACAGATTCAGAGTATGCTGAAAAGGTGTTCCGTGAGATGTATGAGCATATCAATGCAGAGTTTATCTGCACAGATATCAAGGTGGCTGAAATGATGAAGTATGTAAATAATACCTATCATGCATTGAAGATTGTCTTTGGTAATGAGGTTGGTAATATCTGCAAGTCTGTAGGTGTTGATTCTCATAAAGTTATGGAAATCTTCTGCAAGGATAAGCAGTTGAATATTTCTCCTTACTATTTCAAGCCAGGTTTCGCTTATGGTGGCTCTTGCCTGCCAAAGGATATGAAGGCTTTGAAGACCTTGGCACATGACAACTATGTGGATGTTCCTGTTATTGAGAGTATCTTCCAAAGTAATGAAAATCAGAAGAAACGTGCAGTTCAACTTATCATGAATCAAGGTCAGCGTAAGGTTGGTATCTTGGGCTTGAGTTTCAAGGCTGGTACCGATGACTTGCGTTGTTCTCCTATCGTTGATGTTGTTGAAAGTTTGTTGGGTAAGGGCTTTGCAATCAAAATTTACGACCGTAACGTGAAGATTTCTGAGTTGACGGGTACCAACAAGGACTTTATCATGGCTAAGATTCCACACTTGCAGCATTTCGTTACTGCCGACTTGGATGATGTATGCAAGAACAGCGATGTGCTTGTGGTAACTAATAAGGAAAAGGACTTTGAGGATGTTTTGAAGAATTATCCTAACAAGATTGTCATTGACTTGGTTCGCCAGTGGAAAGAAGTGAACTATGATGGCAAGTATGAGGGTATCTCCTGGGGAGACATCAACCAGAATCATGAAGCTCAGAATGAAGAGCACAAGATGAACTTCAAACAGACTGAGTTCTAAAAGATTTCTAATAAAATAGATTAAATAAATGTAAATAACACCAATTTTGCGACTGCATAGTATGTGAAGTTTTGTATTATGCAAATAATTCCTTAACTTTGCAGTCGCAAATAAGGTATTTGAAAGAATCAGCTAAATTATGAAGAGACCGTATGATGTTAATTATGTCGCAGACTATGTGATACTCTCACTTAATAGCGATGAGCGCTTCTCGTTGATAAACTTGAAGCTCCAGAAAATCATGTATTATATCCAAGCATGGTCTTTGGGCATCAATGGTGAACCAATGATGAATGCAAGGTTTGAGGCATGGGTTCATGGACCGGTGTGTATCCAATTATATGATCGTTTTAAGGAGAATAAAAATCTGTATTCTTTCATCGAGAAAGAGGATGTTTTGGACTATGATTCTCCAAGCAAAATTGATTTGAAAGATATAGAATTTATAGACTACATTCTTGAGAATTATGCCCAATATAGTGGCGTGCAGATTGAAGCAATGACTCATAACGAAGCCCCTTGGATTAATGCCCGCAAGGGATTTAAGCCAATGGAAAGATGTAATAATGAGATAACAGAAGAGGTAATGAAAGATTATTATGGCAAAAAATACGCATCACTCAAAGCCTAATCTGACTAAGGGACAAGGACAAAACTTGAATGTAAATTTGAATGACAAGGTTAAAAAGCAACGGTTGTCGTTCAGTTTTAGATATTTTCGTCAGATTGCTAACTTTGGTATCACTGGAAAGAATGATGTTTGGATGAGTGGGTTGCTTCAGCAATTGGCTTTGTTGTCAGATAAAGATCCTGAGTCTCTTTTGTCTTCTTATACAGATAGAATGCAATTACGGCTTCATACATTGGACTTATCACCAGGAAAGTCTGCATTGTCTATGGCGGATTTTTCTTTTATAGATAAGGAGAATATGCCGGATGGAAAAGAAAATCCCTTTTGGCAAATAGAAATTTCTACAGCCAATGGTAGGATTATTGGTTTCTTTAGTGCTGATCATACTGTTTTTTATGTTGTCTTCTTAGACCCAAATCACAATGCTCAATTGTCTAACTATAGTAACTATAAGGTTAGAAAGATAGAGCCTTGTTCGTCTGAAATTGATGACTTGAAGGCAAGAATAGCCAAGCATGCGAGTCTTGATGCTGCATTAGAACAAGATGCCGAGGATTTCTTATATGGGGATGATATGTCTTATTTCTGTATGGAATCAGCCATGATTCAACCTCTTCGAAGTATGTTGGAAGATGGTTCGTTTGTGGAGAAATTCCAAGAATTTCTTTTGGAAAATCTTTAATTAGCAATTTTTTAGTATTTCTTTAGCTTAGTGATAATCAAATGTTAGTTATCACTAAGTAACTTATATCTTTTAAAATTTTTGATGGGAACCCTTTTGTGGTATTATAACCGCCTGAGAGCTATGAACTTTCAGGAGGTGAATTGGCGTATTGCCCAAAGACATCTCCAAAGGCAGGAAAAGAAGCTTTTTGGTAAGCGTGATGTAGCCGTAACGACTTACCTTTTCGATAGTCGGCTACAATCTCTGAAATTTGATTCCGATCATGTTGGTCTGAATTTCAGGAATATTGCTTTCCATCTGAATACAGTCATACATATCCTTGGTGGGTATGATTATCATATATATAAGGAAAGATGGAGTGCAGGATTCCAGACAGATAAAGAATGGGGGACGGATTTCAGCTATTCCTTAAGCTATAAACAGAAAGACGAAATAGGTGATGCAAGAACGAATTGGGAATTGAATAGACACTTCCAGTTTGCCTTGTTAGCTAAGGCTTATTATGCTACAGGAGAGGAAAAATATGCAAAAGAGCTAGAAGGGCTATTCTTGGATTGGAACAAAAAAAATCCTTTTCTCCATGGTATTTCTTGGACTAGTGTAATGGAGGTTGCCATACGTTGTATCCAATGGACTGTAGCTTTGGCTTTTCTTCGCAAGAAAGGATATACGCCTAATGGTGCCTTGATCATGGATATGGAGAATGGCATCAAGAATATGGCTTTTTATATCGCACAGCATTATTCCAGATACTCTTCGGCCAATAATCATTTGCTGGTTGAAGCTACAGCCATCGCCTATGCCGGTTTTGCATTTGGCAATGAGGTATGGACGCAGTTAGCCATCCGCATCCTCGATGAAGAATTGATGAAGCAGAATTATAAGGATGGTGTGAATATGGAGATGGCTTTGCATTATCAAACCTTCGGGATGGAGGCATACGCTTTGGTGATGCACCTGATGAAATGTTATGGTATGAAGATTCCTGAGTCTTGGAAGAGGTTGATGGAAAAACAATGTGAGTTTGTTGCTTGTTCTATGGTGAATGAGACTAAGGCTTGCGAATTTGGTGATAACGATGAGGGTAAGATATTAGATTTGGAAGGTGGAGAAATCTGCCATTACCGTTATCTTCTTCAACTTTGCTCCTTGGTGTTGGGGAGAAGACTTGAAAGCTTTGAGCATTTGTCCGAGACAATATCTTGGCTCTATTCTGAGACAGAAATCGAAACCTTGAAGCAATTGCCTTTATGGAAGCCTTCACAAAGTAGGACTTTTGAGGATGGTGGTTATACTTTCCTGAGAAGCAAGAATGGTAAGATTGTAATAGGTATAGATCATGCACCGCTAGGCTTTGGAAGTATTGCTGCCCATGGTCATGCAGATGCATTGAGTTTTCAACTCTATGTAGATGGCAATTGCATCTTAGGAGATCCTGGAACATATATCTATCATTGCAATATACAGAAAAGAGATGAGTATCGTCGTTCATGTAATCATAATACAGTTTGGTCTATGAACCAGGAACAAAGTCAGATGATGGGAGCTTTCCTTTGGGGAAAGAAGGCTGATACTAAACTTTTGAAGTCTGATTTGACGGAAAATCAGGATTTCCTTCTTGCCGAATGCGTTTGGCAGAATGGTAATAAGCATAGTCGCTCTTTCTGCTTTAATAAGGCAGACAAATTGGTTATTGAGGATGATATGGCGACAACAAGTGATAGTTATGCTACTTTGGTGTTGCATCCTGCTTGTCAAGTGAAAGTTGAAAATGGAAAAGCAGTCATCCAACGAGGAGCCATTACTGTTTGTATAGAGACAAATATAGAGCCAACAATAGAGAAATGTTGGTATTCTGAAGAATATGGAAAGGAGAACGAAACGCACAAATTGTGCTATCCTTTAAATGATAATAAATTAAAAACTACAATATGGATAGAAAAGTATTAATTATCGTAGAGAACTTGCCTGTGCCATTTGACACTCGTGTCTGGCAGGAGGCAACAACATTGGCAGCAAACGGTTATACGGTTTCTGTAATTAGTCCTACAGGTAAGGGCTATGACAAGGAGTATGAATTCCTGCAGGGTGTACATGTTTATCGCCATAAATTGCCAAAGGATGGAAATGGTGCTTTAGGATATGCTCGTGAGTATGGCGCAGCTTTGTGGCATGAGTATCGTTTGGCAAAGAAATGTTATAAGGAAGTAGGCTTTGACTGTATCCACGGTTGTAATCCACCTGACGATATTTGGATGGTTGCTAAACTCTTTAAGAATAAGGGTGTTGATTATATCTTTGACCATCATGACATCTGTCCTGAGTTGTATGAGGCTAAGTTTGGTAAGACTTCGGGAATGTTCTATAAGAGCCAGTTGTGGTTGGAACGCCAGACTTATAAGCACTGTAAATTTGCTTTTGTAACTAATGAAAGTTATAAGAAGATTGCCATAGAGCGTGGTGGAATGAAACCAGAGGATGTCTTTGTATTGAGAAGTGGTCCAAAGTTGGAGCGTCTGAAGATTCAGGAGCCAAAGGATGAAATCAAGCGTGGCAAGAAGTTCATGGTTGGCTATCTTGGTGTAATCGGTCAGCAGGAAGGTATTGAATATCTTTTGAAGGCTGCTAAATATATCAAGGAGTTACCTGGAAGAAATGATGTGTTCTGGGGTATCGTTGGTGGTGGTCCTGATGTAGAGCACATGAAGAAACTGAGTCATGACATGGGTTTGGATGACATCGTAGAATTTACAGGTCGTGTTCCTGATCAGACATTGCTTGACTACTTGAATACTGCTGATGTTTGTGTTAACTCTGATGAATATAATGCCATGAATGACAAGAGTACCATGAATAAGGTATTGGAGTATATGGCATTGGGCAAGCCTTTGGTTCAGTTTGATCTGACAGAGGGTAGATATTCTGCTCAGGAGGCATCACTTTATGCTAAGAGGAATGATGCAGAGGATATGGCAAAGAAGATTCTTGAATTGCTCGATAATCCAGAGAAGCGTAAGCAGATGGGTGAATATGGTAGAAACCGTGTCATCAACGAGTTGAGTTGGGAGCATACCAGCAAGGCTTTGCTTGAAGGATATGATAGATACTTTAAAATGAGAGGGAAATAACTCCCTCTCTAGTATAATGATTTAATATTGACAGAAATGATTAAATCACGTAAGGAGATGCATGAATATATCCGCAAGGATATGGAGCGAAATTTCGTATATGGGGGGGCAAGTTCATGGATTAAAATTCTATTAAATCCTCGACTTTGCTTCACCGTAAATTTAAGGCATTATGAGTATTGGGCTAATCGAAAGATAAGAGATCCATTTACCGTTTTGTTGACAGTATGGCATTATTTTATTCACAAGCATTTATCGTATAAACTTGGCTTCACTTTATATAAAAACCAATTTGGACCAGGTTTATATATAATGCATTATGGAACAATTGTTGTAAATCCTGCATGTCGCATTGGAGCAAATTGCAATATTAATGCTGATGTAAACATAGGTATGGGGGGTAGTATTATTGGCAATAATTGTTATATTGCGCCTGGTGTGAAAATTATAAAACCAGTGCATATTGGTAATAATGTAAAGATTGGAGCTAATGCTGTAGTTACTAAAGATATTCCTGATAATTGTATTGTTGCTGGTATTCCTGCTAAAATCATAAAGCGTTTTGATAATGAAAGTCAAAAATGGGTGAAGGTATAATATAATAGGATTGAAACAATGATATCGGGCGAACGGTTCCCGCTCCCCTTTTTATTTAAGCTACTTTTCGGGGATGGAGCTTAGTAGCCCTTTTTTAAAAATCGATTAAAATTGATAAAATGGAAGTAATAAAGACTGATATTGAAGGCGTACTCATTATTGAGCCTCGCCTTTTTAGAGATGCTCGTGGCTATTTCTTTGAAAGCTTTAGCGAGTGAGAGTTTAAAGAGAAGGTAGAGCCATTGGTAAGCTACAAGGTGGAGTTCTGCCAGGACAACGAGAGCATGAGCTCGTATGGTGTGATGCGTGGTTTGCATTTCCAAAGACCTCCGTTTACCCAGAGCAAGTTGGTGAGATGCGTGAAGGGTAGAGTGCTGGATGTTGCCCGCCGACATACGGTAAGCATGTAGCTGTGGAACTGACTGAGGATAATCATCGTCAGTTCTTTATTCCTAATGGCTTTGCTCATGGCTTCGCTGTGTTATCAGAAACTGCGGTGTTCCAATATAAGTGTGATAATTTCTATCACCCAGAGGCTGATGGGGGTATCTCTATCCTGGATGAATCTCTTGGCATTGATTGGCGCATTCCTACGGAACATGCTAATCTTTCGGAAAAGGATACAAAAAATGAGGTATTGAAGGACTTTGATAGTCCTTTTGAATACTAAAAGGATTTTGATTTCTAAAATCATCTAATCTTTTTTTCTAAAATCATCCCGTCCTTCTTTATCATTAAAGAAGGCTCCACCTTTCTCACCAAGCCTCTCTTCAATGGTCTTTACGCCCCCTTCGGTTTCCCTTGTAGGAGACAGATGCCTCAGGGAAGAAGAGGGAAACTGACTTACTCGGTTCTAGGAATCGCTTCGGAAAATTGCAGCAGGGGCATAATCTTCAAAGGGTGTATTGGGAATTGTTATCTATATATGAAATAACTATTGGTTAATTATGAATAAGGAATTAAAAAAACATAAAATTGCTAGAATTGAGGTTGAGAAACTCTTTGGTGTTTACAACTATGTTTTGGATTGTTCTTCAGATAGAAACGATGATAATTTGATGATTTTGTATGGTGATAATGGTACAGGTAAATCTACCATTTTACATCTCATTTATTATCTTCTATCAAACAAAAGAAGAAATGGGCATAAATCCCGAATGGCAAATGTCGAATTTAAATCTTTTAAATTGATATTTGATAATGATGATTATATTTTAGCTTCTAGGAAAAATGACGATAGCGCTGTATCGGTACCAAGCGTAGCGGTGTAATCGGTACCATGCTAT
>OGNC01000671.1_pt1 | contig 20820 bp, 15 predicted proteins | sample 1573311 | NCBI WGS metagenome assembly OGNC01 (sample SAMEA2581889, study PRJEB24529) | metagenome | biome: Human gut stool | place: China | collected 2011
GCGTGTTGAACGTGCCGTGGACGATGCCCTGGGGGCCGATGTACATCCAGCCGCCCGCGGTCATCTGGCCGTAGTTGGCGACGCCGAGCGCGGCGGCGCGGTTGAAGTTCTCCTGATCATCGAAGGTGCCGACCATCAGGCCGTTGGAGATGATGACACGGGGCGCCATCTTATGGGAGTGGAACAGGCCCAGAGGATGGCCGGACATGACGACCAGCGTCTGCTCGTCGGTCAGCTCCTCAAGGTACTTCTTGATGAGGCGGTACTGCATCCAGTTCTGGCAGACCTGACCGGTCTCACCGTAGGTGACAAGCTCATAGGGATAGAGCGCAACGTCGAAGTCGAGGTTGTTGTCGATCATGACCTGAATGGCGCGGCCCTCGATGCACTTGCCCTTGTACTCGTCGATGGGCTTGCCGTAGAGCTTGCCCTCGGGACGGAAGCGATAGCCGTAGATGCGGCCGTGCTCCTCGAGCTCGGCGGCGAACTCCTTGGCCATCTGCTCGTGATGGTCGGGGTGGATGTAGCGCAGAGCGTTCTTGATGGCGAGCGCCTTATCGGCCTCGGTCAGGTGGGATTCGCGGCGGGGTGCGCGGCGATAGCAGGATTCCATCTTCGGGTACTCGGGAAGATCGTAGTCCAGCTTGATCGTCATGGCTTCGTCAGCGAGATTGATCATGGGGTGTTCCTCACTTTCTAAAATTTTTCGATTTCTCTCAATTTTCGGTTTTATCTCAAAAGAATCTTGTGCAATTTGCTTTACATCTTGCATTATAGCAAGAACCTGCTATAATGAAAAGAACTTCTATTGTATTGTTATCATACTTTTTTAGTATAGCTTGTCAGGAGGCGCATTTCCATGACCATTCGCCAGCTTGAATACTTCTGCGCGGTCGCGGAGGGGCGCAGCATTTCCGCCGCCGCCCGCGCCCTGCACGTCGCCCAGCCGCCCATTTCGCGCCAGATCGCCCAGCTTGAAGCCGAGCTCGGTGTACAGCTTTTCGCCCGCGAGAGCCGCGGCATGAAGCTCACCGAGGCCGGGCAAGCCCTCTACCGCCAGAGCCGCTCGCTTTTTCTCAATCTCCGGCGCGTGGAGGAAAACGTCCGCAGCATCGGCGCCGGCGAGGGCGGGCGCATCAACGTCGGCGTCATTTACTCCGCCATGCCCTATGCCCTGCATTATTTGGAGGCGTACCACGCCCGCTATCCCAAGGTCGAGTTCTACATCCGTCTCGGCTCCCCGCAGGACCTTTTGAACGACCTGGACCGCGGCGAGCTGCACGTCCTCTTTCTCCGCCGCTCCACGCAGGAGTCCGGCAGCCTGCACGAGCGCATCCTCGGCGAGGACGCGCTGGAGCTCATCATGACCGCCGCGACCGATCCCGCGCCGGAGCTGGACGCCGTGCCCATCGAGCGGCTGCGCGGCGTGCCGATGTGCCTGCTGCGCTCGGACGACCTCTGGGGCTACAACGATTATCTGATGAAGGAGTGCCGCCGCAGCGGCTTTGAGCCGAACGTGCCCTGCCAGTGCTACGATACGCCCATGGCGATGCAGCTCGTGCGCTCGGGCTTCGGCATCAGCTTCCTGCCGCACTCCATCGTCGAGACGCACCCGAACTCCGGCATCTACGCCAAGCCGCTGCGCGGCATCCCCGCCAAGTCCTACCCTGTCCTTGTCTGGAGCGACGATGTGCAGGGCGCGCCCTGCGTGCAGCGCTTCATCGCGGAATCCTGACCGGCGCGGCTTTACTTAAAAAAATTAAGCGCCCCGAAACAAAAGAGAAAGAAAACCTGTTTACGCCCGCCCGGGCACACGGTATAATGACAGCGTAAGCATCAAAATACAGGTTGGAAATTGTCTGACCTGACAAAAACGGAGGAAACTTATCATGGCACGACTGATCGAATGCATCCCCAATTTCAGCTGCTCCAAGGAAAAGGACGAGGCCACCTATAACGCCCTCGTCGAGACCGCCAAGAGCGTTCCCGGCTGCACCCTGTTTGACGCCCAGACCGACGGCAACCACAACCGCTGCGTTTTCACCCTCATCGGCTCCCCCGAGGCCATCGAGGAGGTCGCCTTCCAGCTCACGAAGGTCGCCACCGAGCGCATCGACATGAACAAGCATCACGGCGAGCACAAGCGCATGGGCGCTACCGACGTTATCCCCTTCGTTCCCCAGATGGACGTGACCGTTGAGGAAGCTGTCGAGATGTCCAAGCGCGTTGCCCAGCGTATCTGGGACGAGCTGAAGGTCCCCTCCTTCCTGTATGAGGACAGCGCCACCCGTCCCGAGCGCCGCAACCTCGCCACCTGCCGCAAGGGCGAGTTCGAGGGTATGCCCGAGAAGCTCCTGCAGCCCGAGTGGGCTCCCGACTACGGCGAGCGCAAGATCCACCCCACCGCCGGCATCACCGCCATCGGCGCCCGTATGCCGCTCGTCGCGTTCAACTGCAACCTCGAGACCAGCGACGTTGAGGTCGCCAAGAAGATCGCCAAGGTCATCCGCGGCTCCTCCGGCGGCTTCCGCAGCTGCAAGGCCATGGGCTTCATGCTCGAGGACCGCGGCATCGCGCAGGTCTCCATGAACATGGTCAACTATGAGGATACCCCGCTCTATGTCACCTATGAAATGATCAAGGCTCTGGCCGAGCGCTACGGCACCCGCGTCATCGAGAGCGAGATCGTCGGTCTGACTCCCGCCAAGGCGCTCATCGACTGCGCCGAGTTCTACCTCAAGGCCAAGGACTTCGACTGCAAGAAGCAGGTCATGGAGTATCACCTCATCGACATGGAGTAAAAGCTTCAAAAAAGCGGTTATGCCGCTTTTTTGAGAAAGGCTTCAGCGCGCGGCGCTCACCGCGCCGTGCACTGCAAGGTGTCGCTGCGGACGCGCGCGAGCGCCCTCCGCGACAATCCCACTTTGTTTCGCGCCTGCGGGCGCGAAATGCCACAAGGAAGGACATTGAATTTTATGAAACTTGCTGAACTGACCGTTACCGGCTTTGCCGACATCGTTTCCTCCGACGCGCCCGCGCCGGGCGGCGGCTCCTGCGCCGCGCTCTACGGCGCCATCGGCGCCGCGCTGACCGCCATGGTCGGCGGTCTGACCCAGGGCCGCAAGAAGTACGCCGAGTACGCCGAGCACGCCGCCGAGGTCGAGGCCAAGGGCAACGAGCTCAAGGCCCGTCTGCTCGACGTGATGGACCGCGACACCGACGCGTTCAACGTCGTCTCCGCCGCCTTCGGTATGCCCAAGGACACCGACGAGCAGAAGGCCGCGCGCTCCGCCGCCATCCAGAACGGTCTCAAGGGCTGCACCAAGACGCCCATGGAGATGATGGAGCTGATCGACGAGACCCTCACCCTCGCTCACTCCCTGCTCGGCCGCTTCAACGACACCTCCGCGAGCGACCTGGGCGTTGCGTTCCTCTCCCTCAAGGCCGGTATTCAGGGCGCGTGGCTCAACGTGCTCATCAACGTCGGCTCGCTGAAGGATCAGGAGTTCGCCGCCGAGTACCGTGCCCGCGGCGAGAAGCTGCTCGCGCACGCGCTGCCTCTGGCGGACGAGTGCTACGCCGAGATCGTCAAGCTGATCGACGGCTAAAATTTATCTTGCCAAACGCAAAAGGCTTCGGTATCATCGTACCGAAGCCTTTTCGACAGAAAGAAGGTCCTTTTATGACGCTCACCCATCTGACCCCCGCCGATTACGTCACCACGCAGTGGTCCGGCGGCGCGACCACCCAGCTCGCCATCGCGCCGAAGGGCGCGGTGTATGCCGACCGCGATTTTCTCTGGCGGCTGAGCTCCGCGACCGTCGAGCTCGACGAGTCCGACTTCACGCCCCTGCCCGCCTATGACCGCGTGATCTCCACGCTGCGCGGCGATATGGTCCTCGCGCACAACGGCGGGGAACGACTGACGCTCCACCCCTACGAGATCCACGATTTCTCCGGCGCAGACGATACCCACTCCTGGGGCCGCTGCACGGACTTCAACCTCATGCTGCGCCGCGGACAGTGCCGCGGCTGCGTCACTGCGCATTTCCCGCACGGCACGGAAACGCTTGCCCTCCACGCGGGCGAAACGGCCCTGCTTTTCTGCGGCGAGGGAAGCGTCACGCTCCGCGCGGGCATGGAAACGCTGACGCTCGCCGCGCACGAAAGCGCCCTGATCGAGGACGCGCCCGCGCAGCTCACCGTCGAGGGCAGCGCGAAGCTGATGCTTGCGCAGATGTACCGCTGAGGGAGGGAGCTGCATGACCGGAGAAGACGTCGCCGCTCGCGTCCACGCCTACGCATGGACTGACCGCAAGCCGGGGCTGGAGCGCACCCGCGCTCTGCTCGCCGCGCTGGGAAACCCCGAAAAAGCCCTCAAATTCGTCCACATCACCGGCTCGAACGGCAAGGGCTCGACCGCCGCGATGCTCGCCTCCGTTCTCGCGGCGGCGGGATACCGCACGGGACTGTTCACCTCGCCGCACCTCTACCGCTTCAACGAGCGCTTTCAGGTGAACGGCGCGCCCATCCCCGATGAGGCGCTTGACCGCCTCGCGGAGCGCGTGCTCGCCGCGGCGGACACGCTTCCGGAGCATCCGACCGAGTTTGAGCTGATGACCGCCATCGGCTTTCTCTGGTTCGCGGAGGCCGGCTGTGACCTCGTCGTGGTCGAGGTCGGTCTCGGCGGGCGGCTGGACTCCACCAACGTCATTCCCGCGCCTGAGGCGGCGGTCATCACCAACATCGGGCTGGAGCACACCGCCATCCTCGGCAGCACCCTCGCCGCCATCGCCGCGGAGAAATCCGGCATCCTCAAGCCCGGCTGCCGCGCCGTGCTCTACGGTCAGAGCCGCGAGGTGGGGGAGGTCGCTGCCCGCGTCTGTGCGGAAAAGGAGATCCCGCTCACCGTCACGGACGCCTCGCAGCTCACGCTGCTCTCGTCCGGTCTCGACGGGCAGCACTTCACCTACCGCGGCAGCGCGCCGCTGCTCCTGCCGCTGCTCGGCGACTATCAACTCCGCAACGCCATGACCGTGCTCGACACAGTGGATGCGCTGCGCGCGCAGGGCCGGAATATCTCCGCCGACGCCGTTGCGCGCGGCCTTGCCGCCGCACGCTGGCCCGGACGGCTGGAGCTGGTGCGCCGCCGCCCCGATCTCATCATCGACGGCGGGCACAATCCGCAATGCGCGCAGGCGCTTGCCGCCTCGCTGCGCGGGCTCTACGGCGAAAAAAAGCTCATCTTCCTCATCGGCGTGCTCGCCGATAAGGACTGGCAGAGCATGGTCGGCGAGGTCCTTCCGCTGGCCAAGGCCATCGTCACCGTCCGCCCCGAAAGCGATCGCGCTAAGGACGAAAACGAGCTGGCCGCGTGGGTCCGCGCACAGGGCGTCTCTGCCGAGGCGCACGCCTCCATCGGCGAGGCGCTGGACGCCGCGCTCGCTCTCGCGGGTCCCGAGGACGCCGTCTGCGCGTGGGGCTCGCTCTACAGCGTCGGCGAGCTGCGCCATTGTCTCGGCCTGTGCTGAGATTCGTCCGCGTGATGTTCGGCATTCTCGGCGCGCCGCTGTTCCGGGAGCACACTTGCATGGGCGGCGGCTATTGTGACTTCAAACGAAAGTTCGCCGCCGAGCCGCTGCCCTGCCGGCCGTCGGTGCTCACGCAGGCGAACGATTACCGGTAAAGTAACAATGAAGATCCCCGATGCCCGCACAAGCGGGCATCGGGGATCTTGTTTATTGTGGCTGCTTTGCGGTGTCTCTTAGTACATGCCGTCCTTACGGGACGCATTTCCTAAAAATCAATATTCTTGCATCGAAATGTCATACTTTCAGCAAGAATCGCAGGAATATCAAACTAGTCTTTCGATAATGTTGCATCCTGATTTAAGACCAAGTCACGTAATTCTCCATAAATCTCCGCATATTCACGGGCAAAGTGTGTAAGTTGTGTGTAAGCTTCGCAATGAGAAAAATGCTGTGATCACAGGGCTTCAGCAATCTGTCGGAACGCCCGTTCCGCTGACTCAAAATCGCTATGTGTGTAAACATCCAGTGTTACACTGGCAGTCGAATGGCCCATCAGGTATTGCAGGCTTTTCACGTCAAGTCCCGCCTGTTGGACGTTGGTGCAGAACGTATGCCGCAGCACATGGGGCGTGATCCGAGGGACAGGCTTGCCGTATGCCTTTTCAAATCTCGCTTGCAGACCTCGCATATAGTTCTCCAAGTACATCGCAACCTTCGGCATCCCGGATTTGTCCAGAAAGAGGAACCCGCTGTGACCGTCCACCGGCAATTCCACCTTCGGGGCGGTTCTGGCTTTCACCACCCGCATCAGCGCCATGTAAACCGCGTCCGTCATAGGAACGTTTCGGATGCCGCTTTTGGTTTTGGGCGGTGTGACGAAATAGGGCTTCTCCGCTGTCCGGCACAACTGCCGCCGCACATGGATACAGCGCCGGTCGAAGTCAATATCTGCCCGTGTCAGACCGTACAGCTCGCTCACACGCAAGCCGGTTCCCAGCAGGATCACAATATCATCATAGTAGTTGTCCTTACCATGATCTCGGATGAATTGCAGATACTGCTCCTGTTGGGCTTTGGTCAATGCGCTTCGTACATAAGCATCATTGGGGATCACATCGGACAACTTGAACTTGAATGGGTTTTTCCGAATCATATCATCATCGACTGCCATTTCAAAGGCTGGCCGGAGAACACTTTGCAGAATGCCGATCGTGTTCTGCTTCAAGCCCTTGTCATGCAGAGAAACGAACCACCCTTTCCCATCAGACAGGCGGACGCTGCGTATCATTCGGCTTCCAAAAGGATCCGTATGGATGCGATTGATAGCGGAGCCATAGGCCCTCATGGAGTTTTCTTTCAGCCCTCGACGTAGGTTGATGTACCGATCCACCAATTCAGCCACGGTGATCTCGCCGCCGGCATAGTCGATCCCATCCAACAGATCACGCTGGATCACTTCTTCTTTTTGCCGCAGTTCCTCCAGCGTAGGGGCGTAGACATAGCTCCATTTCTTGTCACCGCTCCTGTGATAGCGATAAAAATAGGTTTTATTGGGGCGCTGGCCCTCGCCTGAGCGAAAGATGCGCCCTTTCTTATCCTTGCGCTTTTCGGACAATTCTTCGCTCCTTTCTGCTGGAAAGCGCTTAACACGGTATGTCTATACTATACATCATGTTTCTGTCGTTTTCCATGTCTAAATTGAATATGAAGACTCCAAATATTTTTCAAGTGCTTTTCTTTTGATCAACCGCTTACTGCCGTTCCACAGCACAAATGGGCAATTTTCGTCATTGCTCATATCCCGCAGCTTATTGATACCAATGCCGAAGTAGGCTGCGGCTTCCTCCAGACTGAGGTTGGCTTTCTCCCACACAGGAACTCGCTCATTCGTCATCTGAATCACCACCTTCCAATGACGCAAATGACGGTAATGACAGTATTTCTCCCCCAGGGGCAGAACCGTCATTTGCGTCATCATCGTCATTCTGTGGTATCCTCAAAAAGCGAAGTTCACGCCGCTCAGAACTGCGGACATTCCGGAATGAGATTCCATATCCCCTTGATAGCTGCTCCGTCAATGTGTTCAGTCTCCTCGTAAGAGTGTTAGGCATCAGTTCTGTATCCGGGGCAATTTGCTGGACACAGCACAGGAGCTCTGTTGCAGTTCCGCGCCAGTCATCTTTGCCAATAATCTGATCAATGACTGGCAGGAGAGGATCGGGAGGTTCCGGTAATGGCGTATGCTCCATTCTTATCAGATCCCAAACGCATCGGTTCTTATCAAAACGCAGCACATATCGCTGGTTTGGCACATCCCTGCCTGTCTGCTCCAAAAGCACATTATTTTTGCCCTGATGCAGAAGAAAAGCACCATCCGCAGCGCCCAACAGGCCGTTAGTACCAGAAATTTGATTAAACAGATTATCATCGTCCTCATTTTTCCGCGTGTGGTGGACGACAATTAGAGCGACATCATATGCATCTGCAAATGTTTTCAACGGCACAATGGTTTCATAATCATGGCTGTAGCTGTATGGCGATCCATTGCTCTCCCGGACCCGCTGAAGTGTGTCAATCACGATCAGCCTCGTGTCAGGGTGTTCAAGAATAAAATCCTGAAACTGTTGTATTAAGGCGTCTCCTTGCTGATTGATCTGAAACAGCAGATGGAATTCGGAGCCGGACCAGTCTGTTCCGAACATCCTGACCAGACGGCTCTGCAACCGCTCCTGGGTATCTTCCAAAGCCAGATACAATACGGTGGATTTCCGCGTAGCCAGCCCCAGGAAAGGTATTCCTTCTGCTACGCTCCAGCAGAGCTGGGTCATCAGAAATGATTTACCTATTTTCGGCGTGCCCGCCAGAATATAGGTCCCAGCAGGCAGCATTCCTTCAACAATTACAGGCATGGGTAAAAACTGCTTGTCCATCAATTCGCCTGCGGTAATCGGTTCTCGTTCAAACATTGTTGTGATCTCCATTCATTTCAAAATCTAAAAGCCAGCGGTCAGGTATGGCGAGTAAAGCCGGACCGATATTGCAGAACTTTTTCAAGGTGTCAATCTGACACGCAAAGAATGTGTCTCTGTCCAGACAGCGCACTTCCCGTTTCCCTTTGCCCGAGTCATAATGCTCAGACAGCGATTCCAAACTGGATAGATACCCCGGCAGCATGGACGGCTCACACACGCCGTTTTGCAGCAAATGCTGCTGGAAAGCAAACAGGTATGTATTATCCAATAGAAGTTTCATCAGGCGAAGACCCATATCGTCCAGAGTAAAGTAATGGAAGCTGCTGTCTTTTGTGAAATTCATCAGGCGGCTGCGGGGATTGACTGCGTGGATAATGAGGGACTCCACCAAGTCCCAGCTCTCTCCCAACAGGAGGCTACTGCCGAGAGTTCGACCACGCCCCAGTGGAGAAGCGGCTATATGGTCTAGGAACATCCGCTCCGCCTCCTCGGACCAGCGCATGTTGCTGTCTCCGAGGTAGTAGAGAGGATAGTATGTATACCTGGTCACAAAAACACCGGACAGGCGGGCTCCCTTATTATCCCAGCCGTATTCCCTGGCAAGCTCATAGGCGCTGTAATAGGTGAGCTGGTTGCCCAGCGCGGCATCCTTCTGCCGCCCGGGCTGCCAGACTGCATTCAACTTCATGGCCGCCAGCAGGCAGGCCGCTCCCCGGTGAAGCCGGAGTGTTTTCTTCCAGTTTCCGTGCCCATTCTCCGGAGCCAGCAAATGGGCTCGGATACGCTGCGCCCGCCCCGGGCTTACCCTTTGAAGCTGACCCAAGCCAGCCTCCGTCAGGCTCAGGGAACGGACGATCCTGCGCCGGTATCCCTTCATGCGTCGTTCCTTCATATACCCCTCCTGCACCAACCTTGTAACAAGGCGGCGATTATAGTCATAATACCCCGGCAGCTTCCGCACAAGCGACACAGGCACCTCTCCACACAGGCCCACAAACTCCATCAGCTTCACTGCCATACATCCATTCTTCAACTGCATCTTTATATCCTCCTTACGAATTCTCGCAGCGACAGCACACCCAACAGGCTCACAGCCGCAAACACGAAACGCTGTCTGCCAGGCTGCCCAGCCTTCACACCCGCAGTCCTCAACTGCCATGCGCCCTTCCATCAGGCTGCCTGACTGCGCTCATTGCCTATCATCAAAATTCTTACCAACTCAATCCCACCCCCGACCGTCTTTGTGCCAGGGAACCCTTGCGCCCCAAGGAGTTCACGGCTCCACACAACGCCGAAAATCTGCACGAGGTTTTCGACATAAATAGGTATGTATTTTTTGGCCTATTCCTGCATAGTTTCGGTGGTGCTGCTCCAGCATTCCGGATGATTTTTCAACCATTCCGGGAACTGTTCCGGCGGCAGGATCCAGATACGGGTCCCATCCTGTTCTCCACGGTGGCTGCACTGGAACGCAGAGCAAAGGGCAGCCGTATCGTTTGAGAGGAAGGATGCTTCCAGAACATCCTGACAGTGTTTCAACTCCAGATTGTCGTGATCGATAAAACGGCGACTGCGGCTGATGTCATAGATGTGCTCATACACCAACACGCAGGCACGGAACTTCGGCTGGTCATGTTCCGGAAATGTCCAATAGACGGTAGCCCGCAGCAGTCCGGCAAGAAACCGGGAGCGGTCAGCATCATCCCGCCGGGGCATCATTCCCGGAAGGGAGGCTGCCAGTCAGCCCTCCGGGGTAATCTCTACAACTGCGGCTTGGCTGTTGTCAGAAAACGCATCTCCCGGAACGGTCTGCACAGTCTCCAGAACAGCGGCAGCATACTGTCGGAGCTGGATGGCTGCATCTTCTGCCGACCGGACAGCATCCAGTAGAAACTGCTCTCTATAGGTATCAGAATAGTTCATCGTCTATCTTCCTTTCAGATATCGGATAGAGCTTACGGGCATGTCCTACATATCCCTTCATAGTAAATGGAGAAATAGAGGGGTAAAATGAAACCACTTTCAGCAAAAAATTTCACTTTGAGCGATAACCGGTAATCCTCTCGTGATAAATGTAGAAAACAGGCCCCTTTTGACCACCCATAGAAGCAGAAAAAATAAAAAATTCGTTCAACGTAGACTTTGCTAAACACAACAATTGCTGCAGTTACATTAGGTCTATGTTGAACGTATTTCTTTCAAAAGATGACGCACAAGGTGGAGTTATGCGCCATCTGATTGTCAGCTGATAAAAACGCAACAGAAAAAACGGAATCATACGGTCATAATAATTCAGAAAAATGTGTAATATATAGTTTGATAATCCAGAAAAAATGTGATATGCTATTGGCGTACTGGAGAAAGGCTGGTGAATCGCATGAGACGCAATGCAATTCAGGAACTCGTAACATGGAAGTCCAGTGAAGACCGCAAGCCAATGGTGCTGAAAGGCGCCCGGCAGGTGGGAAAAACTTGGCTGATGAAAGAGTTCGGGCAGAACTACTACGACAGCTATGTCTACTTCAACTTTGATGAAGAAGATGAGCTGAAATCCATCTTTGAGGCCAATAAAAATCCCCAGCGGATCATCGAACTGCTGTCCCTGATCGCCGGGGAAAAGATTTTGCAGGGGAAAACACTGATTATCTTCGACGAGATACAGGAATGCCCGGAAGCGCTGAACACGTTGAAATATTTCAAGGAAAAGGCCAATGAATACCATGTGATCGCCGCCGGCAGTCTGCTGGGGACGCTCCTGGCACAGCCCAAGTCTTATCCCGTAGGCATGGTCAATTTGCTGGACATCTACCCGCTGACCTTTGACGAGTTTTTGGAGGCTACGGATGAGAGCCTGTACGCATACTATTCCAGTATTCAAAAAGAGCAGCCGATCGAGGAAATTTTCCACAACCGGCTGCTGGAGGCATACAACTATTATCTGATCATCGGCGGAATGCCGGAGTGCGTTTCCTCGTGGATCGCACATAAGGACCCGGCAAAGATCTCGCAGATCCAGAAGGAACTGATTGAGGTCTACGAAAATGACTTCTCCAAACACAACGGCAAGGTCAACAGCGGCCGCATCCTGATGGTATTCCGCAGCATTGTGGCTCAGCTCGCAAAGTCCAACGAGAAGTTCATGTATGGAGCTGTCCGGGAAGGCGGCCGGGCCCGGGACTTTGAAGAGGCCATCGAGTGGCTGGTCTCTGCCGGAATGCTGAACCGCGTCTACAATGTCTCCAAGATGGAGCATCCCTTGGCAGCCTTTGACAAACTGGACCAGTTCAAACTCTTCGTGTTCGACACCGGTCTGCTCAAACACATGGCAGGCATTGATAACAGTGCCATTCTGCTGAAGACGGATTATCAGTTCAAGGGTCCGCTGACGGAAAACTATGTCCTGCAGCAGTTTCGCGGCCAGTTCGATGTGGAACCCCGCTATTACTCCGATAAAAACAGTGAAATTGATTTCCTTATCCAGTACGGCACCAAAATCATCCCCGTGGAAGCCAAGGGCGGCGAGGATAAATCCGCTCCTTCCTTTAAAAAGTATATCGCCGACCGTCAGCCGGAGTACGCCCTGCGCTACTCCAAGCGGGGTTACCGGAAGGATGGAGCCATTACCAACCTTCCATTATACCTGGCACGAAAGACAAAAGAACTTCTTTGACAAAGCAGCTCCTCACACTCACTGTGAGGAGCTGCCTATCTCTAGTGGCAAGGTTTTTTCACAGCTTCAAATGGCTTGTTTTTGCCCAAATAATATGTTAGTATGTTTACATGCATACTTTTTGAAGGGAGGATAACTGCAGATGGGCAAACGCAAGAAGGACTTGTCTGAATTCGGCGAATTTCTTGTAGCAGAAATTTGCAAAACAGGCATGAGTAAGGTCGATTTTTGTACAGCGGTCGGGATCAACAAGCCATACTTCTATGAGAGTTTAGCTGGCACGCCCCCATCGCAGGAAATTCTCGAGAAAATGCTCGAAGTGCTGGATGCAAATCTTCTTACGGAAGATAAGATTAAACCCTGTGACTTGTTTGACAAGGCTGCTAAATGCAGGCAGGAAATACCGACTGATATCAAAGATCTAATCAGAACCAATCCGGATGAATGGAACAATATTCGGACAGTATTGAAGGAAATGCTTTCCGGCGCAAAATAGAGAATGGAGTATCATTATGAATGAACGGTTAAATCGCTTTACAAGCCTGCTGAAACAGATTTTTGAACTCGATAAATCAGATCTTGATTTTGGTATCTATCGCGTTATGAACCTTCGCAAGGCACAAATTGAAGAATTCCTGACAGAGCGTCTGCCGCAGATGGTACAGGAAACACTTGCTCCCTTCGCGCAGGGCAGCAAGGAAGAAATCCGCGCCAAAATGAAGCAAATTGAGGATAGCGTGTCAGAAATGGGCATGACTGTGGATGCTCTCCCCGATACTGCTCAGAAGAAGCGGCAGTATTTGCAGCTCCAGAAGCAGCTTGCGGAAGGTGCTGATCTGGCCGCACTGGAGACAGACGTGTATTCTGCGCTATATTCCTTCTTTAACCGGTACTATGAGGATGGCGATTTTATTTCCAAACGTCGGTATAAGGAAGGCGTGTACGCTATCCCCTACGAGGGCGAGGAAGTAAAGCTCTACTGGGCAAATCAAGATCAGTACTACATCAAAACCAGCGAGAATTTCAAAGATTACACCTTCGTTTTCGACGGGATCACTGTCCATTTCCGCTTGGTGGACGCTACCACGGAGCAGAACAACAACAAAGAGAGCAAGGACAGCAAGCGCACCTTCATGCTCTTTACGGAGGATGAAGAAAACTACCCGGGCATCAAGCGTTTTGAATATGATCCGGAGGCGGCAGAAATCGTTATCCGCTTCGTGTACGATATCCCAGAAGATAAGAAAAAGAAATACGCCGAGGAAAACTATGCCGCTATCACGGCATGGCTGCTGTCCCAGCATCGGGCAGAGCTGAATCCGCTGATCGCGCCGATCCCCACTGGCAAAGGCCGGGAGACGACAACCCTGTTGGAGAAGCATCTGAAGGGCTATGTGGCGAAGAACACTTTCGATTATTTCATCCACAAGGATCTGCACGGATTCCTGACGCGCGAGCTGGATTTCTTCATCAAGAGTGAGGTCATGCATCTGGAGGATCTAGACACCGGCAGCGAAGCCCGCGTGGAGACCTACCTTGCCAAGGTAAAGGCCATCAAGCGCGTCGGTAAGATCATTATTGATTTTCTCGCCCAGATCGAGGATTTCCAGAAAAAACTGTGGCTGAAGAAGAAATTCGTGGTGGAGACCAACTGGTGCATCACGCTGGACAAGATCGACGAATCCTTCTGGGCAGAGATTATCGGGAACAAAGCGCAGATTGATGAATGGATCGCCATGTACGCTATCGACGAAGCGGAAGGCTGGACGAACCCGCCGTCCGTCGATTTTCTGCGCCTGAATCAGAATCTGATCATCGATACCAAGCATTTCTCCAATACATTCAAATTCAGGCTGCTCGAAAGCATCCCGGATTTAGATGGGCAAACTAATGGCGTGATGATCTGGGGAGACAATTATCATGCTCTATCATTTCTCAAGGCTAAATATGCAAAGAGCGTTCAGAGCGTATACATAGACCCTCCCTATAATGCTGACGCAACAGCAATTCTTTATAAAAATGGATATCGGAATTCATCTTGGTGCGCAATGATTCATAATCGCATCGCATTAGCAAGAGAGCTGATGAAACCATCTGGGATAATTTGCATTACCATTGATGATTATGAGCTTTATAATTTGAAGCAGGTTGCCGACGTTGTTTTCCCGAACGCATATATTGCCACTGTGGCAATTCGAAATAATCCCTCAGGAAGATCCACGGTAGTAGGGTTCTCAGTAAATCACGAATACGCTCTGTTTTATGGCAAAGAATCCGGTGAGTACTCCGTTGGTAGAATGCCCCATTCTGATGAACAACTGAGCCGCTATGGGGAGATCGATGAGAATGGGCAAGCATACGAATGGGAGAACCTCAGAAAAAGTAGTGCGGATTCTATGCACGCAGATAGACCTAAGCAGTATTTTCCCGTCTATGTGGATACTAACACTTTACAAATTAGAATACCGGCCATGCGTTGGAACAGCGAAAAAAATGGTTACGATGTGGATGAAGAACCTCAAAATGGAGAATCGATTGTTTATCCTATAGATGATTTCGGAAGAGAACGCGTGTGGGGTTTTGGAATCGATAGAATTCAAAAAGAATCTACTGTAATCAAGGCTCAAGTTCGTAACGGAAAGATGGAGCTGTACAAGCGTAAATACCTGCAAACAGCAGGTGTATTGCCCAGAACATGGTGGGATAAACCAGAATACTCCGCTCGTGATAACGGCACCAGATCTTTAGTCAACTTGTTTGGCGGAGATAAGGACTTTGACTTCCCAAAAGCAGTCGCAGCAGTTGTTGATTGTATTAAAGTAACCAACAGCGCCGACGACGGTATTATCCTCGACTTCTATTCAGGATCAGGCACCACAGGTGAAGCTGTTATCGAAATCAACCGAAACTCTGAAGCTTCGAATCGAAAGTACATCCTTGTCGAAATGGGCGAATATTTTGACACTGTGACAAAACCTCGCGTACAGAAAGTAGTTTATTCCGACGATTGGAAGGACGGCAAACCGCAGAATCGAAATACCGGTATCTCTCAAATCATCAAGTATATGCGCCTTGAGAGCTACGAAGATGCGCTGTCGAACATTGAGCTTTCCGACAACGGCGGACAACTCAAGTCGCTGCTGGGCGAGGATTACTTGATTCACTACATGGTGGATCTGGAGAGCCGCGGCAGCCTGCTGGACATGGAGGCGTTCTCCAATCCCTTCGCCTACACTATGAAAATCACCGATAAGAATGAGTGCAAGGAGCGCCCGGTGGATCTGGTCGAGACCTTCAATTATCTGATCGGTCTGACGGTCACCCGGCAGAGCGCTATCTCCTACTGGCTCAGCAAGCCCGCCGAGTATCCTGCTTACGAAGGCGCTGTGGAGTTGGTCAGCGATATCAGCGGACAGTACGCCTTCCGGCAGATCGAAGGCACCTTGCCCGACGGTCGCCGCGCACTGGTAATTTGGCGCAGCGTGACGGATGACATTGTTGCCTCCAATGCGGCGCTGGATGCGTATTTCACCACCTACCGCAATAACGCCGAAGCTCGCAAGTATGATGTGATTTTCGTCAACGGCGACAGCAACCTTGAAAATCTGCGCGGTAAAAGCGAAGGTTGGACAGTGCGGATGACGGAAACCGAATTCAAAAAACGTATGTTCGAGGAGGCGTGAGTATGGCAAGAAGAACCGCCCCGCAGGCCTCTTTCGACGATCAGCTCGTGCTGTTCCGATATTTCCTGCATGAGCTAAAAGTTGACTCCATCAGTGCTCTCAGTGAAAAGCTGAACGGCAGCGAATACGAGGGCGTCAACGAAAGCGGCAACACATATTTCTACACCTATATCGCCCGTATCTGCCAGATGCGAGGCGCTGCTGTCACGCCGGAAAAGCTACGCCTGTATGATGAAAATATCTGCCGTCACACCCGCCAGATTGGAGAGAAGCGAGGCGGACTGCAATGGAAGTATTTCCAGTATGTTGCCCTGCTCTTCACGGAAATGTATTTGGATCGGTATTTTTCCGACGCGGACACATTTTGCACTGATCTCAATGCATGGCTGCGGCAGGTCAAAGACCAGTCCCTCGGACTCATTGATTTTCAGCCCTATACGACGGATAAACTGAACAAGCTGGCTTTTATGTGCGCCACCGGCAGCGGTAAAACGCTGATCATGCACATGAATATCCTGCAGTTTCTGCATTATTTCAAGCGGGCCAAGCGGATCAACAGCAGGCTGTCCATTAACAAGGTTATTGTGCTGGCGCCCAACGAGGGTATGAGTAAACAGCACTTGGATGAGCTTGCCCTGTCGTCCATCCCAGCGGCGATGTTCGAGAAGGATCGCGGTTTTGGCAAGCAGCAGGATGATGTAATCGTAATCGATATGAACAAGCTGAAGGAGGAAGGCAAGATCAAGACCGTCTCCGTCGACAGCTTCGAGCAGAACAATCTGGTGCTGGTGGATGAGGGGCATCGCGGCCTGTCCGGCGACGTGTGGTACGATTACCGCACCCGTCTTTCCGAAGAAGGCTTTGCCTTTGAGTATTCCGCCACCTTCAAACAGGCGCTGAAAGCCAACGCCACCGGCAATACCCAGCAGGCCAGAGACGCTCGGGCACTAATGGAGGAATACGGGAAATCCATCATTATGGATTATTCCTACAAGTATTTCTACAGCGACGGATACGGCAAGGACTACCGCATTTACAATCTGCAAGGTACCGTGGATCCTGAACAGAAGCATTTGTATTTGGTCGGATGCCTGCTGTCCTTCTATCAGCAAATGAAGCTGTTCGAAGTCAATGCGGATGCGCTGCGGGAATTCCGGATCGAAAAGCCCCTACTGGTGTTTGTGGGCAACCGTGTTACCGCGCCGGTCAAAAGCAGCGGCCTTTCGCAGGCGGAAAAGGATCTGCTCACAGATGTGGAAGAAGTGCTGCTTTTCCTCAACAAATTCCTGAGCAACCGCACACAATCGATCGAGCATATCCGCGCCGTGCTGAACGAAGATACCGGACTGATCGACGCCAGTGGCAAAGAGCTGTTCTATCAGGATTTCTGCGCGCTGCAGGGTATTTTCGGTTTAGAGCCGAATCCGGCCGAAATCTTCGCGGACGTCCTTCGAATCGTATTCAACACCGACGGGAACGCTGACGAACCTCGCCTGCGGATGGAGAATATCCGGCAGGTTTCCGGTGAGATTGGCTTGAAGGTGGGTGAATACAGCGATTATTTTGGCGTCATCAACATTGGTGATACGTCCGGTCTGCTGAAAAACTGTGAGCAGAAGGGCATCATCGTCAGCAACGAAGAATTCGTTTCGGAATCGTTGTTCCGAAATATCAATAGGCCGAATTCCAATATCAAAATGCTGATTGGCTCCCGCAAATTCACGGAGGGCTGGAACAGCTGGCGTGTCTCCACCATGGGATTGATCAACTTTGCAAAAGGCGAGGGATCGCAGGCCATTCAGCTTTTCGGACGCGGTGTACGCCTGAAAGGCTACAACGGATGCCTAAAGCGTTCCCGCAAGTTGGATACCAATGTCACGCATCCCGAACATATCGAGTTGCTGGAAACACTAACCATATTCGGCGTGAAGGCTCAGTATATGGAAGATTTCAAGAGCTATCTGGAGCAGGAAGGCGCGCCCACCAATGAAACGGTGCATGAATATCGCCTGCCGGTGATCAGCCGGTTTGATGAAGTGAAAGGCAAAAAGCTCCACGTCATCAAGGTGAAAAACGGGGCCAATTTCAAGCAGCAGGCTGCCCGATTGATTCTGGACAAGCCAGATCAGGGATTCCTGCGTTACCTACTCAAGAGCAAAATAGTCATCGACTGCCGCAGCAAGATCCAGACGATCGATTCCACTTACAGTTTCAAAATCGAATCCATGCCGGAGCCGCGAACGCTCCCAGCGGATATTCTGCCTCTGCTAGATGTCCAGCGGATCTTTGAGGAGCTGCAGGAGTATAAGAGCGAAAAGCGGTATTTCAATATCAGCATTGTCAAGGACAAACTGCTTGATATCCTGCGAGAGGATGGCTGGTACGGACTTCTAATCCCGCAAAACCATCTGGAAATCAATTCGATCGCAAAGCTGGAGGCGGCGACCGATTATGCCGTCATGGCGCTCAAATCCTATATGGATAAGTTTTTTAAGTATGAAAAAGAGCGCTGGGAGGCACCACGTCTGGAATATGCGATTCTGGATGCGGATGACAGCAATTTTGTCGATGAATACACGTTGACCTACGCTCAGCAGAGCGCGATGGATCCCACCGGCGATGAGCTGGAGGCTTTCGTTGCGGAGATGTCCGCTGTGCTGCAAGCGAATAACGGGCTTGACGTTTACAAAGAAGATTCTTTCCACGGCAAGCTGGTTCTGTTCGATTTTCGATCGCATCTGTACGCCCCGCTGATTTGTCTTGAAAAGAGCAATCTGAAAATACAGCTGTCGCCCGTTGCGCTGAACACCGACGAAATGAGGTTTGTGGACTATCTCAAGGCATACGTAGACAACCACGCAGCGGAGCTGGTGGACAAATCCCTGTATTTGCTTCGCAACAAGAGCAAGGTTGGCATGGGCTTCTTCGAGGCGGGTAACTTCTATCCGGACTATATTCTGTGGATTGACACCGAGGACAAGCAGTATATTTCCTTTATTGATCCGAAAGGCTTGCTGCATATTAGGTCAGATGATCCGAAGGTAGAGTTTTACAAGACCATCAAGGAACTGGAGACCAGACTGGCACCTACGGCAGGTGGCAAAACAGTTGTCCTCAATTCGTTCATCATGTCCGGCACTCCGGCCAGCCAACTGCGCCAGTGGTGGCTCATGGAACGCCCTCAGCGAGAGGAAAAGAATGTGTACACCCTTGATAATCCTGAATGCGTAGAACTGATGATTGATAAGATATTGGGAAAATGAGTTGCTACCAGCAGAACTACTAAACGAAAAATCTCCGCCCACAAATGTGAGCGGAGATTTTTTGCCTATTAAGCGCTGAATTGGTGTAAATTTGGTGTAAATCAACCACACCACTTACAGAAAATCCAGCAATTTCAAGGGTTAGCGGTGTCTCTTAGTACATGCCGTCCATGCCGCCCATGCCGGCGGGAGCCGCGGGTGCGGGAGGTTCGGGCTTGTCGGCGACCAGCGCCTCGGTGGTCAGCACCATGGAGCTGACGGACGCGGCGTTCTCCAGCGCGGAACGGGTGACCTTGGCAGGATCGACGATACCGGCGCCGATCATGTCGCAGTAGACCTCCTTGTAGGCGTCGAAGCCGTAGCCGACCTTGCGGCTGCTCTTGATCTTCTCAAGCACCACGCTGCCGTCCACACCGGCGTTCTTGGCGATCTGGCGGACAGGCTCCTGCAGCGCGTTGACGATGATCTTCACGCCGGTCTTCTCGTCGCCCTCGACCTTGCCGATGAGCTTCTCAACCGCGGGAACGGCGTTGACGTAGGCCGTGCCGCCGCCGGCGACAATGCCCTCCTCGACCGCCGCGCGGGTCGCATTCAGAGCGTCCTCAATGCGCAGCTTCTTTTCCTTCATCTCAGTCTCGGTGGCAGCGCCGACCTTGATGACCGCCACGCCGCCGGCGAGCTTCGCCAGACGCTCCTGCAGCTTCTCCTTGTCGTAGTCACTGGTGGTGACGGCGATCTGCGCACGGATCTGGGACACGCGGTCCTTGATGGCCTGCTTGTCGCCGGAGCCGTCCACGATGGTGGTGTTCTCCTTGGTGACCTTGACCTGACGCGCACGGCCGAGCATATCGACGGTCGCGCTCTTGAGCTCGTAGCCAAGCTCCTCGGAGATGACCTGGCCGCCGGTCAGGATGGCGATATCCTGCAGCATCTCCTTGCGGCGATCACCGAAGCCGGGCGCCTTGACGCACACGACGTTCAGCGTGCCGCGCAGACGGTTGACGATCAGGGTGCTCAGCGCCTCGCCCTCAACGTCCTCGGCGATAATGACCAGCTTCTTGCCGCTCTGGACGAGCTGCTCGAGGATGGGCAGAATGTCGGAAATGACGGAGATCTTCTTGTCAGTGATGAGGATGTAGGCATCGTCCACGACGGCCTCCATCTTCTCGGTATCGGTGACCATGTAGGGGGTGATATAGCCGCGGTCGAACATCATGCCCTCGACGACCTCGGAATAGGTCTCGGCGGTCTTGGACTCCTCGATGGTGATCACGCCGTCGGCGCTGACCTTTTCCATAGCCTCGGCGATCAGCTTGCCGATGAACTCGTCGCCGCTTGAGACGGTGCCGACGCGGGCAATATCGTCCGTGCCGTTGACCTTCTGGCTGTTGGCCTTGATGGCCTCGACCGCGGTCTCAACGGCCTTGGCCATGCCCTTCTTCATCACGATGGGGTTCGCGCCGGCGGCGAGGTTCTTCAGGCCCTCGCGGATCATCGCCTGCGCGAGCAGGGTGGCGGTGGTGGTGCCGTCGCCCGCGACGTCGTTGGTCTTGGTGGAGACCTCACGCACGAGCTGAGCGCCCATGTTCTCGAACGGATCGGGCAGCTCGATCTCCTTGGCGATGGTCACGCCGTCGTTGGTGATGAGCGGAGCGCCGAACTTCTTGTCGAGCACGACGTTGCGGCCCTTGGGGCCGAGGG
>OGNC01000676.1_pt1 | contig 20572 bp, 14 predicted proteins | sample 1573311 | NCBI WGS metagenome assembly OGNC01 (sample SAMEA2581889, study PRJEB24529) | metagenome | biome: Human gut stool | place: China | collected 2011
CCTGGTGGTAACCCTTTTTTCTGATTCTGTCTATCAATGCCTTTCTCTGTGTTTTTTCCTCAGCAGACATAACTCTTCCATTAACGGCATCTGCATCATATTCTCCATAGCCATTTTCATCAATCTCATATTTAATTGCTCGTTGACTTACACGAGTAATCAATTCAGTTCTTGCCCATACAGCAAATTTCTTTATAGAATTCTTATCCATTACGGCCTCCTTAGTTCAGCTGAATGCCATCGCAGTTCTTCATAAGCTGCTTAAGCTGAATTCTCATCTTCTCTACATATTCGTCCACATCTGCTTCGCTTTCCAAACGTCTTGCAGGGAATACAACCTGTCGGTTAAGAGATTTAATAACCTTCTTAGGCTGTGGTGTTTTATCTGCACCATAGTTGTCACTTGACTCTCTGACGGCACTCGGCTGTGGCGTGGCTTTCACACGGCTGAGACTTTCAATACGGTCAACTGTTGTATCCTTATATTGAATCATCGGTGGAACAAGTCCATCCAAGAGTGCAAGACTCTTCAAGTCTGCAATCTTTGTCTTGTACTGTGAGTAGAAGGTGTCTGCTCTTATGATGATTTCCTTTGAATCACTATTGTTATTGCCGGCAGTATGCACTGCTTCCATACACTGTCTTACGATTTCTAAAAGTTCCTCTCTCTTTGCCGCAAGCAGTCTGTCATGTCCCTCATGCACAGTTGCAATCAGTCCATTGAGGTCTGGAATCTTTCTATAATCGAATCCGTGGTCTGTCATTGTAATCAGACGAATCTGATTGAGAGCCTTGTTTGCTTCCTCTTCCTTTGAAAGGTAGTCCAATTCATTATGAAGGTCGCGCTCCAACTGAACGGCATCATCAAATACCTGCACTTGGTTTCTGAAGAATCCTTCCACCCTCTGCATTTTTTCTTTATTTTCAAACAGAGAATCTTCCTGTGTTAGTACACAATCAATCAAGGCAATATTGTCCTTGGACTGTGAGAGAATGCTAACCACAATAGTTAATCCGTTTGAAACTACTGCACGGTCTGGATAATGGCTGTTCTTTTCATATTTTTTCAGCAGCTCTTCAAAGTGCGTTTTCTGTTCATTAAATTTATCTACGATTTCCTTTACAAGTCCATCCTCATCGTCCTTGACATTCATCATGTCGAAGTAATCACGCATGATTTCCTTTACAGCCTTCATCTTCGCAGCCGTAACAATCTGTCTCTTGGAAATGGATGTCTTGCCGATTTCACTCTTTTTACGGAGCATATCTAGAAGTTTTGGATTGTCCGGCTGTATCGTTGCTCCACCATACTTGATAGTAACCTTCTGCTGATAGATAAGCATTGCAGCTACATAAGCAATATCAATCTCTCTCCAACCATAAGGGATAGCTTGATATCTGCTCTGAACATCTGCCATAGAGGTTGGAAGATTTCTTCTATGCTGCGTTTCTAAGTACTCCTCCATCTTTGCTGCTGCATCTCTATTTGGTTCTGTACCTTGGATATAGGATTTCGCACCACTTAATACTTCCATGACATCAGCATCAGATTCTGCGTTCTCTGTAATGAGATCAAGATTACTATATACATGAGAAACAAGATATTCCAAAGCCTGATCTATCTTAGATTTTGCATCTCCGCTCTTAATCTCGATATGCTCGCCGTCTACATAGAACTGCGCATTTACAATTGCTTTCTTCAGCTCTTCCAGTGCTTCATCTTCATATTTAGAAGCCTCTTTTTGTTGATTTGCAATTATGTTCTGCACTGCCTTTGAAAGTTCTGTGACATTCTGCTGTTTCACATACTTACGAATTTTCATTGCTTTCTCAAAGTTCTCATAATAATTAGATTCTTCAAGAACAACAATTGCCTCTCCATTGGATGCTGGCATCAGATACAAATCATTTTTCTTCTCAATATCTGTATTTACTGTTATGAATCTAAGTCTCATTCCACCAGTTGGCGCACCAGTCATAACGTTATCCACATATTGGTCGAAGGCAAAGTCATACTTCCTATAACGGAATTTTTTTGTAATATAAATTTCTCCATATATTTTCTGTGAGATACGCTCTACGATATTTGCTGTATCTACAGTAATTACATTTATATCCTCCTGAATACGCTGTTCCTCATCAGTAAGGAAGTTATAGGTATCTCCCGATCTTCCGATATAGTTCTGGCTAAGTAATCTATCTAAGGACTTCTTGATTCCTTCTCTTAAAATCACCTTATCAGCACGGATATCATCAGCCATCAGAATTACGATATTATCAATGGTTCCTCTGATATCGCTGTCAATGTATCGGATAAGATATAACAGTTTCAGTACATCCACATCCTGTGCTTCGATACCGTTGGCATTATCTGCTGCCTTCTGGCAACGCTCAATCACGCGGCGGATAGAACCTTCAAGGAATGTATGGACAGTATCATAGAAACGGAAGAATGGAACAAGTGCATACTCATCCTTTTCCTGCAACTTCTGTACTGCCTCTTGGAATCCCGAAAGCATTGAACGTTCTCCACCAGACAAATGCTTTCCAGAGTTACCGTGCTTACGAATTTCTGCAAATACCTTCTGCATGATGATGAACTGATATGGTACGAATGGGAAATTGTTAGCAAACTCTTCTGGTCCACTGAATCCCTTAATATCAAGTAAGGCATCGTCCTTCTTAAAGCTGAACAAATTACGAAGAACAGAATCATTCTGATTGTATACTTCCATAAGTTCTGCCTTGGCTTCTGGTTTCTTCTTAAGGATACGTTCCTGGATGACTTCATCTACGGATGACGATGTAAGACTAAGTCTTGTTTTGAAGCGAGCCTGAATACGGGAGAACTCATCATTACGAACCTTGATGATTTCGTTGATGGCTTCCTGTCCTGTACAGCATACCCATACCTTACCATTGCATTTTGCACCGAGTTCCTCTACGAGAGACTGCAAATTCAAAAGAAGATCTGTGGATGTTCCAATATACTGACCAACCTCGTCCACCATGAAAAGAAGTCGGAAGTTATCTGGCTTGCTATCTACATAATCTTTAATCTCCGATACAAGCTGTGCAATGCTGATTTCTGCTGTCTCTGTACCATTGAACCAGTTACGAGCAGCTGTCTCACTCATACCAAGAACTGCTGTAAGTGTATCTACAACATCGTCCTCAAAGAATGCATAGGCATCTCTGGATTCTACCCAAGGAGAGCCATTCTTTTCTTCAAATACTCTTCTGAATTCATCAGTCTTGCCCTGCTTTGCAATGAACTGCTCCAGCTTGGCCACCTTCAAGTCCTCGCCATATAATCCAAGATGGTTATAGAACATCTTTGCAAACACACGAAGGACAGCAGTCTTGTCCTTATTACTGAAACCTTCAATATCAATATTGAAAAGGATGGTCTCTGTCTTGCCCCTTGTTGCCTTATCAATCATCATGAATGTGGCAGGGTCACTCTCAAATTTCTTACGGAAGAATTCTACGGTTTTTACACCACCGATACTGCGATTTTCCAAAATATAGGACAGCATTTTAAGGAAGTGAGATTTACCACTTCCAAAGAATCCTGAAATCCATACACCCATGTCAGATGTTGGTTTGTCAAAAGAATCACTGTAATAATTGAAAAAGCTAATGAAATGCTTCTTAAGTTCCTTTGTGATTACATACTCTTTTACCTCTTGCTCGATGACTCCCAGTTCATCCTGATCTACTTTGATGACACCATTTATCGGTCTGTTGATGTCCTCTTCAAACATATTTTGAATTATCATAGCTTGGTTTCCTCCGTTCCTATCTCATTAAACGCTCTATAATATGGATTCGGTTTTAATTTATTAAACAGTTTCATATATGAACCATCGAATTTTCCCGGATACATCACAAGGATTGGAATATCCGAGAAGTATGGCTGCAATGCATCCAACAGTGTATGCACTCGCAAGAACGGGAACACATCCCCAACTCCTGTTATGAGAAGGATATCCTCTCCAACCATATGAGGTTCATATTGTATCTTGTCAATAAACGCTCCAACCTTTGCTACGGAGTTCATCTGCTTTAATATAAATTCTTTTCCCTTCTTCTCTTCCATTGCGGGAATGCTGTTTGTGATTCTCTTGTCATCACAGATGGAAAGGAATGTCTCATACAGATTTACTTCAATCAATCTGCAGTTTAGTGATTGGTCAGTCTTTAGCTGTTCCACGAAATGCTGTACAATCATTTCATCCTTAGCATCGTAACAAAACATACGAATATTTACTTCATTGCTTAGACCCTTACCTAATAGAAAATCCTCTTCTTGGATATTTCCACGAAGTATGTCTAAACGTTCCTTAATGTCACTCACCTATCGTAACCTCCTTAAGAAAAATAGTTGAATGCCGCAAGTGCTGCATCATCACCATTATCCTTGATTGCATTCTCAAGTGTTGAGTTCAACCACACTGGATTCAGCTTTGTTGCCTTGGTACTGTCCAGATACTCATTCTCTACAAGCATTCTTGCAAGTATCTGCTTCAGCTTTGTAATTGTGGTATCGCTCCAACTTGCCACCACTTCATCCTGTTCCTGCAAACGAAGAAAAAAAGTGTTCAAGTCTATCCTACCAAAAGAGGTGTCCCTTAAACGGTACTTCTCCCCAATAACGGTAATCATAAAATCCCACACAAGACGATACTGCTTCATCATTGCATACAAACATATCTGCTTTGCAACATCCGTTGGCTGCGTAGCAATGGCTTTCACAAGTGTCTCATCATCCATGCACTTCAATCTTCTTATACAGTTTTGCGCTATTCGCTTTAGTGACTTCTCCGTAGGATATTGGAACAGATTATCATCAATAATTCTCTGTACCACTTCTTCATCAGACAAGCCTTCTGTCATTAGCTTTGCAGTCGTTCTTACTTCATAAAATAAAAATTGCTCCCTTGTCATACTTGCTGTATAAGGGCTGCTTGTATTAATCTTCAACATCGCTCATATCATCCTCTAGTTCATCGTCTGGCACGAATTCCACCACATCAGCTATGTTGCAATTCAGTGCCATGCATATTTTCATAAGCACTTCCATTCCAACATTCTCGCCCTTTGACAACTTGGTCACTGATGTCCAGCTGATTCCTGCCTGTGCCTGCAAATCTTTCTTCTTCATATCCTTGTCAATCAAAATCTTCCATAATTTTTTGTAGCTTGCTTTCATTATTTTACCTCTACAAAACTCCTAATTTCATTACACTCTTTACAAGTACTTGTTGTGGTCAGAACATCTGCTTTTAGCCTATTTGCAATAAAATCAGGCAGATATACCACGTCACCTTACTAGTATACGTTTATATCTTCCAAAAAGCAAGTAAATCTCCGTAAATAAAGGAATTATTCTTTTTAAAGTGTTGTAAATCTCCGACATTAACTCCGTAAAATGAATTTTTAAATTCCAGTTTTTCTACCCCGACCCAAATTTAGTTTTTCATTTGACCCCGACATTAACTCAGGAGTTTGACAGTTGAATAAAAATGGTCACAAAAAAGGACGCAGGATTTCTCCCACGCCCTCACTACTATCTGGCTTTATCTTCTCTTACCTTTGATACTTCTTTTCCTATCTCCACTTTCATATCCGCAGCACCTCTTGCTTCAAAAGCATCGGCATTATACTGATACTCGTGTGTTTCCGCCACCACCGGTGCATATACAATCTCAGCTTCGACTCTCTCAGGTGCTGCTTCTTTCCTATCAGCTTCCATCTGTTCATCATGCTTCATATCATCCTTATTCTTTTCCTTATCCATTCTCACATCCATCGCTAGATTATCCAGCTTATCAATAGATGCATCCAAATGAAGTTCCATTGATACAAGCATCTTTTTCACTGCTTTCATCGGAGCAAGTACTGCCTTTGTAATGGGATGTTTCTGCTCTTTCTGTGAGTAATCCACCTCCGGCTTATCCGCAAAAATACGGAATGCATTGGCTACTGTCTGCCCAGCTTCACGCAATCCTTTTGCAAGAAGTGCTGTCTTTGCTATATCCTTATATGTGGTCTTGATTGCACCTCTTACATTCTCCCGGATATCAAGAAGCCTTTTCTTAATTCCTAAGAACTCCGACACCCTGTATAATGCAGCTCTTTCCTTTGACTTTGCTTCATCAACTATGCTCTTTGCTGTAGATTTGACCTGTGCTTTCACTTCCAATACCTGTGACTTTATCTGCTCACATCTGGCATTAAGTCGTTCCTGTGCTTCCGACAATGCCTTTTTAGCATTATTGACAAGTGTATCTTCCTGCATTTCTTTGATCTGGTTCTGCATATTGGTAAGTTCTTCCGTCATGGAATCAATCTTTTTCTCCAGTCCATCCACATAGCTGCATATCTCAAATACATCGTTTGCCTGCTCTTTCATGGCATTTTTCTTTAATAAGTCGAGAAGTTCTCTTATGACCTCCTCATTGGTAAGTGTTTTTCCTGCTTCCATATCCATTCTGTTTCCTCCATTCTGTAAATGGGGCAGCCTTGGCCGCCCCTGTACTCTGATTACTGATTATCGAAAGGGTGTTGCCTCTTTGTCCTTCTCTTTATCGGGATTGCCATGATGTTTCTCTGCACTCTCCCTCGCCTTTTCGTTGCTCTTATCCTTTGCTTTCTCATATTCCGAGATAATCTCATTATAGAGTTTTTCCCTGAAATCCTTTGTAACCGGATAGCAGACATCCTGATAGATTGGCTTGCCGTGCTCGTCCACCTGCTTTGTCTTATAAGAAGGCATTGATACAAAGATTTTTTCTTTGCCTTGCACGATATTGATGTTATTAACAATGAAACTGTTTTCAAAGTAAATTCGGGCAAGTCCTTTGATGTTACTGCCTTCCCTCTCATAAGGTGTCACAGTTACGGAAAACTCCGGCATTTCCTGTGTACGCTCCTGCTTCTGTGTCTCCTCTTTCTCCGGTTCCTTAATTCTTGCATAGGCATCAAGGATATTGGTATAGAGTTCCTCTCGAAACTCTGCTGTGATAGGATTGCACACATCCTTATAGATCACACCGTTGCTTTCATCACGCTCATTGGAGCGGTATCTAGGCATTGATACAAAAAGCTCTCCCTTGTCCTTATTCTCAAGGATTGCAATATTGGTAATCTTAAATGAATCACCGAATACCACTGTTGCAAATCCTTTGATATTGCTGCCCTCTTTTGCCATTACTTCGTTTACCTTAATTGAATACTTCATATGCTATTCCTCGCTTTCTTTTTGTTCTTTGTTTTGCTCCGGTATGATAAGCTCACACCAAAGCTGTTCTATCTGTTCACAAGACAATCTGCCATTTAACCAGTTGCCAAGTGTAACAACCATTCCGTCCTGCTCATAGTAGAGCCACTCCTGTGTTTCAATGTTCCCCTCATACACGAGGGTCACATCAAAATCAGGCATAAATAATCCTTCCTCTGCATCCCATACACAGGCTATTCCCTGTCTGAGTGTCAGATTCAGGCTTTCGACATACACAGACCAGCCGCTTACGACTATCTGAAAGTCATCATCAATCTCTGCAATATCATCCTCGATGTCAATTAGCTCTTCCATTTCCGATACTGCCTCTTCTATCTCACCTAACCGGTATCTCTTATTCATCCATCACCGCCTCCTTATAAATGCACCTGACCACAAAACGCATGGTTCCTTTCTGGGAACAGGTAAAAAGAGTTAGTTCTTTTTCATCGCCCTGTGTCTTGATGCTGTTATCATACGGATTTACTACCTCTGTCTCTGTTACCTCATAAATATGCTTCAGCCCATTTTTGTCGGTTATCATTACTTCATCACCTATGGATATCTGACTTAGTGGTGTGAAAAATGTGCCATATCTGCTTCCGTTATGACCGCAAAGCACACAGTTTCCACTTTCTCCTATTCCTGCTGTCTCAGGCATGTGACCAATCCCGGCATTAAGGACATCCACACCCGTTCCTTCAATTACCGGATATCTGATATCTATGCTCGGTATCTCAATGATGCCGATAACACCGCCTTCTTTAAGAATGGCTTCATCCTCTTCACTAATGGAGGTTTGCTCTTCCTCCACATCTGTTTCTTCATCGTAATCATCCTCCAATGTCTGCTCAAATTCACTTATGAGCTGTTCTGTCTGTTTTTCTCCGGTTGCCCGCCAGAAAAAAGGGACTGCCATAATGGCAATCCCTGCTGTAATCAGTAGTCCTGCGACCACTTTTCTTATGCTCATATTATTCACTCTCCTATCGTGTTCTGCCCTCTCTGTCGGCTGGATAAGCACCTTTATCCTCTGCTACAATTGCTGCAGATTCCATCCTGTCATCTGCTTCTCTTTCTTCCTCCGGTCCGCTCAGGTCTGCATCCACAGCCTTTGCGTTCTCAAGGTCAAGCTGAGCATTCAGTTCACACTGCCTTGCCAGTTTTTCTTCCAGTTCCTTGCTGTATGCAAATGGCTTGTCATACTCTGCCTTTGATGCTTCAAGGTCATTCTGGTACTGCTCAATCTTCTTTTCTAAGAAATCAATGTTCTCATGGAGTCCATTGAACAGGTTTTCCAGCTTTACCATGCTGCCGACCGGACTTGTGGAAAGTTCTGCCTTGTACTCAGTCTTTCCACGAAGCACCATATAATTGATGCCAAGGAAGTTCTTTTCCACAAGCAGCTCAAATCCGTGGAATTTACCGATTGCAGTTGTCTCTCCGGTCTTACATTTGCTGATTGCTTCAAGCATCATCGTTCCTCCATCCACACGCTCTGTGTAGGTTGCTTTGCCTATGGTAATGGCAAATTCCGGATTATCAATCAGTTCTTTATCCCTTGCCTTTACATCCTCTCTTACATTGGCAAGCTTTTCGGTTGCTGTCTTAATGAGCTTCGGGTACTTAATCATAAAGTTATCCTGCAAGCCATATCTCTGATTGTCATAAGATGCCTTTAAGAGCTTTAATCTCTGGACATCATTGTCAATCTCCATCTTTTCCTTGATCAAAGGATTACCGGTGGCAACCGCCTTAATCTCTGCATAGGAAAGTGTTGCCTCGTCGATATCCTCGCAGCTTCGGCTTACTGCCTTGCTTGTCATGACCTGACTGATGAAACGCTGCTTATTTTCAACGAGCGACCAGTTGTATGCATCAAAGGTTCCTTTGGTGACATATCTGTAGATTGCTACTTCTTCATTTTCGTTGCCCTGCCTGATGCCTCGTCCTTCCCTCTGTTCAATGGAGCTTGGCTTCCAAGGACAGTCCACATGATGCATTGCAACAAGGTGTGTCTGCACATTGACACCTGTTCCACACTTGTCCGTTGAACCGATAAGAACTTTCTTTTTACCTGTCCTCATCTCCTTGAAAAGTGCGTCCCTCTGTGCATCCGTCTTGGCATCATGGATAAATGCTATCTCATCTGCCGGAATACCATACTGGATAAGTGTTTCCTTCAGATAATCATAGATGGTAAAGTCCTTATCCGGTCCCGGTGTGCCGATATCCGAAAAAATAAGCTGGCAGCCTATATGACCATCAGCATTTCCTTTCTCATATTCTTTCCATACATTCTCCGCTACCTTATTGAGTTTTCCATCCGGATTGTTCGGCGCATCCTTATCAATCAGTCTGGCATCCGTTCCAAGAAGTCTTGCCTCATGGGTAATCTTTAGAAAGTTATCCACGCTTGGATCAACTCCACCGCCTCTGATACGCTCTGCCCTCACAACAAAGTCTTCCATGACCTGCTTCACATACCAGTCAGGCTCCGACTCCACTATAATAGGCTTGCCGCCACGGAGAGCTGGCACATCAAGGTCAAGCATGTCTGCGGTCTGCACATCTGCTACCTCACGGAAGATATTCATAAGCTCCGGCAGATTCGTAAACTTATTGAATCTGCTCTTAAAACGGAATCCACTTCCCTCTACAGTAAGCTCCAGTGCTGTTGTCACTTCACCAAAGTTCGCTGCCCATGAATCAAAGTGATAAATCCCCATCTCTTCAAGTGCCGCTTTCTGCAAGTAAAGCTGCATGACATACATCTCACACATGGTATTGGATATCGGTGTACCTGTCGCAAACACAATGCCTCTGCCATCATTTATCTCAGACAAATACTGGCATTTAAGCTGCATATCCGTTGACTTCTTAGCTCCGCTACTGCTGATACCTGACACATTATTCATCTTGGAAAAAATCGCAAGGTTCTTAAAATTATGTGCTTCGTCTACCATAATAGAATCTACACCCAGTTCCTCAAAGGTAATAAGGTCATCCTTCCTGCTCTCATCTGACAAGGATTTCAGCTGTTCCTCCAGTTTTTTCTTCTGGCTTTCCATCTGCTTTACAGTCCATCGCTCTCCGTTACGCTCCTTCATCTCATCAATCGCATAGCTGATTTCATCAATCTGCTCGTTAAGCATTCGCTCCTTTCTCTCTGCGGAGATTGGGATTTTCTCAAACTGTGAGTGTGACATGATGATACAGTCATAGTCACCAGTTGCAATCCTTGATACGAACTGCTTTCTGCGGCTTTTTTCAAAATCACGCTCTGTGGCAACTAAGATATTTGCTGACGGATAAAGCCTTAAAAACTCTGATGCAGTCTGCCCGATAAGCGGCTTTGGAACAACCATGATTGTCTTATTGGCAAGTCCAAGTCTCTTCTGCTCCATGCAGGCAGCCATCATCTCAAAGGACTTTCCGGCACCGACACAGTGTGCAAGCAGTGTGTTTCCTCCGAGAAGGATTCTTGCCACCGCATTCTTCTGATGAGGCTTTAGCTCAATCGCCGGATTCATTCCCGGAAACTGTAAGTGGCTTCCGTCATACTCACGCAGACGGATGTTATTAAATGTCTCGTTGTAATACTCCACATATTTCTGTCTTCGCTCCGGCTCTGCAAACAGCCATTCCTTGAACTTCTCCTTGATCATGTTCTGCTTTTCCCTTGCAAGCATTGTCTCATTCTTATTGACTTCATAATGATATTTGCCATCTCCGTCATCAATCCTGTCCCTGACTGTTACAGTTTTAAGATTCAGCGTATCCTCAAAAATAGAATAAGCATCCATGCGGCTTGTACCATAGGTCTTAGTAGCTGCCACTGAATGCTTATCCATGCTTTTATTCTCGATGAACCATTCCATGCTCATCTTATTTAAGTGTACCTGAATGCCTGTATTGTAAAACTGGCTTCTGACTGCCCTTGCTCTTCTTGGTGTATTGAGAAGCTCATAGATAAACTGCTCATAATCAAGCGGCTCAATCCATGTCGTACCAATCTTTACATCAATATCCGAGGCTTCAATCCATTCCGGCTGCACCTTTTCAAGTGCTGCCACATTGCCTGCAAATCTTTCTGCCTGCGGATTGTCTGTATCAGCTACCATAGCCTTTGCTACACGGAGCTTGTCTCTCACATTTCCGGAAAGATACTCGTCTGCCGTCTCCCAGCCGATGTCGGGATTGTTCTCGTTGTAGCGGTCGGGATTTAGGAAAATCAATCCATCCAGCTCTTCCACAAGAACTGCCCTTCTAAGCTCTGCCAAAGCATCATCACTAAATGTTATCTCATCAGCTGTCTGCCCGGACTTTTCTGCAAGTTCTTCCTTTACATTAGTAATATCCGGCTCATAGATAGAGAGCATATAGGCAAGATTTACATATCCAAATTCATTGACGGATACATTTAATGCTTCCACAGCAGTCTCAACCCTGTCTATGACAGTCTTTGCCTTAATCGTCTGCTTATAAAACATATCCGCTTTTTTCACCTCCCCGTCTTCATTTACTTCTTCAAGACTGCAAAGAAGTGGGTAATCGCTGTCATCTCTGAAAGCTATTCTGTTTGCTTTTGAAGTAATGGCTCCATACTGCTTTACGAAGGCATCATATTTTACATTAAGAAGTCTCTGCTTATCAGAAAGCTCCTCCTCACTGCAGCCATCCATCTGGATATCAATCAGCTCTCTTGTTATCTGTCTGATTTCATCAAGGCTTCTGATTCGCTCCTCGGCAGTCTGTGATACTTCTTTTCTTACCATCTCGGAATTTTCCCTGTAATAGAGTTTTCCTTCAAAAAATGTGTAAGTGTAGTTTCTCACATCCGGATCAGCCGGGATAACTTCCTCCGTCTGCTCCGCCTCATCTGCCACTCTCTCAAAATCTGTCATCTGTGCTTTGATATTACCGATAGCTTTGTTTAGTGCTTCATACATATTGAAGTTCTCATCATTATTCACACAGACTGTATATCTGCTGTCCTGTCCGTAAATCCTTGTGTCATATTCCATAGATCCAAGCATCATCTCCGGATGCTCTGCAAAATAAGAGTTGACTGCAATGCCATTCTCAGTTACACCAAGGTGTACCCAGTCAGGCTCAATATCAATCTTTCTCTCCCTCTTCTGCAAAAACAGGATATCTGCTGTCACTTCGGTTCCTGCATTATCTTTAAATGCAGTATTCGGAAGTCTTACTGCTCCCACAAGCTCTGCTCTTTCAGCCAGATACTTTCGGATAGTAGGATTTGCCTTATCAAGTGTTCCCTTTGTGGTAATCACCGCAACCATGCCTCCCGGTCTTACCTGATCAAGTGCTTTTGCCAGAAAATAATCGTGGATACGGAAGTTATACTTGTTGTACTTCGGATCAAATACCTTATAATCTCCAAATGGCACATTTCCGACAACCACATCAAAGAAGTTATCCGGATATGTGGTATTCTCAAATCCTGTGATACTGATATTGGCATTCTGATAAAGCTGCTTTGCAATTCTTCCCGAAATGCTGTCAAGCTCCACCCCATACAGCTTACTTCTCTGCATAGGTGCCGGCATACTCCCAAAGAAGTTACCGATACCCATAGATGGCTCTAATACATTGCCGCCTCTGAAACCAAACTGGACAAGTGCCGAGTTCATACACATAGCAATCTCCGGTGAAGTGTAAAAGGCATTGTTTACTGTTGCCCTTGCTGCACTGTATTCCTCATCGGATAAAAGTTCTTTCAGCTCTGCATACTCTTTGCTCCAGCCTGCGTTTTCCTCGTCAAATGCCTGTGACAGTCCGCCCCATCCGACAAACTTCGACAAAACTTTCTGTTCCTCCGGTGTGGCAAGCCTGTTTTCTGATTCAATCTGCTTTAAAGTACGAATTGCATCCATATTCCACTGATATCTGGTCTTGTGACCACCTTTTTCCATTTCCCAGAGGTTATAGTGGAAGTTGTGTTTTTTTTGAACTTCATCATCTGAAACTACATGTCCATTCTCATTAATCTTGGTTTCCCAACCATTCGCTATCGCTCTATCCCTGGTTTCAAGACGATTGGCTTTTACACTATCCTCGATATCAAAGAATCTCTTATAGACCGGATTCATCTTATCCCTGTCAGCCTTCTGCTTTGTCTCCTGATAATACTTTTTCTGGTCTTCTCCGCAGTAAAATGGCTGTTTTACCATATAGGATAAAATCTCATATAACTCACGCCAGTCGAGAGCACCTTCCTTTCGCACACCATTCCTGTTCTTATAGCTGATCTTCACATATCCGCTTCTGATTGAGTACTCCACAAGACCATACTTATTGTTGGAATATGCCTTTCTTTCTGCATTATCTGTCCCTAATGCAATATCCCTGATAAGGTCAAGTTTATTGGGCATAAATGCAAAATCAGACTGCACCACATCCATAAGGAATGCCCTAAACGGAGTGTAGCAGCTGCAATCTGTTACAAGAATCTCCGCCGCATCACGCAGGTCTTCATCAAGCTCTGCAATACGCTTGGCATAATCAATCGGTGTAATATACTGAAGCTCTGATGGATCTTTTTCAGTTGTTTCAGCTTCTATCTCTGCACCATATTCTGCCTGTGTTACCATGCGGTCTTCATCGGCAGTTTCCTGTGGTGTCATGCCTTTTGCACTTACATAATCTCTGTTAGAAGCATAGCTCTCCGGCTCATCCGGTATTGCATAATCATCAATCTCTGATTCTGCCTCTTCCGGTTCCACTTCCCGATATTCGGCATCAATGACCTCATCATCCTCACGGAGTCCGTCCATCGCAAGCTCATCAATACGAGGTGTCTCAGGCTGGTATTCCCCTGTAAGAATAAGGACACCAAGCTCTTTTTCGATATCTTTCCACGAAACATATCCTTCAACCTCTCCATCCTCATCTCGCCACTGAAAACGCAGTCCATTCCCATGAAATGTGTCATATCCGTGCAGTCCCAGTCCGTCAACCGGCCAGCCTGCACCTCCCTGACCATATTCTGCTTTGATACGCTTTGCCCTGGTTCCTGCATCAATCTCTGTTTCAAAAATCTTGCATACCCTGCCCTTACCACCGATAAAACCTGTACCTCTCATAAGCACCTGTTTGATATACTCACTTGGTACTGTTGCAGACTTTTTGGGATTCAGGTAATTGTATTTACCTGCTAATGCAGCTTTTCTGTCCTGCTCGAACTGACGCATAAACTGATTATTGTTTTCGTCCTCAGTATGAATGGTGCCAATGCTTGCCTGCCCGTTCTGGTCGAAAAAAAAGGAAGCCTGTGTATATTCGGCTTCCTTACTAACACCCAATGAATTGATTTCATCAAGTTCCCTATTCAGTTCTGTATCATCTGATTCTAGTGGAATCGCATCACTATCTGATTCAGTACCACTTCCTCTGCCTGCATCTTCGCCTGCTCTCTTATCTTCCACATCTCCATTGTCGATGACGGATTCTGTGGCTTGTGCTTCGCCAGATACTGCATCTCCAGCTGGTCGTACAGCTGGTTCGCTTCCTCCTCTACCGCTGACATCTTCTCGTACATCTTCCCGAATCTCATCAGCGTCTTGTATCTTGCCGGCTCGTTCTCCTTTAGATAGTTCATCGCCATCCTTCCGTATTTGCCCAGCTTCGTGAGATCCTCCGTCTCGTCCGGCATCTCTATCTGCGGATAAAGCAGTCCGTCCACTTCCTTGTAAGTCATTTCTTCTAACATATCCAATTCTCCTTTCGCTCTCGATTGCCTTTAAGTTACGACTAAATTCTCTAAGAACACTACAGGAGACATCGCATACAATGGAACCAAGACGGTAAATGATCTCTTCGTCTTTGATATTTACGATCTGACTAAAATCCTGTTCTTGCACAGATAAGTCAAATCCGCATCTCGTCCCTACAGCATACATGACACTTGCATATACAAGCTGCTCCATGTCCATTTCCTGCTGTAAGCCATTGCGTTTCTTACTTTCTTCCTTTATCACACTACCTGATAGCTGCATAAGCTCGGTCATTCGGTCTCCGAACTCTTCTTTTATTATAAGCCAAACATCTGTTCCTGTAAACTGTTTTAATATATTTTTTAGAGACTCCCTGTCGCTGTTATCGTACTGCTCAATCTGACCTTCTGACACAAGAAAATCCACATAATCCTTAAGATTTTCTCCCTCAAGGTCCCATGTCAGCTTAACATTCTTCCCTCCGGTATCACTGATATCAAAGATATACCTCATGCGTGGATTCAGTGCCCTTGACGGGAAGATGGCGCAGCCTTTCGCACCACGCTTTACATATCTTCCCACCTTTTTCCAGGTATCATAATCTGCCATGAGTGTGCTTTTTTCCGGAGGTCTCTGAGCTGTTACCATAACGATATTGTCAAATTCATAGCGGTATAACTGACCTGCGACCTTTAACACATCCTTCCAGTTCTTTTCTGATCTGGTGATGTTACCAATTTCAGAATCGTATATCGCTTTGACCTTCATATCAACGCCCATACCTTTGTCCTCCTCTACTTAAACATCTCTGCAAACAATCCCTTAAAGAGCTTTAACTCATCCTTATCCAGCTCGATTGCAAATTCATTGTCGATTGCCTGTTTTTCGCATTTATCCTTTTTCTTTGCAATCTTACGCACCACACGAAGAAGCACATAGCACTCCTTGGACTTTGCAATACTCTGGTTAAAGGTCAGCTCATCCTCATCGACTGACTTCTGTGTCTGATAGATAATCTCTTTTAACTTATCATTGATACCATCTACTTCCTCAAGGGAAATAATAACGGATGCCTTAGAAGCACCCGATCTGTCCCACTCCTTATGAAGTTCCTTTACTAAAAACTCCATGTTCTTAATTACTGTTGTTGAATCACTTTTCATCTTGCTTTTCCTCCGTTTTCTTTTAATGAAGAAGGGAGCTGACCTTCGCTGATAGGCGCAAAATCAACTCCCTTCATGTCCTCTGCTCCAAGGACTATCTGCTCTGCATAATACATATCCATTGCCTTATTGATGGCATCGTCAAGCGACTCTGCCTTTACTTTCTGTACTCGTGAAAGCACTTCTTTTATCTCAACATCAAATTCCTGTTCCATATGATATCGCCTCCTGTAAAAATCTCATCACCGGCTCTTTTCTTCCTTTACCTGTCTTTCCTTAAAGCCTTCATCGTACTTTCCATCTTCCAGCCTGTCGTAAAAACAGTCCTCTTCAATCGTTCCGAAATCCTCATACATCTGGTGAAGGAAGTCATTCTGCAGCTTCTTTGGTACATCATCATCCTTTGACATATCCTGATAAAAATAGAACTTCTGCTTTAGCTTTGCCCTGTAATCATAGATATCCTCTATCTTTTCCGGTGTGCCATACTCCCTCTTGTATGCCTTGAAATTCGTGGTTGAGAGTGTGGAACCGAGATAAATTCCATGCTCCCACGATACTCCGATTGTGGTATTGTCCTTTGTAGGCTTCTCATCCTTCGGATAACGCTTATACTCTGTCGCACCAAGGGCGATTGTAAGGGAACCTGACTTCATATCCATCACCACAAGATTCCTTGGTGATAATGCTTCAAGCACCATGTAATCATGGTCATTGAAGTTATGAAATGTCTGTCCCCTTTCAAATGAGCGGTTCTCCATTTCATAATGCAGGTTAAAATCATCCACCCAGCCCTTATCAGTCATTCCAATCTCCTTAAGCTTTGCAACACATTCAGAAGAACTGGCTTCTTTATCAAACCGAAATTCTTTGGAATCGTTATAAAATCCCTGAAGAAAATGTCCCAGCTGAATATCATCCAGACAGAATCTCGCAGATACAGTTACATTTGCTGCCCTGTAATACTCTGCGAAGTTATCTGCTTCACCAAGTGTTCTTCCAAGCTGCAACAAATTGTCTGCAAGCTCTGACATGTCATCAACTGCTATAAAACTCTTATAATCATCCAGAGTCATCAGCATATTTGTCTCTGTTCCCCTGTCGTTTTCTGTTACCAGTATCATATCTTTTAAATCCATTCTTACCTCCAGTCTCAGAGAGGGACTATGCCCTCTCTGCAAATTTCCTGTTATGGTCTTCCTATCACAACAATCTTTCCTGTGCTTGCCACATCCCTGTAGACCACACCAAGACTTTCATTAAGTGCCTCTACCACCTTGCCATTTCCGACATATACTGCCACATGGCTGATGTTCTTATATCTTCCGTTGCTTGTAAAACTGTAGAAGATAAGGTCTCCCGGCTGTAACTCATCAAAGGAGACAGTCTTTCCGGCTTCATCCAGTCCCTGTGCCTCCGCTGCCGCTGTGGTTGCACCGCCATAACTAATATCCACGCCTGCATCCTTCCATGAATAATAGGCTAAGGAACTGCAGTCATAATAGTTACCGCTGTCTCTTAAATCCTGACTATAAGGAAAACCAACTCTGTGTAGTGCATAGGAGCAGACTGTTTTCTGCCTGCTGTCTGTAATTTCGTTAAGGATGGCATTGATTTCATCCTCAGTCATGGAGCTTACTCCCGGACTTCCGCCTCCGCCGCCACTTCCGCTTCCGGCATATCCAAGCTGTCCCATAAACTCCGGACTCATGATCTGCTCAAGCATTTCCACATGATCAGAATTAAATCCATAGACCGAAATCATATCTCTGTACGATTTCAGTGTGACATTCACATACAGAACCGACTTCGTGACAGTAGTTACATTACCGTCTGCATCTGTTTCTTCCACATCCTTTGTTCCTGTGCTTGTGGTGTATGAACACATATCATTTACAACTGCCTGCAGCCAGCCTTTTGAAGTGTCATTCATGACTGTTGCAGTATCTCCGACACCATGCTTGACCATATAGACTGCCATGATGTCATAGTAATTGCTTGGGTTTTCTTCCATACCTTCATAATCCACATATACAAGCTCTCCAAGGTCATATCCGGTATGCTCATTCACTTTCGTATTCACATCCCGGTTAAACTCCTGCACATAAGCACTCGTTACTGTCTGCACGGTATCTCCTGATTCAAGTGGTGGCAGGAATAAAGCAAATGGAGAATTGTAAAGGATTGCTATCACCGCTATAACCGGAACCGCAATCATGGCAACTACAAGAACAAGTAATAAAAGCACCAATCCGATAATCGGTGCAGCTGCCTTTACCCAGGTAATCGCTTTTCGCACAATCAGATCCTTTACCAGCTTTGCCACGCTGTCTGTCTGATTCTCCTGTGCTTTCATCTTATCCAGAAAGAATTTTATCTTCCTGCTCCGGTTGGTCATCTTTTCATCCTTGACCTCTATGGACACACCTGCAGCATATCCGGCTGCCATGCCGATTGCAGTACCAACTCCCGGTGCAACCGCTGTTCCTGCCGCTGTAGCAGCTGCCTTTGTCGCAGTTTTTGTTGCAACCTTGGCAGTTGTCTTGGCTGTTTCTTTTGCCGTCTCTTTAGCTACCGTCTTGGCTGTATCTTTGGCAGCTTTCTTTGCTGTCTTTTTTGCCAGCTTCTTTCCTGCCTCTACCTTCTTGATACGCTTCTTTGCCTCGGCTGCCGCCTTTTTCCTGAAAAGTGCTGCACCCTTAGAAGCAGTTCCGGTAACAGGGCGGCTTGCTTCATATGCAAGATATGCTGCCTGCGATACCTCCTGACCACCTTCCACATGCTCCGTTACTGCCCCGGCTGCAAGTGCACCTGTTCTTCCTGCAATGTGAAGATTGGTGTTCTTGGTCTTGATGGAAGTTCCTGACTCTCTGATGTTACGCTTAAACCTAGAAAGACCTTTATCCTTAGCCTCCGATTGATGAATGGTACTCTTTCTATAAGTACGCTTTCCACCAGCACTTTTCTGAAGCATTAATTTTGCAGATGCTTTTTTATCCATTTCTTTGGCTTTAGCATCATGCACTTTCGGACCTCTCTCTACTGTATAGATGTTGCTGCCTTTAATCTTGGCACCCTTTGGCTCGTGGGCATGAATCTTGGCTTTCTCCTTGGTGTGAATGACCATTGGTTTGTCATCCACTTTCTTTATCTTCATTGTTCTCACCTTCTTTCTACATCCATTACCCAAAAATGGGTAAAAAAATAGCCATCTGGATGATTAGTCCAAATGGCTTATGTAAAAATCTATTTAATTCTATTGTAAAGAACTGTCTCTATTCTGGTTGATAAATCAATCTTTTTCTTATAAAGAAGTGTCCACGATGCTTGATTTTTTGAATAATCCATCTTTTCCTCTGGAAAAAATGAACGACAGAAATAATTATCTCCTTCATCATTAGATAAAAACAAAAATAGATTCCTGCTCTCCACGTTGTTTTCCATAAGATAATCAGCCTCAATCATTGAATACATATTTGCTTTCTTATTATACTTAAACACAGTATCATTACTATCAATCATTTGTTCAAGCAATGGCAGGAAATGAACTCTTTGCTCTATCTTATTATAAAAATCTGATGACTCTATTTTTTCAACTGTAATTGTTCCATCTGCTATCTCATCAAATACTCTGCCTCTGTCTCGGCTCAATTCAGGTCTGTCTACCAGATATTGTAATCCCATAAGATGAAAACAATCTTTTTTATCAAATGAAATTCTTAATGTAACTGAAACACCTTTTCTCCCTAGTACAAGCTCATATTCGGTTGATAATAGCGGAATAAATGCATTTATGCAATCTAAAACATTCCTCATTACAGTTCTCCACTACATCCTTAGATAAAGAAAGGCTCTGCATAAGCAGAGCCCTTCTAACATTTTCTTTCGAGGATTAACCTCTAGCCAGATTGTGGTAAATGTCAAACCCTTATAAAGCTCATAAGGCACTGCTCTCTGGCACAACACCTTACTTTGCCGCTTGGCAGACACTCAAGTTGCCTGTCTTTAATATTATATTACCTGTCATATGAAAATATGTCAATCCAAAATTCATGACTTCATAAAGAATTAACATTTTTCATTTGCATGCTTTTTCATCTCAATTATCTCGTGAATGTTGGTATTGTACAGCTTGTACAAATCCGTATCCTTACTTATCTGATTATCAAAAGGAATCACCACTGAACCACACTTGATAAGTCCCATTCCCGATGCAGTATTGGTTACGAATCTAAGCTGTGCTTCTGATACTCCGATAACCTCTGCCATCTTGGAACTATCCGTATTAGCCTGCTTTAAAAGTGCCACAAACTCTGAGTTTGCAAGCATTGTGGTTGCTGTGTAATTCTGCAACAGATCGACTACATTTTGCGTGATACCGGTAC
>OGNC01000681.1_pt1 | contig 20450 bp, 10 predicted proteins | sample 1573311 | NCBI WGS metagenome assembly OGNC01 (sample SAMEA2581889, study PRJEB24529) | metagenome | biome: Human gut stool | place: China | collected 2011
ACAATATCAAGCAGTACTGGTGGCAGAGTATGGTATTGTTGCACGAGAACATTGTTGGTCTCGATGCAGCTATCTTCATGCACCCTACAGTATGGAAGGCATCTGGACACGTTGATGCTTTCAATGACCCATTGATTGATAACCGCGACTCTAAGAAGCGTTATCGTGCCGATGTGCTCATCGAGGATCACATGGCTAAGTATGAGGAGAAGATTGCCAAGGAGATTGCCAAGGCTAAGAAGCGTTTCGGCGATAGCTTTGATGAGGCTCAGTTCCGTGCAACTAATCCTCGCGTTCTGGAGAACCAGAAGAAGTTTGATGATCTCCATGCCCGCTACACTGAGGCTATGCAGGGTCCTAACCTGGAGATGCTGAAGCAGATTATCGAGGATGAGGGTATCGTCTGCCCTATCAGCGGTACCAAGAACTGGACTGATGTCCGTCAGTTCAACCTGATGTTCTCTACCCAGATGGGTGCGGCAAGCGATGCTACAAGCAAGGTATATCTCCGTCCTGAGACAGCTCAGGGTATCTTCGTAGATTATCTGAGTGTTCAGAAGACCGGCCGTATGAAGTTGCCATTCGGTATCTGCCAGATTGGTAAGGCTTTCCGTAACGAGGTTGTAGCCCGTCAGTTCGTATTCCGTATGCGTGAGTTCGAGCAGATGGAGATGCAGTTCTTCTGCCAGCCTGGTACTGAGATGAAGTGGTTTGAATATTGGAAGAAGGTTCGTCTGGCTTGGCACGAGGCTCTCGGTATGGGTAATGAGAATTACCGTTACCACGATCACGAGAAACTGGCTCACTATGCCAATGCTGCTACCGACATCGAGTTTAAGATGCCATTCGGCTTCAAGGAGGTAGAGGGTATCCACAGCCGTACCAATTTCGACCTTTCTCAGCACGAGAAGTACAGCGGCCGTTCTATCAAGTACTTCGATCCAGAGAAGAACGAGAGCTATGTACCTTACGATGTAGAGACATCTATCGGTGTAGACCGTATGTTCCTCAGCGTAATGTGCCACTCTTACTGCGAGGAGAAGCTGGAGAATGGTGAGACACGTGTTGTTTTGCGTTTGCCAGAGGCTTTGGCACCTGTTAAGTGTGCTGTGTTCCCATTGGATAAGAAGTATGGTTTGCCAGAGTTGGCTCACGAAATCGTTGACGAACTGAAGTTCCACTTCAATACTCACTATGGCGATCCTAAGGATTCTATCGGTAAGCGTTATCGCCGTCAGGATGCTATCGGTACTCCATTCTGTATCACCGTAGACCACGAGACTCCAAACGATCATAAGGTAACTCTGCGTTATCGTGATACCATGGAGCAGGAGCGCGTAGCTATCTCAGATCTTCGCAGCATCATCGAGGAGCGCGTAAGCATCACTAGCGTATTGAAGAAGCTTGGCAAGGAAATCAAGAACTTCTAATTAATCAAATACATTTAGATGAATCTTAAGAGTTTGAAATATTTCTTCTTCCTCATGATGGCAGTGATCACGCTGTCATCATGCAGCGAAGATGATGATAATGTCTCGGAATATGCCAACTGGCAGGAGCGTAACGAGCAGGCTTTTGCCGATACATTGGCTTATGCCAGAAAGATGGGTGAAGCTAACGGCTGGTACGTTTATAAGAACTGGACGTTCGAAAACCAGACTCCGAACAAAGATCAGAATGGTAATTTAGCGACCCTTACTTATAAGGATTGCGATAAAATCATCGTTCATGTTCTGAAGGAGGGAGAGGGTACAACTTCTCCAATCCTTACCGATTCGGTACAGGTGAGCTATCGTGGCCGTTACATTCCTACTGATAATTATAAGGAAGGTTACGTCTTCGACCAGAGTTTTACGGGTACTTTTGATGCAGCTACAGCTAATCCTACCCGTAGTGTAGCCGGTGGATTTATCGATGGCTTTACCACCGCATTGCTCAAGATGCATCCGGGCGATCATTGGCAGGTATTCATTCCATACCAGCTGGCTTATGGAGCGAGCGGTAATTCTTCAATCCAAGGCTATTCAATGCTCCGTTTTGAGATGGTGCTCAAGAGTTATAAGAGAGCTTCTGGCAAGAAGTGGATTACTAAATAATAAGAATAAAGATTTAGAGAAAAGTATGTGCATATGTTTGAAATGATATATGCACATATTTTTTTGTATGAGCGATATATGAGAAATTAATTTATGCTTTATAGCAAGAAGACAGATTATTTGATGGAGTCGATTCGCCTGGGTAGGGAGATGAATCGGCGCGAGAAACTCAATCTTATTGTAGGATTGAGTATACCTTCTATGTTGGCTCAGATTTCTACGGTGATGATGTTCTTCATCGATGCTTCAATGGTGGGTCATCTGGGAGCAGAGGCTTCTGCCAGTATCGGATTGATTGAGTCAACTACCTGGCTTATTGGTAGTTTGCTCAGTGCAGCGGCTACAGGCTTTTCAGTACAGGTGGCTCATTTTATCGGAGCCAATGATTTTGCAAATGCCCGTCAGGTGTTTCGCCATGCGCTGATTTGCGGTGTGGCGTTCAGCATTTTTGTTTCTCTTCTCTGTGTCGGCATTCATTCTTATCTGCCTTATTGGCTGGGTGGAGGTGCTGATATTGCCACCAATTCCTCTCGCTATTTTCTGATATACGGTCTGGTACTGCCATTCGTTTTCCTTTATCATATATCCGAAATGATGCTGAAATCGGCGGGCAATATGCATACACCTAGTGTGATGGCAGTATTGATCTGCATCTGCGATGTGGTGTTCAATTACCTGTTTATCTATATCCTGAAATTGGGTGTTGTGGGGGCTGCCTTAGGAACGGCGATGGCTTATGTCTGCATCTCTCTGCCTAATCTTTATATTGCAGGTTTCAAGAATAAGATACTGAATCTCCGTCAGGACCATGTCCGTTTCCGTTGGGTCAGGTCGTATGTTCATAATGCCTGTAAAATCAGCATTCCGATAGCCATACAGAACATATTGATGAGCGGGGCGCAGATAGTGAGTACCATGATTGTGGCACCTCTTGGCAATATAGCCATTGCTTCCCATTCTTTTGCTATTACTGCTGAGAGTCTTTGCTATATGCCGGGCTATGGTATTGGTGATGCGGCTACTACTCTGGTGGGACAGACGCATGGAGCAGGGCGAGTAGGTTTGTGCAAGAATTTTGCTTATATGACAGTAGGACTGGGAATGGCAGTGATGGCTGTGATGGGAGTGGTGATGTATGTCTTTGCTCCTGAGATGATTGGCGTTCTTTCTCCGGTAGAAAGTATCCGTGAGATGGGAACCATCTGTTTGCGCATCGAGGCTTTCGCAGAACCATTCTTTGCAGCCAGCATCGTGACCTATTGTGTTTGTGTAGGAGCGGGCGATACCAGGAAACCGGCGATGATCAATCTCGGTACCATGTGGCTGGTGCGCCTCACTCTGGCTTATGCGCTTTCCAAGAACTATGGCTTGGAGGGTGTATGGATAGCAATGGCTACCGAACTCACATTCAGGGGAATCCTCTTCCTTATCCGCCTCTTCAGAGGTTCATGGATGAAGAGCTTTCATGTAGGTTAGGATTGGTTTTCTGCCTCCAATGTTAGTTTTAGGTTAAGATTTGCATACATCGGGAAGATATTCTCTAAAATGTTTGCAAATCTTTTTTATTTTTCTTAATTTTGCATCGCAGAAGGTAATCATGTTACTGGATATGTCGCTATATATTATGTGAACTTATTAAATAGCATGATATATATATAATAAGGTATATAGAAAGAATGATATAGAAAACAATAAATACATAAATAATTAAAATCAGATGAAACTAAGAAAGATTTTTGCAGCAGTAGTGCTGTTCCTTTCTGCAGGTACAGCGATGGCACAGCAGATGCCAGCTATTCCGGTAGACAAGAATGTGAAGATAGGTCGTCTTGATAATGGATTGACTTACTACATTCGTCACAACAGTTATCCTGAGCATGTAGCCAGTTTCTACATCGCACAGAAAGTGGGTTCTATCAATGAGAATGATGACCAGCGCGGTTTGGCTCACCTCTTGGAGCACCTTGCCTTCAATGGTACCGACCATTTCAAGGGCAACTCTTTGCAGGACTATCTGCAGAGCATCGGTGTACAGTATGGCCGTAATCTTAACGCCTATACATCAGTAGAGAAGACTGTTTATTACTTCACAGATGTTCCTACTACCCGTACAACAGCCGTAGATTCATGCATGCTCATCCTCAAGGATTGGAGCAACGGTATCTCTCTTACCAAGGAAGCCATCAATGACGAGCGCGATGTGGTACACAATGAGTACCGTATGCGTATCGTAGGTCAGCAGCGCATGATAGAGCGTTCACTTCCTAAGCTCTATCAGGGCGAAAAGTATGGCTACCGTTTCCCTATCGGTTTGATGAGCGTTATCGATGGTTGTAAGCCAGAAACTCTCCGTGCTTACTATCGCAAATGGTATCGCCCAGACAATCAGGCTATTATCATCGTGGGTGATGTAGATGTAAATCATATCGAAGCTAAGATCAAGGAACTCTTCTCTGGTATCAAGGTACCTAAGAATGCCGCTAAGGTTGAGAAGGTAGAAGTATCTGATAATGATTCTGCCATCTACGTTATCGACAAGGATAAGGAGCAGCAGGTTGATCTCTTCCAGGTTTATATGAAGCACAATGCTGTGCCAGATTCTCTGAAGGGCAATATGAGCTATCTCCTGAAGGGATACATGGATAACGTGATTTCTTCTATGATTGCTGCCCGTTATGCTGAGAAGGCATTGGAGCCAGACTGTCCATATCTCCAGGCAAGTGCCGGTGATGGTTCATACCTGATTTCAAGCACTAAGGATGCTTTCACCCTTACCGGTGTGGCTAAGCCAGGAAAGATTAAGGAGGCTTATGCTGCTGTTCTCCGCGAGGCACAGCGTATGCATGAGTTCGGTTTCACAGCTACTGAGTATCAGCGTGCCAAGGATGAATTCATGAGCCAGGTTGACAAGGCACTTGCCAACAAGGATAAGATGAAGAACGAGCAGTTTACCACCCAATATGTGGATAACTTCACTTCTAACGAGCCTATCCCGTCAGTAGAAGAGGAGAGCCAGATTTGGAAGATGGTAGTTCCAAACTTGCCTCTTGAGGTTATCAACAGCTATGCCAAGCAGTTGGTTTGCCAGAGCGATACCAACCTTGTATCATTGGTAATGATGCGTGAGCAGGCTGGTGCTGTTTATCCTACAGAGCAGGAACTCTCTGCCATCGTAAAGCAGGTACGTGCTGAGAAGCTCGAGGCTTATGTGGATAATGTTAAGCAGGAACCTCTCATCGCTCAGGCTCCTAAGGCTGGTAAGATTAAGAAGACTGTTGAGAACAAGAAGTTGGGCTTCAAGGAGTTGACTCTTTCTAATGGCGCTAAGGTGGTATTGAAGAAGACCGATTTCAAGGACAATGAGATTGCTTTCGCAGCTTCAGCCAATGTGGGTTATTCTACTTTCGGCAAGGAAGATTTCCTGAATGCTGCATTTGCAGCAGATGTGCTCGATGCTAGTGGCCTTGGCGATTTCTCAAGCAATGAGCTTGATAAGGCTTTGGCTGGTAAGCAGGCTGGCGTTTCGTTCAGCTTGAGTCCTTTCAATCATGGTTTGAAGGGTAATTCTACTCCTAAGGACATCGAAACCCTGATGCAGCTCATCTATCTCAAGATGACCGCAGTAAGCAAGGACCAGAAGAGCTTCGACAATATGAAGAGTATGATGGCTACTGTTCTTGCCAACAAGAGCAACAACCCAAGCCTCGTATATCAGGATTCTGTTCAGAGCACTCTCTATTTGGGTAGCAAACTTGCCCGTGTACCAGAGGCAAGCGATATAAAGGATATCAACTACGACCGTATCCTGGAGATTGGTAAGCAGTTCTACGGCAATGCCAAGGACTTCACCTTCTATTTCGTAGGTAACTATGATGAGAAGACTCTCCTCCCACTCATCGAGCAGTATATCGCCAGTCTGCCAAACAATGGCTTCAAGCTGAAGAACAAGCAGATTCCTTATGCTAATGGTAAGGTAAGCAATGTCTTTACCAAAGCAATGGAGAACCCACAGAACCAGGCAACAGAGATCTGGTATACCAAGGCTCCATTCACCTTGCAGTATATGGTTCTTGCTGATGTTTCAGCCCGCCTTTTGGAGATGAAGTATTTGCGTACTATCCGTGAGGAACTCAGCGCTGCTTATCATGCAGGAGCAAACTATGGCTTGCTTCGCGATTATGATAACAAGGCTGCCATCTCTATTTCAGCCGTGGCTCAGTTGAACCCAGAGAAGTCGGATATCGCTATTCCTTACTTCTTCAAGGGTATGGACGAGACCATCGCCCAGCCAAATGCAGAAGACCTTCTGAAGGTAAAGGAGATTCTCCTGAAGCAGGCTGCTGTTAGCGAGAAGTCTAATGGTTATTGGCTTGGTGCGTTGAGCACATACGAGCGTATGGGTGTTGATACTCATAGCGATTACAAGGAGATGGTGAAGAATCTGAAGGCATCTGAGATTTCAGACTTCCTGAAGAATGTCATCCTGAAGAGTGGTCATCACTTCGAGATTATCATGAAGGCAGTGAAGAACGAGAAGTAAATTTCGGACTTGATATAATAAAACGAAAAAATCCCGTTGTACAAGCCAGATGGCTGACAACGGGATTTTTTCGTTTTTTTCTTTTCCCAAAATTTTTGAAACTCATCATTTAAGAGTCGTTTCGAAAAATCTCTCTTTTAAAAGAAAGGATGCGTCCTTATTATATATGTATAAGAGCACCATCTTTCCCTCCTTTACTTCATGTTGCTGAAGAGTATTAACCTCTTCTCTTTGCCTTAGAAGCAAGAGCCTCACGGCGATCCTGAAGAATCTGTTGGCATCTATCGATAGCCTGATTCTGATTTTCAGAATTTACCTTAATTAAATCATTCATAACCTATTGATATTTGTTAACTGCTTGCAAAGATAGAAGTTTCTACCTATTTCTAGGTACAAAATGCATGAAAATGCGTGTTTTATTCGTTATTTTTTGATTTATGTCAAAAAAATGTGCAATCGTTTGAACAGTTTTTCCCCTCCCCCTTAGAATGATAATTGGTATTTCCTGAACGATTTTTTTCATTATCTTTTAAACGAATTGTCATCGCAATCGTCTATAATAACGTAAAAAGAGTAGAAATGATGAGTTTTTAGGGAGATTCATACGCAAAATAGGGATTTTTCTTATCATATTCCCGTTTTTTTTGCGAACTTTGCACCCGAAAGAACAATAGGAAGTATTGGGTATTTATAAATAAGAGTGATAAAAATAAATATATAGAAAGCAATGAAAAAAGTATTTCTTTTGGCTGCCCTCGTGCTCGCATGCACAGCTGGCAGCAACGCAAGCGCTATGAACGAGGCAGCGCTCAATGCCTCAATGTCTGAGATGATGCCGGTTAAGAAAACGGCTAAGAAGACAGCAAAGAAGACTTCAAAGAAGTCTTCGACCAAGAAAACTTCTACAAAGAAAACAACTTCTGCAGCATCTACCACAACAGCAGCGACAACAACAACTGCTGCAACAGCAACCAGCAATGCCGCCGCTTCTACCAGTGCAACCAGCAATGCAGGTTCAGCCGTTGCAGGTATCTTGGGTGCTGTACTGGGCGGAAACTCTAACAGCAGCAGTTCTGCAGGTAGCAGTATTATCAATGGCATTCTGAATAATGTAATCGGTTCAGGTACCTTCAGCAAGCAGGATCTCTGTGCCCATACCTGGAAGTACAGCAAGCCGGGATGCGCCTTTACTTCTGAGAATCTCCTGGCAAAGGCTGGCGGTGAGATTGCTGCCAACAAGGTAGAGGAGAAGTTGGGTGAGTATTACAGCAAGTTTGGTTTCAGCGGCTCAAACACCTATTTCACCTTCAAAACTGATGGAACTTTCGCTGCCAAGATAGATGGCAAGTCATGGCAAGGCAATTATACTTTTGATGAGAAGACTCATGCCATTCAGATGAAGGGCTTGCTCTTGAGTATGTCGGGTTATGCTACGAAGACTACCAACGGCATCAGCCTGCTTTTCGACCAGACAAAGTTGCTCAACCTCATCAAGACCATGGGTGCCCTCAAGGGCAGTTCTACCCTCAGCGCTATCGGTACTATCGCCAATAATTATGATGGTATGCGTGTAGGTTTCGAGATGAAGAAGTAATAACCGAGCCGTCTGTTGGAGTAGGCTCAGTAGATGATAATCGCCCTGTAAGAAGTAAAGCATCTTTCAAGCTATGCTTTGCTCTTTACAGGGCGATTTTTCTTGTTTATTTCACGTTCAGTTTCAATGTCTTTACATCCTTGCTGTTGGTTCCTATCATAATCTGGAAGTCGCCAGGTTCTATCACGTGCTTCAGATCTGCGTTGTAGAACTTGAGCATATCTGGGGTAATATCAAAGCTTACCTCCTTGCTCTCACCTGCTGCCAGATGGATGCGCTGGAAACCTTTCAGTTCCTTTACAGGGCGGGAGATGCTGGCTACCATGTCACGTATGTAGAGCTGCACAATCTCGTCGGCATCGCGGGAGCCATTGTTCTTAACGGTGACGCTAGCTGTAATCTTCTTGCCATCCTGCCATTCGGTAGCCTCCTCATTGCTGATGCCGGCCTCCTGGCTGCTCAGGCGGAAGTTGCTGTACGAAAAGTAGGTATAGCTCAAACCGTAACCGAAAGGATAGAGCGGACCATTGCTTACATCCAGGCAGTTGCTGGCAAACTTGGCAAACTTCTCATTATCGTCTGCTACAGGGCGACCGGTGTTCTGATGGTTGTAGTAGAGAGGCTCCTGACCGGTGGTCTTAGGCATCGAAGTAGTGAGCTTACCCGATGGCGATTTGTCGCCAAAGATAACATCGCAGAGTGCATCGCCCATCTCTGAACCTCCAAACCATACATTCATGATGGCTGGTACATGGGCTTTCTCCCAAGTAAGAACCGTAGGACGGCCTGCAAAGTTGAGGAGCACTACAGGCTTGCCCGTCTTCAGGAGTTCGGCAAGCAGTTCGCGCTGTACGTCCGGCATCTCCAGGTTGGTACGGCTACCGCATTCGCCACTCATCTCGGCACTTTCGCCCATAGTACATACTATTACATCTGCCTCTTTAGCTATCTTCAGCGCTTCAGCCTTCATCTCAGCCTCGTTGCCCCAGTTGATTGGCTTGCCGGATTCGCCGTTTTGCTGCAGTTCCTTATTGCGCCAGATATTGCTTCCCTGGGCATATAATAAGGTAGCTTTTCCGGCAAGAGCATGCTCCATCGCTTCCTTGATGGTGGTATATTTAGATGGTACCTGAGCCACGCTCCATGTACCGGCTATATTGTTTCGGGTGTCGGCAAGCGGACCTATCAGGGCTATCTTTCCTTCCTTCTTCAGTGGCAGGATATTGCCTTCGTTCTTCAGAAGCACGAAGGTCTCTGCTGCTACATCGCGGGCTGCCTGACGGTTCTCTGCGGTATAAATCTCGCTCTTGCTGCGCTTGGTGTTGCAGTAGCGGTAAGGGTCGCTGAACAGCCCCAGTTTATATTTCGCTTCCAGGATGCGGCGGCAGGCGATGTTCACATCCTCCTCGCTCACCTTTCCTTCTGCTATGCTCTTAGCCAGATGCTTTACGAAGGCGTTGGAGCACATGTCCATATCGGTACCCGCCTTCAGCGCCTGTTCTGATGCCTCCTTGATGTCTTTTGCCGTTCCGTGCTGCAGAATCTCGGCGATAGAAGCGTAATCGGTAACCACGAAACCGTTGAATCCCCATTGCTTTCTCAAGACATCGGTCATCATCCATTTGTTGGCTGTAGCAGGTATGTAGTCGATGAGATTGAATGAAGACATCACGCTGCCTACGCCAGCCTTCACCACTGCCTCGTAAGGTGGAAGATACTGGTTCATCATGCGCATGCGGCTCATATCTACCGTGTTATATTCCTTTCCGCTCTCAACGCCTCCGTACAGGGCAAAATGCTTCAGACAGGCCATGATGCGGTTGGCTCTCAGAATCTCTTCTGTGCGCATATCCACGCCCTGGTAGCCCTGAGTCATCGCTGCTCCCATCACGCCGCTCAGATAAGGATCCTCGCCATTTCCTTCGCTTATTCGTCCCCAGCGGGCATCGAGTGCGATGTCTACCATAGGAGAGAATGTCCAGTTGATACCGTCGGCACTGGCTTCCTTGGCCGATACTTCGCCTACTTTCTTCAACGCCTCGGTATCCCATGAGCAGGAGAGGGCGAGAGGGATAGGGAACATCGTTTCGTAACCATGAATTACGTCCATACCTACGAGCAGTGGGATGCCCAGACGGCTGTTCTTGATGGCGATTTCCTGCAGAGCCTTGATCTTGTCGAGCCCTTTGATATTGAAAACTCCGCCCATGTTGCCCTGGGCGATATCGCTGCCTACCTGAGTATCAAGTGCGCCGCCGGTGGTGATGTCGCCAGCTACCATCAGGTTCAGCTGACCAATCTTCTCCTGTAGCGTCATCTTCGCCATCAGTTGGTCGATATACTCCTTCATGGGTAGAATCTTGCCTTTCTTGGTTGTGGCAGTTACTTTTTTCTTAGGGGCTGCGGTATGGGCGAAAGCAGGTGCTGCCATAGAACCAGCCAAAAGAAACGTGAGTGATAAAAGTGCTGTTCTCATTGTTTATTATGTTAATTGTTATTTTATAAAGTTTATCTTCTATTTAAGACCATGCAAAGATAATAAAAAAGATGATACGATGCGCGATAGAAATGTTAAAATGTGGATGAACTTTTCTTTTTTAGATAGAAATGTATCTGATAATGAGATGGATAAGAAAAATGCCGAAAACATAAAAAGTGGATGCGGTATAGACGAAAAATGCGAAGAAATCTACATTTCTTCTATATCAGATTTTGTCGTTTCCGATTTTTTTATTACTTTTGCACATGAAACCTCATGAAAATGAATCAATCTTAAACGGAATCAAGTTGATGTATCGCGTAAATGAATTATGGGGAAAGGCATTCTTCTTCCTGCTCTTTGTCTTGATGCCTCTTTCTCTTGCTGCAAAAACAACAGATAATATAGAGCAGTTTTTTCAGAGTCTGGACAACGCCATTGCCCATTCGGCTGATTATGTGAAGGTACGTGAAGCCCGAATTCGCGATTGGGAGCAGAAGCTGAAGACCGCCAGGCGCCTAAGCAGTAAGTATGATGCCTGCTTTGCGCTCTTTGAGGAATACCGCTCCTACAAGAACGACATGGCGCTGAAATACATCAACCAGTGTATGGAACTTGCCTTCAGAATGGGCGATAAAAAGAAGGTGGGAAATGCCAAGGCGCTGCTTGCTTTCCAGGAATCTACCACGGGCGATTATGCCGAATCGTACGACCTGCTGAAGTCTGTCAATATCGCTGATCTTGATGCTGAGGGCAAACGCAACTACCTCTGGGCTTGCCAGCACCTGTATGGCGAGATGGCATATTATTCCAACGTTCCTTCCTTGAAGAAATATTATGCCGGCAAGCGTAATGCCTATCAGGCTGCAATAGACAGCACATTCAGCCATGATGATGACCTTTATCTGCAGATGCAGGAGGTGAGGGCACGCGATGCAGGCAATATGAAGGAGGCTTTGCGATTGAGCGATAAGCGGCTGTCGATGACGAAACCGGGCACCCATCAGTATGCCATTGTACAGTTTTATCGCGGCTTGACCTACAATCAGTTTGGCGATGAAGAGCAGTTTCTCAGCTGCCTCTTGCGTTCTGCTATCTGCGATGTCCAGTTGGCTGTGATGGACCAGGGGTCGCTCTGGGAACTCGCCAATCTGCTCAATGCCGAACCGGGCGAGCAGAAGCGCTCTCACGAGTATATCAAGTTTGCCTGGAAGTCGGCTACCGTTTTCAATACGCCTATCCGCAGCCGCCAGATCATGCCTGTGCTCACGCAGATTGAGGAGGGATATCAGAAAGAGCTTTCTTCGAGCAACCAGCATCTGCGGCTCATGGTAGCGTGTTCAGCCTTGCTTCTCTTTGTGGTTATGCTCTTGCTCTACTATGTCAACAAGCAGCGCAAGCGCATTGCTGCGGCCCATCATAAGCTGAAGGAAACCAACCATGCCTTGCAGTTGGCAAATGAGCGTCTTAACGAGATGAACCATTCTCTCAACGAGATGAACCAGTCACTCAATGAGAGTAACAAGATGAAGGAAGTATATATTGGTCGATTCCTGCGCCTTTGTGCCATCTATGTCGACAAGATAGAGACCATGCGCAAGCGAGTAGTGAAACTGGTGAAGGCTAGAGAACTCAACAAGTTGCTGGAGCAGATGCAGGCTGGCGAGGCCTACATGGGCGAGCTGTATGAGTATTTCGATTCCGCCTTCCTGAAGCTCTTCCCTGACTTTGTTGAGGAGTTCAATGCCCTCTTGAAGCCTGAAGAGCGTATCGTGCTCGAAGATGACAGCCGTCTTTCTACCACCCTCCGTATCTTTGCCCTTATCCGTCTGGGCATCGAGGACAGTTCTAAGATTGCCGAGTTCCTTCACTATTCTGTGAACACTATCTATAATTATCGCGCCAAAATCAAGAATAGTGCCATCTGTGACAGGGAAGAGTTCGAGCAGCGCGTGAAGCAGATTGGCATGAAATAAGCCTTTCTGGGCGTATGGCGCAAACTTGCGAAAATTTAGGAGTAAATGCTGCAGATACCCATGCGCCCTGTTTTAGGGCGTCAAGTGGGTTAATCTTCTGATAATCAGGATGTTGGTATTTTTTTTAGAAATCCCCGTTCCTACGCGAGCTTGTCAATGGATGAAAAGCAGGGGAATACAATAAAAGTTTGTTACGGCGTTTCACCGTAACAAACTATTATGCGTTATATTTATTTCTTCCCTCCGTTCAAATTCTCAGAATCGAATCATTCTTTTTAAAAGAGCTCGAAGGCTTTCTTGAGCTTCAGGTTATCGGCTGCATTACCAACAAGAGCCTCAAACTTTCCGGCTTCAGCCTTCCAGGATGAAGATGCCTCATCGTAGAAACTGAGGGCCTCTTTGCTGATGGTGATGCTGATATCCTTGCTCTCACCTGGCTGGAGATAAACCTTCTGGAATCCCTTCAGCTCCTTCTGAGGGCGGTCTACTGATGACTTGACATCGTGGATGTAGAGCTGAACCGTCTCGGCTCCGGCACGCTTTCCGGTATTCTTTACGTTTACGGTAAAGGTGATTGTGCCGTCCTGCTTCATCTGCGCCTTGTCGCTGCGGAGATTAGAGATGGCAAACTGGGTGTAGCTCAAGCCGTGACCGAATGCAAAGGTAGGCTTGATGCGCTCCTTATCGGTCCAGCGGTAACCTACATAGATGCCTTCCTTATATTCCTCATCAATGATGTTGCCCTTCGTGCTGGCTCCACCTTCCTGACGCCAGGTTCCCGGATAGGTATTGAGTGCATGAGCACCTGTTTCCTTCAGCGAGTTGACCCATGTAAACGGCAACTTTCCGCTAGGGTTGGCATCGCCTGTAAGGATGCTTGCAAGGGCTTCGCCGCTCTCCGAACCGATGAACCAGCCCTGTACGATGCCGGCAACCTTAGCCTTCCAAGGCATAGCTACCGCATTGCCCGAGATGTTGACATAAACGAAGTTTCTGTTTGCCTTAGCCAAAGCCTCGATCAGCTTATCCTGATGGTATGGCAACTCATAATGCTTGCGGTCGTGACCCTCACAGTCCTGGAAATCGCTCTTGTTCAGACCACCAAACATGATGACATAGTCGGCAGTCTTGGCTTTCTCTACGGCTTCGGCTATCAGTTCAGCCTCGCTGCGCTTGTCTTCCAGGTTCTGGCCGGTTGTAACGCCATTGTAGTTGCCCGTTACATCGCCCACATATCCGCGGGCATAATCTACCTCGATGCCGTCCTTGCCCAAGCGTGTCTTCAGGCCATCGAGAGGCGAAATCTCGCGCTGTACCTTGAGCGAAGAAGAGCCTCCGCCTACGGTCATCATCTTGATGGCATTCTCGCCCACTACCAGCACGCGCTTAGCCTTCTGGGTGTTGATAGGGAGCACATTGTTCCTGTTCTGGAGCAATACGATGCCTTCCTCAGCGATCTGTCTGGCTGCTGCATAATGGCTCTCGGAACAGAGGAAACCATGAGGGCGGTTCGGATTCATCGTGGTGCGATAGAAGAAGCGCAATACGCGGCGCACCTTATCGTCCAGCTCCTTCTGGGTGAACTTGCCTTCCTGTATGGCCTTCATGTAAGGCATGGAGAGATAATAGTTGTCGTAGGCATTGGTAGCGCCCATCGTAAGACCGTCTGTCCAGGTGCCGAACTCCATATCCAGCCCGTTCTTTACAGACTGCTCCAGGTCGTGGGCACCGCCCCAGTCGCTTACCACGACACCATCATACTTCCAGTCGCCCTTCAGAATCTTGTTCAGGGTCCACTGGTTGTGGCAGTTGTGCTCATTCTTATATAGGTTGTAGGCTCCCATGATACCCCATGTCTTACCCTTCTCAACAGCCGCCTTGAAGGCAGGGAGATAGATTTCGTGGAGAGCACGGTCGCTGACAATTACGTTGACCTGATGGCGGTATTCCTCATCGTTGTTCAGGCAATAGTGCTTTACGCAGGCTGATACGCCCTTAGACTGCAATCCCCGAATATACGGCACTACCATGATGCTTGCCAGGAACGGATCTTCGCCCATATACTCGAAGTTGCGGCCGTTGAGAGGCGTGCGGTAGATGTTGACGCCAGGACCCAGAATCATGTCCTTGCCGCGATACAGGGCTTCTTCGCCCAATGCTTCGCCATAGATGCGGCTCATCTGCGGATTCCATGATGCGGCAAGACAGGTGAGGGCAGGGAAGGCTACACAGGAGTCGTTGGTCTGGCCAGCCTGTTCCCACTCATCCCACAATACGTCAGGACGCACTCCGTGAGGTCCGTCATCCGTCCAGAAGTCAGGAAATCCCAAGCGTGGTACACCGGCTGATGAAAACTTGCTCTGAGCATGGATGATGCGTATCTTCTCTGCCAGCGTCATGCGGGAGATGGCATCATCGATGCGCTGCTCTACCGGCTTGGTCTGGTCGAGATAGACTGGCAATTGTCTGGTAGTCTGCTGTGCCTGAGATGGAGCGATGGCTGCAACCGACAGGACACATGATAAAATGAACTGTTTCATAAGTATGAATATTTATTATGGTTTGTTTATTTCTTGCAGTTGTTTGTTTTGCACACCGCCTCTCACGTTTTTTGTGCGTTTAGGCGTATTTGCTCATTCATCTGCAAAATTACTAAATAAATAATGAAAAAATGGTGGGTGATAAGTGAAAAGTGGATGGGTGTAAAAATGGGACTTTTATAAACCGCTGATAGTTAGGGAAATAAATGTATTGTGGTGCGAATGAAAAGTGGCAGAGTGTGAACACTGAAAAATACTGATGTAACTTTTTAAGGGTGTTCCAGCCTCATTTCCTTTATTTTAAGCCATCCACTTTCATGTAGTTGTTAGAGACTATTAAGTGTCTGAAAATTAACAATATAGATTGTTTTATAAAAGTTTTCTTTCCACTTATCTGTTGAAGGTGCTAGGAATTATCAAAAAATCATATTATATTTGCAATCGAAAACACGGCTTAACGCATTTTAGGAACTGCACTGCCGCACAGTCTTAAACATTATTATAATAGAGTGAACTAACAAACAGATATTTTTCTAAACTAATAATCGAATATGAAAACAAAAAGTCTATTGCTGGCGACTGCATTATTGATGTCGACGTCAGCGCTCGCACAGAAAAACACCTTTAAGGGTGTCGTGTTGGATGACCTGGGTGAACCCGTTATCGGAGCCACCATACAGGTTAAAGGCGTCAAGGGTGCCGGTGCAATTACCGACCTTGATGGTAACTTTGTCATTGATGCAGATGCTAACCAGACCTTGGTTATCACCTACATTGGCTACAAGGATGCAGAGATCCGTCCTTCAGCCAACATGAAGATTACTCTGAAACAAGACGACAAAGCTTTGGACGAAGTGGTTGTTGTAGGTTACGGTGTTCAGAAGAAGAGCGTGGTAACTGCTGCTATCGCTAAAGTGAGCACCGAAGATTTGGCTGGCAAGAGCCCAGTGCGTGTTGATAACGCATTGAAGGGTCTGGCAGCCGGTGTCAACGTAACCTCTTCTTCAGGACAGCCTGGTGAGGGTTCCAAGGTTCGTGTACGTGGTACAGGTACCATCAACAACTCTGACCCTCTCTATATCGTAGACGGCATGCCTATCGAGGGTGGCTTGGATTATCTCAACCCTAGCGACATCGAGAGTATCGAGGTGCTGAAGGATGCCGCTTCTGGTGCCATTTATGGTGCACGTGCAGCCAATGGTGTTATCCTCGTTACTACCAAGAAGGGTAAGATGGGCAAGGCACAGATTAACTATAACTTCTCTTACGGCTGGCAGAGCGCATGGAAGAAGCGCGATGTAACCAGCGCTACCGATTATGCAATCCTTCAGAATGAGCGTGCCGTAAACGGCGGTCAAGCTCCAGTTTTTGCAGACCCTTATGCATTGACAGATTCCAATGGCAAAGCAATTAATGGTTTCGGTACTGATTGGCAAAACCTTGTTTTCAATGACAATGCGCCAGTGCAGAATCATGAGGTGAGCATCAGTGGTGCCTCTGAAAAAATCAACTACTATCTCTCTATGGGCTATTACAAGCAGGAGGGTATCGTAGGCGGTAACTACGGACAGAGCAACTATGAGCGCCTCTCACTCCGCTCTAACAATATATATAATGTGATGGATGCATCGAAGGAGCGCAACTTCCTCAATAAGCTCGATGTAACCGTCAATATGGCCTATACACGTGTCAAGAGCACCGGTATCTCAACCAATTCAGAGTTTGGCTCTGTGCTTGGCAGTGCCCTCTATATGGCTCCAACATTGGCTCCAACTGTTACAGATGGGAATGTAGCAAAGTCTTATTATGACAAACTGGAAGATCCAAACGTTTATGATAGTGAAGGAAAAGTAATAGGTACACGTGATTTTTATGAAATTCCTCGTGATGCCAATGGTAATTACTATACAATTCCAGGTATGGCTGGTACCTATCAGGAAATGAACAACCCATTGGCTATGATGAGTATTCCTGCAGCCAAGAACTGGTCACATAAGTTTGTGCCTAAGTTTTCCATCGACCTCCAGTTGTGGGACAACTTGAAATATCATTTTACTTACAGCGCCGACCTCAGCTTCTGGGGTACAGACAGCTATGTGGCTTCTAAGTACTACTTGTCTGGTAATAACAAGCAAACCCACACCTCAGCTTCCAAGAGCTCTAGCAAGGGTATCAACTGGCAGGTGGAGAATACTTTGACTTACGACAAGACCATAGGTAAGCATAGTTTTGCTGTGGTGTTAGGTCAGAGTGCCATGAAGAACAAGAGCGATTACCTAGGTGGTAGCCGTTGGAACTTGGTGAATGTGAACAAGCCTTCTATCGACTATGCAACAGGTAACTATGTGCAAACTATCGTTACTGATGAAGAAGGAAAGATAATCTCTGTAGGAACTCCTACCATTCAGCACTCTGTATATGGTGGTAATAATGTGGTTCATACCATTTCTTCTCTCTTCGGTCGAATCAGTTACAACTATGATGAGAAGTATATGTTCCAGGCAACTGTACGTCGTGATGGATCAAGCCGTTTCGGAACCAATAATAAGTATGGTACTTTCCCATCTGCATCTGTTGGATGGAACATCATGAATGAAAAATTCATGGAGAGCACTCGCGATTGGTTGAGCAATTTGAAGTTCCGTGCCAGCTGGGGTAAGAATGGTAACGATAATATCGGTGATTTCCGCTACACAGTGCTGACCTCTATGGGTAACAATGTGCTTTTCGGCAAGAACGCCACCAAGTTTAATGGCTCTAAGGCAAACGCCACAGCCAATCCTGACTTGAAGTGGGAGGAAAGTGAGCAGACAGACATCGGCTTCGACTTCGGCTTCTTCGGCAGTGCCTTGACATTCAGTGCCGATTACTATGTGAAGAAGACCAACGGTATGTTGATTACCATGCCTATCCCAAGTTATGTAGGTGAGACAAAGCCTATCGGCAACGTGGGTGATATGAAGAACTCAGGTCTTGAGTTTGAACTCGGCTATAAGTGGCACATTTCTGATGCTCGCTTCAATGCCAAGGCTAATGTAAGCTACTTGCACAATGAGTTGACCAACCTTGGTAATGACACTGGTTATATTGACCTCGATACCTTCCAAGGTCTTTCAGGTGGTGGCACCCGTGGTAGCAATGGTCAGCCTTTCCCATATTTCTATGGTTATAAGACCGCTGGTGTATTCCAGAACATGGATGAGGTGAAGGCTTATGTCAACAAGGATGGTAATATGATTATGCCAGATGCACAACCAGGTGATGTCCGCTTCGTTGATGTGAATGGGGATGGTAAGATTAGTGCAGACGACCGTACCAATATCGGTAACGGCACACCAAAGTGGACCTTCGGTTTCAACCTTGGTGCTGAGTGGAAGGGATTCGACTTCAACCTCTTCCTGCAGGGCGTGACAGGCAACAAGGTGTTTGATGCCACTTATCGTACAGATGTCTACTCAGGTAACTTCCCATCTTGGATGCTGAGCCGTTGGACAGGTGAGGGTACATCCAACAAGTATCCTATCCTGAAGGCTGGTGATGCAACCAACTGGCAGGTATCAGATCTCTATATTTGTGATGGCTCTTATCTCCGTGTGAAGAATATCTCATTGGGTTATACTTTGCCAAAGAACTTGACACAGAAGCTCTCCATCAGCTGTTTACGTTTCTATGTGATGGCGGAGAACTTGATAACGTGGACAAAGTATTGGGGCTTCGACCCAGAAATTTCTTCTGGTGGTACCTCTCTCGGTGTTGACCGTGGTATCTATCCACAAGCACGCACCTACACCATCGGTTTCAATCTTTCATTCTAAATGTAGAACATCTTAAAACATTGACAATTATGAAGACAATGAAATATATAGCACTCGGTGTGATGGCAGCCAGTATGACCTTGGCAACCACATCATGTAGCGACAACTTCCTTGAGGTAGAGAACCCATCGGGTGAGCCTCTGGAGGAATATTATACCACAGATGAGCACATCAATGAGGCTTTGAATGCTGCTTATGACCCTATCCACTGGCCAGATTGGGGATTGGGACAGTATAATGCTCTTAATATCGATGCCGAAATCATGGGCGATGACTTCTGGGTAGGAGGTAGTGACAAAAATGATAACCAACAGTGGCATATGCTGTTTAACTTTGAGGCGAATGCTAGCAACACATTGAGTTCACTTTGGACAGTTGATTACTCTGGCATCAAGCGTTGCAACGACCTCTTGAAGTATATTCCTTGGGCTGCGGGTAATCTCACCGCAGAAAATAAGGCTTCCTATGAGATGCAGGGACGTGCCCTCCGAGTATATTTCTACAACAACTTGTGGCATTACTTCGGAAATATCCCTTTCTATCTTGAGAATTTGAGCATTCCATATACAGCTCCTCAGTTGAAGGCAGACGAGGTGTATAATAATCTCATTACCGAGCTTGAGGCAGTCATTGACTCTAAGGTTTTGCCTATGCGTTGGGATGACAAGAACAGCGGTCGTATGTCTCAGGCGATGTGCTACATGATGTATGCCGAAATGGTAATGTACCAAAACGATAAGACCCGCTATCCAAAGGCATTGCAATATATGCAAGAGATTATCAACGACAAGAGCGAATATGGATTGATGGATAATTTCGCCGACATTTGGAAGGAAAGTGGTGAATGGTGCAAGGAGTCAATTTGGGAAATCAACTACGAGGATGGTAACAACGAGCGTGGTTGGAGTTCTCCATTGGCTATCGGTGGCACAATTCTTCCTACTTTGATTTCACCTAATGCATGGCCAGGTGGTGATGGCTGGGTGAAGCAAGCCAGCGATGGTTGGGGCTTCTTGCCTGTAAGACAGGAAACATACGACTTGTACTCTGACAATGACACTCGTCGTGCAGCTACTTGCTGGGATTGTCGTGGAATGGGTACTGATGGTGATGCTGATGATACGCATTATCATAAGCGCTATCAAGATACAGGTCTTTGGTTGGCTAAGTACCGTCCTTTTACTGAGAACAATGCCGATGCAGGTTTCGATACCAATCTGAACTATAACAACAACTATCGTTTCTATCGTGTAGCCGAGGCTTATCTCAATGCTGCAGAACTGTTGCTTGAGACTGGTGGTGATGCTGGCTTGGCAAAGGATTATGTGAATAAAATCCGTCGTCGAGCAGGAATTGCAGAGCTTGGAGCCGTAACTCTGGATGATGTTATCAATGAGCGCCACTTGGAGT
>OGNC01000682.1_pt1 | contig 20403 bp, 16 predicted proteins | sample 1573311 | NCBI WGS metagenome assembly OGNC01 (sample SAMEA2581889, study PRJEB24529) | metagenome | biome: Human gut stool | place: China | collected 2011
CAACATGACACAGGTTCTGGATTCCGAGAACTTCGATACATTTGATCTGGACTATTACAGTCACACGATTCCGGAGAACCGGAACTGGTCTGTCAGTCCATATGACAATGCCAAAAATGTGCTGCATCTTGTCCACCGTTTCGTGAATACATTTGCGACACAGGATACCGAACGCGGAAACCTGTTATTATATGGAGAAACCGGTCTCGGAAAGACTTTTCTCACGAACTGTATCGCGAAAGCGTTACTGGACGAAGGGCACACCGTTCTCTATCTGTCCGCAAACGATCTGTTTGAACAGGTTTTCGGACAATATCTGATGAATAAAAAATTAGAACTTGAAGAATTATACAAATATATTTATAATAGCGAATTGTTGGTAATCGATGATCTGGGCACAGAGACAACCAATGCCTTTGTCTGCTCCAAGCTTTTTGAAGTTATCAACCAGAGGGGACTTACCGGAAAATCGACGGTCATCTCGACCAATCTTTCCATGAAGGAATTACAGGAGCGGTATTCCGAACGTATCATGTCCCGCATCATTGAACGTTACACTGTACTTCAACTGTACGGTGAAAACATAAGGTATCAAAAAAGAAAAAAAGAAATGATACAGGGTTCTAAGCTGTAATCACACAATGGAGGAAAAAATCATGCCAGATTCAAGTCATCTTATTACAGTTCCAGTTGGAAAGCTCGGAATCATCCCTTTGGAGAGCTGCAAAGCCCTCGGTGAAAAAGTGGATAGCTACCTTGCACGCTGGAGAGCAGAACGTCACAACGAGCACAAGGACAACATCACATTTGCAGGCTATGAGAGAGATTCCTATATCCTGAAATCCTCTTGTCCACGTTTTGGTTCCGGTGAAGCAAAGGGTACATTACAGGATTCCGTACGTGGTACTGATGTTTACATCATGGTTGATGTTGTAAACCATAGCATCGAGTACAAGATCTGTGGTAAGACAAATATGATGTCCCCAGACGATCACTATTCCGATATGAAGCGTGTTATCGCTGCCATGGCAGGCAAGGCAAACCGTATCACCGTTATCATGCCTTTCATGTACGAGAGCCGTCAGCATAAGCGCAGCAGCCGTGAGTCTCTGGACTGTGCAATCGCATTGCAGGAGTTAGTCGGACTTGGCGTTGACAATATCATTACATTTGATGCTCACGATCCTCGTGTCCAGAACGCGATTCCTTACAGCGGTTTTGAAAATATCATGCCAACCTATCAGTTCATCAAGACACTGCTCCGCACAACACCGGATCTGACTTTGGACAGCGATCACATGATGGTAATCAGCCCGGATGAAGGTGCCATGAACCGTGCGATCTACTTCGCAAACCACTTGGGTGTTGATGTTGGTATGTTCTATAAGAGACGTGATTACACAACGATCGTAAATGGCAAGAACCCAATCGTTGCACATGAGTTCCTTGGTGACAGTGTCGAGGGCAAGGATGTTATCATCATCGACGATATGATATCCTCGGGCGACTCCATGATAGAGGTCGCCACAAGGCTCAAGGAGCTCAAGGCAAACAGGATCTTCATCTGCGCCTCCTTCGGCCTGTTTTGCAACGGTCTCAAGACCTTTGACAAGGCTTATGCCGACGGCCTCATCAGCAAGGTTTTCACCACAAATCTTATTTATTCTACCCCCGAGCTGCTGGCGAGAGAGTGGTATGTGAGCGTTGATATGTCCAAGTATTGCGCTTATATAATCGACACGCTCAACCACGACGAATCGGTCAGCAAGCTGCTTGATCCCAAGGACAGGATCAATAACATACTTATCAAATACGGCTTTAAAAAGGCCGAGGAATAATTGCGTTCAAGGCTGCATCATTGTCTCCGACGGAGTGTTGATGCAGCCTTTCGGAGATTTAATATGCCTAATATGTCGGGATTCATATGCCCTGTGTGCGGCAGCAGGCTTGCGGACTGCGGCACGCTCCTGCGCTGCGAGGGCAACCACTGCTTCGACAAGTCAAAATTCGGCTACGTCAATCTGCTGCTCTCACAAAGCTCGGGTGCTAAACGCCACGGCGACGACCGCGTAATGGTCAGGTCGAGGCGTGATTTCCTCAATGCGGGGTATTATTCCTTCCTGCGTGACGAGGTCTGCGCCGTATGCAGGGAATTGCTGCCGCCCGACACCGTTATCCTTGACGCGGGCTGCGGCGAGGGCTATTACACGGCGGGCGTCAAAGCGGCGCTGCCGTCGGCTCAGGTGCTCGGGGTCGATATCTCAAAGGACGCCCTCGAGTATTTCTCAAAGCGCAAATGCGGCGCGGAGACCGCCGTTGCGGGTGTGTTTTCGCTGCCCGTTGCGAGCGGCGAATGCGACTGCGTGCTCAATATTTTTTCACCCGAGGCGGATGATGAATTCCGCAGGGTTCTGAAAGACGGCGGAGTGCTGATCAGAGTTATCCCCGCCGAGGATCACCTTTTTTCGCTAAAGCAGCTTGTCTATGACAAGCCCTACAGGAACGAAATGCCGGAGCCGCAGCTTGACGGCTTTGAGCTTGTCGATGAGCGCAGGATATCCGCCGAATTGGAGCTTGCCGATAATGCCGCCGTGCTTGCGCTGTTTAAAATGACCCCGTATTATTACAAAACCGGCAGAGCCGATCAGCAGAAGCTCGACGGGGTCGACCGCCTTGTGACGCAGGCGGAGTTTTGCGTCAGAGTTTACCGAAAGGAAGAACACCATGCATAAGAAACTTGCCCCGACCCCGCCCATGGGGTGGAACAGTTGGGATTGCTACGGAGCTTCGGTCAATGAGGAGCAACTGCTCGGCAACGCCGAATACATGGCAAAATATCTTAAAGAATACGGCTGGGAATACGTCGTCTGCGATATCCAGTGGTCGGAGCCGACGGCTGACGGCTTCGATTATCACAATTTTGCGCCGCTGAGCATGGATGAATATTCCCGCCTGATACCCTCGGTCGAGCGCTTCCCGTCCTCGGCGGGCGGCAAGGGCTTCAAACCGATAGCCGATAAAATTCACGCCCTCGGGCTGAAATTCGGCATTCATATAATGCGTGGCATCCCGAGGCAGGCCGTCCATGCGGGCACGGCGATAAAATGCGAGGGGCTGACCGCAAGGGATATAGCGCAGCAGTTCTCCGTCTGCCCGTGGAACACCGATATGTACGGCGTTGACCCGCACAAGAGGGGAGCGCAGGAGTATTACGATTCGCTCTTAGAGCTTTATGCCTCGTGGGGCGTCGATTTCATCAAGTGCGACGATATCGCCAACACCGAATTTAAGCCCAATGACCCGTATTCCGCGCGGGGCGAGATAGAGATGCTCCGCAAGGCCATTGACCGCTGCGGCAGGGATATGGTGCTGAGCCTTTCGCCGGGACCCGCCCCCGTCAGCGAGCATGAGCACCTTGCCGCGAACGCCAATATGTGGCGCATGACGGGCGATTTCTGGGATAATTGGGACAGGCTTCACGATATGTTTGACCGCTGCCTTGCGTGGCAGGACTATGTGCAGACAGGCGCATACCCCGACTGCGATATGCTGCCCATCGGCAGGCTCGCCGTGGCGGGCGGCAGAGGCAACACCGAGCGATACACAAGATTCACTCACGACGAGCAGATAACGATGATGACCCTTTGGAGCATCTTCCGCTCGCCGCTTATGATAGGCGCGGAGATGCGCCGAAATGACGAATTCACCCTCTCGCTGCTGACAAATTCGGAGCTTATAGATATGCTCAAAAATTCGCATTCCGCGCGGCAGCTCCGCCGTGACGAGACGCAGGGCAGAGGAGAGATTATTTGGGCCGCAAAGGGCGAAGAATGCAAATACATAGCCCTTTTCAATACTGACGAAGCCGAGCGGGAGATATCGTTTGATATCACCGATATCGCCGTCGGCGGCAGAGAATACAAGGCTCGCGACCTTTGGGTGCATGAAGAGTATCCGCTTGACGGCGGCGAATTAAAGGCAAAAGTTAACGCCCACGGCGCGAGATTATTTAAGATAATGTGAGGTAAAATATATGGAAAGACAGCCGAATTACAGACTTGCCACAAAGAAGCCCGACCATATCATGGTCAGCATCTCGGGCGACGCCAAGACCTCGATGACGATCACATGGCGTGCGAGCGCCGAGGTGACCGAGGGCTATGTCGAGTTCAGCGAAAAAGGCGGAGAAAAAAAGAGAGTTCAGGCGATAACAAATGAATTCAAGAGCGACGTCAGCGTCAGCAGACTTTTTTGGGCGAAGCTCGAGGGTCTGAAGCCCGGCACCCGTTATTATTACACCTGCGGCAGTGCCGAGGAGCGCAGCGAGGAGTATTATTTCGACACCGAGGAGGAGAATTTGACCAAGTTCAAATTCATCGCCATCTCGGATCATCAGAAGGATAACGACCATTATAACCCCGATTATTCCGCCCTCAATAAATTCCTCAAGAACGTGCTCAAGAAGCACCCCGACGTTAAATTCATCCTCACCGCGGGCGATAACACCAACTGCGGCCAGCATGAGATACAGTGGAACGCCATGTACGAAGGCATGGAGGGCGTTATGGAGCACCTGCCCTATATGATGTGCTGCGGCAACCACGATAACAGGGGCTTCAAGCAGTATTTCCCCACCGAGCAGGGCAGATACTATGCCGAGCCTGCGGAATTCTTCAACGCCGAGCTTGCCTATTCCTATCCGCTCAACGGCCCCGAGGGCTGGCGCCCCGAGAACTATTCCTTTGACTACGGCAACGTCCATTTTGCGATCATGGGCGTCAACGAGCCCGAACTTGTCAACGATTGGCTGATAAAGGATCTCGACGCCTCCGATAAGACGTGGAAATTCGGAGCATACCATTTCCCGATATATTACAGCGGCTCAAATCTTGCGAATGACGACGCTTACCCGATGATGCGCGAGGGCATGGAGAAGCTCGATGTGCTTTTCTCGGGTCATGAGCATAATTTCTCAAGAAGCTATCCGATACGCAATGAGGAGCTTTTTGACCGCCCGTCACAGGGCACTGTCCATTATGAGCTGGGCAACGGTCACATGAATCCTCCCGGCACCAAGACCTGCGATAAGATATGGCATTGCTCATATTATCCGCAGGAGGAATTCAACTGCATGTATGCCCTTATCGAGATCGACGGCGATAAAGCCACGTTTATCTCCGAGCTTGACGACGGCAGAGTGGTCGACGAATGCTGCATTGATAAGGCCAAGGACGAGATAAGACCCTACAGGGTCGCTCCCGTATTCGGCCCCGGCAGGACGAGGACCATGTTCAAGGGCGTTGACCTCGGACTCTGCGCCGCTTCGCTCCCGCCCGTGTGCATCGACGGCGTGTGGTATGCCGCCTTTGCTACCCTCATCGGCTTCATCGGCGGCGAGGTCGCAAGGAAGCCCGGCAGAGTGGAGCTTTCGGTCTACGGCAGGAGCGCCGCCTTTAACGAGGGCAGCAGCAAAGCCGAAACGCCGAACGGCGAGGTCGAGATGGGCAATAAAGTATTTCGAGGCAACGAAGGTCAGCTCTATGTGCCCCTTGACGCAGCTTGCAAGATATTCGGTATGAAGTGGGCTTACGCGGCAAGGAATAATTTCATCACCATTGAGCATGTGAGCGAGGCTCACCCCGTGCCCGTCCAGCCGTAAAATATCAAAGAACCGAAAGAGGTCACGATATGTTTGAGTATTTCAGAGTAGCCTGCGCCGTCCCCGACGTTGAGGTGGCGGATGTGGAGCTGAATACGCAGCGCACCGTGGATTATATCCGCAGCGCCGCCGATAAAAAGGTCGATCTGCTTGTTTTCCCCGAGCTGGGGCTGACCGGCTACACCTGCGCCGATCTATTCGCTCAGCGCACCCTCGGCGACGGGGTCAAGTCGGCGCTTGACACGCTTGCCTCGGAGAGCGCCAAATGCGGCGTTGCCTTCGCGGTCGGCGCCCCCGTCGTGATGAGCGGCTCGCTTTATAACTGCGCCGTCATTTTCTTCGGCGGCAGGGTCGTGGGCGTTGTGCCCAAGACCTTTATCCCGAATTACGGCGAATTCTATGAGAAGAGATGGTTTGACGCTGCGGACGGCGCTCCCGAGTCGATAACTTCGGCCGAGCTCGGTATAAGCGGCGAGAGCTACACCGTGCCGGTCGGCAGCTCCGTGTTTGATCTCGGCGGCGTTAAGGTTGGCTTCGAGATCTGCGAGGATCTCTGGGCGCCTCTGCCCCCGAGCACTCTGCTCTGTCTTGCGGGCGCGGAGGTCATAGCCAATCTCTCCGCCAGCAATGAAGTTATCGCAAAGCGTGAATACCGCCGTCAGATAGTTATTCAGCAGTCTGCGGGCAGCATCTGCGCCTATGCATATTGTTCGGCGGGCAGCCTTGAATCGACCACCGACCTTGTTTTCTCGGGTCATTCGCTTATCGCCGAGAACGGCAAGCTCCTTTGCGAGCAGGAGAAGCCCCTGACGAGCGATTATATATTGATAACCGATGTCGACATTGAGCGCATCCGCAGCGACAGAGCCAAAAAGAGCAGCTTCACCGATTGCAGGAAGCGCTACGGCGACCCCGCCATACAGACCGTTAGAGTCCCCAAGGCGGAGTCCGCTTCTGACGGCTCATACTATAAGATAGGCAAGCTGCCCTTTGTGCCCGACACTGAGAAGCACCGCACCGAGAGATGCCTTGCCATATTTGAAATGCAGGTCGCAGGTCTCAAAAAACGCCTTATCAAGACGAATTGCCGCCCCGTTATCGGTATTTCGGGCGGGCTTGACTCGACCCTTGCGCTGCTCGTGAGCGTGCAGGCGGTCAAGGAGCTGGGCAGACCCGCTTCCGACGTGGTAGGCGTCACTATGCCCTGCTTCGGCACAACGGACAGAACCTATAACAACGCCCTTTCACTTATGGAATCTCTCGGCGTTACCGTTGAGGAGATAAATATAAAAGCTGCCTGTATGCAGCATTTCGCCGATATAGGCCACGACCCCGAGCAGTTTGACCTGACCTATGAGAATTCTCAGGCTCGTGAGCGCACGCAGGTGCTCATGGATCTTGCGGGCAAGGTCGGCGGCATAGTCATCGGCACGGGCGATCTGAGCGAATCCGCCCTCGGCTGGTGCACCTACAACGGCGACCACATGAGCATGTACGGCGTGAACGCCACTATCCCCAAGACGCTGATACGCTGGATGATAGAGAGCCTTATCAAGGGCGGCACCTTTGAGAGCAGCTCCGATGCGCTCAGGGATATTGCCGACACCCCGATAAGCCCCGAGCTGCTGCCGCCCGACGCGAGCGGCAAGATAGCGCAGCAGACCGAGAGCATAGTCGGCCCCTATGCGCTGCATGACTTTTTCCTTTATTATATGCTCCGCTACGGCTTCTCGCCGGCCAAGATATATTTCCTCGCCTGCAAGGCGTTTAAGGATGATTTTGACGGCGAAACGGTCAAGAAATGGCTCGTCACATTCTGCCGCCGCTTCTTCAGCCAGCAGTTCAAGCGTAACTGCGTGCCCGACGGAGTCAAGGTCGGCAGCATCGCCCTCTCGCCTCGCGGCGACTGGCGTATGCCCGGCGACGCCTCCGCAGCCGCATGGCTCGCCGAAGCGGAAAGACTGTGAGGGCGTAATTTTTCAATTCCGACTTCCGCACAAGACGGAAAAATCAAAGAACGCAATTTCTCTGTGCCGCTGTGCCGAAAACGGGCACGGCGGTGTATTATTTACAATTTGTTCATAATTTCCGTAAAGGATTCGACCGAATCGGCTTGTATTTAATAATTGAAGGGGTGATTTAGTGGATACCATCAGAGAAAACGCCTGTAAGAGGGAGAAAGAGATCCTCTCACCGAGGGCGGCGTTTGCCGCCGAGAGCAAGGGTCGGCTTCGCCCCGAGGAGGAGTGCCCTATCCGCACCGTTTTCCAGCGCGACAGGGATAGGATCATCCATTGCAGCTCTTTCAGACGGCTGAAACATAAAACTCAGGTTTTCCTTTCACCCGAGGGCGATTACTACCGCACAAGACTGACTCATACTCTTGAAGTGGCTCAGATCGCAAGGACTATTTCGGGCGCTCTGCTGCTCAACGGCGACCTGACCGAGGCTATCGCGCTCGGCCATGATCTCGGTCATACCCCGTTCGGCCATGCGGGCGAGCGTGCGCTGAATGCTGTCTGCCCCAACGGTTTCAGGCATTATCAACAGAGCCTGCGTGTGGTGGATAAGATCGAAAAAGAGGGCAGGGGGCTGAATCTCACCTTTGAGGTCCGCAACGGCATCGAGCGCCACACAAGCGGCGAGCAGGCGGCGACCCTTGAGGGACGTGTCGTCCGCCTTGCCGACAGGATCGCCTACATAAATCACGATATCGACGACGCTACAATCGCCGGCATAATGTGCGAGGAGGATATCCCGCTTGCCATTCGCAACGAGCTGGGGCATTCAAAGAGCGCAAGGATAAACACCCTTGTTATCAGCTGCATCGAGCACAGCGGAGACGATATCGTCCTTGAGAAGGGCGTTGCCGAGGTCTTTGACGAGCTGCATGAATTTATGTTTGCCAAGGTCTACACCAACCCCGCCTGCAAGGGCGAGGAAAAGAAGGCAATAGAGATGATACAGCGCCTTTACTTCTATTACTCAGAGAATCCCGAGCAGATGCCCGAGCAGTTCGTAGCCATTGCGAAGCGTGACGGAGTGCCGACCGCGGCGTGCGACTTCATTGCCGGCATGACCGACAGATACGCCGTTAAGGTCTTTACCGAATTGTTTGTGCCCAAGGCGTGGAGTAAGCTCGGAGACGCATTCTGATATGAAAAAGAGAATTAAATATATCTCCGTCGTTGCCGCGGCGCTGCTTCTTGCGGCTGCAATATCCGTCAGCTCGTTTGCAAATTGGTATGACGATGTCAGCGGCGGTACATATAAAGAAATAAAAGGAAAGGGCTTCGTTGCGGATACCTTTTGCGGCGTTGACGCCCTGTATAACGAAAATGACAGCTATTACCAGTGCAACGAGTTGATAATGCGATTTTACCGTGAAGCATTCGGACTTGAGGTGCTCGCCTATGCGAATACAGGGCTTGTCATGCTCACCGAGGGCTATGCTTTTGAGCCGACCTCCGAGCCTAAGAAAGGCGACGTGGTCTATTGCACGGCTGCTATGCGAGGCTCCTCAAGCGACCACTGGGCAATAGTCAAGGATTACTCCGACGGCAAGCTCGCTCTGTTTGAGCAGAATGTGGTCTGGGAGGGCAAGGCGGGCGTCGGCAGGCGGCTGAAATACCCATCGGATTCATACTATTTATATACTCCCGTCGGTCTCGGCGGCAATGCCGACCCCGTGCCGAGAGGCGTTTCTCAGACAGTGACCGAGAAGCCGACGACCACCGCCGCGCCGACTACGGCAAAGGCGACAACGGCAAAACCGACGACCGTGAAGCAAACCGCCGTCAAAGCGACGGTCAAGGCGACCGCGACCATGACAACGGCGTTATCGACCTCCGCGGCGACGACCGCTACTACGGCTTTATCAGAGACGACGACGGAATTCATCTCCGTGCCGTCGACCGCTGCGGTGCCCACTACCCATGCGTGCACGGCACCCGTTACCTCCGCAGAGGCAAAGAACGCCTCCGACGGATATGCGGCGAAGCTCCTGCCCCTTTGTGCGGGTCTTGCGGCGGTCATGATAATTGTGATATTGATAATCAAAAACAAACGAAAGTGAAATAAAACGCTGAGCCGTTAGGGAAGCGAGGTGGGCTTATGGCTATCAGCGAGCGATTTATCCAGGAGCTGCAAGAGCGGGTCGATATCGAGGAAGTGATATCCTCCCACATAACTCTGCGGCGGCGGGGCAAGACCCTTGTGGGTCTGTGTCCGTTCCATAACGAAAAGACACCGTCGTTAACGGTGTATCCCGATACAAATTCATTCTATTGCTTCGGCTGCGGCGCGGGCGGCGACGTCATCAGCTTCATCCGCAGGATAGACAACCTCGACTATGTTGAGGCGGTCAAGACCGTCGCTCAGATGGCGGGGATGTCCATGCCCGAGGACGGCTACGACGATACGCTTGCCAAGCGGCGAATGCGTCTGCTTGCGGCGAACCGAGAGGCAGCAAGATTTTTCAACACCTGCCTTATGGATGAGAAAAACCGCTCTGCGCTCGACTATTTTCTGCGCCGTGCACTCACTACCGCCACGATCAGGCACTTCGGCCTCGGCTATGCGCCCGACAGCTGGCACGCCCTGACGGAGCACCTTCGCTCCAAGGGCTTCACCTATGAGGAAATGGTGCTCGCTAACCTCGTCAGGCGCTCGGATAAGAACGGCAAGGCGAATTATTACGATAATTTCCGCAACCGCGTGATGTTCCCGATAATCGACCTTAGGGGCAACGTGATAGCCTTCGGCGGCAGAGTCATGGATGACTCGAAGCCCAAGTATATCAACACCTCCGACACTCCGGTATATAAAAAGAGCAACGGCGTTTTCGCCTTGAATTTCGCCAAGAATGCCAACGAAAACAAGCTGCTGCTCGTCGAGGGATATATGGATGTCATAGCCCTGCATCAGGCGGGCTTTACCAATGCAATAGCCTGCCTCGGCACGGCTTTCACAAGCGAGCAGGCGAATCTGCTCTCCCGCTACGCAGAGGAAATAATCATCTGCTACGACAACGACGGCGCGGGCAGGGAGGCTACGCAGCGCGCGCTTAATGTGCTCGGCAAGACGGGGCTGAAGCTCCGCGTCGTCACCATGAGCGGCGGCAAGGACGCCGACGAGATAATCCGCACCCACGGCAAGGAGCGCTTCGCCGAGCTGCTCGGCATGGCCGCCAACAAGACGGAATACCGCCTGCTTCAGGAGCGGAACAAATACAATCTCAATACCGACGACGGCAAATTGCGATTTTTGACCGCCGCAGCCCAAATTCTCGCCGAGTGCAGCGCTATCGAGTGCGATATCTACGCCACCAGGCTGTCAAATGAGCTTGGCGTGTCGGCGGAGAGCATCAACGCTCAGATCCGCTCTGTCAAGACAAGGCAGCGGCGCAGCGATGAGTCAAAAAGGCTCAAGGAGAGCGAGGCGCTGATAGAGCGTAGCTTCGCCGATAAAAATAATCCGCAGCGAGCCGCCAATATACGGGCCGCCAAAGCGGAGGAAACGCTGATAGCTTCGCTTATGCGCAACCCTGATTTTTATCCGAAGCTCAAAGATAAATTCTCCGCCGATGATTTCGTGACCGACTTCAACAAGCGGATAATGCGCTGCCTTGCGGACAAGCTCGACAAGGGCTTTATCCCCGAGCTAAGCCTTTTCGCAAGGGAATTTACCCCGGAGGAGATGGGCAGCGTTACGAGGATATATATGAGTTCTGCGGAGCTGAATAATACGCTCAGAGAGTGCGAGGATTGCATATCCGTGCTGCAAAATGCGGCTGAGAGCAAGCCTACCGATGTTTCCTCCCTCAGCGCTGAGGAATATTTGAAGCTGTTTAATAAAAAATAATTATACATAGGATGTGAGTTTTAATGGAAGGAACAGAGAAGAAAACGCCGTTCAAGGCGCTTGTGGAGAAAGGTAAAGCCACAGGTAAGCTGACCACTCAGGATATCGACGCCGCCATGATCGAGATGAATCTCGACGTTGAGGAGCTTGATAAGCTCTATGAAACACTCGAGGCAAATAACATTGAAGTTGTGGACGATATCTCAAGCGACGCTATCGAGAATTTTGACGTGGATATCCCGAAGTCGCTCGATATCGGTGCGGGCGACGATAAGGGAGCGAATGTGGACGACCCCGTTAAGGTCTATCTCAAGGAGATAGGCAGGGTGCCGCTGCTCACCCCCGAGGAGGAGATCGAGCTTGCTATCAGAATAGCCGATGACGATAAGAAAGCAAAGCAGCGCCTTGCGGAGGCCAACCTGCGCCTTGTCGTCAGCATCGCCAAGAGGTATGTGGGCAGGGGAATGCACTTCCTTGACCTCATCCAGGAGGGCAACCTCGGCCTCATCAAGGCGGTCGATAAATTCGATTACACCAAGGGCTTCAAATTCTCGACCTACGCCACGTGGTGGATAAGACAGGCGATAACCAGAGCCATTGCCGACCAGGCGAGGACGATCCGTATCCCCGTGCATATGGTTGAGACCATCAATAAAGTCAAAAAGACCAACAGCCAGCTGCTCCATGAGAACGGCAGAGATCCCACCGCCGAGGAGATAGCCCAGAGGCTTGATATGCCCGTTGAGAAGGTCAGGGAGATCCTGCGCGTCGCTCAGGAGCCCGTTTCGCTTGAAACGCCCATCGGCGAGGAGGAGGACAGCCACCTCGGCGACTTCATCCCCGACGACGATGCCCCCGCACCGGCGGATGCCGCCTCAATGATGCTTCTTAAAGAGCAGCTCAACGACGTGCTCAAGACCCTGACCCCGAGAGAGGCTCAGGTGCTCCGTCTGCGCTTCGGCCTTGAGGGCGGCCACCCGCACACCCTCGAAGAGGTCGGCGCAATATTCAACGTCACCCGTGAGAGAATCCGTCAGATAGAAGCGAAAGCACTCAGAAAGCTCCGTCACCCCAGCAGGAGCAAAAAGCTCAAGGATTTTGTCGATTGACGAGCCATACCCGCCGCAGCCCGACCGCCGCGGCGGCTCTTTTTGCCCGAATATATAAAAACACGGATAATTTTTAAATTTAGGTCTTTACAAATTCAAAAAATGTGGTAAACTATTATTTGTCACTCGGAGGCATAGCTCAGCTGGTCAGAGCGCCTGCTTCACACGCAGGAGGTCACAGGTTCGAGCCCCGTTGTCTCCACCAAAAAACGGCTGCCCTCGTCAGAGGGTGGCCGTTTTTTCTTTTGCATAGGGGCTCGAAGGACGAGCGGTCGAAAAAAGCACTTCCGAAGAAGTACATTTTTCAACGAAGCGCACCTTACGGTGCATGAAAAATGAAGCAGGGCTTCGCCCTATGAAGCGTGACTTCGCTGCACTGATGGTTCGGGCGCTTCATTTGACAAGCTGTTGGATTTATGGTAATTTATTTGAGTAATTCATACTAACAGCGGAACATGTTTACTACCACGAGGTGACATATGAAAATCTATCTTATACGTCACGGGGCGGAGGATGGCTCCGTGCGCGGCGGTTGGAGCAAAACGCCGCTTACGGAAGAGGGCAGGGCGCAGTCGCTTACGGCGGCCGAACGGCTTGCTAAAGAGCCTGATGCCGATATTGCCCGCATTTTTTCGAGCGACCTGCTCCGTGCGGCTCAGACGGCGCGGATAATCTCCGACAGGCTCTCCGTGCCCGTTGCATACCTGCCGCAATTCCGAGAGGTCAATAACGGCGTGCTCGCCGGCATGGCAAACGAACGGGCGGATAAGGAATACCCCGGGCTTTATTGGCGCACTCTCGATTTTGACGAGCATTATCCGGGCGGCGAAAGCCCTCACGAATTCTATGACCGCATTTCTGCTGCATGGGGCGACCTTGTGACCTCTGTACGCGAGTCGGGCAAGGATGCAGCGCTTGTGACCCACGGCGGCGTTATCAATGTTATAATGCATATCGTTGACGGTATGCCTTATTCAAACCAAACCCCGTCGTTTTGCATAGGCAATGCCGAATATACGGCAGTTGAGGTGTAAGCCCATTCCTACTGCGTGTTGTCTCGCAATGCCTGCCGTATATCGGCTACCCACGCAGCCTGAATGCAATATCCTGCGTCAATAAAGCCGCCGAAAGTTGATAACAAACATTAAAATCCCCCGCCCGATTCATATGAACCGAGAAGGGGATTTGCGATCATTTGAGTATTATTCCCACTCGTTGCCGAGAGGCTAAACTTAACACATTTTGTTTATAAAATGTATCGTGTAGTCTTCGCAGTATTTTGATAATCCATATTATCATACCTGTATGACGAGAATTTATCATTTTCTTATCAGGTGCGATAAAACCGATGGTTGCAAGAAAAGAATAATCGCAACCGGATTGGTTTTACAATTTATATTATACTTGATTTCTTTTTGCTTTGCAAGATGTATTTTAATTTTACGCACATATTTCAAAAAATGTGCTTAAATTTTAATTGATTTTTTTAGTTGTCTTAGGTATAATAAAATCAGCACACAATTACATATTCGCTGTGCGTGAATTTTATTTAAGTAAGAGGGTGAATGAGTGAATCTTAAAGAGCGAGCAAAAGAAGTGGTTGTAGACAATAATGGCATTGCAAAATCTGCCGACTTTGTTGCTGCCGGAATCAGGGCTGTTGATGTCGTAAACCTGTGTAACGCAGGCTTTCTTAATCGTGTACGACACGGATACTATCAGCTTGCCGAACAAAGTGTTTCTTCAGAAGAACAATTGCTTGCAACACTCATCCCAAAAGGAATAGTTTGTGTTGAATCTGCGTTGTTTCACTATGGTTACAGCGACTTTGCACCACGAAAATGGTCAATAGCTGTACCTCGTTCAATGTCAAGAACAAAGCTAAAAATTGATTCGCTTGCTATTCAACCTTATTATATGCAGCCTGAGTTGTATGAACTTGGGAAAATCACCGACAACTTCAACGGGATTGAGCTGCCTGTATATGACCGTGAGCGAACAATATGTGATTGTTTCAAATATCGTTCAAGATTAGATAACGAAATTTTCAACAAGGCCATTAACGCTTATGTAAAAGACGACAAAAAGAATCTGAATAATCTTTCTGCTTATTCCCAAAAATTGCGTGTGTATAAAAAAGTTACCGAACTGATGGAGGTGTTGCTGAATGGCTGATAATGCAGCGTTTGTGCTTACTCGATTAAAGAATAAGGCGCAGGCAAGTGGAAGAACCGATGATTTTAACACAGTGCTGAAAACTATCAAAGCATTTTTGATAGAGCCGTTTACAGCGGCGGTTGAAAATAAAGAATTTGAAGAAAAATGGACTGCCACTGATGGCAGGTGGAGAAGATAGGAGAAACAGATATGATTAGAGCAGATATGGTTGCAACCGTTGGCAGAAAATATCTTACCAGTAATATTGAAAATGACGAATATAGCTATCCAAAAGCGTTTGCGGCACAGTCCTTAACGTTCAATCCTATTCGCAATAAAACGGGACGAGCTTTTGAAAAATTGGATATTCGTTTCGTAAAAGACAATGTTACCGTACTGATTGAGACTAAACAGAATTTTACAGCAGCAGATGAAGAACAATTATCCGCTTATGTCGAATATGAAAAGGCACTGACTGGGAATAAAATCATTGCCATACTTGCCAACACAATAAATGATAATGTCAAGGTTTGGCGCGGCGTTATTTCCGACGGTGATCTGATGCCGAAAGAAACGGCGCTTCGCACAATGGACGAATATGTCGATTTTTATACATCAAAGATCAACGATAAGGAAAAGGTGATGCAGAACACCTATAAACTCAATGAAATGCTGCATCGCCATAGCATCCCCGAAAAACTGCGTAGTCAGTTTGTCGGAACGTGCCTTCTTGCGTTAAAAAACGGTCTCGACTATTCCACGCCCTCGCTGACTGCCGCACAGATTAGAACCCGAATCAAAGAGGTATTGGAAGACCTACTCAACTCGGATATTAACAAAGCAGAAAAGCTGGCTCTGCTTAACAGAAATGTCCTCGGAGACCAGTATGTCAGACAGCTTAACATCGCTGCTTTCAGGGAAATATTAAAGTTCATTGAAGATAACATATTGCCTTTTATCAATGACAAAAGCACCTCCGGACAGGATTTGCTGAATCTGTTCTTTGTCACATTTAACAAATATGTTGGCAAGTCGGATAAAAACCAAGCCTTCACACCTGACCACGTTACAGATTTTATGGCAAAAATAACGGGTGTAAATAAGCATTCTGTCGTACTCGATCCTTGCTGCGGAAGTGGCTCTTTCCTTGTAAGAGCAATGACTCAGGCGTTGGATGACTGCGCTACTGCTGCTGAGCAGGAAGAAGTGAAAAAGCATCAGATTTTCGGTATCGAGTTTGATGAAAATGTGTATGGCCTTGCTACAACGAATATGCTCATTCACTCGGACGGCAATTCTAACATTGTAAAGGGAAGCTGCTTTGCATTGGCGGAGTGGATCAAGGAAGCAAAACCGAATGTAATTCTGATGAATCCTCCGTATAATGGCCAACGAGTCCATCTTCCGAAGGTCTATGTTGATACTTGGGCAAGGGACAAAAAAGAAGATCCGTCAAAAGGATTATATTTTGTAAAGTATTTGGCTAACACGCTAAATTCTATCAATCATCAGGCAAAACTGGCAGTATTGCTTCCCGTTGCCTGTGCTATCGGTACCAGCGGCGAAATAGCTCGACTCAAAAGAGAAATCCTTGAGGAAAATACCCTCGATGCCGTATTTACCCTTCCAAATGAAATATTCTACCCAGGAGCAAGTGCTTCTGCTTGTTGTATGGTTTTCAAAATTGGAATAAAGCACACCGATATTTCCAACCCTGATACATTCTTCGGATATTGTAAAGATGATGGCTTCAAAAAGAAAAAGAATCTTGGCCGAGTAGAGCAGGTTGATTCGACCACCGGAAAGAGCCGTTGGGTAGAAATTGAGAAAGAATGGATAGAGCTATACAGAAACCGCCGTTCTGTCGATGGTCTTTCTGCCACACATAAAGTCAGCGGTGACGATGAGTGGTTGTGTGAAGCATATATGAAAACAGATTATACAAAGCTTTCAGAACGGGATTTTCAGCAAACAATAAATGATTATCTCGCCTATCTTGTGAAGGAAGGGCATATTTATGAATCTTAATGTAGACAGCTGGAAAGAATTCCGCCTTGGGGATTTGTTTTCGGAAATGTATAAGGCTGAAGCTCACGTAAAAGGTGAACTTGAATGCTACGATGTCCCCCTTGACAACACAATTCGTTTTGTTTCCAGAACAGAAATGAACAATGGTTGTGATTGCTATGTTTTGAATAATGGCCTCTCAGGTATTGAAAAAGCAAATGCTATTGCCATTGGCGATACGACAGCAACCTGCTTTTATCAGGGCGAGGACTTCGTATGCGGAGATCATATGGTTATTTGTCGTGCTGATTGGATTAATCTGCATACAGCACTGTTTATCATTTCAATACTTAAGCAGGAAAAATATAAATACAGCTATGGCAGAGCTTTCAAAATGGAACTGATTTCAAATACTATGCTGAAACTTCCTGCCGCCGCTGATAATACGCCTGATTGGGACTATATGGAAAGCTATATTAAGTCTCTCAATCATAAGCCATTAGCTACCGCTAACCGGGGGGGGTACGGATCACATACACTTGGTGTTGAGACCTGGAAAGACTTTAAAGTGAATGAATTGTTTGAAGTTAAATACGGCATAAATATGGAACTGAACACCTGTATAGAAGCTGAAGATGGTGATCCCGATGCAATAAATTTTGTTGCTCGTACAGAATCTAATAATGGAGTTAGTGCACGAGTTAAACCGGTTGAAGGAAAAGAACCTCAACCTGCAGGTTTAATTACTTGTGCAGGTGGCGGAAGCGTTCTTTCCACTTTTTTGCAAGAAGAACCATTTTATAGCGGTCGAGATTTATATTTGCTTATTCCATTACAGCCTATGAGTAAACTTGTCAAATTGTTTTGCATAACTGTTCTTAAGGCCAACAAATACCGTTATAGTTATGGCAGACAAGCTAACATAACATTACCATATTTAGAATTAATGCTGCCAGCAAACGCAGATGGTACACCGGATTTTAATTCTATGGATAGTTATATGAAGTCTCTGCCGTATGGAGATAGAATCTGAGGTGCTTTGACCGCTTTTGAGAAAAAATCCAAAAATGGCGGCAAGGATTTCCTTGCCGCCACTATACTTTTAACCGCAAATCAACTCGCTATTCACAATCTCCATAGCCCGATTACGGATATTATTCATCCTGCCGACCCACCCCATTTGATTATCCGCTAGAAGAATCATAAAACAAAAAGAGCTATCTGACTTCTCTTACAGAAATCAGATAGCTCTTTATTCTTGGATAATCTAAAATGTTGTCATTTTGTTGTCACGGGGCAATTCCGTAACGCAAAAGTGCAGCATTTTCAAGGCTTTTTGGCCTTTCGGGGATTATTCCCACTCGACTTTTCCTAACTAATTTTGTTTAGAAATTATTCTCTGCCGAGTATGTAAATCCTTTGATTATTTGATATATCCATATTATCCTGCCTATATAAGCTAATGTTATCATTTTGTTATCGGTATTGATAACACTTGCTCAGTAGCTGTGGATAATAGCTATATGCTATGGTTTAAATTATAAGCGAGTTTTTTTTGTTTTTTAAATTCTATACCAACCAGTACAACAGATAGCACAAACGCTGAAAAATCAGCAACAGGCCCCGCTAGCAATACTCCCATAATTCCGAAACGAAGCGGGAGCAGCAGGGTAAGCGGAATCAAGAAAAAGGTCTGCCTTGTTAATGCCAACAGAGCACCTTTTAACGATTTTCCTATTGCAGTAAAAAAACTGGAAGAAAGCAACTGCACACCATTTACCAACACCATGAAAAGATAGGTACGCATGAACAAAACAGCAAATTCAAAATACAGCTCGTCCCCGTCTCCGAATAGTGAAATGATAGATTGCGGGAAAAATTGAAATGCGATAAAAGCAATAGTGGAAACAACAAGATTCCACTTTACTGCAAGCATGTAAGCCTCCCGTACCCGATGATATTGCCTTGCTCCATAGTTGAAGCCGATAATCGGCTGTGTCCCTTGCGAGATTCCTACAACAATCGCAAGGACTATGGCATTTGTTTTCATAACAATTCCGCAAGCTGCCAAGGGAATATCCGTTCCATATTTTGTTAATGCGCCGTAATAAGTCAACGAATTGTACTGAATGATTTGAATCACGGTAACTGCAATCTGATTTGAGCTGCTGCTGATTCCCATGTTGCAAATTTTCAGGCTTTCTTTGATGTCCAATAAAAACGACTCTTTTTCAAAATGGATTGTTTGGAAATGCCATAGATAACGGAGTGCGAGTATGAAAGAAAAAATTTGCCCAATAACCGTTGCCCAAGCTCCGCCGGCAATCCCCCAATCGCAAGCAAAAATAAAAATGGGGTCAAGAATGGTATTGATAATAGCTCCCACAACCATGCAGACCATTGAATACTTTGGTTTTCCATCTGCTCGAATCAAATTGCTCATACCATTCGTTACAATGAGAAACGGCATTCCAATCAATGTTATGCTGGCATACTGCTTTGCATATGGAAATACATCTGTCGTTGCCCCAAATGCCTTTAGGAGCAAAGACAGAAAAGCTTCACCAACCAGCAAATAAATAATTCCGAAAATTCCCATCAGAACAATACCATTTCCCGCTGCTTTGGCGGCAGCTTTCGGCTCTTTGCGTCCAAGACAGAGGGAAACACGGGAAGCACTGCCAATTCCAACCAGCAGTGCAATAGCAAGGCAGATGGTAGAAAACGGGTAGGCAACATTGGTTGCTGCATTTCCCAAATAACCGACCCCTTGACCAATAAAAATCTGATCCACAATATTGTAGATTGAGCCGACAAGAGACGCCACAATACTGGGAACAGCAAAATTTTTCAACAGCTTTGAAATTTTTTCATAGCCCAGAGGATTTTCAGTCATTGAACTCCTCCCCCTTTCGCTCTATATGAAGTTCCGATGTAATATTTTCACCTGCCTGAATCAGCAAATCAATAAAGAGGTTTTTATCAGATTCCCTGAAGCCTTGCAATAAAAGAGCTTCTGTCTTTTCACATACCGTCTGTACCTCATCAATTACAGACAGCGCACGTTCTGTAGGATACAATTTACATGTCCGCTTATCCTTATCATTGGGAGAACGTGTAATCATTCCCTGCTTTTCTAATGCCGCAACCGTCCGTACAATATTGCTCGGATGAACATAAAACATATCCATTAAAGAATCTTGTAGAATACCGGGCGAACGACAGATTTTGATTAAGAACATATATTGACTGTTGTTGATTCCATAGGGGGCAAGTTGCTTGTCCAAATAGATTTTGTAAAATCGGTCTGTTACTGAAAGCCATTTTAATAGTTTCATAGATATATTCCTCCTAACTACCAGTATTATAACACAATATGCGTGCGCACGCAACTACTTTTAACATTATATCTGCCTCTTTGTCCTCCTAAACACAAATCAATTCTACATCTATAATCTCTACTGCTCTGCTACGAATATTATTCATTTTCCCGACCCATTCAAGCTGATTTTCTGCCTTTCTCACTCACACAAAGATATAAATAAGGTCAAAGCCTTTGCCGGATGGCTATATGATTGTTTTGGATTAGAAGCTTTTATTGACTCTTGC
>OGNC01000698.1_pt1 | contig 20054 bp, 14 predicted proteins | sample 1573311 | NCBI WGS metagenome assembly OGNC01 (sample SAMEA2581889, study PRJEB24529) | metagenome | biome: Human gut stool | place: China | collected 2011
CGTGGGAAGTCCCAGTTCGGACTCGCCGACCACGTCGGGCAGCAGCCCGGCGGCCCGGTCGTAACACTCGGCGATGTACTTCACGCACTCGTCGTAAGGCGTCCGCGGAGTGAGGATCTCCGATTCGGGCGCGTCGATGGGAATGAACTTCTTGACCAGTACGATCGGTCCGTAGTATTCGAGCAGGCACTGGTGGTAATATCCCACGAGGAACCACGCTTCGCCCGCGTAGCGGTCGGCGTTTTCCTGCGAGACTGCGGGAACTTTGTAGATGTTGTCCAGCAGGTAGAAACAGTAGCGTATGCCGCGGTAGATGTCGTAGTTCGTGCCGCCGCTGGTGCAGTTCGGGGCCCAGCGGCCGAAATAGGTCAGGTTGGCGTTCTCCTCGCCGTAGAGCAGGCTCTTGCTCGAAAAATAGTAGGTCGTGCCGCGCGCTCCGGTGATGAAGTCGTCGCCGGCGAACTGGTCGGGCGACCAGTCGTACCCGATCAGGTTGGGCATGTAGGTCTGCATGTAGTAGCGGTAGTTCTCGGCCTGCTCCTCCGTTTTCCAGATATCCTCTTCGGTGGCTTTGCCTTCGGGCACCACGTCGAGGTAGGAGCAGGAGCATAGCAGCAGCAGTGAAAGTGCGAAGATTATCTTTTTCATGGTCTTTTGCTGTGTTTGGGTTAGAAATTGAACTGGAATCCGAGGTTGTACGTCCGCTGGAGCGGGTATCCCAGGCCGTTGCCCGAACCCTTTTCGGGGTCCCAGTACTTGAACGGGGCGAAGGTCAGCAGGTTGGTCCCCGAGACGTAGACGCGCATTTTCTTGTAGGTGTAGCCGATCTCGGCGGTCTTCAGGCGCAGCATCTTGCCGTTGCGCACGTAGAGCGTGCTGGCCTTGGTGTTGTTGTTGTTCCACAGCGGCGACAGGCGCGGGTAGAGAGCCTTGGGATTGGGGGCGTCCTCGCTCCAGTGTTCGTCGGCGATCCACTGCATCAGTCCCGAACCGGGCGTCGCGGCTGTCGCGAAGGGGTGGTAGTTGTACATGAGGATCGACACCTTGCCCTGTCCCTGGAAGAAGGCCGAGCAGTCGAATCCCTTGTATTTGAGCGAAAAGCCGAATCCGTAGATGATCTCCGGGACGGTCGGGTTGCCATTCCAGCACTTGTCGTTGTCGTCGATGACCTCGTCATTGTTCAAGTCCTTGTATTTAATGTCGCCGGGTTGGAGCGGATAGCGGGTCGCGTAGACGCTCTTGGGTGACGAGGCGATATCCTTCTCATCCCGATAGAGTCCCTCGGCGATCAGACAGTTAATCGAGTTGATCGGGTGTCCTTTCTTGTATTGGTAGCCCCACTTGTATTGGGGTTCGTCCATCGAAACGATCTCGTTGTGGGCGTAGGTGAACGTACCGCGCAGCGAGAGGATCAGGTCTTTGGAGAAAGCTTTGTTGTAGTCGATCGAGATGTCTACGCCGCGGTTGTCCACCTTGCCAATGTTGCCCCAGGGAGTGATGCCCGACATGCCGAACGACGAGGGCAGTGACGAACGCTGCATGAAGATGCCCGAACGTTTCTCCTTGAACCAGTCGAAGATGATGTTCAGGCTGTCGAACAGACCAATCTCCACGCCGATGTCAAGCTTGTGGCTCTCCTCCCAGGTAGCATCTTCATTGCCGTAGATCGAAAGGATGGGACCCCATTTTTGGTCGAAGTTAGTTCCGATCATTACGTCGTACATCTGATCCATAGCTACGGTGCTTAGGTAGGGAAAGCGGTCCTTGTAGTTCGATGAGATTACGTCGTTGCCAACCAGACCGTATGAAGCGCGCACCTTGAAGAGGTTGACCTTATCTTTGATCCCCTTCCAGAAAGGCTCGTTCGAGATCACCCATCCGCCGGCGATCGAGGGGAAGAATCCAAAGCGTTTGCCCGGAGCGAAATTCTCCGAACCGTTGTAACCGAAATTGGCTTCGATCAGGTAGCGCTTGTCGAATCCGTAGGTAACACGGCCCGCGAGGCCCTGTTGCCGGTAGGGCAACGAGGCATACTCCTCGGCATCGGAAATATTCATGTTGCGCTCTTTTTGATGGTAAACAAACGTTGCGCCCACGTCATGCTTCTTATTGAAAGTGCGTGCATAGTCGAGTTTGACCTGGAACGCCAGTTCCCGGTAGCCATCGCGACCGCGGCTGGTTCCCAGATAGGTTGTGCCGGTATTAGTCGAGGAGCTCGTGTAGCTGTAATTGCCGTCAGCGTCTACGTCGTAGCTAGAGAGTTGATACATGAACGGCGTGAACGAGCGGTTGACAGCCGAATAAACGCGGTTATAGAATGTGGCCATGCCGGTTAGGCTCAACCCTTTGGTGACGAAGTCGAGGTTCTGGCAGACGGTCAGTGCCGAGGTGAAATGGCCACGGAACTTATCGCTGTAACCGCGGCAGAGCTGGGCGTAGGGGTTGATGAAAGTGTTGCCATCCCAAGCGTTCGCGGTGCCGAAACGCACGAACGTGTCAGTCTCCTCGCCGGGTAGCGTGGCCGGAAATTCGCAGGGCAGGGCCGAAAGCGCATAGGTGAAAAGCGAACCAACGCTTTCGATGGGTGCATGATTGTAGTGCAGCTGGGTGTTCATCTTCAGCGATACGCGCGTGGTTTTGGTGGCGTCGGCCGAGACGTTGGCTTGGAAAAGGTATTTCTGCGAATTGATGTTTGTGTCGAACTTCGAGGTGGAGGGGGCGCGCATGATACCGTTCTCATTAAACGCCGAGGCATTGAGGAAATAGTCGATCTTCTTGGCCCCGCCCGTCATGTTGAAGTTGAAGTTCTGGTTGAAGGTGCTGTTTTTGAAAAGCATGTCGTACCAATCTACGTTGGGATAAACGTAGGGATCGAGCCCCAGTTTAGTGCCCATGATTTTTTCGCGGCTATAACGTGGATTCTCGCCGCGCGTGGCACAGGCCTCGTTGTAGGTCTCCATGAAGGTTACACCGTCGGCGATCTTAGGAATGCGTGTCGGGGCCGACACGCCCAACTCAGCCCGCACGTTAACGGTCATCTTCTCCGAATCGCGGCCATTCTTGGTGGTGATGAGCATCACGCCGTTGGCGCCGCGTGATCCGTAAAGGGCTGTTGCCGTGGCGTCCTTGAGCACCGAGAACGATTCGATGGTCTCGGGCGGAATGTTATTGAGCATCTGATTGGTGATCTCCACGCCGTCGAGGATCAGCAGCGGCGACTGTCCCGATCCGAAGGTCGAGATTCCGCGGATCCAGAAATTGGCGCCGTCGGCGCCCGGCTCGCCCGATTTCTGCACGGCGATCACGCCGGCGATCTTGCCGCTGAACGAGGTCGAGAGGTTGCTCGACGAGGTTTGCAGGTCGCTCGGCTTGACCGACTGCACGGCGCCCACGAGCGACTCTTTCTTCTGCACGCCGAAGCCGACCACCACCACGTCTTCGAGTTTGTTCGAAGCGTCGGCCAGCGTGATGAGTTTGAAGAGATGGATGTCCCGGACGGAGATTTTCTTGGTGTCGTAGCCCAGGAACGAAACGGTGACCGTCTTGGCCGAAGCGGGCACGGTCAGTTTGTAGTTGCCGCCGGCGTCGGTGGTCGTGCCGACGTTCGTGCCCTCAACATAGATGTTGGCTCCGACGATGGGCTGGTTGTCGGCCGAGGAGATGACCGTTCCGGCGACGGTCATCTCCCCGTTCGGGGCCGTCGGGGCGGAGACCGGCGAGCGGCGGGAGATGGTGACCAGTTTCCCCCCCCCTTTGACGGTATAGCGCAGCGATTTGTCGAGCACCGTGTCGAGCACGGTCTGAAGCGTCGCGTCCTTGAACGTTGCCGTGACCGGCCTGCTGACGTCGACGTCCTCGTTTTCGAAGAGGATCGAGTAGCCGGTTTGCCGCTCCACCTCTTCCAGCACCGTTTTCAGCGGAACGCTCCGGAAGGCTTTGGTGACGGTTTGCGCGTTGAGGGCGACTGTCAGCAGCAGGCACGGGATCAACGCTGCAATCTTCTTGAATAGGAGATTTACATGCATAAGTTTTAAGATTTAGGTTTGTTTGGAAAGAAGTTTTTTCAGGGTTCGGTTTTTCGGGGGCGGCTGTCGACGCGGTAACCGCAGGTGTCGCGCCTGACGCTGATCGGCAGGATGTCGCACAACCCGCCCATGATTGATTCGATGTCCTGCGCCTCGGTGATTGATATGCGGAAGGTCTTGTCGTCGAACGCGTCGGTGCAGAGTTCGATCTTCACGTCGTATTCGCGGGCGAGCCGCCGGAGCAGGGCCGGGAGGGAGATCGCGTCGTAGCGGATGATGCCGTCGATCCAGCTGCGGAACTGGTCGGTGTCGACCTGCCTGCGCGACGCCTCCATCGTCCGGCAGTCGTAGGTGATCAGGTCGCCCGGAACCATCGTTTCCGTGCTGCGGGACGATTCGAATTGCAGCGAGCCTTCCATCAGCGCGGCCAATACGTCGGGGTCTTCGTCGTAGGCCGAGATGTTGAACCGGGTGCCCAGCACGGTGAACGTGCAGCCCCGGGCCTGCACCCGGAAGGGGAGGTCGGCGTTGCGGGCCACCTCGAAGTAGGCTTCGCCCGAAAGGCCGATGTCGCGCGACGAGCGGTTGAAATCCGACCGGTAGTTCAGGGTCGATCCGGCGTTGAGCCACACCTGGCTGCCGTCGGGCAGCGATATGCGGCTGTTGGTTCCCTGGGGAGCCTGTACGGAGAACATTTGCACGGGGTCTTCGGTGTGTATGAGGTGCCGGGTGGTGAAGGCCGAGATCAGGATGAGCACGGCTGCTGCCGCCGAGAACCGCAGCCAGCGCCGGCGGGCGCGGATTCGGTTCTCGCGCCGTTCTATTTTTCCGTTGAGCCGGGCGAGCGAACGGAGGACGTCGGCCGACGGCACGTGCCGTTGCTTCCATTCGCGTTCCCATTCGCGCATCAGGGCGGCGTTTTCCGGCGAGGCGGCGAGGAATCCGAAGAGTTCGCACTCTTCTTCGGGGGCGATGGGTCCTTCGAAATAGCGGACGGCGAGTTCTTTCAGGCTTTCGTTCATGGGGTCGGTTGTTGTACGCATACATACATACAACAATCGGGGCGGATTTTACCCCCCCCCGGTTCCGGAAAAATTCGCATATTTTTTGAAATTCGCCTCTGGAAGGCTTCAGGACGGCTGGTTCATCAGCCAGGCGAGGATCAGTATTTGCAGGTAAATGGATTGTTCGTGTTCGAGGACTTCGGCGAAGATGCGCAGGGCGCGCTGGATGTGCCGCTCGACCGTATGCAGGGAGATGTGGAGCCGTTCGGCTATTTCCCGGTTCTTCAACCCCTGGAACCGGCTGAGCAAAAACACTTCGCGGCAGCGTGCGGGCAGCGAGTCCATGATGCGCTGTATCTGCTGTTCCAACTCCTGGTACAGGTAGGGATGCCCGTTTTCGGCGAAGGAGAAATCGTAGTTGTAAAGACGCTCCTCCCCGATTTTCGCCCGGGCCAGGCAGCTGATCGTGTATTTGTCGACGATGCTTTTGTGCTTCAGGTAATTGAGGCATCGGTTGCGGGTCATGGCGAACAGCAGCATGCGGGCCTCTTCGGGGTCGAGGGGGGCTTGCCGGTCCCACAGCGCCATGAAGCAGTCGTGAACCAGGTCCTGCGCCTCGATGGGGTTGTTGACGAAACGCAGCGCATAGGCCGTCAACCGGGGTTGGCAGTCGATGTAGAGCCGTTCGAAATCATACCGTTTGGATTCGCTGTGCATTTGTCGGGTCCGTCCTGATGCTTTTTTTGTTTTGGGCGGTTTCCGCCGCTTTTCGGGGGTGAAACCGAGGCAAATATAATCAAAAAAGTAAAAAATGCCGCAGACGCTCTGAAAACATCTGCGGCATGGGGCGTGTTTCGACGCCGGTGCGGGCTACTTGTAAAGCCCGGCGACGGTGAAGTCGAGTATCTTGCCGAAGCCGTCGAACACCAGCGCGTTCGGCTGGTCGAGCTGTCCGCTGCCGAAGTTGATCTGCGGCACGACGTGTATCTTGTCGTTCCCGTCGTCCTTCGAGGTGACCACCGTCACCGCGCGGCTGCTCCATGCCAGCGAGGCGTTGCTCGGAAGGGTCGACGAGCCGTCGTAGTTCTCCATGGCGTAGTAGCCTTGCAGGTAGAGACGGGCCAGGGTGATGTGCTCGCCCGCAGGGGCCGTGAAGACGGGCGCCGGGTCGAAATTGACGCTGCCCGTCGTGAAGATCACCTTGTAGATGGCGCTGCGGGTGGCGATGTAGAGGATCGGGTCGAATCGCGAGAAGACGAAGCTCACGGCTTCGGCGATGAAGGCGTTGGCCTCCGCGGGGATGTCGTAGATCAGCTTGGCGGCGGGTGCGCCGGCCGAAGCGGAGTAGTTGCCGAAGGTGTAGAGCGCATGGTTGCCGTCGGCTTTCCGCATCAGCAGGGTGTGGGTGGCGTTGTCGATGCTGATGCCGCCCGCGATGCACCGCAGGCCGGGGGCGTTCCCCGGGTCGAAGGGCGACGAACCCACGCTGCCGCAGGCGTAGAACGTCTGGTTGTAGCCGTAGCAGAACTTGCCCTGTTCCCGGTCGTAGAAGATCGTGCTGGGTTTGCGGGTGCTGCCCGGAGCGGAGTGGGCCGAAACGACGCCGTTGTCGACGGTCATGGTTTCGGTTCCGCTGACGGGCGTCGAGATCCGGCCGCGGCTGAGCAGCGTTTCGTAAATGTCGCCGTCGTTGAGGATCATCGTGCACTGGTAGGTGTTGAGCAGGCTCCGGATGTCGAGCTTTCCGGGCAGGTAGACGAACGCATCCTCCTTATGGCCCAGGATTTCATAATAATCGGTCTCCATGCGCATCAGGTCGTCGTCGGTCGACACCCAGAGGATGTTTTTCTTGTCGGTTTTGTCGTAGGTGTAGAGCATGTGGGTGACCGCCGAGGGGAACGGACTGCCGTTGCGCCGGCTGATCAGCTCCTTTTCGACGGTTCCCTGCTCCGCGCCCGAGTAGGTCTCGGTCAGCTGCGGGTGCATGATCAGTCCCAGGTCCGAGGTGGTTCCGTCCCGGGTGTAGGCCACCACAAGCCCTTCGTTGAATTGGGCCGTCACGATGAGCGTCCACTTGTACTGGTACTTCAGGTCGTGGGCGGTGTCGGTGACCGTCAGCAGGAACAGGTAGCCTTTCGAGGAGATCGGCAGGTCGATCACTTCGTGGAACTCGCGCGTCGTGGCGAGCGAAATCGCCTCCGAGTCGTTGTCGGTCTGACTCACCGTCCATTCGTAGGTAAGCTCCTCGGGATTCTCCCGGCCGTCTTTGGTGATGCGGATGCCCGTGATGTCGAGCCGTGCGTTGTGCACCACCGTCAGCTGCGAGGCGATGGCTTCCGGCACTTCGATCTCCACGGGCGGGATATGGGTGGTCTGCAACGTGCTTTTGTCGTCGTAGCACGACGCGGCGAGCAGGCCCCAGCCTGCCAGCAACAGATATAGGGTGTGTTTTCTCATGGTCGTTCGTCGTTTACTTGGTGCGGATCGTTACCTCCCGGCCCTTCATGGAGCCTGATTCGTGGATGCGTTTTTGCCCGGGGTTGGCGGCCTTCCATTCGTCGTACCAGGCCTGTGCCCTGGCGCGCCAGGCGTCGATGTAGTGGCTGTAATCGGGTCCCCAGTCGGGGAACACCTCCCAGCCGAAGATGTCCAGCAGCAGCTGGTGGCCGGCCTGGCTGTAAGCCTCCGTCGACGAGCTGCCCGAAGAGGCCTCCGATTCGATGAAGGCGTTGTAGGTGGACCACTGCTTGGTCGTCGCGGGCCGCGGCAGCATGTTGTGCCACGAGACGTTGGCTTTCAGGTAGAGGTCCGGTCCCACCCGGAGGTCGGGCGAATCGGTCAGGCAGAGCGTCAGTTCGCGCTGCTGCGTGTCGAGTTCGGCCGATTTGGCGACCTCGATGCGGATGGCGCCGTAGGTCTTCCCGGCCGGAACCTCCGCGCCGAGGATTTCGTACTGCCCGGGCTGCGCCGTGGTTCCCTCTTCGAGAACGCGGACGCCGATTTTCCGGTCGGAGCCGGAGGCCCCGCCGATGAGTTTCACCGGGACCTCGATCACCGCCTCGGCGACCCCTTCGGGCTGCTGCTTGAAGGTCATCGAGGCGTAGAACGTGCTGTCGGAATTCGAGTATCCGGGATATTCGGCCGTTTCGTTGGGCGCAGCCCCCGGGAAGCAGACCCTTCCCTGCGACATGTCGTAGCGTGTCGGGTCGTCCTTTTCGCAGCCGGCCGTCGTCGCCGCGGCCAGCAGTATGCAGATCAGTTTTTTCATGCTTCTCAACAATTAATTGTTCGACTTACTGTACGCGTCCCGACTGTATTTCGAAATCGGGGTAGGGCAGCATGTAGACGGCGTCGTCGATGACCTTGCTGCCGCTCATCACGTCGCTCTGGCGGGGCAGTTTCTCGTAGCCCAGCCGCTTGTAGAAATAGAAGACCACGCCTTCGCAGATGAACTCCTTGCGGTACTCCTTTTCGAGCTGGGCCATCAGGCCCGCCTCGTCGAGGTCGGCATCCAGTTCTTCGTAGACCGCGCGGGCCTTGCGCACCTCCTGCAACAGGCTGCGGGCTTCGCCGAGGTCCTTGTCCGGACCGGAGATGCGGCACTCGGCGGCGATGTAGTACATCTCCGGCAGGCGGATCAGCGGCATCAGGTCCTTGTGGCGGTAGTCGGCGCCCGTCGAGGTCTGCTGATAGAGCTTCGAAGGGGTCTTGGTCCCCTCGGGCCAGTAGTCGGTGTTGTGGTAGAGCTGTTTGTAGCGGCAGTCGGAGATGCCGGCGCCCTTGATTTCGAAAAGATCGTCGGCGACCGAGTTCTTGATGCACAGCGTGCGGTACTGGCGGTCCTGTGCCGAATATTCGCGGTTGAGGTTGCTTGCGATCTTCTTGGCCATGTCCGTGACGCCGAGCGCGAAGATATGTTCGCTCGGGAAGCACATCTCGGTCGTGGGGGCCTTGGCGGAGTCGGTGAACGTGCGCAGCGTCAGCCCGCCGGCGATTCCGACCGATGCCGGGTCGTCGATCACTTCGAGGGCGGCCAGCAACGCGGTGTGTTTGTTTTCGTCGCTGCCTTCCCACATGCAGACGCGCGCCAGCAGGGCCTTGACGGCGAAGTAGTTCAGGTGCATGTAGCGGTAATCGTAGAATTTGTCGACGTTGGCTTCGGTATAGATGCTTTCGGGATACCTGGCCCGGATGGGGTCGATCTCCAGCAGGCGGGCGGCCTCCGTGAGGTCGGCGATCATGCGGCGGAGCGTCTCGGCGTAGGTCAGCTGCGGCGCCGCGTCCTTGTCGACGCTCGTCAGGTAGGGGACCGTGTGACGGCTCTCCAGGTCGGTGCGTCCGGCCAGGTCGCTGCACCCGAACAGGCGCATCAGGTCGAAGTGGATGTAGGCCCTCACGGCGAGCAGTTCGCCCTTGATGATGTGGTAGTTGACCGAGTCGAGTTCGTCCTTCCGGCGGTCGATGTGGTCGAGGGCGTCGTTGACGTTGGCGATCACCGAGTAGGATTTCTCCCAGACCTTTTCGATCACTTCGGTGGATTTCGTGGTTTTGTAGTTGTAGCGGTCGAGGTCGTAGTCGTCCGCGGCGGTGTTCTTGCGGGCGTCGTACTGGCGGCCCAGTATTTCGACCATGTGCCACGTCAGGTTTTCGCCGTAGAGGTCGGTTTCGCCCATGGCGAGGTAGCAGCCGATGAGCGTCTGCTGGAAGCCTTCGGCCGAGGAGTAGTGGGCCTCGGCGCGGATTTCCGACGGGGGCGTCACGTCGAGCCAGCTCTCGCACGAGACGGCTGCGAGGGCTGCGGCGGACAGAAGGAGGTATTTGATGCTGTTTTTCATGGCTTCGGTGGTTTGTGTTAGAAGGTTCCGGTCAGCTGGAACGACATGCTCCGTGCGAAGGGATAGGTCGTGCCGCGCTCGATGCGGATCGACGAGAGCGTGGCGATGTTGTTCATGTAAAAGGCCAGCTTGAGCCGCTTGAGGCGGATTTTGCTGATCAGCCGCGGGTTGAACTCGTAATAGAGGCTCAGCGACGAGAACGTCAGCTCGTTGTTGTCCTGCACGAAGCGCGTCGTGGCCCGGGTCTTTTCGTCGTGCTGCTTGCCGTTTTCGTCGGTGTAGGAGCCGAGTTTCTTGAACATGGCGTTCTGGCCCGGAGTCTGCCAGCGGCCGTAGAGCACGCGGCGGTCGACGTTGTAGTGGATGTCGACGTTCTCGACCTTGTTGACCAGCGTGGTGTTGTACCGCTGCCCGCCGCCGAGGAAGGTGCAGGTGGCGCTTAACCCGAAGCCCTTGTATTCGGCCGCGAAGCCGAAGTTGCCGCGGTACTTGGGGTCGCTGATGCCGGCCACGACCTGATCCTGCGCGTCGTACTCATAGGTCAGCGTGCCGTCCTTCCTGACGTAGATTTCCTGACCCGTCGTGGGGTCGATGCCCAGCGACGGCACGGCCCAGATGGCGTTCATCGGCATTCCGTCCTGATAGATCAGCACGGGCGTCGAGTTGCTCTTGTCCTGCGCCTGGGCCATCATCTTTTCGTTGTAGGCCTTGAGGCTTTCGGAGAGGTTGATGATGATGTTCTTGTTATAGGCGATCGAGCCGAAGAGGTTGAAAAAGCCCTGTTTGCCCTGCCAGAGCGTATAGCTCAATTTGGCCTCGATGCCGCGGTTGCGGACTTTGCCCAGGTTGTCCTTCACGGTGTCGAAACCCGTGGAGGTGGGGATCGCCACGTCGGTGAGCATGTTCTCGGTCACCGAGTTGTAGTAGTCGAAGGCGATCGTTGCGCGGTGGACCGTAATGTCGGCGCCCACGTTGTAGTCCATGCGCTGTTCCCATTTGAGGGCGGGGTTGGGCACCTTCGAGAGGTAGGCGCCCGTCTGTCCGTGGTAGGTGGCCCCGGTGTAGTAGAGATAGGTGGCCAGCACTTCGTTGGTGTCGTAGTTCTGGTTGCCCGTCAGTCCGGCCGAGGCGCGGATCTTGAATTGTTTCAAAACGTCCTGATCGCGCAGGAAGGGTTCGTTGTGGAGGTTCCACGCCACGCCGGCGCTCCATGCCGACGACCAGCGGTTGTCGGCGCCGTAGAGCGACGAGGCGCTTTCGCGGAACGTGAGGTCGACGTTGTAGCGGTCGTCGTAGCTGTACGACGCGGTTCCCAGGAAACTGATTTCGCGCGTGATCGACGAGATGCCGACGGGCTTTTTGTCCTGGGCGTACTGCCGGGCGAAGGTGATGTTGGCCGTCTGGCTGTTGGGGAATCCCTCGGCGTAGTGCTGGTAGGCGCTGTACGTGTTTTCGGCGATCCGGCCGCCGGCGTTGACGTAGAGGTAGTGCCTGCCCCAGTTTTTGGCGTAGTTGGCGTAGATTTCGCCCGAAATGTCGCTGCTCTTGCCGTTGTCGAGCTGGTAGGAGCCTTTGCGCAGCTGCATGCTCGTGCTTTCGTAGGCCGAGGTGGCGAATTTCGAATGCTTGGCCGGATAGAATTCGTCGGCGTCGCTGCGCTTTACGGCGATGCCGAGGCGGGCGGTGAGTTTCAGCGCCTCGGTGGCCTGCCATTCGGCGTAGAAGTTGTTCGTCACGCTGGTGTAGGTCTCGCGGTCGAGCGTTCCGAGCGTGGCGTCGTACATCGGGTTGGCCACTTCGTCGTAGGCCCAGCGGGCGATCTGGCCCGTCTGGGGATCGACGGCGCTCCAGTAGGGATTCATCCGGGCGTAGTCCCCGAAATCGCCCCACGGCGAGTTGTCGCTCCTGGTGTTGCTGACGCTCAATATGTTGCGGAACAGGAAGCTTTTCTTGCGGTACGAAACGTTCACGTCGCCCGAGAGCACCGTGCGCTCCGAACCCTTCATCACGCCCGCCACGTTGTTGTACGAGAAGTCGATCATCGCCCGCAGCTTGCGGCTGTCGCCCAGTTCGACCGAGAGGGTGTGTTTGTGGCCGACGCCCGTGCGCAGGGGTTTTGCGAGCCAGTAGGTGTCCAGTCCGCCGAGCACCTGCGCTTTGAGTGCGTTGTAGCGTTTGGTGAGATCCACCTGCGTCTGGGGATTCGCCGAGGTGTAGACGCCCTCGATGCGCTCGGCCTCGAGCTTCTCCCAGGCGTTGCAGAGGTTGTAGCTCGTCAGGTCGGGCATCGACACCTCGATGCTTCCGGTGTAGGTCACCAGCTCCTGATTGCCGGCCAGGCGTTTGGTCTCGATGACGATGACGCCGTTAGCGGCCTTCGAGCCGTAGAGCGCCTTGGCCGCGGCGTCCTTGAGGATGGTGATGCTCTCGATACGGGTCATGTCCATGTCCATCACCTTCTCGGCCGTGGTTTCGAACCCGTCGAGGATGAACAGCGGCTGGTTGGGGCGGTTCTGGTAGTTGCCCTTGATATTGACGCCCGTGGATTCCGAGGGGAAGGTGGTGATACCGCGCAGCTGCATGTCCGGCAGCGTGTTGGGGTCGGAGCCCATCAGCGTGTTGTCCATGATGTAGAGCGATGGCTCGATGTTTTTCAGGCTCTCGAAGACGTTGCGGTTACTCACGCGGGCCAGCTGGCCCGACGTGATGGTCGTGGCCGAACCCGTGTAGCTCTCCTTCTTGCGGGTGAAGATGCCGGTCACCACGACGTTTTCGATCTCCTGTTCGTCCTGCACCAGCCTGACCAGTCTGGTCTGTGCCGAGGGAAGCGTTTGCGAGACGTAGCCGATGTGGGAGAAGATCAGGTTGTCGCGGCCCTCGGGCATGCGGATCGAGAATCCGCCGTCGGACCCCGACACGACTCCCGTGGCGGTCCCCTGGATCAGGATGTTCACGCCCACGAGCGGCGCGCCGGCCGTGTCCGTCACACGTCCGCTGACGACCTTGTCCGGGGCTTTCTGCGGGGCGGAGGCGTTCCCCCCCCCGCTTCGGCCACGGATCACGATCGTGTCGTCGTCGATCGAGTATTCGAGCCGCGTGCCGCGCAGTGCTTCGTCGAGCACTTCGCGCACCGGGGCGTCGGCCTTGCTGAAGGAGATGCCGCCGATTCCCCGCACGGCGTCGCTATTATAGAGGATGTAATATCCCGTCTGCTGTTTGATCCGTTGGAGGACTTCGGCCAGCGACGCGTTGCGGAACGATACGGAGATGCGTTCCCTGCGCTGCTGGTAGGCTTCGCTCGCCGTCGCCTGCCGGGGCGCGTCCCAGACGGAAATCGCCAGCAGCCACATGCATACGGCAAGCCATGGCCTTCGGTGCGATACTGATAGGTAAAGTTTCCTCATAATAGCTGTGTTTTAAGTGACACGAATGCCGCCCCGTCGGGCGGCTTCCCAACTAACCGGCATCAATCGTCGTCACGGTCGATGCAGAGCACGATCTTCCCCTCCTCGACATCGGCGCGTATCTGATCGGTGCGCGCCAGCAGACGGGCCATTTCGGCAAAGGTTTCGTAGCGTTTCACGACGCCCGTGTAGCGCACCTTGTCGGCGTCGACGCCCCGCGGGACGATCTCCACGCCGTACCAGCGCGAGAGTTTGCGGCATATCGAGGCGATCGTCTCGTCGTTGAAGGTGAACAGTCCCCGGGTCCAGGCGGCGTAATCTTCGGCGGCGACCTGCCGCACGTCGAAGATAGCCCCTTCGCGCCCCACGCGGGCCTGCTGGCCCGGCTGGAGCATTGCGCGGCGGTGTCCGCTCCGCACCTCGACGCTGCCCCTCACGAGCGTGGTCTCGATCGCGCCCTCGTCGGCGTAGGACGAGATGTTGAACGCCGTGCCGTAGACGCTTACGGAAACCGTGTCGGCGTGGACCACGAACCGCCGCGAGGCGTCGTGCGCCACGTCGAAGTAGGCTTCGCCCGTCACGGTCACCTCGCGCGGCCCGTCGCCGAAGCGGACCGGGAAGACGAGGCTCGACTCGGAGTTGAGCCATACCTGCGTGCCGTCCGAGAGGCGGAGCGAGAACTCCTTGCCGCGCGGCACGGTGACGGTGTTCGTCATCGGAATCTCCTGCTCGGCCTCCACCTTGTGGTAGGCCAGCTCCTCGCCGGCGATCTCGAGGCGCGTGCCGTCCTGTTCGACGAGCATCCGCCGCCCGCCCGCTTCGAGCGCGACGTTCTCGCCCGACGAAAGGGTCAGCACGGCGCCCCGTACCCCGGGCGTCAGCTGCTCGATGTAAGCCTGCCGTGCGAGCCGTTCGGCCCGGCGGCCGAGCGTCCACCAGCCGCCGCCGGCCAGCAGCGCCGCCACGGCGGCGGCCGCCGCGTATTTCCGGGCCGTGGCAGCCAGCATGCGCATCCGGCGCTTGCGGGCCGCCTTGCGGATGTTGCCCCATACGCGCTGTTCGTCGTAGCCGTATATCCGGCCCAGCAGCGGAAGGTTCTCCGCCGACTCCTCCAGCAGTTCCGCCAGCTCCCGGTTCTGCGGCGAGCGGTCGAGCCACGCCCGGAGGATCGCCAGTTCCTCTTCGGTGGCGGTTCCCTCGAGGCGGGCTTTGAGTATTTCTTTGATCTGGTTTTCGAAACTCATGTCGTTTTCCGTGTTTTCAGGTTGGTCGGTGTGGCCGGAAACAACGTTTCCTATGGAATAGACCGAAAAAACGAACGCCGGACATACAATGCCGGCGTTTTTTTGTGAAAAATTTGCAGGTGGGTTACGGATTGTAACACAAAAGCGGAATCGGGATTTCGTCCTTTCGGTGCGGTGGGGCGAAATCGGGTCGGATTAAAATCGGATTCGGGGGGGCGGACTCCGGCTGTCCGGGACCTAAAAAAGCGTGAGGAAGAACATCGATATTTTGCGCAGGGCTTTGGACGAGCGCGACATGTGGGTCTTCACGGTGTGGAGCGAGAGCGAAAGCAGGCGGGCCGTCTCGACGTAGCTTTTGTGCTCGATGCAGATCATCTTGAAGATGCGGCGTCCCTGTTCGGGCAGCGCCTCGATCCGGCGGTAGATGGCCGCAATCTGCTCGATCATAGCCTGTTCGTCGCCGGGGGCGTTCTCTTCGGCGGTCAGGCGCACCGTCTCCTTCGAGTTGATGTCGTAGAAGCGGTTCTTCATCCGGGCGTGCAGGTGGTCGAGCGCCGCGTTGCGCACGCAGCGGTAGAGATAGCTCTCCTTCTGGCGGATCTGGCTGAAATCGACGTCGAGCAGCGCGATGAAGACCTCCTGCACGATGTCCTCGGCTTCGTGGGCCGAACCGACGATGCGTTCGGCATAGAGTGTCGCCAGCCGGAAATGTTGGCGGAACAGGGCTTCGTATTCGGATGTGATTACGGTTTTCATGCAGTCTTTGACGCTGATGCTGACGGTGTTCGATTGCAAAAATAAGCGCTTCGGGCGAAAAAAGCAAACAATTCGTTACATTCTTTCGCCCGAAGCGGCTTTTCCGGGTGTCGGAACGCTTCCGGGAGGGGTCAGGAGTGCCTGCGCGCCAACTCTTTTTCGAGGTCGGCGATCGAGCATCCGGTGGCTTCGAGCAGCACGAGCAGGTGGTAGACGAGGTCCGAAGCCTCGTAGATCATCGCCTCGCGGTTCTGGGCCACGGCCTCGATGACGGTCTCCACAGCCTCCTCGCCGACCTTCTGCGCGATCTTGTTCACGCCGCGGTTGAAGAGCTTCGAGGTGTAGGAGCCTTCGGGCATCTCGGCGTGACGTCCCCGGATGACGCTTTGCAGGTAGCGGATGAAACCTTCGGTTTCGGGCACGGCCTCTCCGAAGCAGGTTTTCGACCCCGTGTGGCAGGTCGGGCCGTGGGGGATGACGCGGATGAGCAGCGTGTCGCAGTCGCAGTCGGCGGCCACCGACACGATGTCGAGCCAGTTGCCGCTGGTCTCGCCCTTGGTCCAGAGACGCTGGCGCGAGCGGCTGTAAAACGTGACGCGGCCTTCGGCGAGGCTTTTTTCATAGGCTTCGCGGTTCATGTAGCCCAGCATGAGGACCTGGAGGGTGCGGTCGTCCTGAATGACGGCGGGGACGAGTCCGCCGGGGAGTTTTGCGGCGTCGAACGCCGAAAACGGTTTTCCTTCGATTTTCATAGTGGTTTTATAATCTGACGTTTATGTTGCGTTTCTTCAACTCCCGCTTCAATACGGGTATCGGAATCTCGTTGTAATGGAAGATGCTGGCGGCCAACGCCGCGTCGGCACGGCCGAGGGTCAGCACGTCGGCGATGTGGTCCGCCGTGCCCGCGCCGCCCGAGGCGATGATCGGGACGGGCAGTTCCGCCAGCCGCGCGAAGGTGTCGCACGGGTAGCCGTTCTTCGTGCCGTCGTGGTCCATCGAGGTGAAGAGGATTTCGCCCGCGCCGCGGTCGGCGGCCTCGGCGGCCCAGGCGAAGAGTTCGCGCTGGGTGGGGCGTCGGCCTCCGTGGGTCGTGACGACCCAGCGGCCGTCGACGGTCCGGGCGTCGATGGCCGCGACGACGAACTGCGAGCCGTATCTGGCGGCGATGGCGTCGATCAGCGCGGGGTTGGCCACGGCGGCGCTGTTGAGGGTGATCTTGTCGGCTCCGGCGTCGAGCAGCCTGGAGGCGTCGTCGACCGACGAGATGCCGCCTCCGACGGTGAACGGGATGTCGATGCGCGCGGCGATGCGCGCGACCAGCTCCGTGAAGGTGCGGCGTCCCTCCTCCGAGGCGCTGATGTCGAGGTAGACCAGTTCGTCGGCCCCTTCGGCGGCGTATTTCGCACCCAGCTCCACGGGATCGCCGACCTGGCGCAGTCCCACGAAGTTGATGCCCTTGACGGTCTGTCCGTCGCGGATGTCGAGGCAGGGGATTATGCGTTTGGCAAGCATCGCGCGAGGTCTTTGAGGGTGATGCGCCCTTCGTAGAGGGCTTTGCCGACGATGACGCTCCGCAGGCCCTGCCGGTCTAACTCTTCGATGTCCGACATCGAAGAGATGCCGCCGCTGACGGTGATCTCCACCGTCGGGAAGCGGCCTTGCAGGTCGGCGTAGAAGGCTGCCGAGGGGCCGCAGAGCATGCCGTCGCGGGAGATGTCGGTGCAGATAACCTGCGTAAGCCCCTGCGGAATGAATCGCCCGATCAGCTCGGGGGCCGAGAGCGTCGAACTTTCCAGCCAGCCCTCGATGGCCACCGCGCCGTTGCGGACGTCGGCCCCGAGGATCAGCCGCCCGGGGTCGAACTCCGCGAGCCATGCGGCGAAAAGGTCGGGCCGGCGGACGGCGACGCTGCCGCAGATGGCGCGGCGCGCTCCGGCGTCGAAGACGCTGTGCAGGGCCTCGCGGCTCTTGATGCCCCCGCCGTACTGCACTTCGAGCGAGGTCCGCGCGGCGATGCGTTCCAGCACGGCGAGGTTGCGCGGCTCCGAGGCCTTCGCGCCGTCGAGGTCGACCATGTGCAGGCGGCGGATGCCCGCCTCCTCGAAGCGGAACGCCGCTTCGAGCGGGTCGCGGTAGTAGGTCTTCCGGCTGGCGTAGTCGCCCTGCGTGAGGCGCACGCACTGGCCGCCGATGATGTCCGTTGCGGGTATGATTTCGATCATGGTGTCAGAGGTTTAGAAAATTGAGTAAAATCCGCGCGCCCGCCGCACCGCTCTTTTCGGGGTGGAACTGTGTGCCGAAGAAGTTGTCGCGCGCGATCGCCGCGCTGAAGCGGATGCCGTAATCGGTCGCTGCGATCGTGCCTTCGCAGAGCTGCGGTGCATAGGAGTGGACGTAGTAGACGTAGGTCTCCTCGTCGAGTCCTTCGAACAGCGGCCCGTGCAGTGCTTCGAGGGTATCCCAGCCCACGTGGGGGACTTTGAGCCGCGCGCCGTCGGCCGCCGTGGCCGGAAGCCGCAGGACCTGCGTCGGGAAGATGCCCATGCAGCGGGCGTCGCCCTCCTCGCTCGAAAGGCACATCAGCTGCATGCCGATGCAGATGCCCAGGACGGGCTGCGTGAGCGAGGGGATCACCGTGTCGAGTCCCCGCTCGCGGAGCTGCGACATGGCCGACGAGGCCTCGCCGACTCCCGGGAGGATCACTTTGTCGGCCCCGCGCAGCAGGGCGGGATCGGCCGTGAGCGTGAATTCGGCCCCTGCGCGGCGAAGGGCGTCGGCAACCGACCGCAGGTTGCCCGTGGCGTAATCGACGACGGCTATCATAGGACTCCTTTGCTGCTGGGGACGGTGTAATCGAACGGGATGTGCGCCACGGCCATGCGCAGGGCGCGGGCGAAGGCCTTGAAGACGGCCTCGGCCTTGTGGTGGTCGTTGTCGCCGCGGGCCGAGATTTGGAGGTTGCACCGCGCGGCGCATGCGAACGAGTGGAAGAAGTGGCGGAACATTTCGGTCGGAACGTCGCCAACCCGCTCGCGGCGGAACGAGGCGTCCCACTCGAAGTCGATGCGGCCCCCGAAGTCGAGCAGCGTCAGCGCCCGGCAGTCGTCCATCGGCAGGGCGAAGCCGTAGCGGGCGATCCCGGCCTTCGCGCCCAGCGCGCGGTCGACGGCCTCGCCCAGCGTGATGGCCACGTCCTCCATCGTGTGGTGTTCGTCGATGTCCAGATCGCCCCGCGCGTCGACGGCCAGCGCGACGCCGCCGTGGTGGGCGATCTGCGCGAGCATGTGGTCCAGAAAGCGCAGGCCCGTGGAGATTTGGCCGTTGAAATCCCCGCGGCCGTCGAGGTCGAGGCGGACGGTGATCTGCGTCTCGCGGGTCTCGCGCCGGATTTCGGCCCGGCGTTCGCCGCGGCGGATGAATTCGGCGATTTCGCTCCACGAGTCGGTGATCAGCGCACAGGCGTCGGCGGCGCCGGCTTCCTCCAGCGTCCGCAGCCCTTCGGCGGGGGGAGCGAGCAGGATGCCCCGCGCCCCGAGGTTGCGGGCCAGCAGGATGTCGGTCGCGCGGTCGCCGATGACGTAGCTCGCCGCGAGGTCGTATTCGCCGCCCGTGTAGCGGCCGAACATCCCTGTCCGGGGTTTGCGCGTGGGGGCGGCGTCGGCCTCGAACGTGCGGTCGATCAGCTGGTCGTCGAACGCGACGCCCTCGCCGCCGAGCGTCGCGAGCATTTTGTTATGCGCCGGCCAAAAGGTATCCTCGGGGAAGGACGGGGTGCCGAGCCCGTCCTGGTTGGTGGCCAGCACGAGGTCGAACCCGAGGCCCGTGAGCGCCTTCAGGGCGGAGATGGCTCCGGGTACGAACGCGAGTTTTTCGAGGCTGTCGATCTGTTCGTCGGCGGGTTCGGCGATGATCGTGCCGTCGCGGTCGATGAAGAGGGCTTTTTTCATAATCGGAAGTTTTTGACGGTTTCTATCATCCGGGCGTTCTCCGCGGGGGTTCCGACGGTGATGCGCAGGCATCCTTCGCAGCCCGGGATGCGCGAGCGGTTGCGGACGATGACCCCGGCCGAGATCAGCGCGTCGTACATGCGGTCGGGATCGGGGGTGCGGACCAGGATGAAATTGGCATCCGAAGGGTAGACCCGCTCGATGGCGGGGCAGGCCGCGAGCTGCGGCGCGAGCCGGTCGCGCTCGGCGCGGATTTCGGCCACCTGCGGGGAGATGTCTTCGGTGAGCCGTTCGGCGACGGCCTGCTGTGCGAGGCTGTTGATGTTGTAGGGATATTTCACGCGTGCGAAAAGTCCGGCGACGGCTTCCGATGCGAATGCCAGCCCGAGGCGAAGCCCTGCCATGCCCCACGCCTTCGAGAGGGTTTGCAGGACGATGAGGTTCCCGAATTCGCCGAGGCGCGCGAGGAATCCCGGCCCGGCGGCGAAGTCGATGTAGGCTTCGTCCAGCACGAGCAGGCAGGTGTCGGGCAGCGCCTTCGCCAGCGTTTCGAGTTCCGCCACCGGAGGCGTGTACCCGGACGGGTTGTCGGGCGTGGTGACGAACACGAGCGACGTCTTGTCGTCCACCAGCTTGAGCAGATTGTCCCACGGGAACGAGAAGTCGGCGTTCACCGGGGTCTGGCGCAGCTCCACGCCGCACAGGGCGGCCTGCGTCGTATAGATGCCGAAGCAGGGCATGAAGGCGACCGCATTGTTCACGCCCGGCTCGACGCAAATGCGGAACAGCAGGTCGATGACTTCATCGGAGCCGTCGCCCACGATGATGCGGGAGGGCGA
>OGNC01000703.1_pt1 | contig 19949 bp, 18 predicted proteins | sample 1573311 | NCBI WGS metagenome assembly OGNC01 (sample SAMEA2581889, study PRJEB24529) | metagenome | biome: Human gut stool | place: China | collected 2011
TGGATTACTTGCATACCTTAAGGAGATTGATATCGAGAGATATCGTTCACTTATCGAGCGTTTAGGACTCAGAAAATAGTATTTTCTTTAGAGCGGAGTAATTATTATTCCGCTCTATTATTGTTTTTATTATTGTTTTTGAAAAGCAGAAGTAAGCCGAGACCACTAAAGAGTGCATGAGAGTACATGTATTGTTTAGTAGTTTCGGAAGAGGAATACACTTCTGCAAAAGTATTTTAAGGAGAATTAATATGTACAAAAGTTATTCAATGGAACTTGCCGGCAGGACTCTTACCGTAGATATCGGAAGAGTAGCAGCTCAGGCTAACGGAGCTGTTTTTATCAAGTATGGTGATACAACAGTTCTTTCAACAGCAACAGCATCTGACAAGCCACGTGATGGTGTGGATTTCTTCCCACTCAGCGTTGAGTTTGAGGAGAAGATGTACTCTGTAGGAAAAATTCCGGGTGGTTTTAACAAGCGTGAGGGAAAGGCATCTGAGAACGCCATTTTCCCAAAGGATTACAGAAATGATGTTACATTAAACAACCTTGTTATGTCAGTGGATCCTGAGTGCCGTCCTGAGATAGTTGCAATGATCGGTACAGCTCTTGCTGTTCATATATCAGATATTCCGTTTGACGGACCATGTGCCATGACACAGATGGGACTTGTTGATGGAGAGTTTATCGTAAACCCTTCACAGAAGCAGTGGGATGAGGGCGGTTTACAGCTAACAGGTGCTTCTACAAAGGAAAAGGTCATCATGATTGAAGCAGGAGCCAATGAGATTCCTGAGGATCAGATGATTGAAGCAATCTATAAGTGCCACGATATCAACCAGACAGTTATCGCATTCATGGATCAGATCCGTGATGAGATTGGCAAGCCAAAGCATGAGTATGAGAGCTGTGCTATTCCTGAGCAGATGTTTGAGGATATTAAGAAAATTGTTACTCCTGAGCAGATGGAGGAGGCAGTATTCACAGATGAGAAGCAGAAGCGTGAGGAAAATATCAGAGCTATCACAGAGCAGTTAGAGGAATATGATTTCACAGGCTGCCCAATCATCAAAGGTTCTGCTCTGAAAGCTCTGGAAGATCCAATGAGCGAGTGGGGCGACAAGATCATGGAACTTATGGATACAGTTGATTCTTATATTCCAGATCCTCAGCGTGATACAGATAAGCCATTCCTGATGCCTATCGAAGATGTATTCTCTATCACAGGTCGTGGTACAGTTGCTACCGGTAGAGTAGAGCGTGGTGTTCTTCATATGTCTGACGAAGTTGAAATCGTTGGTGTTAAGGAAGAAACACAGAAGACTGTTGTAACAGGTATCGAAATGTTCCGTAAGCTGTTAGACGAGGCTCAGGCTGGTGATAACATCGGTGCATTACTTCGTGGTGTAAACCGTGACCAGATCGTTCGTGGACAGGTTCTTGCTAAGCCAGGTACTGTTACCTGCCATCACAAGTTCACAGCTCAGGTTTACGTTTTAACAAAGGATGAAGGTGGACGTCATACTCCATTCTTCAACAACTATCGTCCACAGTTCTACTTCAGAACAACTGACGTAACAGGTGTTATCACTCTTCCAGAAGGTACAGAGATGTGCATGCCTGGCGATAATGTAGTAATGAATGTTGAACTCATCACTCCAATCGCTATCGAAGAAGGTCTTCGTTTTGCTATCCGTGAAGGTGGTAGAACAGTAGGTTCAGGTGTTGTTACAGCTATCAACGAGTAATCTATACCTTACTTTTTAAATTAGAGGTTGTCGCTTCGGCGGCAACCTTTTTTTCTGTCTGTATTGATTTTTCTTTTTATTTAGAGTAATATATAATATATAGATTTTTGGAGTTGGTTTGTTTGAAAAACTTAGGATATTATAACGGTACTTATGACGAAATAGAAAAAATGCAAATTCCTATGCTTGACAGAGTGTGTTGGTTTGGCGATGGAATTTATGATGCAACTTATGCTCATAATCACAAAATTTTTGATTTACCTGCCCATCTTGATAGATTTTATAACAGTGCTAAACTATTGGATATAAATATGCCGATTGATAGAGCGTCTTTGGAAAATCTGCTCCAAAACCTTGTTAATAAAGTTGACAGCGGTGATCAGTTTGTTTATATGCAGATTACTCGTGGCTCGGGGCTTCGTGAGCACGTTTATGAAGATGACATTAAAGCAAACCTTTGGATTACATTAACACCTGAGCATATATCCGATACTTATAAGCCTATTGATGTAATTACTTTTGAAGATAAACGCTTTCATTATTGCAATGTTAAAACTCTTAATTTAATTCCTTCTTGCCTTGCTGCAACTTCTGCTAAAAAAGCAGGCTGTAAAGAAGCTATTTTTCACCGCGGAAATATTGTTACTGAATGTGCACATTCAAATGTTTCTATTTTTAAGAATGGTACGGTTATTACTCATCCGCTAAATGATGAAGTGTTGCCGGGTACTGCGCGTATTCGTTTACTGTCTTTTGCGAAAAAACTCGGATATAAAACCGAGGAACGCGAATATACGCTTGATGAACTAAAAAATGCAGATGAAGTTGTAATTCATTCGACCGGATCATTTTGCATACCGGTTAAAACGGTTGATGGTATCACAGTCGGCGGTAAAGCCCCTGAGATGCTTAAAAATATTCAAGATGCACTTGTTGCTGATTTCGAAAAGCAATGTGCATTGGATTAGGAGATATTATGAAAAAATTTGTTTCAATTTTAATTGCTCTTTCTTTGGCAATTTCTTCACTGTTTGCATTTTCAATTAACGCTTATGCCAACAGCTTGAAAACTGCAGTTCAAATAATGCTCGGCCAGTCAATTAACGCAACTGTTTCAAATGTTGATGATAATGCAAAAAACTATTGGTTTAAGTTCGATTGCCTTTCTTCAAATTATTATGACCTTTTAACTTCAAGCCAAGCGTTAACTTCTGCCGATGTTTTCTTAACTGTATATAACGCTGATAAAACAGTAATAAACTCGAATATTAACTCGAATACCGATTTGAATTTTAATACAACTACTTATTTTGAAGCCGGTAAAACGTATTATTTTAAGTATGAAGTAAGTGACTCGTCATATAGCTTCACTGCAAGCTTAAATATTCATAACCATAATTATATTTCAACTTTTGCAAAAGCTGTGGCAGATGATGACAGGGAAAATGCGATTGACGGATATGTTAAATATCGCTGTTCTTCCTGCGGGGAGGAATACATTGCTCAAAATATTTTTGCACCTGTAAGCGTTTCACTTTCTTCTTTAAAAGTCGCTTATAACGGATATGAAAAGTATATTATCTTCATAAGTAAAAATATAATAACATTACAGTTTATGATAAGCTCGGCAATGTCATTCCTGCAAGTGAATATGTTGTTACTTATGAAGATAATATACTTTGCGGAAAAGCTTGGGTGTATGTAAATTTCATCGGTAATAATTACAAGGGTGAGCTTACTTCTTCTTTTATTATTGTTCCCGCAAAGCCTACTACTGTATCACTGACTGCAAAGAAAAACAAAATCACTTTCAAATGGAATAAGGATACAACCGCATCTGGCTACGAAATACAATATTCAATTTCAAAGTCATTTTCTAAAAGAAAAACCAAATCGGTTACCGTCACTAAAAACTCAACTAAATCAAAAACATTTTCGAAATTATTAAAAAAGAAAAAGTATTATGTCAGAATCAGAGCATATAAAACTATTGACGGTGTTAAGCAATTTGGCTCTTGGTCAAAGAAAATGAGCGTTAAAACAAAAAAATAAGAGTTAAGCGTAATTACCTATAAAAGAGCAAGCAAATATTTGTCTGCTCTTTTATGTTTTCTATTTCAATTTTAGGTAACTTATGATATAATAAATTTATGTATAATTATGAACGATTGTCAGACGACATAAAGATTGCTGTTAGCTCTGACCACACTTTCGGAACTGATGCTGTTTTGCTTTCCGATTTTGCTAAAATAAAAGCGAGAGATAAGGCTCTCGATATGGGAACAGGCTGCGGAATCATTCCTTTTTTGTGGTTAAGAAATGAAAAAATAAATAATGTATCGTGCCTTGATATTCAAAAAAATGCATACGAGCAGGTGTGCCATTCAATAGAACTAAACGGTGTGCAAAGCAGAATAAAAGCTTATAACTGCGATTTGCGAAAAATAAACGAAGTTTTCGGCGCAGAGCAGTTTTCACTTGTTACAATGAATCCGCCGTATAAACCTGTCGGAACAGGGATAGAATCTTTGGGTGAAAGTGCGCGCATTGCAAGGCACGAGGTTTGCTGTAATATTGAAGATGCTTGCAAGGCTGCTTCATATCTGCTGAAATATGCCGGCAGGTTTTGTATGTGCCACAGGCCTGAAAGGCTTGTTGATACGCTTGAACTTATGCGTAAATATAAGATTGAACCTAAAAGGCTGCGCTTTGTGCAGGATAAAACAGGGGAGCAACCTTTTTTATTTTTAGTTCAGGGGCAAAAGGGGGCAAAACCTTTTTTGAGAGTTGAGCCGCAGTTAATTATTAAAAAGGATAATGGCAAATTTACACCGGAAATGCTTGATATTTACGGTTCATATGCCGACGGTTATGATAAATGAGCGGAATATTATATGTTGTAGGTACTCCTATCGGCAATTTAAGCGACTTTTCACCAAGAGCGGTGGAAACACTTGCAAATGTTGATTTTATTGCTGCCGAGGATACAAGGGTAACACTTAAATTACTTAATCATTTTGATATAAAAAAAGAAATGGTATCATATTACGAACATAATAAAAGGCAGCGCGGCGAAATAATATGCCAAAGAATTTTAAACGGTGAAAATTGTGCAATTGTGACTGATGCCGGCATGCCTGCTATTTCAGACCCGGGTGAAGATTTGGTTGCTCTTTGCTATGAGCTTGGGATAGAAGTTCAATCTGTTCCCGGCCCGACTGCGTTTGCTACCGCACTTGCTGTTTCAGGCTTGCCAACCGGCAGATTTACATTTGAAGGCTTTTTATCTGTAAATAAAAAATCGAGAAGAGAACATCTTGAAGAAGTGAAAGATGAAAAAAGAACTATGATTTTTTATGAAGCACCGCATAAGCTTATTTATACCTTAAATGATATGCGCAAGGTTTTCGGTAATCGTAATATTGCACTTGTGCGTGAACTTACTAAAATACACGAGCAGGTGCTTCACTTCACATTTGATGAAGCAATTGCTTATTATGCAGATAAATCACCGAAGGGTGAATATGTTATTATTATTGAGGGCAAAAAGCAAGACGAAGCAGAAGAAATAACGCTTGAGCAGGCGATAGCTTTGGCTAAATCACTTGTTGAAAAGGGTATGTCGATAAACAGCGCTGCTAAAGAAGCGGCAGCGCAAACTCCTTTTAAAAAGGGCGACATATATAAGGCTTTAATATGATTTGTTCAATTTGCCCGCGCAAATGCAATGTTGACAGAAGTAAGAAATTGGGCTTTTGCCAAAGTCCGGATAATTTTCGTGTTGCCAGGGCTTCACTTCACTATTGGGAAGAACCTTGTATCAGCGGCAAGCAGGGAAGCGGAGCAGTATTTTTCTCCGGTTGTAATTTGAAATGCGTATTTTGCCAAAATAATGAAATCAGCTCTCAAAATAAGGGTGTTGAAATTACCGAAGAAAAGCTTATAGAAATATTTGAAAGCCTTATAAAACAAGGTGCTAATAATATAAATCTTGTTAATCCTACGCATTATGCCTTACAAATAGCCAATGTTTTAAAAAAGTGGAAATCACCGGTGCCAATTGTGTATAATTCAAGCGGATATGAAGAAGTTGAAACATTAAAGGAACTTGACGGTTTAATTGATATTTATTTACCTGATTTAAAATACATCAGGCCGAATAAATCAATGCGCTATTCAAAAGCATATGATTATTTTGATAAAGCTTCTTTGGCACTAAATGAAATGCGGCGTCAGGTTAAGGATGAATTTGACGGAAAAATTATGAAATCGGGTATGATAATTCGCCACTTGATTTTACCGCAAAATACTAATTCCTCTATTGAAATATTAGATTACATAAAGTCTAATTTGCCGGATACATATGTTTCGCTTATGGCTCAGTATACACCGTGCGGAGATTTAAGCGATTATCCGGAAATAAATCGTAAAATTACCAAGCGTGAATATGATAAAGTTTTAAACTATGCGCTTTATAATTCGTTTGATAAGCTTTTCATACAGGAGCTTTCATCTGCCGATAAATCATTTATACCAAAATTTGATTTTACCGGTGTGTTATGATATTATAAAATAAATGAGTATGAAAAGAGGGATTTTAAAATGAAAAAGTTTTTTCGTGAATTTAAAGAATTTATTTCAAGGGGCAATGTAATCGACCTTGCTGTCGGCGTTATCATAGGCGGTGCTTTTTCAGCAATTGTAACATCACTTACTGATAATATTATTAAACCCCTTATTAACTGTATCGGCGGCGCAGAAGTTCAGGGTAAAATTCATCTTTTGGGTGATAATTATATTGATTACGGTGCTTTCATTTCAGCTGTAATAAACTTTCTTATTATGGCGTTTATTATCTTTTCCATTGTTAAGGCTATTAACAAAATGGTCGACATTACAAAGAAAAAGGAAGAACCTAAAGAAGAAGCTTCTACAACTAAAATTTGCCCGTTTTGTAAGAGTGAAATTCCTATTGAAGCAGTAAAATGCTGCCACTGCACATCAGATTTACCAAAAGATGATGAATAATTTATATATGGAGCAAAGTATTGAATAGTATAGCAATTCTCGGAGCAGGTACATGGGGTATGGCACTTGCTAAAATGTTAAAAAACACAAATAAAAATGTTACGGTTTGGTCTGCTTTGCCGGATGAAATTGAAGAACTTTCAAAAACTTCGCGTCATCCCAAGCTTCCTAATGTTTTATTTCCAAAAGGGATTGAATATACAACGGATATTAAATCGGCAGTTGAAAATAAAGATATAATTATGTTTGCCGTGCCATCCGTTTTTGTTCGCCAAACCGCAAGAAAATGTAAAGATTATATAAAAGATAATCAAATTATAGTTGATGTTGCGAAAGGTATTGAGCCTGATACGCTATTTACATTGACTCAGGTAATTGACGATGAAATAAAAAATAAAACAGTAAAATATGTTGCACTTTCAGGCCCTACTCACGCTGAAGAAGTGTCACGCGATATGCCTACAACGATTGTGTCGGCTTGCCAAGATATTGAAGTTGCAAAGCTTGTGCAGGAATTTTTTTCAAGCTCGTTTATGAGGGTTTATACTAATACCGATATTAAAGGAATTGAAATTTGCGGCGCACTGAAAAATATAATTGCACTTGCAACCGGCATTTCGCGTGGGCTTGGATATGGTGATAATGCAACTGCGGCACTTGTTACAAGGGGACTTGCTGAACTTTCAAGGCTTGGTACTGCAATTGGCTGTTCACCATACACTTTCAGCGGGCTTACCGGTATGGGGGATTTGATAGTTACTTGCACAAGTATTCATTCTCGTAATAATAATGCCGGTTTTCTTATCGGGCAGGGAATGTCACCCGACGAAGCTGTAAAAAAAGTAGGTATGGTTGTAGAAGGTATCAATGCAATTCCTGCGGCTTTAAAGCTTGCTGATAAATATAATGTTGATTTGCCGATTATTTTTGCTGTTAATGATATAATAAACGGTGATGTATCACCGCAATATGCTGTAAATTCACTTTTTAATCGTGAACTCAAGGCTGAAGTTGAACTCGATTTTCCAAAGGAAAATTACTAATATTTTTTCATAAACGAGAGGGGTATAATTTATGAAAACAAAAGAGTACACTTACATCAGTTCATCAAACTTATGTGAAATCAAGGCTTGGCAATGGTATCCGGATAACGAAAATGTTAAAGCTGTGATTCAAATTCATCATGGTATGGCAGAGCATTGCGGCAGATACAAAAATGCTGTTGAAGCATTTGTATCTATGGGTTATGCTGTATTTATGAATGATATGATAAATCACGGTAAGTCAAACAGCGATGAAAATTTGCTGGGATATTTCGGTGATAAAAACGGATATAAAGATGTTATTCGCGATGCAAAAACTTTAATGGATATTGCAAAAAGCGAATATCCTGATAAAAAGTATATTATAAGCGGTCATTCAATGGGCAGTCTTGTTATGCGTTGCTTTATTAACGAATATGGTAACTGCTTTGACGGTGCTGTCTTTATCGGCACTTCAGGCACTAATCCTCTTGCCACAATCAGCATTGCTTTAACGGGGCTTGTAAGTGCTTTTAAGGGCAAAACATACAAATCAGAAACACTTAAAAAAATCGGATTTGGCGCTTATGATAAACCGTTTGAGCATAGAACCGATTACGATTGGGGTATCAGTATACCTGAAAGTGTTGATGAATACCAAAATGATAAATATTGCGGTTTTACTTTTGCATGCGGTGGCTATCAGGATTTAGCAAAACTTTGCATTGAATGTAACAGTGATAAATGGTATCAAAATGTAAGCCATTTAATGCCTGTGCTGCTTTTAAGCGGTGAGATGGATCCTGTCGGGAATTATTCATTAGGTGTCAAGGAAGTTTATGATAAGCTTATTAAAACCGGTCACTCGTTAACTGAAATTAAAATTTATCCGGGCGTTAGGCATGAGATATTAAATGAAGTCAACAGACAAGAAGTTTATAATGATATAAATGATTTTATTGAAAGAAAAGTATTGAACTAAAAACAAGCGGCTGATAAAAAATCAGCCGCTTGTTTTTAGTTATTCAAATATTTGATCAATTATCTTCGCTTTCTTTTCGCGATTCATTATTCTTAATTTCATTATAATGGCTTTTTCATTATCCGATAAATCATAAAAATTGTCATTAAAATCTTTTAAGTCAAAATTTATTTTGCTGTCATTTGTTTGATTTAATGAGTCGTTTTTCTCAGTAGCCAATAATGTGTTTAAATCAAGATTATATACTTTTGCAATAGTTTTTAATGTTTCAAATTTAGGCTTTGTTCTGCCACTTTCGTAATAAGCGTAAGCACTCCTTTTCACACCAATAGTTTCTGCAAACTGAGCTTGAGTTATGCCGGCTTTTTGTCTGCAAGCCTTAAGTATCTGTGAAATGTTTGTTTCCTCCATCAGAATTTTCCCCCTTCTCAATAATTTAGATATATAATAAACTACAAACAAACTTTTGTCAAGAATTGTCACATTATTTTAACATTATTCTAAATCTGTTGACAAATAACTGCAATTGATGATATTATATGAGCATAAATCTACAAATTGTATATCAATTTGCAAAAAAATATTGTAATTTATTAAAAAATTATGCAGGAGGTAATATTTTGAAAAAAATAATATCAATAGCATTGTCTTTGATTATTGTTATAACAGCAAGCTTACCCGTCACAGTGCAGGCTCAAACATATGTTGAAAGTTTAATGAGTCAGGGCTTTCCGCAAAGCTATGCCGAAAAGCTTGAAAAATTACATAATAAATATCCCAATTGGATTTTTAAACCGCTTATTACTAACCTTGATTGGAACACTGCTGTAAACGGTGAGCGTTCAAAACATTCAAATCAGCTTATTTCTTTATCAGCAACTAATGATAAATCAATGTTTTGCGATTGCCATAGCTGTTTGAAAAACGGTAATTATGTTATTCGGGAAGCAAGTAATTGGGTTTCTGCATCTAAAACCGCTGTTGAATATTATATGGACCCAAGAAATTTTCTTGATGAAAAGCAGATATTTCAATTTGAATCTACTTCATATGACGGAACTCAAACCAAAGAGGGTGTAGAAGCTATTTTAGCCGGAACATGGATGCATGATTCCTTAATTTCATATCTTACAACAGGTCAAAATGTAAAAACATATGATTCCACAACCAAATATTCGGATGTCATAATGAAAGCGGCACAGGATTTCGGTATGAACGCTTACTATATCGCATCTAAAATCAAACAGGAAAACGGCGGGCAGACAAATGCTGCTACTGCTGTTAACGGCTCTACAAGCCCATTTCAAGGCATTTATAATTATTTTAATATCGGTGCATATGCCGGAGCTAAAGACGGACTTGCGTGGGCTGCCGGCTTTTTAAAAGCTAATAAAAATACAATGCTTTACAGTAATGACCCTAATGTTGACCCGACGGGTGGTGTGGCTACACCGATTTCAAACGGTCAGTATATGACTTGGCGTGCAAACAAAGGCAATTATTATTATGTTCGCCTTTATAATGAAACATCTTCAGGCTATCAGGAGGGTGTAAGCGGCTATGTTGCCAAAAACGATTGCAGAAGAACCTATTTGGGTGATACTTCAAATGGTTACGGCCGCCCGTGGTCTAACCCTTATAAAGCTATTTACTATGGCACCAAATATGTGGCAAACAGTTTTAAAACTCAAAATTCAGGATATTTACAGAAATTTAATGTCAGCCCTTCATCACAAAATAAATACACAAATGAGTATATGAAAAATGTTCAGGGAGCGGCAAGTGAAGCTGTTATGGCATATAACGGATATGAAAAAGCCGGTATCCTTTCTATGACACGAACATTTTATATTCCTATATACCAAAATATGAAAGATGAAATCAGCATTTCGGTAGTTGACGCTACGGAAAACAGCGTTTCGATTTCGTGGAACAAGATTGAAAATGCTACAAATTATCAGGTTCAGTATCAAGATGTTTACGGCAATTGGATTGATTATGCGTTTACAGCCGATACTGCCATTACATTTGCTAATCTCCAACCTGCAAGCCTTTTCGCAGTTAGAATTCGTGCATTTACTCAAAAAGGGCAGGAAGCATCGTGGGGTAACTTTTTCCAAATCAATGTTGCCACAAAGCCAAGTCAAGTTACAAATTTAAAACTCACTTCTTCCGATACTTCAATAACTGCAAAGTGGAGTGCTGTAAACGGTGCATCGGGTTACAGAATTTATGTCTATAATTCATCAACTAAAAAATATAAATTAAAGAGAACAGCCTCATCCACTTCTTCAAAAATTACAGGCCTTAAGCCGAATAAAACTTATAAAGTTAAAGTTGCCGCTTTTAAGTCTTGTGATAATATGACATTTGTCGGCACTAAGAGTAAAGCAATAAAAATTAAAACTAAAAACAAGCAAGTTGCTTTAAGCAGTGCAAAATCAAAGAAGAAAAAGAAAATTACGGTTAAATGGAAGAAGAAAAGTGGAGTATCCGGCTATCAAGTTATGTGGTCAACTTCTTCTAATTTTAAAAAGAACTTTTTAAGCAGGAAGGTTTCAGGTTCGTCAAAAACCTCTACCATTTTAACAACAGCAAAGAGCAAGAAAAAATATTATGTTCGTGTTCGTGCGTATAAAAAAAGTGGCAAAAAGTACACCTATTACTCCTGGAGCAAAACAATAAAAGTTAAGGTTAAATAAAAACAATTTTAAATATTTTATCATATATTAAATACAACAACAATAAAAAAGCCTTACAGTTTTAATTAACTGTAAGGCTTTAAAAATTATTTCTTATTTTGCAAGGTAAAGAGCTGATGTGTCAACATTTGTGTTGTCAACATACCAAGTATTGCCGATTTTTACAACATATACTTGCTGTGAAGCAACGCTCTTTCCGTCTTCAAGTGTAACATCAACTGTGCATTTTGCAACAGCGGAAATGTCATTTGAATTATCAAGCTTTTCAAATGCACCTATCATATCTGATTTAGGTGTATTCTTTTTGTCGGTATCTTTAAGGCCGAATTTGTCTGCCTTTGCTTCGCCTGATGATGCAACCGGAGTAATTCTCTCCTTATACTCTTTAATGTATGCATCCTTTTCAGCGTCTGTAAGTTCTGTGCATTCCTTAACTGTTGCTGTGAACTTATAATCATTACCGAATATTTCTTGGTACTTACCTGTTGAAGCTTCCTGAATAACTGTTTTTCCGTCAGCACCGTATTCTTCTTCAGTACCTGTAAGTGACTTACCGTATTTTGTGACATTTGATTCAAATACAGAGAACATAAAGTCTGTATCCATATATTCATCGCCGAATATTTCTTTTCTTACTTCAACGAGTTTAGCAAAGTAATCATTAAATACATCATCAATGTCATCAAGTCCATATTCAGCAACAAGACCAACATAATATTCATACATTGTGTCATAGACTTCGTCAGTCTTTGTGATTTCCTCATCACTGCCTGTACCTATGAATGAAGCTTTTTCAGCATCTTCGTTAATATACGGCTTCATATAACCGTTAATAACAAAGTTACCGAATTTTTGATTTTTTGAAACGAGTGTGTTTTTATAAGCGTTATATCCGTCGCCTGTTTGTACAATTGTATCTACATAAGCTTGTGCTACCTTTTCGGCAGAAAAGCCTGTATATCTTGTTGTAAAAGCAAATATTGTGATAAGAACAAGCAATACTGCAACCACGATACCTGCGATTACTGCATAAAGAGCGGCGTTAAAGCCTTTCTTTTCTTTTGTTTCAGCCATAACTAATCCCTCCTTATCCTGCAATATCTTCGTTGTCTTCGTTTGCTTCTTCTGCTTTTTCAGCTTCTCTCTTTTCTGCAAGAGCAGCCGTAATTCTTGCCTTCTTTTCGCCTGTCATATCATAGAAGAGGATAGGGATGAATTGAAGAATTACAAAGATAGCCGGAATGATTGTGTAAATCATTAAGAAACGAGAAAGAACTTTATCATCCTGTGATGCATATGCAACATTAGGGTCAGTTGAAATCTTGTACTTACTCCATGTGTATACAAGCCATGGACCGAGGAATTTTGTGAATGCAGAAGCAATCTTTGAGAAAAGGCCATAGCCGGCATAAGCGAGACCTTCCTGCCTTTTGCCTGTCTTATATTCCATTTCGTCTACGCAGTCGGCAATCATAATGTTAGGTGTAACATTTGTGTTACCATGTTGAATACCGCAGAAGAAGTTGAGAATAAGGAATGGAACGATAAGAGTTGAATTGAAGCCGATACCCTTTGATACTAAGTAAAGGATAGCCATTGCCGATGCACCGTAGCAGCAGAAAATAATAAATGTTTTCTTTGTAGAGAACTTCTTGAGTACAAAGTTTACAAGAAGTGTACCTACTGCTGTACCGATACCCATAGGAAGCATAAGTGCAAGCTTTAATCCCTTTGAACCAAGAAGATAAATAGCTATGTAAAGTGATACGGTACCATAAACACCACGGCCAAAGCCAAATACTTTAGTAAGAGATACCATAAGAAGATTCTTGTTGGTAAATACAAGCTTGATTGATTCTAAAAGTGATACATTTTCTGATGTGAAAGGTACACGCTCTTTGTTATTAGCAAAGAATATCATTACAAATATAATCATACCAAGTGCACAAATTGCAGTTGAAATGATAAGGTCGATACCCTGACCTTCAGCGTTTTTGAACTGCTGTTGGCCCATAAGAGCTTTCATAAGAGCGCCTACAACGATGATTACTACCTGACCGCCTGATTGACCTACCGAACGCAAGAAAGATGAAATTGAAATAGCACTGCTTCTTTCAGCAGGGTTAGGTGAGCAAAGTGCGCCGAAACAGTTAGAAGGTGATTCAACTGCACAGGACACTGCTGTGTAAAGGCAGTAAATAACAATCATCCAAACTGATGCAAGGCCAAATGAAGTTGTGTTAGGTGCTACAAATACAAGCATTGAAATAATTGCAAGCGGAATTGCACCGAAACCAACCCAAGGCTTGACCTTACCAAGCTTGGTTTTTGTTCTGTCAACAAGTACACCGATAACAAGCTCACAGATTGCACCTACAAAACCTGCAATAAGGAATACTACCTCAACAATGCGTGAAAGAGAAGCAGAGTCAAAACCTTTTCCCTTAAATGCGAAGTCGGCAAAGAAAGTTGTGGTATAGTCCGGCATCCATCCTGTTAAAAGAGCTACGCCGAAAAGACCGATACCGAATGTTGCAACTTCAGACGGCTTCATGTACTTTTTTGCTGCCGTTGTAGTTTTTGACTCGGCAGCTTTGGTTTTAGCCATTAAAAAACCCCTTTTCGTAAAAAATTTTCATCTAATTATAGCACTTTGCATTTGTAAAAACAATACTGTTTTTAACTTTTATTTAACTTATTTTTTACAAATTAGTTAATATATTAAATAATTATTAAATAGTAGACATTTTATTCAAAATGTGTTGGTTGAGTTTTGGTTTGAACAGCGTTATAATGCTAATATGCAAAGTTCAGAAATATAAAAGGAATTATTGATATGTTTTTAAAATTTATAGTATGCTTAATTGCAGGTATCGGTGCAGGACTTGGAACGGGTTTCGCCGGAATGAGCGCTGCCGCAGTAATAAGTCCTATGCTTATAACTTTTCTTGATATGGATCCATATATTGCAGTCGGCATTGCATTAGCAAGTGATGTGCTTGCAAGTGCGGTATCGGCATATAATTACGGTAAAAACAAAAATATTGATGTTAAAAACGGCATTGTTATGATGATTTTTGTTTTACTGTTTACGCTTGTCGGCAGTTTTGTTTCAAGCAAAGTTCCAAGCACTGCTATGGGTAGCTTTTCATTTGTAATGACTTTGTTTTTGGGCATTAAATTTATTGTTAAGCCGGTTACAGAGCCTAAAGCAAGGTTAACCGCGGCAAGTGATAAGCAAAAAATTATACGCTCTGCTTTAAGCGGCTGTATGGTTGGATTTATATGCGGCTTTGTAGGTGCAGGCGGGGGAATGATGATGCTCCTTGTGCTTACAAGCGTTTTGGGATATGAATTGAAAACAGCAGTGGGTACAAGTGTGTTTGTAATGGCGTTTACTGCGTTTACGGGTTCTGTAAGTCACTTTGCAATAGGTGGTTTGCCGGATGTTTGGACTCTTGTATTTTGTATGATTTCTACTTTGATATTTGCTCAAATTGCTTCGCTTTGTGCTAATAAGGCCAAACCTGAAACCCTTAATCGTATAACAGGGGTAATACTTGTAATTCTTGGTATTACAATGATTATAGTTAATAAAGTTAAATAAAAAAATGCGCCGAATTATTTTATTCGGCGCATTTTCTTATATCTTCAATTTCGTGCATCTGTAAATTATTTCACTCATATTTCACTCCAAAAGCGTACTAATTAAAAAGCAAGGAAACTTTGGCGCTTCCTTGCTTAATTTCATTATACTAAAATTTAATGTTTTGTCACTCTTATTTTTCTTCTTGTGTAGGCTTTTTCTTTCTGTGAATAATAAAGCGGTTGCAGGGATATGTCCAAATCATAGGAACCGCCATACCCAAAAGCGTCGCCACGGTAGGTGCCAGCGCAACAGGAAGAAAACTGTTTGTAAACTGTGAAAGCCAAGGACCGATTATGCCTTTTGCCCAAATAGTAAAAATAACCATAATCACATAAAGAACAGTTGATACTATCGGGTTCGCATCAGCGTGGAAAGTTATTTTCCTGTTAAGAACAAATGCAACGGCATATCCAACGAAAGTTGAGCAGTAATATGCAATTTTTGTTTCTCTCGATTCGGGAGCATCGGCACACTTAAATACGAGATATACCAATATTAGTTGTGTTGCAAGTTCCGGAATATTTGAAAGTGCACCTGCACAGTTGAATTTAATGAATTTCCAAAATTCTGCGTGCTTTTCAGTCCAACGCACAAATGCATTGTCTTTTTTCTTCTTTTCTTCAGGCATATTTTTTCTCCTTATAAGAATTTTGTGAGTATAACTATAATTGCCGCTATTGCTATGATAATACCTACTGCTTTTGCAATCATAGGTTTAGCCATATCCATTGTAGTCGGCATTACTTTTGCAAGTGCGTCATAAACAGGCTTGTGTAGTTTTCCGTCACATAATTGGCGGTAGGTTCTTGTGTATGTTTCATAATTTGTCGGGTCGTTTTCATCAATTATAAAGCATCTTACGCCGCGTTCTTTTCCGTTTCCGTAAACATTAAAGCCGCTTGATTGTGTAAATCCTATATCTATTCCGTCATATTTTCCTACATAGCTGTTTTTATGGTCATGCCCAACATATACACCGAGAATATCACCCTTTTCTTTGAGTGCGTCAAATTCACCCGTATTTATGTCAGGGATTGACGGCGGTTCAAGTAAAACAGAACCTTTAACACATTTTGTTTCATCAATTTTATAATATTCACCTTTGTGAATTCTGAAAGCGGGAATTGCACCTTTTTCATTTTTCTTTACTTGCTTTAATACATTGTAATGCTCAAACATCGGAATGTGCTGAAAAACAAGAGAGGGGATATAGTGACCGTTCTTTTCTTTTAAATCATTCCTTGTTTTTTTATACCAGTCAATAATTTTAGTGTCAAAAGGTTCATATCCGCCGCCTTTTGCGTCTGTGCCTGTGTCGAATAAGTAAATTCCAAATGCATCCTTGTTTTCATCTTGTGAAGATTTAATGCTTAAAAAGCAGGTGCCGCCACCATCAATGCCATCTGCCTGAGTGCCGACACAACTTGGATGCTTTTTATATATTTGCTCAAACTGTTCTTTGTTGCTTATGCCGACCTGCCTGTCATGGTTGCCGAATGTAACTGCAAAAGGAATATTCCTTTTTGTAACAGGCTCAATCAATTTATCAATCGTTTTGGCAACATTGTTTACTAATTCACTGCCCATGCCTTTGTATGTTACACCGTAACCTTTTATTTGGTCACCGGTATATATTACAAGGTCAGGCTTTTCTTTTTCGACTGCATTTTCAAGTAATTTTAATGTATCAGGTGAAACATTGTATATTTCCTGAATGTCAGTTATCTGCATAATTTTAAATTTACCGTTTTTATTAAATTTCATATCAGCACCTGCCATTAGTATAACTCAAAAATAAAGGGCAAAAATGCCTTTTAGACACCTTTGCCCACAAATTATAATAAATCTTTTTTAGCTATTAGTTAAGCTTATGTTAAATTTAAGCTAAATATATTAACCCTGAGCTTTGATATATTCACTGATTAAATCAACAGTTCCGTCAATTCCAAGTTTGGCAACATTGATTGCAAGGTCATATGTAGTTGCTTCGCCCCATTTTTCTTCACTGTAAAAGTTGTGAAATTTAGCTCTCTTTTTATCTGTGTTTTTCATTTCTTTGGCTACATTTTTTGGCTCTACACCATATTTCTCAATAACTCTTTTTTCTCTGAATTTATCACTTGCGTGAAGAAAAATAGTTAAAAGTGCTTCATCTTCTTTTAATATGTAATCTGCGCATCTGCCGACTATAATGCAACTTCCTTCTTCGGCAACTTTTCTGATTGTATCAAACTGATATTGGAAAACTTGGTCTTCAAGTGCCAAACCGTTTGATGCAATGTTTGAAAAACCGTCTGTCGAAACGTTGTAAAGAAAGCTTCGTGTAGGTCTTTCATCATAAAATGTGAAAATATGCTCGTCGAATCCGCTGTCTTTCGCTGCTCTTTTTATGATTTCTTTATCGTAATAAGGAATACCGAGCTTTTCCGAAAGCTTGGTTGCAATTTCGTGTGCACCGCAGCCATATTGCCTACCGATTGAAATAATGTGTTTTTTCATAAATTCATCACCCTTAAAAAGAAAAATATTGTTTTTCAACATTATTATACTACATTATTATACTACATTTTTATTTTACTTGCAATTTATATTTAAATAAAGTAAAATATTTTTATGAAAAATAAATTGTATTACACTAAAAAAGCAAAATATTTTGAGCAGTCTTTACCTGTGGGCAACGGACGGATGGGAGCACTCGTATTCGGCAATCTTAAAAAGGAAAGAATTGCAATTAACGAGGATAGCTTGTGGTCAGGTTACCCGAAGGACAATAATAAAAAGGATGCTTATAAATATCTCGCGTCGGCACGCGAGGCTGTATTTAATAAAGATTACAGAAAAGCCGAGGATATTATTAACAAAAATATGCACGGTGTTTGGAGCGATGCATATTTGCCGTTTGGCGATATTATTATTGAATATTCAAAAAAGTATTCAAAAGATTATTGCCGTACTCTTGATTTGGAAACGGGTGTGGCACAGGTATCGGCCGGGGATTTGAGCGAAACTGTTTTTGTTTCATATCCTGCACAGCTTATGGTTATAAATATCAAATGTGACAGCGGTGCGTCTTTTACTGTTAAATTTGATTGCCAGCTTAACCATACTGTTACTACTTATGAGGACAGTTTGGTGCTGTCAGGCCAAGCACCTGAAATTTGCCAACCGCCATATTACAATAAAGGTGAATTTATTGTTTACGGTGATAAGGGAATGAAGTTTTGCGGTGCTGTTAAGGTTTTGGGCAATGCAAAATTCAGCGATGATTCAATTATTGTAGAAAATCAAAAGGATGTCACACTGCTTGTTTCACTTGCAACTTCTTATATTGATTTTAAATCTATGCCAAATGCCGATGCAAAGCAAAGGGCTTTTTCATATTTTGAAAATATAAAAAAATATGATGATTTGCTTTCAGAGCATAAAACTGATTTTTCATCACTTTTTAATCGTGTTGAATTTACTCTTGAGGGTGGATATGATGAACTTCCAACCGATAAAAGAATTAAAAATATGAATAAAAAGGGTGATGATTATTCACTTGTTGCACTGCTTTTCCAATATGGCAGGTATCTTACAATTTCATCATCAAGAAAGGGAAGTAAAGCAAGCACCTTGCAAGGTATTTGGAACACTCATTTTCGCGCACCTTGGTCATCGGGATATACAATAAATATAAATACCGAAATGAATTATTGGTGTACCGATATTGCCAATCTTTCCGATTGTTTTGAACCGCTTGTGGACTTGGTTGAAAAGCTTGCTTTTAACGGGCAAAAAACAGCAAAGGAATATTACAATTGTTCAGGCTTTTGCGCTCATCATAATACTGATATTTGGGGTATGACTTTCCCGGCAGGCGACCCGCAGGGACTTGAAGAAACTACGCAATATGCCCCTTGGCCTATGAGTGCGCCTTGGCTTTTAAATCAGCTTTATGACCATTATTTGTATATCACTGACGAGGAATATAAAAACAGAATTTTACCTATGTTTGAAAGCTGTTTGGCTTTTTATAAAGATTTTCTTGTTGAATATAATGGCAAACTTGTCACTTGCCCGTCTATCAGCCCTGAAAATAAATTCAAGGATGCAGGTACTTCTGCTTGTATAACATATATGCCGTCAATGGATAGGGAACTGCTTTATGAATTCTTTGCCAATTGCCGTGAACTCGGGCTTGAAACACCTGAAATTGAACAGGTTAAGCCGGCGTCTGATGGCAGAATTCCGGAATATTCCGAAGAATTCGGTGAAACCGAAGTTGAACATAGGCATGTAAGCCATTTGTACTGTATTTATCCTGCAAGAATTCCTGCAAGTAATGAACTTAATCTGGCTGCCGAAAAGTCGCTTATTAAGCGTGGATTTTGCGGCACCGGTTGGTCGCTTGGTTGGAAAGTTTGCTTATGGGCACGCCTTAAAAACGGTGAAAATGCATATAGGCTTATAAAGCAGCAGTTGACTTATATAAGTCCGTCATCAAGATTTCATAAGGGCGGCGGTTCATATCCTAATTTGTTTGATGCACATCCGCCGTTTCAAATTGACGGTAATTTCGGTGTTTGCGCCGGTATTGCCGAAATGCTTAAAAATGAAGCTTTGCCAAAGGATTGGTCAGGTTCAATTAAAGGTATTAAGCTTCACGGCGGTAAAGAAATTTCATATTCGTTTAAAAACGGAAAGCGCATATAGATAATTAAAGAGATTGCTGTTAATGCAGCAATCTTTTAGACTGTCGATAAAGCGGCTAAAGCGCGCCGAATAAAATAAATAAACCTTTTTGCCTCCCTTGCAAAGGGAGGTGGGTGCAAC
>OGNC01000706.1_pt1 | contig 19855 bp, 19 predicted proteins | sample 1573311 | NCBI WGS metagenome assembly OGNC01 (sample SAMEA2581889, study PRJEB24529) | metagenome | biome: Human gut stool | place: China | collected 2011
TCATCTTTCTGCCCCTCCAAAAGCAAAAACCCGCCGAAGCGGGTTTTTACGTAAACCAGGTGAAACTGACCGATAAGCCGCTTTCTTTTGGGTATAGTGTCGTGGACAGTCATTCATCTTTCTGCCCCTCCAAAAGCAAAAACCCGCCGAAGCGGGTTTTTACGTAAATCAGGTGAAACTGACCGATAAGCCGGGTTCTGTCGTGGACAGTCATTCATCTAGGCCAGCAATCGCTCACTGGCTCAAGCAGCCTACCCGGGTTCAGTACGGGCCGTACCTTATGAACCCCTATTTGGCCTTGCTCCGGGTGGAGTTTACCGTGCCACGGACTGTTACCAGCCGCGCGGTGCGCTCTTACCGCACCCTTTCACCCTTACCTGATCCCGCTTGCGCGGGCCATCGGCGGTTTGCTCTCTGTTGCACTGGTCGTGGGTTTCCCCCCCAGGCGTTACCTGGCACCCTGCCCTATGGAGCCCGGACTTTCCTCCCCTCCGCCCGTCTCCCCCGAAGAGGACGACGACGAAGCGGCGACTGTCTGGTCAGCTTCGGCGCGCAGTATAGAGGGTTTGCGCGCCCTTGTCACCCCGCGTTGCGCATTCCAATCGCCAGTGTCGCGGCGATATTACGTGAAGCACGGCAGATATTGTCATAAGCCCCGCGGAATGCTTCGTCCAACGTACCTATGCTGGTCAATACGCTGAAGACCGCATCAATGCCATGCTGATGTACAACGCCAACATCATCGGTCAGGCTACCCGCAATGCCAATCACCGGTTTATGGTACTTCTTCGCCACGTTTGCGACACCAATCGGTACCTTCCCGTGAATACTCTGGCTGTCAATACGCCCTTCACCGGTGATCACCAGCGTACAATCGTGAATATGTTCCTCCAGATTCAGCGCCGTAGTGACGATTTCAATACCACTTTTCAGTTCCGCACCAAGAAACGCCATTAGCGCCGCGCCCATACCACCCGCAGCTCCTGCACCGGGGACATCTTTCACATCAACATGCAGCGCTTTTTTAATGACCTCGGCATAGTGAGAGAGGTTATTGTCCAGCTCAACAATCATCGCTTCACTGGCTCCCTTTTGTGGGCCAAAGATGCGCGATGCGCCGTTATCGCCCACCAGCGGATTGGTGACATCACAAGCGACGCGAATGACGCAATCTTTTAAGCGCGGATCGAGGCCGGAAATATCAATATCATTCAGAGTATTAAGACTACCGCCGCCAAAACCAATTTCATTGCCGTTGGCGTCGCATAATTTCGCCCCCAGCGCCTGTACCATGCCTGCGCCGCCATCATTTGTAGCGCTGCCGCCAATGCCGATAATAATGTTTGTCGCACCGCTCTCCAGCGCCTGCAGGATTAACTCGCCTGTGCCGCGTGAAGTGGTCACGAGTGGATCGCGTTTTTCCGCAGGTACCAGCTCCAGCCCACTGGCCGCCGCCATTTCAATAAACGCGGTTTTGCCATCGCCGGAGATCCCCCAACTGGCATTCACTTTCTCGCCCAGCGGCCCTGTAACCCAGGCGTGACGTTCAGCCCCCTGGGTGGCTGCAATCATCGCTTCCACCGTTCCTTCGCCACCGTCGGCAACCGGAACAGAAACGTACTGTGCATCAGGAAAAATTTCCCGAAATCCTTTTTCTATCGCCTGCGCAACCTCGCTGGCAGATAAACTTTCTTTATAAGAGTCTGGGGCGATTACGATTTTCATACCTATGCCTGTTACCACATGACGCCGGAGGGCGTTTCTCTTATTCGGCCTGGATTCCAGGCCCGGATTGCAATACGCCATCCGGGCACGACGTCATTAACGAGTAACTTCGACTTTCGCCAGTTTTTCGTAGTAGCACGCCAGGGCGCTATGATCCGCCGTTCCTAAACCATCTGCTCGCAGTGCCTGCATCATCTCCATAACCGCAGCTGTGAGCGGCAGTTGTGCGCCGACGCCGTGAGAAGTATCCAGCGCATTCGCCAGATCCTTAATATGCAGATCAATACGGAAGCCCGGCTTGAAGTTGCGGTCCATCACCATCGGCGCTTTGGCATCCAGCACGGTACTGCCCGCCAGTCCACCGCGAATTGCCTGATAAACCAGGTCCGGGTTAACGCCCGCTTTAGTTGCCAGCGTTAACGCTTCTGACATCGCGGCAATATTCAGCGCCACAATGACCTGATTTGCCAGTTTGGTGACGTTACCTGCACCGATTTCCCCGGTATGCACCACGGAACCCGCCATCGCTTTCATCAAATCATAGTATTTGTCGAAAATAGCCTTGTCGCCGCCCACCATCACTGACAGCGTACCGTCGATGGCTTTCGGTTCACCGCCGCTCACCGGAGCATCCAGCATATCAATGCCTTTCGCTTTCAGCGCTTCGCTGATTTCACGGCTTGCCAGCGGTGCGATAGAACTCATATCGATCAATACCGTACCTGGCTTCGCGCCTTCAATAATGCCATTCTCACCCAGCGCCACCTCTTTCACATGAGGGGAGTTTGGCAGCATGGTTATGATGACGTCGCACTGTTCAGCGATCGCTTTAGCCGTAGACGCTGTTTCTGCACCTGCAGCAATCACGTCAGCAATAGCTTCTGGGTTACGGTCAGCAACCACCAGCGAGTAACCTGCTTTCAGAAGGTTTTTACTCATTGGTTTACCCATAATCCCCAGGCCAATAAAACCAACTTTCATAGTCATATCAATCATCTCTCTTGTTGCGGTGGTGGTTATTTTTTAAAGGTATCAGCCAGTTTCTGAGTGGCAGAGCGGAAGACGCCGAGATCGCTGCCGACAGCCACAAACGTCGCGCCCCATTCCAGATAACGACGCGCATCGGCTTCGACCGGCGCGAGGATACCGCTGGGTTTGCCGTGCGCGCTGGCACGGTTAAAAATGTGCTGAATTGCTTTTTGTACATCCGGGTGTGATGCATTGCCGAGATGGCCTAATGCCGCGGCCAGATCGCTGGGGCCGACGAAGATGCCGTCTACGCCTTCGGTAGCGGCAATGGCATCGACGTTATCTACGCCCTGCTGACTTTCTATCTGGACCAGAATAGTGATGTTCTTGTTCGACTGAGCGAAATAATCCGCCACGGTGCCAAACATATTGGCGCGGTGAGAAACGGAGACGCCGCGAATGCCTTCCGGTGGGTAACGGGTTGATGCCACCGCCAGCTCTGCTTCCTCTTTTGTTTCTACAAAAGGAATCAGGAAGTTATAGAAACCGATATCCAGAAGACGCTTAATAATTACCGGCTCGTTGGTCGGCACTCGCACTACTGGCGCGCTGGCGCTGCCTTTCAAGGCCATTAACTGCGGAATAAACGTGGAGATATCGTTTGGCGCATGTTCGCCATCCAGCACCAGCCAGTCAAACCCAGCCAAACCAAGAACTTCAGTGCTAATCGGGTTAGAGAGTGCTGACCAGCAACCAATTTGTACCTGTTTCGCAGCCAGTGCGGCTTTGAATTTATTCGGGAAAACATCGTTATTCATCGCTTATACCTTTGCTTATTTCTGCAATTCCATACGTTTAATGTCGCCAACTACGAAGAGGTAGCAGACCATCGCCATCAGCGCTGAACATCCCACGAAAACCAGTGCTGCATTGAAGGAGTGCAGTTCACTTACCAGGTAGCCAATCACCAGTGGAGTGACAATGGAGGCAACATTGCCAAAGACGTTAAAGACGCCGCCACAGAGGCCAACAATCTCTTTCGGCGCGGTGTCAGAAATTACCGGCCAGCCCAGCGCACCAAATCCTTTGCCAAAGAAAGCCAGCGCCATCAGCATGACCACCAGCGTGGTGTTGTTGGTGTAGTTACATAAGATGATGGTGGAAGCCAGCAACATTCCCAGCACAATCGGTAGCTTACGTGCCAGGGTCAGGGATAAACCGCGTTTGATCAGATAATCCGAGAAGACACCTCCCAGCACGCCGCCCGCAAAACCACACAGTGCCGGAATCGAGGCGACCAGACCCACTTTCAGAATCGACATGCCTTTTTCCTGCACCAGATAAATCGGGAACCAAGTGAGGAAGAACCAGGTGATGGTGTTGATAAAATATTGTCCGAAAAATACGCCCAACATCATGCGGTTAGAGAGCAATTGCTTGATGTAATGCAGTTTGGGACCGCTTGCTGCCGCGCTGCCCGGCTTTTTGTGGTCCATATCGACCACCGCGCCATTTTCAGAGATAAACTTCAGCTCTTCCGCAGACATACGTGGGTGATCTGTCGGGTTATGAATCAACTTGATCCACAGCGCCGTCAGCACAAAACCAATCACCCCCATAACGGTAAAGACGTGCTCCCAGCCCCAGGCGAAAGTCAGCCAGCCAAGCAGAGGCGAAAAGAGCGCCAACGAGAAATATTGCGCCGAGTTAAAGATGGCGGAGGCAGTACCACGTTCTTTCGTCGGGAACCAGGCGGCAACAATTCGGGCGTTCGCCGGGAATGATGGCGCTTCCGAGAAGCCGAGCATAAAGCGCATAAAGAACATGGAGATCCCAGCCCAGGCCAGCGGGAACATATCAACAAAGCCTTGCAGGAAGGTGAATAGCGACCAGAAAAAGAGGCTGTAGGTGTAAACTTTTTTCGAGCCAAACTTATCAAGCAACCAGCCGCCGGGGATTTGCATCAGCAAGTAGGCCCAGCCAAAAGCAGAAAAGATGTAACCCATCGAAACCGCACTTAACTGCAACTCTTTTGCCACTTCGGTACCAGCAATAGACAGCGTTGCACGATCGGCGTAGTTAACGGCGGTAACAATAAAAATAATCAGTAATATTAAATAGCGGGTATGCACGCCTTTCTTTTTTACGTCAACGGTGTCCAGAATCATTTTATTTACCTCGGGTACTTATGCTGATTTTTATTATTATGGGGAAGGTGTTATTTATGAGTTTCATTTATGCCGTAACGACAATGAACTCGGGAATTAGTATAAGCAGCGCGAGAATAATAATCATTGTGCAAATGCTAATTTAATTAATACCATTTAAATATTATTTTGAGCATATGCACATAAGGTTGCGCGCTAAAGCACAGATTTGCGCTTTACCTTGCCGGGCGGCACTGCAATCCCTGAAATGATTGACATTGATCACATTTCTGCGTTTAAACTCCTGACATTCTTATTTCACCCAATGAAGTCATTTATTTTTAAATGAGACCAGGTCCTCATTTTAATAACCCCTGGCTGGAGAATATTGCACAATGGCCAACATCGAAATCAGACAAGAAACGCCAACTGCGTTTTATATAAAAGTTCACGACACAGATAATGTGGCAATTATTGTTAATGATAATGGCCTGAAAGCAGGAACGCGTTTTCCGGATGGGCTGGAATTAATTGAACATATTCCCCAGGGGCATAAAGTCGCATTGCTGGACATTCCGGCTAATGGTGAAATTATTCGTTATGGCGAAGTGATTGGTTACGCCGTGCGCGCAATCCCACGCGGAAGCTGGATCGACGAGTCAATGGTTGTACTACCGGAAGCGCCGCCGTTACACACGCTGCCACTGGCAACCAAAGTCCCGGAACCCTTACCGCCGCTGGAAGGATACACCTTTGAGGGCTATCGCAATGCCGATGGCAGCGTGGGCACCAAAAACCTGCTCGGCATCACCACCAGCGTCCACTGTGTGGCAGGCGTGGTGGACTATGTAGTAAAAATCATTGAACGCGATCTGCTACCGAAATACCCGAACGTCGATGGCGTGGTGGGGCTGAATCATCTGTACGGTTGTGGCGTGGCGATTAACGCTCCGGCGGCGGTGGTGCCCATTCGGACCATTCACAACATTTCGCTTAACCCAAACTTTGGCGGCGAGGTGATGGTGATTGGCCTGGGTTGCGAGAAATTACAGCCAGAACGCCTGCTGGTCGGCACGGATGATGTACAAGGTATTCCGCTGGAGAACGCCAGTATTGTCAGCTTGCAGGATGAAAAGCATGTCGGTTTTCAGTCCATGGTCGAGGATATTTTGCAGATCGCCGAACGCCATCTACAAAAACTGAATCAACGTCAGCGAGAAACCTGCCCGGCTTCAGAACTGGTCGTTGGTATGCAGTGCGGTGGCAGCGATGCGTTTTCTGGTGTAACGGCAAACCCGGCGGTTGGCTATGCGTCTGATCTACTGGTGCGCTGCGGCGCAACGGTGATGTTCTCAGAAGTAACGGAAGTGCGTGACGCGATTCATCTGCTGACGCCGCGCGCCGTTAACGAAGAGGTCGGCAAACGGCTGCTGGAGGAGATGGAGTGGTACGATAACTATCTCAATATGGGAAAAACCGACCGCAGCGCCAACCCTTCGCCGGGCAACAAGAAAGGCGGTCTGGCAAATGTGGTGGAGAAAGCGCTCGGCTCCATTGCTAAATCGGGTAAAAGTGCAATTGTTGAAGTGCTGTCGCCCGGTCAACGCCCGACTAAACGCGGATTAATTTACGCCGCGACGCCAGCCAGCGATTTTGTCTGTGGCACGCAACAGGTGGCTTCGGGTATCACCGTGCAAGTGTTTACGACCGGCCGTGGTACGCCGTACGGCCTGATGGCGGTACCCGTCATTAAAATGGCAACCCGCACCGAGCTGGCGAACCGCTGGTTTGATTTAATGGATATTAACGCGGGCACTATCGCTACCGGCGAAGAGAGCATTGAAGAGGTGGGCTGGAAGTTGTTCCACTTTATTCTCGACGTCGCCAGCGGGAAGAAGAAAACTTTCTCGGATCAATGGGGACTGCATAACCAGCTGGCGGTGTTTAACCCGGCACCGGTGACCTGATTTCTTTTGGAACGTCCCTCGCAAAACATGGCCTTAGTGCCATGTTTTTATTGTTTAAAGTCCACACATCCATTAATAATGCATTTGCATTACCTTAGTTCAAGCTTATAATTTGAGCAGAAAACAGGCTGTAAAAGGACAGTAAATAATGCCCGCTAATGCTCGCTCTAACGCTGTACTGACCACTGAATCAAAGGTCACGATACGCGGACAAACAACTATCCCCGCGCCAGTGCGTGAGGCCTTAAAACTGAAGCCAGGCCTGGACAGCATTCATTACGAAATTCTGCCTGGTGGGCAAGTATTTATGTGCCGACTGGGAGATGAACAGGAGGATCATACTATGAATGCATTTTTGCGTTTTCTGGATGCAGATATCCAGAACAACCCGCAAAAAACTCGTCCATTCGACACTCAACAAGGAAAGAAACTTGTCGCTGGCATGGACGTCAACATTGACGATGAGATTGGCGACGACGAATAATGGATTTTCCACAAAGGGTTAATGGTTGGGCGCTATATGCTCATCCCTGTTTTCAGGAAACCTACGACGCTTTAGTTGCCGAAGTCGAGACATTAAAGGGAAAAGATCCTGAAAATTATCAGAGAAAAGCCGCCACAAAGTTATTGGCGGTAGTCCATAAAGTGATTGAGGAGCATATCACGGTCAATCCATCATCACCGGCATTCCGTCATGGCAAGTCGTTAGGCTCTGGGAAAAATAAAGACTGGTCACGGGTAAAATTTGGTGCTGGTCGTTATCGTCTCTTCTTTCGTTATAGTGAAAAAGAGAAAGTCATCATTCTGGGATGGATGAACGATGAAAACACTCTGCGCACCTACGGTAAAAAAACAGATGCCTATACCGTATTCAGCAAAATGTTAAAAAGAGGGCATCCTCCTGCCGACTGGGAAACCCTCACCCGAGAGACAGAAGAAACCCATTGATGGTGTTCACAATGCCCGCCGAACGCATTCGTGTTGACCAGCGGGCACCCTTTCTCACTCCCCGACCAGAATCACTTCAACCCCAGCCTTTCGCAGTCCTTCCAGACTATCCGCAGGAATGCCTTCATCAACAATGATCATGTCGATACGTTGAGTATCAATGATCTTATGTAAACTGGAACGATTGAATTTACTGGAATCGGTGACCACGATGATCCGTTCCGCAACTTCGCACATCCGACGGTTTAAACGGGCTTCATCTTCATTATGTGTGCTGACGCCGCGCTCCAGATCGATCGCATCTACACCAAGAAACAGCATATCGAAGTGGTAATTTTGCAGCGATTGCTCAGCCTGATCGCCGTAAAAAGATTGCGACTGACGGCGCAAATGCCCGCCGGTCATCAGCAGCTCAACGCCTTCCGCTTCCAGCAACGCATTAGCCACGTTCATACCGTTGGTCATCGCAATTACGTCAGTGTGCTTGCGCATCAGACGAGCAATCTCAAAAGTGGTGGTCCCGGAATCGAGGATCACCCGATGACCAGGCTGAATCAACTCAACGGCAGCTTTCGCAACGCTGCGTTTCATCGCGGTGTTCAGTGCGCTTTTATCTTCCACTGATGGCTCGACTGACGGCGTCGTGCTATCGCAGATCAACGCGCCACCATAGGCACGCACAGCGATCCCCTGCTTTTCCAGAAACGCCAGATCGTTGCGGATCGTCACGGTAGATACGCCATACAATGCCGACAGATCGTTAACCTGCACACTCCCTTGCTGTCGCAGACGCTGAATGATCTGTTCTCGTCGCTCGCTGGTGCCTGTCACTCGCTTCTCACCTGAAGCGTCGGTATTACTCATAGTAAGTCCTTTCGTAAAACTTTCGTTTCATTTCGTTTTGCCTATTAACGCCTTTCTATTAAGCAAATGCAAGCCCACCTTGCCCATTGACGCAAGCTACTCTCGTTTCAGTGACTTTCATTATGTTTCTTTTGTGAATCAGATCAGAAAACTATTATCTTTCGTTTTATTTTTATCTCACCATGACGCAGTATCAAATGAAACAAAACGAAAGATTAATATCGCAATAATCTGAACTGGAGAGGAAAGTGAAACATCTAACAGAAATGGTGAGACAGCACAAAGCGGGCAAAACAAATGCAATTTATGCCGTTTGTTCCGCACATCCGCTGGTGCTGGAAGCTGCAATCCGCTACGCCAGTGCAAACCAAACGCCGTTACTGATTGAAGCAACCTCCAATCAGGTAGACCAGTTCGGCGGTTATACCGGAATGACGCCCGCCGATTTTCGCGGCTTTGTTTGTCAGCTCGCCGACTCGTTGAATTTCCCGCAGGATGCGTTGATTCTGGGTGGTGACCATCTGGGGCCAAACCGCTGGCAAAACCTGCCAGCCGCTCAGGCAATGGCCAATGCCGATGATTTGATTAAAAGCTACGTTGCGGCAGGATTCAAAAAAATCCACCTTGATTGCAGCATGTCCTGTCAGGACGATCCGATTCCCTTAACTGATGACATCGTGGCTGAACGCGCCGCCCGTCTGGCGAAAGTGGCGGAAGAAACCTGTCTTGAACACTTTGGCGAAGCCGATCTGGAGTATGTCATTGGTACCGAAGTGCCGGTACCTGGCGGCGCGCATGAAACCTTAAGCGAGCTGGCGGTCACCACGCCGGATGCCGCCCGCGCCACGCTGGAAGCCCATCGTCACGCCTTTGAAAAGCAAGGTTTGAATGCCATCTGGCCACGCATCATTGCCCTGGTGGTTCAACCCGGCGTCGAATTCGATCACACCAACGTTATTGATTATCAGCCCGCCAAAGCGAGCGCCTTAAGCCAGATGGTCGAAAACTACGAAACGCTGATTTTCGAAGCGCACTCTACCGATTATCAAACGCCGCAATCGCTGCGCCAGCTGGTGATTGACCACTTTGCCATTCTGAAAGTTGGCCCAGCGCTGACCTTCGCCCTGCGTGAAGCTCTGTTCTCTCTGGCGGCGATTGAAGAAGAACTGGTGCCAGCGAAAGCCTGTTCTGGTCTGCGTCAGGTGCTGGAAGACGTGATGCTCGACCGCCCGGAATACTGGCAAAGCCACTACCACGGTGACGGCAACGCGCGTCGTCTGGCGCGTGGTTATAGCTACTCGGATCGCGTGCGCTATTACTGGCCGGACAGCCAGATTGATGACGCTTTCGCTCATCTGGTACGTAATCTGGCGGATTCACCAATTCCGCTGCCGCTGATCAGCCAGTATCTGCCGCTGCAGTACGTGAAAGTTCGCTCCGGCGAGCTGCAGCCAACGCCACGGGAACTCATTATCAACCATATTCAGGACATCCTGGCGCAGTACCACACAGCCTGTGAAGGCCAATAAGCAAAACAAAGAGGAACACGCTATGCCAAATATTGTTTTAAGCCGGATTGATGAACGCTTGATTCACGGTCAGGTCGGCGTTCAATGGGTCGGATTTGCGGGGGCAAATCTGGTGCTGGTAGCCAACGATGAGGTTGCCGAAGATCCGGTACAACAAAACCTGATGGAAATGGTACTGGCAGAAGGGATCGCCGTACGTTTCTGGACGCTGCAAAAAGTTATCGACAACATTCATCGCGCCGCCGATCGACAGAAAATCCTGCTGGTTTGTAAAACACCCGCCGATTTCCTGACGCTGGTGAAAGGTGGCGTTCCGGTGAATCGCATTAACGTTGGCAATATGCACTACGCCAATGGCAAACAACAAATCGCCAAAACGGTTTCTGTGGATGCGGGCGATATCGCAGCATTTAACGACCTGAAAGCCGCTGGGGTGGAATGCTTCGTTCAGGGCGTCCCGACAGAGCCTGCTGTGGACCTCTTTAAATTACTTTGAGGGATTCATCATGGAAATCAGCCTGTTGCAGGCATTTGCGTTGGGCATTATCGCCTTTATCGCTGGCCTGGATATGTTTAACGGCCTAACACATATGCACCGCCCGGTGGTCCTCGGCCCGTTGGTCGGGCTGGTACTTGGCGATCTGCATACCGGAATTTTAACCGGCGGTACGCTGGAACTGGTGTGGATGGGGCTGGCCCCGCTGGCGGGCGCACAGCCGCCTAACGTGATTATCGGTACTATCGTCGGCACGGCGTTTGCCATTACTACTGGCGTGAAACCCGATGTCGCAGTCGGTGTCGCCGTACCTTTCGCTGTCGCAGTACAGATGGGGATTACCTTCCTGTTCTCGGTGATGTCCGGCGTGATGTCTCGCTGCGACCGGATGGCGGAGAACGCCGATACTCGCGGCATTGAACGCGTGAACTATCTGGCACTGCTGGCACTCGGCACTTTCTATTTTCTCTGCGCTTTCCTGCCTATCTACTTCGGCGCGGAACATGCAAAAACCATCATTGATGTCCTGCCGCAACGATTAATCGACGGCCTCGGCGTCGCGGGCGGCATCATGCCAGCAATCGGTTTTGCCGTGCTGCTGAAAATCATGATGAAAAACGTCTACATCCCCTACTTCATCCTGGGCTTTGTTGCCGCAGCCTGGCTCAAGTTACCGGTGCTGGCTATTGCTGCCGCTGCGCTGGCGATGGCGCTGATCGACCTGCTGCGTAAATCTCCTGAACCGACTCAACCTGCGGCACAGAAAGAGGAATTTGAAGATGGCATCTAATCAAACCACCCTGCCGAACGTCAGTGAAAACGAAGAAACATTGCTGACTGGCGTCAATGAAAACGTGTATGAAGATCAGAACATTGGCGCGGAGCTGACGAAAAAAGATATCAACCGCGTCGCCTGGCGTTCCATGCTGTTACAAGCGTCTTTTAACTACGAACGTATGCAGGCTTCTGGCTGGTTGTACGGTCTGCTGCCTGCTCTGAAAAAGATCCACACTAATAAACGCGACCTGGCGCGCGCCATGAAGGGGCATATGGGTTTCTTCAATACCCATCCGTTTCTGGTGACATTTGTTATCGGCATTATCCTTGCGATGGAGCGTTCTAAGCAGGACGTTAACAGTATTCAGAGCACCAAAATTGCCGTCGGTGCGCCGCTCGGCGGGATTGGCGATGCAATGTTCTGGCTAACGCTACTGCCGATTTGTGGCGGGATTGGAGCCAGTCTGGCATTGCAAGGCTCCATTCTTGGCGCAGTCGTCTTTATTGTGCTGTTCAACGTGGTACACCTAGGGCTGCGTTTTGGTCTGGCGCATTATGCTTACCGCATGGGCGTGGCGGCGATTCCACTGATTAAAGCGAATACCAAAAAAGTCGGCCATGCTGCGTCTATCGTTGGGATGACGGTAATCGGTGCGCTGGTGGCAACCTATGTTCGTTTAAGCACCACGCTGGAAATCACGGCGGGCGACGCAGTGGTTAAGTTACAGGCTGATGTTATCGACAAACTGATGCCGGCCTTCTTACCGTTGGTCTACACCCTGACCATGTTTTGGTTGGTACGCCGCGGCTGGAGTCCGCTGCGTCTGATTGCAGTTACCGTGGTTCTCGGCATCGTCGGTAAATTCTGCCATTTCCTTTAAATACAATGAGGTATTAGATGTTAAGTATTATTTTGACAGGGCATGGCGGGTTTGCCAGCGGCATGGAAAAAGCAATGAAGCAAATTCTCGGTGAGCAATCGCAGTTTATCGCCATCGATTTTCCGGAAACCTCAAGCACCGCGCTGCTTACATCGCAGCTTGAAGAGGCCATCGCCCAACTGGATTGTGAAGACGGCATTGTTTTTCTGACGGATTTGCTGGGCGGCACGCCGTTTCGCGTAGCTTCAACGCTGGCGATGCAAAAACCGGGCTGTGAAGTGATCACCGGCACCAATTTGCAACTGCTACTGGAGATGGTGCTGGAGCGCGAAGGGTTAAGCGGTGAAGAATTCCGTGTACAGGCACTGGAGTGTGGACATCGTGGGCTGACCAGTCTGGTGGACGAGTTAGGCCGCTGCCATGAAGAATGTCCGGTCGAGGAAGGGATATGACACACGTTCTGCGCGCCAGAAGGCTGCTGACTGAAGAGGGATGGCTCGATGACCATCAGTTGCGTATTGCTGACGGTGTCATCGCAGCAATCGAACCGATTCCAGTGGGCGTGACTGAACGCGATGCGGAACTGCTCTGCCCCGCTTACATCGACACCCATGTACACGGTGGTGCGGGCGTTGATGTAATGGATGACGCGCCGGATGTACTCGACAAGCTGGCAATGCACAAGGCACGCGAAGGTGTCGGCAGTTGGTTGCCGACTACCGTAACCGCGCCGCTTAACACCATTCATGCGGCGCTGAAACGTATTGCTCAACGTTGCCAACGCGGCGGACCTGGTGCGCAAGTGCTGGGGAGTTATCTCGAAGGACCGTACTTCACGCCGCAGAATAAAGGCGCGCATCCGCCGGAGTTGTTTCGCGAGCTTGAAATTGCCGAGCTGGATCAATTGATTGCCGTTTCTCAGCACACCTTACGCGTGGTAGCGCTGGCACCGGAAAAAGAGGGGGCATTGCAGGCCATCCGCCATCTTAAACAGCAAAATGTACGAGTGATGCTGGGGCATAGCGCGGCGACCTGGCAACAAACTCGCGCCGCGTTTGATGCTGGTGCCGACGGCCTGGTGCATTGCTATAACGGGATGACAGGTTTACATCACCGCGAACCGGGAATGGTTGGCGCGGGATTAACGGACAAGCGCGCCTGGCTGGAACTGATAGCCGATGGTCATCATGTGCATCCGGCGGCGATGTCGCTGTGTTGTTGCTGTGCAAAAGAGAGAATCGTGCTGATCACCGACGCGATGCAGGCAGCCGGGATGCCGGATGGTCGCTATACGTTATGTGGCGAAGAAGTGCAGATGCACGGTGGCGTTGTCCGTACCGCGTCTGGTGGGCTGGCGGGCAGTACGCTATCTGTCGATGCAGCAGTGCGCAACATGGTCGAGTTAACGGGCGTAACGCCTGCGGAAGCCATCCATATGGCGTCGCTGCATCCGGCGCGAATGCTGGGTGTTGATGGTGTTCTGGGATCGCTTAAACCGGGCAAACGCGCCAGCGTCGTTGCGCTGGATAGCGGGCTGCATGTGCAACAAATCTGGATTCAGGGTCAATTAGCTTCGTTTTGATGGTTTGCTCCATTATTGGGCCTTCACTTCCCCCGTAAGGCCTTTCTTTTTCTTTCGTTTTGATCTGTGCAGCGGTGTCGGATGCGACGCTAACGCGTCTTATCCGACCTACGGTACGCCGCATCCGGCAATCGGTGAACATAGCGACGTCATTACGCAATTCTTTAATCTTCCCTTGTCTTTTCTTTCAATGATCACAGATTTCGTTTTATTTCCTTTTTCTCCATTGAACTTTCAGTTTCTTTTCTATAGATTTTAATCAACGAAAGACATCACCAAGTGAAATGAAACGAAAGGCAAGTGAAAGCGACAACGCCCGACGTCAAGTTCATCAGACTAAGGATTGAGTTATGCCAGAAAATTACACCCCTGCTGCTGCCGCAACCGGTACATGGACTGAAGAAGAGATCCGCCATCAGCCTCGCGCATGGATCCGTTCACTCACCAACATCGACGCGCTACGTTCCGCGCTCAATAACTTCCTTGAACCGTTACTGCGCAAAGAGAATCTGCGGATCATCCTGACCGGAGCCGGAACGTCGGCATTTATCGGTGACATCATCGCGCCGTGGCTCGCCAGCCATACCGGTAAAAACTTCAGCGCCGTACCGACCACCGATCTGGTCACCAATCCGATGGACTACCTGAACCCAGCTCATCCGCTGCTGTTGATCTCCTTCGGTCGATCCGGCAACAGCCCGGAAAGCGTCGCAGCCGTGGAACTGGCAAATCAATTTGTACCGGAATGCTATCACCTGCCGATCACCTGCAACGAAGCGGGCGCTCTTTACCAAAACGCGATCAACAGCGATAACGCGTTTGCCCTGCTGATGCCCGCAGAAACGCACGATCGCGGCTTTGCGATGACCAGCAGCATTACCACCATGATGGCCAGCTGCCTCGCGGTTTTCGCACCTGAGACGATCAACAGCCAAACCTTCCGCGACGTGGCGGATCGTTGCCAGGCGATCCTGACCTCACTGGGCGATTTCAGCGAAGGTGTGTTTGGTTACGCACCGTGGAAACGGATCGTTTATCTCGGTAGCGGTGGCTTACAGGGCGCAGCACGCGAGTCGGCGCTGAAAGTGCTGGAACTGACGGCGGGTAAACTGGCGGCCTTTTATGATTCTCCAACCGGATTCCGTCATGGACCAAAATCGCTGGTCGATGACGAAACGCTGGTGGTGGTATTTGTCTCCAGCCACCCTTACACCCGTCAGTATGATCTTGATCTGCTGGCTGAACTTCGCCGTGACAACCAGGCAATGCGTGTAATCGCCATCGCCGCGGAAAGCAGCGACATCGTCGCTGCCGGTCCACATATCATCCTGCCACCGTCACGTCACTTTATCGACGTTGAGCAGGCATTTTGCTTCCTGATGTACGCCCAGACGTTTGCACTGATGCAGTCGCTGCACATGGGCAATACGCCGGATACCCCATCAGCCAGTGGCACCGTTAACCGCGTGGTGCAAGGCGTAATCATTCATCCGTGGCAGGCATAAGAGGATCGCATTATGAGCATTATCTCCACTAAATATCTGTTACAGGACGCCCAGGCCAATGGCTACGCGGTGCCTGCTTTTAACATTCATAACGCCGAGACGATCCAGGCGATCCTCGAAGTGTGCAGTGAAATGCGATCGCCGGTGATCCTCGCCGGAACGCCGGGGACCTTTAAACACATCGCGCTGGAAGAGATCTACGCCCTGTGTAGCGCCTATTCCACAACCTACAACATGCCACTGGCGCTGCATCTCGACCACCACGAATCGCTGGATGATATTCGCCGTAAAGTCCACGCAGGTGTGCGCAGTGCGATGATCGACGGCAGCCACTTCCCGTTTGCCGAGAACGTGAAGCTGGTGAAATCGGTTGTTGACTTCTGCCACTCACAAGATTGCAGCGTGGAAGCAGAACTGGGCCGCCTGGGCGGTGTTGAAGATGACATGAGCGTTGACGCCGAAAGTGCATTCCTGACCGATCCACAAGAAGCTAAACGCTTTGTCGAACTGACTGGCGTCGACAGCCTGGCGGTAGCGATTGGTACGGCGCACGGCTTATACAGCAAAACGCCGAAGATTGATTTCCAGCGGCTGGCGGAAATTCGTGAAGTGGTGGATGTTCCTCTGGTGCTGCATGGTGCCAGCGATGTTCCGGATGAATTTGTCCGTCGCACTATTGAACTTGGCGTCACAAAAGTGAACGTTGCCACAGAATTAAAAATAGCCTTCGCTGGCGCGGTTAAAGCCTGGTTTGCGGAAAATCCGCAGGGTAATGATCCTCGTTATTATATGCGCGTCGGAATGGATGCGATGAAAGAAGTTGTCAGAAATAAAATTAATGTCTGTGGTTCAGCGAATCGAATTTCAGCATAATCATTAGTTTTTTATGATTTATCCCAATGTACTTCCCGATTAATATCGGGGAGTGCCTTAATGGAAAAGGAGATAACTAAACCTTAATAAATACATCACTACAATATCGCAACAATAATATATTTAAAAAAATTATATTATTCAACTTTATGGTGAGGATTACACAATGAGCAGTCCAAATATTCTCTTAACCCGTATTGATAACCGTCTGGTTCACGGTCAGGTTGGCGTGACCTGGACATCCACCATCGGTGCAAATCTGCTGGTAGTCGTGGATGATGTTGTCGCTAACGATGATATTCAACAGAAATTAATGGGTATTACCGCGGAAACCTACGGCTTTGGCATTCGTTTCTTTACTATCGAAAAAACCATTAACGTCATCGGCAAAGCTGCACCACATCAGAAGATCTTCCTGATTTGCCGTACGCCACAAACGGTACGTAAATTGGTAGAAGGTGGTATTGACCTGAAAGATGTCAACGTCGGCAATATGCATTTCTCGGAAGGGAAAAAGCAAATCAGCAGTAAAGTTTATGTCGATGACCAGGATCTCACGGACTTACGTTTTATTAAACAACGTGGCGTGAATGTTTTCATTCAGGACGTCCCTGGCGATCAAAAAGAACAAATCCCTGACTAAATCTAAAATCGCCTTAATATTGGTTTGAGGTAATAAAAATGCATGAAATAACCCTACTTCAGGGATTATCCCTGGCGGCGTTAGTTTTTGTTCTGGGGATTGATTTTTGGCTGGAAGCCTTATTTTTATTCCGCCCGATAATCGTTTGTACCCTAACTGGCGCTATTCTCGGTGATATTCAGACTGGCTTAATTACCGGTGGTCTGACAGAGTTGGCTTTCGCCGGATTAACCCCTGCAGGTGGTGTTCAGCCGCCCAACCCGATTATGGCGGGTCTGATGACCACCGTCATTGCATGGTCTACGGGCGTTGATGCCAAAACAGCAATTGGTCTTGGCCTGCCGTTTAGTTTGTTAATGCAGTACGTCATTCTGTTCTTCTATTCCGCTTTCTCATTATTTATGACCAAAGCCGATAAATGCGCGAAAGAGGCGGATACGGCAGCGTTTTCCCGGCTTAACTGGACAACGATGCTCATCGTCGCTTCAGCGTATGCGGTGATTGCTTTCCTCTGTACTTACCTGGCACAGGGGGCGATGCAGGCGCTGGTGAAAGCGATGCCCGCCTGGCTGACCCACGGCTTTGAAGTGGCAGGCGGTATTCTGCCTGCCGTTGGTTTTGGCTTGCTGCTGCGCGTAATGTTCAAAGCGCAATATATCCCTTACCTGATCGCCGGTTTCCTGTTTGTTTGCTACATCCAGGTCAGCAACCTGTTGCCGGTTGCCGTACTGGGCGCAGGCTTTGCGGTGTATGAGTTTTTCAATGCGAAATCCCGGCAGCAAGCGCAACCGCAGCCCGTTGCCAGTAAAAATGAAGAAGAGGACTACAGCAATGGGATCTGAAATCAGTAAAAAAGATATCACCCGTCTGGGCTTTCGTTCGTCGCTGCTGCAAGCGAGCTTTAACTACGAAAGGATGCAGGCGGGCGGTTTTACTTGGGCGATGTTGCCGATCCTGAAAAAGATTTATAAGGACGACAAACCGGGCTTAATCGCGGCGATGAAAGATAACCTCGAATTTATTAATACCCACCCGAATCTGGTCGGATTCCTGATGGGGTTATTAATTTCGATGGAAGAAAAAGGAGAAAACCGCGACACCATTAAAGGCCTCAAAGTGGCACTGTTTGGCCCAATCGCCGGGATTGGCGATGCGATTTTCTGGTTTACTTTGTTGCCGATTATGGCGGGAATTTGCTCATCATTTGCCAGCCAGGGAAACCTGCTGGGGCCGATTCTATTTTTCGCCGTTTACCTGCTTATCTTTTTCCTGCGCGTCGGCTGGACCCACGTCGGTTATTCAGTCGGCGTGAAGGCGATCGATAAAGTGCGAGAGAACTCGCAGATGATTGCCCGTTCGGCAACCATCCTCGGGATCACGGTAATCGGCGGGCTGATCGCTTCGTATGTGCATATTAACGTGGTGACATCGTTTGCCATCGACAGTACCCACAGCGTCGCGCTGCAGCAGGATTTCTTCGATAAAGTCTTCCCGAACATTTTACCGATGGCCTACACCCTGCTGATGTATTACTTCCTGCGGGTGAAAAAAGCGCATCCGGTGCTGTTAATCGGCGTGACTTTTGTGCTCTCTATTGTTTGTTCCGCATTCGGCATTTTGTAAATGGAACGAGGCACTGCGTCTGGCGGTGCCTCTTTACTTAAGGAATTTCATCCTGTGCAAACCCTTCAGCAAGTTGAAAACTATACGGCGTTAAGTGAACGTGCCAGCGAATATTTATTGGCCGTGATCCGTAGCAAACCGGATGCCGTGATTTGCCTGGCGACCGGAGCCACGCCATTACTGACGTATCATTATCTGGTAGAAAAAATCCACCAGCAGCAGGTTGATGTCAGCCAGCTCACCTTCGTGAAGCTCGACGAATGGGTGGATCTGCCATTAACGATGCCTGGTACCTGCGAAACTTTCCTGCAACAGCATATCGTGCAGCCGCTGGGGCTACGTGAAGACCAGCTCATCAGCTTTCGCTCCGAAGAGATAAATGAGACAGAGTGCGAACGGGTAACGAACCTGATTGCGCGCAAAGGCGGTCTGGATTTATGCGTTCTCGGATTGGGGAAAAACGGTCATCTTGGGCTGAACGAACCGGGAGAAAGCCTGCAACCGGCCTGCCATATCAGTCAACTTGATGCCAGAACACAGCAACATGAGATGTTAAAAACCGCGGGTCGCCCCGTGACTCGTGGGATCACCTTAGGCCTGAAGGATATTCTCAATGCCCGCGAAGTTTTGTTACTGGTGACTGGCGAAGGAAAGCAGGATGCGACAGATCGTTTTCTCACGGCTAAAGTCTCTACCGCTATCCCGGCTTCATTTTTATGGCTGCACAGTAACTTTATTTGTTTAATTAACACCTAACCAGATGAAAAATTTGCTCAAAATGTTTAAATTAACTTATGTAACAGTCACGCATTATATTAAATAACATTTGACTGGGTTGAACATAACGCCGATAGCAAAAGGAGTTATGTTCAACAATTTAATTTTAGATATACATATAACTTGTTCTATTAATAAATCACCTCGTATTCTGACTCGCCCCCTGGCGCAGCAAAGTCAGGCATTTATACTCTTTTGAATACATAGAAAATTGATATCAATATAATGAAAATATCAAATATTTGCATATAAATATAATCTTAAAGTTCAGTCTATTTAATGTTCAATGAAATATTTCTGCCTGTATAATCTTTAAAGATGTTGAACATATATTCACATTAAATATGATTATGTACTTGTTACAAGGATAAGGTTATATATGAATAAAGTTACAAAAACAGCTATTGCGGGCTTACTTGCGCTTTTCGCAGGTAATGCCGCTGCAACCGATGGTGAAATAGTTTTTGATGGCGAGATTTTAAAATCCGCTTGTGAGGTGATGCTGCCAACTTACTGATTTAGTGTATGATGGTGTTTTTGAGGTGCTCC
>OGNC01000707.1_pt1 | contig 19845 bp, 23 predicted proteins | sample 1573311 | NCBI WGS metagenome assembly OGNC01 (sample SAMEA2581889, study PRJEB24529) | metagenome | biome: Human gut stool | place: China | collected 2011
AAAGTCCTTCAGATTGATGGTCGTCATTTGTATTTCCTCCATTCAGTTCATGTGTGGGTGGGTGAACAGAACGGAGGAACGGCGGGGATCGGCAGCCGGGGCTGGCTGCTTTGGGACAAATTGTCCCAAGGTGCAGACATATAAAAACGCCCGCACAGCATGACACTATGCGGACGCAAGCAAGCAAAGTTCTTATTACATGATATTTAATTTCACATCCAAAGCCGGACTGCTCCGATGGAGGGGCTATGCTTTTTTTAGCTGGTGCAGATCATGGGCGCTGTGAAAAAACAAAATGGACACGGCGATACCTCCTCGGACACCGCCGTATCCTTAAAAAAGGGCGACTTTATCACACCCTCCGTAAATCCTTTTTTTCAAAAGGAAAACGGCGGCTTGAAATACAATATTTCAAAACCGCCGCTTTGCGCCGCAAGGCCGATTGCAACGGTCTTGTTGTGATACCAGCGCAGAGTGCTATCAAAGGAAAAAAGCCGATAAACCGTGTGACTGTTGGCAACGGGTTATCGGCTCTGCGTCTATGCGTCTGGCTCTTTGATAACTGTCGTATGAAATTGTTTTACATTGATGACGGTTTCCCGCCTACACTTTGGACAGTAAAGCGGAAAATTTTCGAGCACTGTATCGGGGCGAATTTTTGTACGCGTTTTGTTCTTGCAAACAGGACAGAGAATCCAATCAGTAGCCTTCATTGACAACTTCCCAATGGCCATTGACGAACTCTAAAAAGATCGTTCGATCGGGCTCCTGCACGATGCCGCCTTTGCTCACACAGACGGAGAAAGAAATTCCATTTTCTGTCTGGCTCTTTAATTTCAAAGAAATGACTTCAAAGACTGTATTCTCATAATAGGCTCTGGCTGCTTCATCTGCTATTTTCAACTCATCATTGGGTGCTGCTTCTGTAATAGAAATTAAATTGCCAATCGGGGGAGTCGATTCTTGAAAAATGTCCGAGCAGACTATTTGTACCCGCGTACCAATTTTTAATTCCCAATCTTTTTGTTCCTCTGTCAATTCAAACAGCACTTTATCATAGCTTAGTCCTGAATTTTCCTCGACATCAACAAGAATAATGGGAACTAAACTTTCAATCACATTGTCAATGATTGTTCCTGTGAAAGTAATACTATTTGGAATGACAATTTGCTCTGGTTCATTCGGATCTGCTTCTTTGTAATTATCCTCTATAACAGGTGCGGCACCGATTGCTTCGCTATCGGGACGATTTATAAAAGTATCTTCTTCGCTGATTTGGTAATCATCAAAGGACGCAAAGAATCTACCGTCGTCTAACAGAGAGATTGTAATTGCCTTTGTTGTAGTTTTTCCGTTTTCAAATGTAATCTCCATGACGATAATATCATTCCGCATTTCCTCCGGCAAAGCTGCAATCGTACTGTCCTCATTGTCAGTCAGTTCCCGAATTGTGGCATTGGGAACCCAGTCAATCAGGAGATAATAGTATTCGCTTTCGTCCTCTCCATAGGAAACCGTAAAGTTTTGAGCCAGGCCAAATTCGTCACGCTTTTCCGTCCAGTCCATAAAATTGATCTGCTGGTTTTTGCAGGAAAAACGGACAGTAGAAATGTCTTTCCCAGAAAGATAGAACATCAGCGGATGCCCTGTCATTTCGCCGCTGTCGCTGATCGTACCTGTGTTGATGACCGCACCGGCCTGCGTAATTTCCTCGTCTGTCCCATGTGCATAGGCAGTTACAACCATAGCAAGCCCATGTGACATAGGGCGAGGGAGCGGTAGGATGATACCCCAGCGCAAAGCCCCTGCCGTTTTCCAGCATGACGGCCTTGATGATCTCATAGCCTTGGTTTTTGTCCATATAACCTCCTCACCGTGATACATCTTTCTCCGCCCGTTTCGCAAAGGGCTGAAGTTGATAGGGACTTTTGCCGTCCTCCGGGCGCAGAAAGTCCAGCCTTGCGGCGGCGCGGATGGCGTTCTGGTTGAGCTGCCGCTGCCATGCCCCTTGGCTGGGTGCCCACTTGAAGGCCTCGCTTTTGAGTGCCTGCCGGGTATCGGCATCCGGCTTTTCCACAAAAATGAGCTGCAAGCGGTTCTCCGCCTCGTTGACCTTGGCCTCCCCGCCGGGGAATGTCCAGCCGACAAATTCAGAGCGGTTACTCAGTTCTTCAATGCGCTGGCGCACCCGGCGGATGTTGGCGTTATTGTTGGTGAGCAGATAGGACGGAAACGGAACGGGGTCTTTGCGCCAGTCTTGGGACATGGACGCCTTGACCTTTTCCACCTGCTCCGCCGTCAGCTCGGGGCAGCCCTCCAGCGTCTTATGCTTGCGGTAGTAGGCATTGACCGCTTTCATCATGGTCTGCTGGGACTCCATTCCCTCCAGCTTTTTCGTGAGCTTTTCCGCGGCGAGGTCATCATCGGCGCTGATACCGCCTCGGCCTGTGGAGCGGATCTTGTCCAGCAGCTTTTCAATTTCGGCATACTCGCCGTAATTTCGATCCCGGGCGGCGTTCTGCTTGGCCTTTTTCGCCACGGGGAAATTGCCGCCCCCGGTGATCAGAATGGACGGCACACGGGCGTCAATGGCATTGCGCTCATTGAGGTTTTCCGCCAGCCTACGGGCGTACGATAGCGTACCTCTACCACCACATCCTCGGTCAAAATGTACTGGCGGTCAAAGAGCATTTGGAGCGTTCCCCGCACCTCGTCCAGCGTCCACTCGCCCTCATGGAGCGCACAGGCGATGGACAGCAGCACATAGGGATCGTGTTCAATGGTGTCGAGGTCAAAATGATACTCGTCATAATCGTGGGTGCGGGTGTAGGTGTCGAGGTAGCGTTGCAGCTCGTCCTCCAAAACGCAGTAGGCGGCCTCCGCCCCCAGCAGGTCAGCGTCCTCGGCGGCATAGGTGGACGCGCCGATGGCTCCGGCCACGCCGTTGCCCACCGTCACCAGCGAGGACATACACGATTGCAGCACCACCAGTAGAAGAAACGCCGCCAGCAGCAGGAGCAGTCCGCCGGGGTGTTCCTTGATGTAGGCGGACACCTTTTCCGTCAGTTTGCCCGTGACGGACGCCGTACCCTCGGCGGCCTTGGCGGTCTGTCTGGCAGCCTCCCGCGCCTGCTTTGCGTACTGGCGCTTGATCTTCTGCTTTTGCAGATACCGGGACACCGCGCCGCCCTCCTGCATTTCCGGGTGTTCCTCCACGGTCTTGCGGTAGTAATAATCCGCCGTGGCCTTAATGTGCTTGCTCTCGGCACGCTCCACCGCCTTTGCCGGGTGTTCCCGGATGGCCTTGCGGAGCTTGCGCCTGCCGAAGCGGTACACGGACTCCGCCGCCAGCTCGGAACGGTGTGCGCCCTCCGTACCGACATTTTCATGCTCGACCTCATAGAGCTTGCCATGCACAAAGCCGTGGAAACCGTGTCCGGCGGTATGGGCAAGGCGCTTGACCGCACCGGGCTTTTTCGGCGGCTTCTGCTTTGCCAGCTTCTCCCGGGCGGCGTCCAGCTTCTCACCCCGGCGCTCCATCCGCAGCTTGGATGCCGTCGTTTGCTCCTGCCGGCTTTTCCGCCGAAACTTGGACTTCGGGACATTTTGTCCCGAAGTGGGGTTACTCGTCTGTTCGCTCATGGGCAAGATCCTCCGGACGGGTCGTCAGCAGGTCATAGATCTCTCCACGGGGGAAACGGTCTACAAACGGGATGGTGACATTTCCATAGAACAGCAAGCCCTCGCCGGAATTGGAGTGCGTGATATAGGAGAGCTGATGCTCGGAAATGCCGAGCTGCTTTGCCAAGATCGCACGGTCGCTCTGCGCCTGCGACAGCAGCACCATGAAGTCCGTGTTGTCCAGAATATTCTCGATCTCCCGGCTGGCCAGCAGGTCTTTCACATTCTGCGTCAGTGCCGAGGGGACGCAGCCCTTTTTGCGGAGCATTTTCCAGACCGCCACAAAGTAACTGGCCGTCAACGGATCACGGAGCAGGATATGGAACTCGTCAAAGTAGCACCAAGTCGCCACGCCCTCGGCATGGTTGGCGTTTACCGCCGCCGTGACAAATTCATTGGTGGTGTGCATGGCGATTTTGCGGAGGTTTTCACCCAAGCCCTTTAGGACAATGCAGACCACACGGGAATTGAGGTCAACATTCGTGGGATGGTTGAAAAGATTGAGAGAGCCTGTGCAGTAAAGCTCCAGCGCCGTCGCCACCCGCCGCGCCTCCGGCTCCGGCTGGCGCAGCAGCTCCTCATACAGATCTTGCAGCAGCGGCGTTTTGGCCGTTTCCAGCCCCAGCGCCATCTCCCGGTAGACCAGCCGCACACAGCGGTCAATGACGGTTTTCTCGATGGGCTGCAAGCCCTCCTTGCCGCCCACGATCAGCTCACACAGGGACAGCAGAAAATCCGCCTTCATGGAAAGCGGACTGTCCTCGTCATTGATATTCATTTGCAAGTCCATAGGCGAAATGTGGTGCGGGCTGTCCGGGGCGATCTCAATGACCTGTCCGCCCAAGCGCCGCACCAGCGGGGCATATTCGCCCATCGGGTCAACCACGATGATGCGGTCATTGGTGGCGAGGAACACATTGATCAGCTCCCGCTTGGCGGCGAAGCTCTTGCCGCTGCCCGTAGAGCCGAGGTACATTCCGTTGGCGGACTTCAGCTTTTTGCGGTCAGCCATGATGACGTTGTTGGAAAGAGCGTTCATGCCGTAGTAAAGCGCCTGCCCGTCCATGCGAAGCTCACGGGTCATAAAGGGAATGAAAATGGCCGTGGAGCTGGTAGTCATGCCCCGCTGGATCTCAATGCCGTTATAGCCCAGCGCCAGCGAGGACACAAAGCCCTGCTCCTGCTGCCAGTCCAGACGGCGCAGGGCGCAGTTGTATTTCTGTGCGATACCGCTCACCGTGAACACATCGTTTTCAAGCCGCTGCCGGGTGGGAGCGAGGTTTACCACCGTAAAGGTCAGCAGGAACATTCGCTCATTGCGGCTTTGCAGGTCGGAGAGCAGCTCGGCGGCATCCTTGGAAAAGGTGATGAGGTCAGGCGGCAGGATCTCCATATCGTACCCGGCCCGGACAGCTTTTTTCTGTTCCTCCGCTTTCATGCGGCCTATGTCGGAGATCTTTCCCTTGATCGTCTTAATGGCCTTGAGCTGGTCTACCGTCTGAATGTGCATGGTGACGGTCAGCTCCGCGTCCATTTCCAGAATCTCCGCCAGCAGCTTATCCGATAGCTCCGACGCAAGGATCTGTAAATAGGAGGCCGCGCCCCAATACCGGCCAATGCGGAACGTGCGGCTGTCCCGGAAGTCGAAGCTGTCCGGGGCGATATAGTCCTTCGTTCCCATCCCGGTCTGCGGGATGTCCTTCCACGAAAAGCGGAAGGTCTCCCGGCTGCCGGGATGCATCTGACCGTGGAGCAGCGCCAGCCTGCCGCGCCCGTCCAGCGGTTCGGACTGGACGCCCAGCCGGTGGAGGTTGCCGGTCACGTCGGCCTCCACACGCTCCAAACGGGGGCGGGCATCCGCCACGCTGTCAGCGGGCAGACAGACGGTAATGTACTTGGAGCGCTCAATGCCGTTGTTACTTTTGGCAATCTGCGTTTTCAGCATTTTGGTGTAATCGTCACGGACGCTGTTGAAAGCGTCATTCGCCTCGGGGATATTCACCTTGTAGCGGCTGCGGTCACGGGACCGGCGATTGATAAAGGAAAGCTGGAACGGCAGAGAGCTGTCAAAGTAATTGAGAAAGGAACTCCAGCCGCCGAAGATGGCAGTCTGATCCTCCGTGGACGCCACGGCGTAATTGATGTCCTCGTATTCCACAGTTTTGCTGTAAAGCCCGCCGGGGAGCTGACACACCCCGTCCGGGTGCATGGCGATATAGGGGATAGTCTGCTGAGCGGAGAGGGCCGCTTTAGCCGCTCTTGCGGCGGGTCCTTTTTGTCGTTTGGGGTTTCGCAATAGGCGCGTCCTCCTTTCTCCCGGTAAACGGGGCATAGATATTTTGCGTCTGATAGGGGCGGATACCGGGGCGGGTAAACTTGACCCGGATGATGTTGCGGATCACTTTTTCAAAGGGCAGCCCGTCCTTTTCGTACATCGCCAGCAGAAATGCCGGGAGCATGACCGCCAGCATGACAAACAATGCCGCTGTGCTGCCAAAGGCGCTGCGGGAGAGCAGATAGGCCGGAACGCCCAGCGCCGCCCCACCGCCGAAGCAGATGAGCTGCCGCTTGGTGAGGTTGAACGCGATCTTTGTCTTGATTTTGGATAGGTCGTTTGGGACATTTACATAGGGCATGAAAGACCTCCTTCCTCGCCCTCCACTTTGGGACACTTTGTCCCGAAGTCCGGGATGGTGCTGTCCACCTCGTTGCCCCACACGTCCCAGCCGGGCGGGGTCTGACGGGCGAACAGCTCTACACGGGGCAGGTCGCCCATAAGGGCAACGATCTTGTCACGGGCCTCGTCCGGCTTTTTGCTGTGGACCTCGATAGGCGAGATGATGAACTGATGGACATTGGCGGCCTGCCGTTTGGGGTGGCCCTTGGTTGCCAGCAGGCAGATCTCGGCGTTCGCCCTCGTCCAGAAGCCCAGCCCATAAAACCAGCTATCCGCCTTTTTGTTCTTTTTGAGCCAGACGAACGCAACGGATTTATAGGTGAAGCCCCACGCACGGATAAGCCGCAGAGCCTCCGGGAGCTGGGGAAAGGTCGCCCACATGAAAAGGGCGCTGTCCTTGGCCGCAAGCTCGGCCACAGGTAGCGCACACAATTCCTCAATGCTCATGGTGGGATAATGATTTTCCGCGGCACCCTGCACTTTTTTTGCAGAGTAGCGCCACGGGGGATCTGCGTAAATGATAGGGTACTTTTCGATAGCTATTCTCCTTTCTTGCCTCCGGCCACGGCCAGCCGCGCCTGCTCAATGCGCTGGGCGGCGATGGTGTAGATGGAGGGGGCATTTTCAAAGCAGATGAAGCGGCGGTGCGTGTTCATAGCGGCAACGGCAGTCGTGCCGCTGCCCGCGCAGATGTCCGCCACCACCTCTCCTTCGTCGGTATAGGTCTTGATGAAATACTCGCACAGCTCCACGGGCTTTTGCGTGGGATGGATGCCGCCCGTCACCGTCGGCACGAACAGCACATTTCCCGGATAACGCCGCCCGTCGCTGGACTCTGAGCCTGTCCGTTCAAACTTGCCATAGTTTGTACTGCACCCGCTGCGGGGATTGGTCTTGCGGTACGGCTCCCCGTAGGTGAATTGCGGATGGTACACCGGGGACTTCTGATAGAACACCAGAATGTTCTCGGACTTTTTCAGCGGCGCACGGTTGGCATTGAGAAAGCCTGTTGCCCGGGATTTGTACCACACCCACTCATAGCGGAGCATGGCGAGGTTGGACGCGCCCAGCATTTTGTCAAAGGGGCATTGAGCGAAAAACAGGATGGCTCCGTTAGGCTTCACCGCCCAGCGCACCGCCTCCCACAGCTCCGGGAGCGGCAGCGGCACATCCCAAAAGTTCCGGGTCGTGCCGTAGGGCGGATCGGTCAAGAGCATATCCACGCTATGCTTTGGCAGAGAGCGCAAGCCCTCGATCCCGTCCATGAGGTGCAGCGCATCCAGCTTTGGGACAACTTGTCCCAAGGTCATATTCATCCCTCCTTAGTGTGCGCTGAACACGCTGCGGGCGATGGAGCCAGTCTTGAACAGGCAAAAGCAGAGCAGCACGGAATAGCCCATGCAGCCCCATATCGCGCCGATGGGGTCGCCGCCCGTGGCGATACCCTGTATCAGCACCGCATAGATGGCAACGCAGACGAGAATGAGTAATCCTTGAAAACCCACGGCAAACAGGGACTTCAAATAGTTCTGCCCGGTATTGCCCAGCTCCCGGTTAGAGAGCGTAGCAACGGGGATGGGGGCTAAGCTGGTCAGCAGGTATATCTCAATCATGCGGCCATAGACGATGACGAAGATCACAATATTGATCGCCCACATGGTCACATGAATGAGCAGGGATTGCAGCCATAGCCCCAGCAGAGAGCCAAGCCCCAGCGTTTCCAGCGTGGCCTCCAAGTCGGCAAGCATGGCCTCCGAAATGTCTGTTGAGCCTTGCACGATCCCGGCTGCCCGGGCGATAACGCTTTGGGACACATCGAACACGGCCATGACGATATTGAAAGTGTTGGACAAAATCAAAATGGCGCAGGCCGTTTTGAATATCCACTTGAAGAAGATCCAGTAGTCCAGATCATGCAGGTTGTTCTTCTCGATAATGAGCTGGATCAGCTCATAGGTGGCAACAAAGGTGAGGATCAGACCGGCAATCGGCAGTATCACCGTTTCAGAAAGCTGCCGGATCAGGGAGAACACCCCGGCGTTCCATGCCGCCGGGGTGGTTCCCACTTGCACCGCAATCTCTCCGACACGAGAATTGACCGAATCAAAAAGCCCTGTGAGGTTGCCCATGATGCCCTCGATCAGCAGCTCTTTTAGCCAGTCGGTCAGCCAGTCGGTGAGAAATCCCATGCTTCACGCCCTTAAAACAGGGTGGACAGCAGAGGGATCAGGGTCGTACCCAACACGATGATGCCGCCGCCCGCCATGAGCTGTTTCATACCCAAATAGGTGTAGGAAACCGGCTCGATGGCGGGCGGCGGCGTGTCAAGAAATATCTATGGAGTTTTTTAAGAACCGCCCCGGCGGGGCAGGTCAGGCTGTGACCTGCTCCACTTCCGGGATGGGTTTGAGATTAAAATGAATTTCGATAGAAATGTGTCTTGTCTTATCGCTGTCTATGCTCTCATGGACAACGATTTCTTTAATCAGGCGGTTGAGGGTGGCGGCGTCCAGTTCCGTGATGTCGGCGTATTCCTGAATGGCTTCTACCCACTGGCGGGCGTCACACGCAAGCCGGATTTCATCGGCCAGCTTCTTCCGGCCTTCCTCAACCCTTGCTTTCAATTCGGCCTGTTCCTTCTGCGTCTTTTCCATCAGCAGATTGAAGTTCGCTTCGCTGATACGTCCGGCAACCATGTCCTCATACAGCCGCAGAACCATCTTTTCCAGAACGTCAATGCGTTCCTCGTCTTTGGCAAGGGAGCGTTCCAACGCTTCCCGCTGGCCTTTCTGCTCGGCTTCGCAGGTGTCGGACAGCTTCCCGGCAACGGCTTCCCCGTCCATCAGGGCGGCTCTGGCGCACTCCCGGATTTTGTTCAGGACAAGCCGGTACAGGGTGTCGTACTCAACCCGGTGCTGGGTACAGTGCTGCTTGCCGTAGGCGTTGTAGGTCTTACAGGAATAAATCTGCTTTGGGTGCTTGTCGTTGGTGTAGCGGATTGTCAGTGACTTCCCACACTCGCCGCATTTGATAAGCCCTGCAAACAGGCTGATTTCCCCGGTCTGCCGGGGGCGCTGCCGGGATTTCAGCTTGCGCTGCACAATGTCAAAGGTCTTGCGGTCAACAAGCGGCTCATGCTGGTTCTCCACGACAATCCATTCCTCCGGCTTCTTCTCCCCGATGGTTCCGATTTTGAAGCGGTATTCCTTTTTCTGGGAAGCGATAGCGCCGGTGTAGACGGGGTTCAGCAGGATGTCCTTAATCACGGAGAAGTCCCAGATATACCGCCCGTTTACCGGGTCTTTCTTTTCCCACTTGGTTGACACGTTCCGCAGCCCCCGTACCCGGTTCCAGTAGGTCGGGCAGGGGATTTTTTCTTCTTCCAGCCTGCGCCGGATGTAGTTGGGGCCGTGTCCTTCCAGCGCCCACGCAAACAGACGCCGGACAATGGGAGCCGTTTCCTCGTCAATCAGCAGGTGGTTTTTGTCCTCCGGGTCTTTCTGGTAGCCGAAGGGGGCAAGGCAGCCGGTAAACTGGCCTTTTTGCGCTTTCAGCAGATAAGAGGAATGAACCTTCTTGGAAATGTCCTTGCTGTACATCTCGTTGAGGATGTTCTTGAACGGCGCAATGTCGTTGTTGTCCCGCATGGTGTCAATACCGTCATTCATGGCGATATACCGGACGCCGTGGCGGGGGAAGAAATCTTCAATCAGGAAGCCGGTCTGCAAGTAATTCCTACCCAGTCTGGATAGGTCTTTCGTGACCACAAGGTTTATCTGCCTGCGCTCGATGGCTTTCAACATCCGTTTCAGGTCGGGACGCTCCATGTTCAGCCCCGTGTAGCCATCGTCCTGATAAACTGCAACAACCTCCCATCCCTGCTTCTCGCAGTAGGTTTCCAGCATATCCCGCTGGTTTGCAATGCTGGCGCTCTCCCCGTCAAGGTCATCGTCCTTGGAAAGCCTGCAATAGATAGCCGCCCGGAAGCTGCCCGCCAGTATTGCGTCTACGCCTGCATATTCAAATCCGTTCATCATAACCGTTTACCCGCACAATCCAGACGGAACACGGTCATGCTGAACCTTGTCTTTATTATACTCTAAATCTTGCTTTTTCGCAAGATATTCTTTATCGTTTCTCTGGCTGTATTTCTGTGCAATCAGGCTCACGAAAACGTCCGTAGCGTCCAGTTCGCCGTCAAATACCGTTGTGACATGGATTTCAGTTTTGCTTTTTGCCATAGGCAGTTACCTCCATAAATGAAATAAGCCAGACAGGAGAAGGTCGGCAACGAAGTCCGGCAACGGGCTTCAAAAAACCTCAAAAACAATCTCTGTCTGGCGGGTTACTGTTTATTTACTTTTTCTTTTATTTTTCTGTTGCTTTGGTTGTCAGAGGGGAAAAAAGCCCGCAGTTACGGGCTTTTTCCCGGCAACCGGCTCGGCAACGGGATAGCAACGGGGTCGGCAACCGGCTGTGGTTTCCCCGGATTTTTCAGAAGGGAAGTTCCATCTGCTCGGTCACTTCCACAAATCCGTCCGGCGTTTTTTCACGCCCGTTGTCAGCGCCCGTTGCCGGGGCTTCCCGTTCCCAGCCCTTTTGCCTGCCGTATCCTTCAAATATCCGGGGATTGGAGAAATACTTCCATCCCGTGATACAGTGGTTCATGATGTCGTTGACTTCCCGGATTTCCCATTGCTTCGGCTCGTCAAAGGGGTGGTTCAGGGCTTCCTTGAAAAGCTGCTTGGAGCAAACGGCGCTGCCGGTGTAGTGGTCAAGGTACGCCTGTATCATCCCGGCCTTGGTGTCCTCCGGCATGAAATCCCGCTGGTGTTCTTTGAGGTACTGTATCATTTCGGGTGTAAAAGACAGCTTAAAATCGCCGCTTTTGTAGGTTGTCATGGCTTCCGCCCATACCTGTTCAATATAGGCTCTGGAAGCGGCTTCATCGTCCAAAATGTGTACCTCGGCCTGTCCGGGGTAGACCATGACCGGCAGGAAGCGCCGGTTCCCGGAACGGTCAAGGGGCAGGAAGTCCAGCGCATTGGAAGTCCCGCCAAACACGCATTGCCGCAGCCTGTCCTCCGGGTGGGTTTCGTAGGGGATTTTATAGACCTCCTTCTGACGGCTGAGGAAAGACTTGATTTCCTCTATGCTCTTGGCGTTGGCGGTGGCAATCATCTCCGACATTTCGATTATCCAGTGGCCTTGTAACTTGCGGTACACGTTATCATCGTCCAGTTTCCGCAAATCATCGGAAAACCACTCGTCCTTTACGGCCAGCAGCCGGAAGAAGGTGGATTTCCCGGCTCCCTGACCGCCTACCAGACAGAGCATGACCTCAAACTTACAGCCGGGGCAGAAAGCCCGGTGGATGGCTCCCAGCAGGAACAGCCGCAGGGAATGGTAAGTGAAGTTGTCCGTGTCGGCTCCCAGAAAGTGCCGCAGGCAGTAGCGGATACGCTCTTTCCCGTCCCAGACAAGGCCGTTCAGGTAGTCCCGGATGGGATGGTAGCTGTTGGCGTCTGCGGCCAGATCAGCGGCGTCTGCTATCTTTTTCTCGCTGGTCAGGCCGTAGGTATCTTCCAGATACAGCCGGATATATTTCATGTCCGTGTCGGTCATGGCCTTGCTGCCGGTTCTGCGTTTCCTGCCGATGGGCTTTAGAAGGTCAATGCGCTCGGTCAGGAGATTTTTCGCAACCGCCCCGGAAAGGACGGGGTCGTACTGGAACACGGTCAGGCAGTTGTGGATACTGTTCCGCACGCCGCCTTTCTCGGTGCTTTCCAGCATGGCTTTTACTTCCTCAACGCTCCGGGGCGGGGGTGCGGCTTCGATGGTGTCCGTCACGGCCTGCCGCAGTTCTGGCGGTAAGGTCTGCCATTCTCCGCTCAAGGTTCCTCACTTCCTTTCCGTAGCTGGCAATCAGGGCAGCCCGTTCCCCTATGTCGGAGAACAGCAGCACATCCAGCAGATATTCCACATGGGATTGTTTCTGCAAGGCTTCCACGAAAAGCGGGTGCCATTCTTCCTCCGGCGTCTTGGGGGCATAGTCCCGCTTCCAGCGGCGCAGCAGATTGTGATAGTCGGACAGTACCCGGAAACAGTGGCGCTCCATGCGCTTAAATTGCTGTTCCGGGCTTTCCTGCCGGGGCTGGGGGCGGCGGCTCCTGCCGGGTGGTTCCTTATCCTCATAGGGGATGGAGAAGTCCTGCGCCAGCATGAGGGCGGCTTCCTTGGGGCTGACGTTTTCCAGACGGGAAACAAAGTCAATCACATCCCCGTCTGCCTGACAGCCGAAGCAATGGAAGCGCCGGTCAACCTTCATGCTGGGGTTTTTATCGTCATGGAAGGGGCAGACGCACATCCCGTTTCTTCCTACCCGGATACCATAATGCTCGGCAGCCTGCCGGGTGGTAACAGACTGCTTCACGGTTTCAAATACGTTCAATAGGCAAATCCTCCTGAAAATAGAAAAAGCGCCTGTCATTCTCACGGGGAAAATGGCAAGCGCCTGATTGGTTAAAGTTCCATATCCTGTTTTTGCTGGTGGCGGGGCGTCTGGCGTTTCTCTGCCTGTTCCTCCCGGATACGCTGCTCCCGGCCTTTGACCGCCTGCTGGATGGACGGTTTCTTTCCCGGCTCTGCGGTCTGGCGGTACTGCTCGGATGGCAAAACCTGATTGAGCCAGTGGCGCACATCCTGCAAAATCTTTACATCCTCCTGTACGGCAGTCAGTGCTTCCGTCTTGGAAGCGATATTCTCTGAAAGCTGTGCCTGTTCTCCGGCCAGCTTCTTCGTGCTGTACTTCGTCCCATCAAGGTGAACCTTGAAATACCGCAGGGCAGCGTTGTAGGCGTCCAGTTCCTCCTTATGGTCGGCGGCATATTTCTCCTTGGGTTTCTTCCAGCGGATAGCGGCATATTTCGCATGAACCGGCTTGTTTGCTTCAAAGTTCCCGATATGGAAAAGCAGCCGGTCAATCTCTTTCACACGTTTCTCCATCGGCCTGATTTCCTCACGGATGGAAACGGCCTGTGCGCTGGCTTCATCCAAATAGGCGTCAAGGCTCTCCACGGTGGAAATCTCTTTTTGCCGCAGGAAGTCCAGGGCTTCCATGACCTTGTTGAAATCGCCAACGGTTCCTTTTAGCTTCCCCTTGGAAGTCCAGCCGGTACGTTCCTCGCTCCGCTTATCCAGATACCGGGAAAGCAGTTCGGGGATGGTCGGCTCCTTTGCCTGTTCCAGCGCTTCCAGCAGCGCCGCCTTTTTCTCTTTCAGGCCTGACAGCCAGCCTTTTAAGCTGCGTACCATCTGCCGGATAGACTGCATGAGGGAATTGGCGGCTTTGATGTCCCGGTTCAGGTTGCCGATGTTGGTCTGTATGCCTTTCTTCTCCAACTGGCTGACCGCTGGCCCCATGTGGACGGTGGGGATTTTATCAATTCCCTGTCGGGCATAGGAACGAAGGTCAAGGCGTTCCGGGCTGCCGATGGCTTCCAGATAGCGGTTTGCCGTATCAGCCCAACCCTGCCGCCATATCTCGGCGTACTTCTGGTCGTTCCAGTCCACGGTGTCCTCCTTGTGGCTTTTCCATCTGCCGGACGCAAGCCGGATACGCTCGCCGTTCTCGTCAAGGTCGTAGACCTTCCGGCTCTTGGAGAGCCATTTCCCGGTTTCGTCCATCGCCCGCATGGTAAGAAGGATGTGGGCGTGGGGATTTCCGTCCCCCTTGTCATGGATGGCAAAGTCGGCAATCATGCCCTTGGAAACAAAAAACTCCCGGCAGTAGTCCCGGATAAGGTCGGCGTACTGTTCTGGGGGAAGTTCCCTCGGAATGGCAAGCACGAACCTCCGGGCAAGCTGGGAGTTCCATTGTTTTTCAATCGCTTCGGCGGCGTTCCACAAAGTATTCCGGTCTGCGTACTCCGGCGGGGCATGGGGCGGCAGCATGATTTCGGTGTGGACGATTTCGCTTTTATGGGAATAGTATTTCTGCTTCTGGTCGTATTCAGAAAACAGCCGTTCCCCGCTCTGATAGGCGGCAGACGCAACGGCTGACTGGCGCTTGCTGCGCTGGATGATTTTCACATCAAAGTGCGGGCATGGTGGCATGACGGATTGTGACCTCCTTTCTCCCGGCGTCCGGGCAAAGAAAAAGCAGGAAACCGTTCCATGATTTCCTGCTCGGTGGTGCCGCCGGTGGGCGGCTGGTATTTAGTTTTGAAAGTTCGAGTCAGGTTGACCCGATGATGGATAGCACGATAAATGGGAAGTTATCTCTTACTTAGAAAATAGTATGAAAAACTATAGGAACAATGAGAATTAAAATTGCACCTACTACACATACAGCAATTACTTTTTGAAAACTTCGTTTTTCTTGTTCAGACATATCATTATACCATTTCATAGGCAAGCACCTCCTCAACTTCCAATTTTTCGCTGACTCTATTTTTGCTACTTGCTACGGAACTTCATTCTTCTCTATTTTGATTAGGGCGTTTCTTATTACAAAGCGAACCTACCAACATACCGATTGCAGAGATTATCGCTCCTGCTACAATCATTCCAAAGTCTGGGGCGTTCAGTTTGTTAAAAGCAATGTTGTTTGCCATTTTGAATGTACCATATTCAGCAAGCATATACATTGCGCCAAAGAAAATTGTAAATGCCCATTTTCCTTTTCCCCAGAAATTGTTTTTACCAATAACAACGGACACAATAAATGTTGTTACAGGAAGAATAATCCAAAGAAACATCAAACTGTAACCCATAGCGTCGCTTCCGCTTGTAAAGAACCAGAACACAATCATTGCAAATGCCCAAATCAACAGATAAGCGAGAATTGTAATAATTCTGTTTCTGTTGGCGTTGCTTTTCACAACATTTGTACTTTCTTCGAGATAATCATAATAGGTTTTCATTTTCTGTTCTCCCTTCAATAAATAGTCAAGAGAGACATCGTAGCATTCGCTCATTTTTATGACACTAATGATATCCGGGTAGGATTTTTCATTTTCCCAATTTGAAATGGTCTGGCGACTCACTCCTAATAATTCAGCAACTTGTTCTTGTGTTAGTTTTTTCTCGATTCGGGCTGCCTTGATTTTGCTTCCAATATCATGCTCCATGCCACTGCACCTCCCTTGCACTTTTATTGTAGGGAAAACACCCTATATCGTCTACCAAATGGCTTTTACATCACTTATAATGTGTGTCAAAATTCTTTGACAACCGCATAAAAACCTATCTGTCTTTAATTTTATTATACTATGACCAGCCTCCTTTGGGAATAGATGAATTGTAAACTTGCTGGACGGGAACAGCTTGCAGCGCAAGGTGTTTCCGGGCGGCAAGTCCACAAAGGGGTAGCTGGCGGCAGCCAGCGCAGGGGAAGTGTAGCTTCCCCTGTGATGATTGACAGGAGCCGGAACGCTGCGGGCAATCATCCGCTTTCCGCAGGAAGCCCCCGGCAGGGCGCAACACACTACCTTCAGGTGGTGTATAGTTGCGCCCTCTTTCAGAGGGGCAGTCCACGGGCTGCGGCTCTGAAAGCAATCATGGCCGTTTCCGGCCTGCGTCCTCTTCCTGAAAATCGTCGTTACCGCCGAACACTTTTTCCATAAGCTGTCGGGTGCTGTCTTTATGGAACAGCAGCTTTAAAAACAAACTGACCTGTTCATCCGTGATGGCTTCCGGGTGGGGAAGGTAGCTTTCCAGCATGGCGGCTCTGGTGCAAAGCCGGTGCGTCCGTTCCTTCCGTGTCAGCGTCTTTATCTGGTGTTCCAATATCTTTTCTTCATGCTGCGCCCTCCGCAGCTTCTTTTCCGTTTTCTCTATCTCCTGATTGAGTGCTTCCAGCTTTTCATTCATAAGCGGCTGTCCTCCTTCTTGGGAATGAGTACATATATTTTGTTGGGTTCCCCGAAGCCCTGACGCACTCGCAGTATCAGTCCGGCGTCCTCCAATTCATTCAGGGAACGCTTCACGGTCATGGTGCTGCGGGCAAGTGCCGCCGCCAGTTCCACGATGGGGAAATGGATAAATAAAATCCCGTTGGCGTCCTCTATGCCGGACAGGAAAACAATATCCAACATCCGGGCGTACATGACCTTTGCGGTGCTGCTGATCGGGAGCCGCAGCATGGCTCTCGGTAGCGGCATACAGGGCGGCAGGGTGGTGTCTGCGGTCATAAATTCAACTTCCATTCAATCGGTGTCCTCCTTTACTTTTCGTTTTGAGCGTTTAGAAAGATAATGGGGGCAGTCCACAATGACCGCCCGGAAACTCTGCTTGCAAGTACGCTGGCATTTCCGGCAAAGGTCGTTGTACGTTACCCGCCCCCGTTCATTGAGGAAGAAGGACAGTTCCAGCTTCCTCTTTTTCGGCATTCTCGGCATGGTGCCTCCTTAAACAAAAATCCGCCCATTTCAGCCGTAACAGCCGCAATAGACGGATAGCAGATTTTAGTGTTGTGTTTCGGGGCGATTTTCAAGGGAAAAGCGGCCATAGAGCCGCCCGGAAATCCCCCGTAGTATTACGGATAGGACAGACTATGCCCTATCAGATTGTTGTGTTTCGGTATCAATTCGGTGTTCATTTTCGCCGGTTCTCCCTGATGTCGTTCCTGCCCCTGGCTCTCACAACGGCGTTTCGCTCCCTTTGGTACGCTCGTTACGGTCATGGTTCCTCCATTTCCCTGCCGCAAGTCGTTGCGCTACATCGCTGGGGAGCATATCCCATACAGGCCGGTCATTCGATTGGAATAATCCATCGATGAACTAAGCCCATTATGGCACATTTTTGAGCCTTCTCCCGTATATCCACAAAGTAGGAAAACCGCCCCAAAATTGAAAAATTCCACGATTGCGGAACGGGTATGGTATAATAGGATGGACGGCGGCAGCCAGCCGCAGGAAGGAGCGATGTATCTATGAAAACCCGCATTTCCGTACAGGAACGCCTGAAAGATTTACGGGTGGAACAGGGCTTAAATCTGGAAGAACTGGCGCAGAAAACCGGCATTTCAAAATCAGCCCTCGGCAGCTATGAAAACGACAACGATGAATACAAGGAAATCAATCACGGCAGCTTGTTGAAGCTGGCAGACTTCTATCAGGTGTCCGTTGACTATCTGCTCGGCCTTACCAACAATCGGAAATATGAAAACACGCCGATAGAAGAATTACATTTGAGTGATGAAGTCGTGGAACTGCTGAGAAGTGAACGCTTCAACAACCGACTGCTGTGTGAGATTATCTCCCATGAAAAATTCAGGGAACTGTTGGCAGACGCAGAAATCTATGTGGACGGGATAGCAACCATGCACTTTCATGACACAAACAGCTCACTGGCTGCTTTACGGGCTATGATACTGGAAGAACATCCCGAAGCTACGGCAGACCGGGCAATCAAAGTATTGGAAGCCTGTCAGGTAGAGGAAGAAGATTTCTTCTGCCATGTGACGCACAAAACATGGGACGCTATTCTCCATGACATACGCAAGGCGCACGAAAATGACAGTGAAAGTGCGCCGGATACCACGCCCGCCGATGAACTGATACGGGAAGTACAAAAGGCCATGCAATCGCCGGGGGACAGGGTTCAGCAATTCACGGAGATATTCTGCAAGGCGTTCCAGCTTAAATATAAGCGGCTCTTACAAGAGGAACGAAGCCTTTTGAAGAAGCTGTTCAAGAAATCCCCGCTGATAAAACAGTCCGGTATGAAATTCCGGCGCAGGCCGTGGAAATGAAAACTGCCGTTGTGGGAATGGGTGTTCCTGCAACGGCAGCTTTGATTATATATGAATTTGGAAATCCTGAAACTTAAACAATCCATTTCCCTGTTTGAGTTTTCCGGCTCTCTCTAATTGTGCAAATCCGGCTTCAATATCGGCTATCAAAGAAACGGGAATATCCAACTGATGGTGTCCGGGCAGAACTTTTTTTATATTGTATTTCCGTATTCGCCTTATAGATTGATAGAATAGCTTCGGGTCGGTAGTTGGGTAAAATGCGTCCAGGCTTCCCTTGTATATCAAATCCCCGGAATACAAATAGTTTCGTTCTGGTTCGTAAAAGCAACAATGTCCGGGAGAATGTCCCGGCGTGTGAACAACTTGAATTTCCCGCCCGCCTAAATTTAGAAAATCGCCATCGTGTAAAATTCTTTGTGGGATACCTTGAAAAATCTGATAAGCGTTAATATCAAAATCTCTTGGAAAATCACAAGGAATCCTTGTCAAATTATTCTTCACAACTTGCAATGGTATCGGAAACCTGACCGATAGCCAGTCCTTTTCCGCTTCATGTACGGCGATATTATCAAAATACTTATGCCCGCCAATGTGGTCCCAATGAACATGAGTTGTAACTGTCATAACAGGCAGCTTTGTCAGAGAGTCCACAATTTTTCTGATGTTGGAAACGCCTAAACCTGTATCAATGAGAATAGCATATTTTTCCCCACATAATAGATAACAATGTGTTTCTTCCCAGTGCTTGTATTCGCTAATAGAGAATGTATCACGGTCTATTTGCTCAATGGTAAACCAATTATCCATTCCGCATAATTACCTCCAGCAACTGAATTTCCAGTTAAAACCACTTTGCATTTTCATCTCTGAAATGTGGTATATTGCCATCTTTATAAGGGTCATACCGATTTTCGTTACAACCAAATTCTTTTAAGAGAGCAATCTTGCCATCTGGCGTCCATTCTATTAGTGACATTCCATCAAACGCTTCTACGTTACCGGTGTCCATCTTATTTTTGAAATACCATTCAACAATGGTTTGATTGCCTTTATGGAAAATTTGCTTGATGTCCCATTGCAAGACAGTTCCACGGGTATTCCATTCCTCAAACCAAAGTTTTATTTTCTTGGAGCCGTGGTACTCTGGCCCCCAACTTTCAATATATACGGCATTATCAGAAAATACATTAAATATACCCAAATCTTTTTTTGCAAGCCACATATCAAACCAAAGTCTGATAATTCTTTCTCTATTGTCCATTTTGCAGCGCCTTCCTTGTCAATTTAATATTTCAGTGTCTTTGTCCTGCTCTAATTCAATTACATCCAAAATGCCACAATTCAGGGCTTCGCAGATACGAACCAGCGTTTCCATGCTGATGTTTTTGCCTTTACCCATGTTGGCAATCATATTTGTGGTAAGACCGGCGGCAATCCGCAAGTCCTCTTTCCTCATATTGCGCTCAACCAGCGTGTGCCAGAGGGGTTTATAACTTATGTGCATTTATCCTCCTGCCTTTCTCCCGGTTCTGGGGTTTCTGTTCCCATTATATCAAAGTTCTTGCTATTCCACAAATATTTCTTGACACAACCGCCGGTTCCGTCTGGATTGTGCTTTTCCTTTCTTCTCTTGATTACATCTACTTAGCCATAAGCTGTTTCATGCCCTGAGATTTTGCTTATGTGTGATAAAGAAGCAATAGAAGTGTAAAATTTTTTTGCCGTTCCC